>OHAU01000036.1_pt1 | contig 156307 bp, 135 predicted proteins | sample 1577181 | NCBI WGS metagenome assembly OHAU01 (sample SAMEA3541472, study PRJEB24748) | human gut metagenome | biome: human gut; feature: human-associated habitat; material: faeces | place: China | collected 2012
GATACCTGGCAACCTGTATGGGGCCGCCCATCCCCCGGAACTGAAATGGAGAAAAACGGAACTCCGGCCTCTCCTGCAACTGCCTTCGCGAGAAGGGTTTTACCTGTTCCAGGAGGGCCCACAAGGATCACTCCCTTCGGGATCCTGGCACCTACCTTCGTATACTTCTGAGGGGATTTCAGGAAGTCAACTACCTCCTCCAGATCCTCCTTCTCCTCCTGAAGACCTGCAACATCTTTGAATGTTACTTTCTTATCATCAGGGGATGACATCCTTGCTCTGCTTTTTCCGAAGTTCATCATCTTCGCATTGCTTCCGCCGCCTCCGGACATCTGCCGGTTCATCATCATAAAGAAAAAGATAAGGATCGCGCCGGTAAGCACTACCGGAAGTACCGTTCCGATCATGGAGCTGTCCTTGGGTACATTGCGGATCGTCGGATCGATACCATGTTCTTCAAGAAGCTCCTCCGCTTCCTTTACATCGGTTACGTAGACTGTCTTCTGACCGTCTGAAACAATGTTTGCTGTTACATAACCGGTGGGCACTTCTCTGTTCTGATGGATCACCGCATCCGTCACTTTGTCTTCTTCCAGAGCCTTTTCCAGCTGGCCCATTGTGTAGCTGCCCTGGGTAGATACCTGGTCATTGAGATACAGATATCCTGCGATCAGTGCCACAATAAGCAGAAGGTACAGGCCTATCTTACCTGAATGCTTGCTCACTTGGTTAAATCTCCTTTCAATCCTGAAGCTCCACTACTCCGATGTAAGGAAGGTTTCTGTATTTCTGGGCATAATCAAGTCCATATCCTACTACAAACTCGTCCGGAATATTGAAGCAGCAGTAATCTACCTCTACATCTGTCACACGTCTCTCCGGTTTGTCAAGAAGTGTACAGAGTTTGATGCTTGCCGGATGTCTGCCCTTCAGGATACGCAGCAGATAGCTTAAGGTTCTGCCTGAATCAATGATATCCTCTACGATCAGAACATCTTTCCCATCCAGTGGCTGATCCAGATCCTTGACGATCTTTACAACACCGCTGGATTTCGTATCATCACCGTAACTGGACACAGACATGAAATCCAGTGTTACCGGACGTGTGATTCTCTTGGCAAGCTCACACATAAAGAAAACGCCGCCTTTCAGAACGCAGATCATGTGTACATCTTTTCCTTCATAATCCTTGTTGATCATGTCTGCAACTTCCTGGATACGGGCATCTACCTCTTCTTCACTGAGTAAAACCCTGATTTTTTCGCTCATGCTAAAGCTCCTCCTTGGTAATGTAATTCTAACACTCTCCCTGTAGTGGAAGTGATCTTATACTTCTCGTTCATCCGTCCTCCCGGGATCCAGAGTATCTCAGATCCTGCCGCAACAACCGGAAGCCTGTCTCTCATCTCCGCCGGAATCTTCTCATCAATAAAGATCCGGTTCAGCTTCTTTTTTCCGCCTTCACTGTTTACAGTAAGATAATCTCCCTGTCTTCTGGTCCGAACGCATGGACTATTTTTTATTTTATCATAATCAAACCATTTCGTATACTTTTTTTCTTCAATCTTCTGTTTCTTATAAGAAAAAATTTTCGACTCAAAAACTCCGAAAGGACTTTCCAGAATCCCAGGTACCGGAAGCTCCATAGACATTTCTCTGAGACCTGCCAATACTTTTTTTTCAGTGGAAGCAGCGTTCTCTCTGTCTGATGCAGAGTTGTTTTTCAGACATACCCCTCCATACTGTCGTATTACCCGCAGCGATTCTGGAAGGTTGATATAACGACCGTTTTCTTTTTTTTGAAGCGAAAGGACCTGGTCCACATGAAGAGATGTAAAGTCCTTACGTTTTCCTGCCAGTATCTCAAATGCCTCCATCACCGCATATTCCTGAAGGATAGGATCCTGTGCAAAAAATTTTTCATCCAGAAGATAGCCATTTTCTTTCCGGCAGCTTGCCAGAAGCTCCCTTCCCTTTTTCTGAAGATACGAATCTGCTTCTGCCAGAACCCGTGCGGTTTCTGCCATATGCTCCACCGCTTTTGCATTGATCTTCTGTTCCATAGCCGGAAGAACATGGTTACGGATCCGGTTTCTTGTATAGTCATCTGAAAGATTGCTGCTGTCTGTGATATAGGAAATACCTCTCTCCTTCAGATAATTGACGATTTCCTTCCGTTCTAAACACAAAACCGGCCGGATAATCTCACCGTTTACCGCCTGTATCCCGGAAAGTCCCCGGATACCGGTTCCCCTGGCCAGATGATGCAGCATAGTCTCTGCCAGATCGTTGCGGTTGTGTGCCAGTGCGATCCGGAACTGTCCGTTCTTTTCTGACTGTTCCCCGGAAAAACCAAGTCTCTTTTTTTCCTCCTGAAACGCCTGTTTTCGCACGATCCTTCCGGTTTCTTCTTCTCCCAGCTTCCACTTTCCGGAAAGCTCCGGAACCGGATAATGCCTGGACCGGAAAGGGACTCCCCAATCCCGGCAGATTTTTTCCACAAACTGCTCATCCCGGTCCGCCTCCTGGCCCCGGATCCCATGATGGACATGAACCACTTCCATGGAAAAACCAATCTCTTTCTGAAGATTTTTCAGAATATGAAGCATTGCTATGGAATCTGCCCCTCCGGAAACCCCTGCCACAACCATATCCTCTGCTTTCAGCATCTGATGGTCTCTGATATATTTTCTTACACGTGTGATCATTTTTTCTCCTGTAACCAAAAATACTCTATTTTTTCCACAATCCTGCCACAACTACTGTCATATCATCCCTGGCATGATAATCGCTGTATCCCAGGACCCTTTCCAGTATTCCCCGTCCCATCTCCCTGGGCTCTTTTTCCCGGACATCCATAATGATCTCCTTCATAGTTTCTTCTTCCCGTTCTGCAGGAAGTGCATCCAGAACTCCATCTGTCATCATGATCAGATAATCTCCATGATAAAGCTTCCTTGATGCAGTATCAAAATCCAACTGCTGAACCAGGCCTGCGGCAAGATTTTCCGAAGCAATGGATTCCACCCAGTGATCTCTTTTAATAAATGTGGAAGACGCCCCTGCTTTCAGGAAATCACAAATCCCGGTATAAAGATCCACCGCACAGATATCGACAGTAGAAAACATCCCTTCCCGTCCTTTCAACAGCAATGCGGAATTCACCATTCTGGCAGCTGTCTCCTGAGAAAAGCCGGATTCCAGAAACTGTTCCAGAAGTTCTACCACGATCTCACTTTCTTTAAACGCTTCTATTCCGGAACCCATCCCATCAGACAGACAGAGAAAAAACCTGCCATCCTCTTCCTGACGACAGATATAATTATCTCCGGAAACTTTTTCCGCTTCTCTTGTAAGCCGCGCTACTCCGTAAAGCATCTGATAACTGACATCCTCCACAAAATGAACCATACGAAAATCTCCATTTACAATACTGCGGCTGCCGGTGTCCGGCGTCATGGAGCTTCCGCAGATTCTGGACAGGATCTGTGCGATTTCCGTCGTGGAGACACACTGTCCGCTCCTGGCTCTCAGATTCAAAAATATCTGCCGTCTTCCTTCGATCTTATCCATGACCCAGACATTTTTTACAAGTACATGCTTTTTACGAAGAGCCTTTTTCAGATCTTCCTGAAACTGCTGATCTGCCGGCATGATATCATACAGCTCTTCTGCCATATGATCCATAATCCTCGAGATCTCCGTCAGCTGCTGTGCAACTGCAAGCCGGCTTTCGATCATCCGGTTGTCCCACACGAGATTCTGCCTTTCTTCCCGAAATCCCTCATTCAGGACCTGAAAATACTGGGCGGAACGGCCACATGCTCTCATCCATTCACTGCGGGCTCTCTGGATATTCTCCTCATTGCCTTCCTCCATGGTACGGATCATATTCTCACTGCCCCGCATGGTTTCCCCCGCATGCTCTCCCCAGCAGATCTCTCTCTGATAACATCTGGAACATACAGCCGCACTGGTATCCGATATGATACGGTTCAACTGTCCTCCGCTCAAAAATTCCTTACGGTAAGGCATTCCGTAGAATGTATCCGCAAGCTTCCGGAAGGATGCTGCATACCGTTCCACTTTTTCCTTCTGGGGATGGCTTTCACAAAGCGGCAGCATTTCTTCTTTTTCCTTCGTTTTTCCCGAAAAGACAGTTTTTGCCATGTCCCGGAGTATCAGCAATATGCTGACTACGAGCATGGCAATGATCCATTCCTGCATATTTTCCCCTCCCCTTATAACCTTCACTGACTGAACATTATAAAGGAAGATCCCTGAAATATCTGTCAAAGCCGCACGAAAATGTCAAAAAAAATTTCGTCGAAACCTTTGATTTTCAGCTATTTTTCTTCCTGAAACACGATCTCGTTGTCTTTCACAAGTCCCAGCTTCTCACGAGCCGCCTCTTCCACATATTCATCGGTCTTCATATATTCTTTCTCTGCTTCGATCTCCTTGGTACGTTCCTTCTCACTTTCAATCGACTTCTCCAGTGCTGTAGCTTTGGAATCATAATAATCCCTGCGCCGTTCCAGAGTCTTACTCTGCAGCATAAGGCTTCCCAGCAACACCAGTGCGATCACCATGATCCCCGCCATGCCAAGATAATTATATCCGATCCGTTTTTTTTCTTTTCCCTTTTTTGGATTTTTCAATCTGCTGCTCCTTTTTTACACGATCTGATCTCTTTACCTTTTACGAGCTTATACATCCAGATTTTACAACTTCTTCAAAAAAATATCAACCGGTTTGCTGTCTTTTTAGCTTTAATGGAACAGTCTTTTTAAAAGGGATCCTTCTTTTTTGTCCTTTTTCCTGCCCAGATAGGTAAGACTGTCGATTTTTCCCTCCAGGCTAAGCTGCCCGCTTTTCAGATCAAGATGTTTTACATGAAGTCCTTCGCCTTTTATGGATAACTTTCCTTCCTCTGTATGCAGCAGTATTTCTTTTTCATCGAAAGAAATCACCTCCCGGATTCCCGTTATGGTGCCACCTTTCTGCCGCTCCAGCATCAGACTGTGAAATGCTGCCGTTCTCTTCTCGTCCAATCCATACCTCCCTGGGGATGATTTCTCTTTTATTTTATGAAAAATCCATCCGGAATAGACCATCACGCCCAAACGGCAGCTGTCCCTGCATCAGATATAGCGGAACATACTTTCCACTTCATCTTTTTTTACCGTTTCCTTAACTTCCAGGACTTCAACCTTTACATTACGGCTTCCAAACTGAATCTCCACAGTGTCACCGGTCTTTACCTGTACAGAAGCCTTAGCCGGCTTATCATTGACCAGAACTCTTCCTGCATCGCAGGCTTCATTTGCCACCGTACGGCGTTTGATCAGTCTGGATACCTTCAGATATTTATCAAGACGCATAATTTTTCCTCCTAAAAAAGCAGGGGAAACCAAAAACCGGTTTCCCCTGCCGTTATCACTCTGAACCAACAGATTATTTGCCGTTGACAACGTCCTTTAAAGCTTTTCCTGCTTTGAACTTCGGAGACTTGGAAGCCTCGATCATCATGGTCTCACCAGTCTGAGGATTTCTTCCCTCTCTTGCAGCTCTTGTGCTTACTTCGAAAGTTCCAAATCCAACCAGCTGAATCTTCTCGCCTTTTTTCAGTTCGTCTGTTACAACATCGATAAAAGATTTCAGAACAGCTTCTACATCTTTTCTGGAAAGATTGGTGTCTTTCGCCATTGCTGCCACTAACTCTGTTTTATTCATGGTGTTTCCTCCTATAATTGATGTTCTCTTATTTTTGACTTTGCTTTATATATATACCGCTTTTGACTTATAATGTCAAGGTTTTTCGCATATTACAGGCGGAATGTGACCTATTTTATTATTTCATGGAATCAACCATTTCAAGAACAGCCTTGCCCATTGCATCGGATTTCTCGTCTGCGTCTGCAAGAGATGTTCCCTTAACGCCATAATAGAATTTAACCTTAGGCTCTGTTCCGGACGGTCTTACGCAAACCCATGCATCATCGGTAAGCTCATAGTAGAGAACATTGGAATTCGGAAGTCCTGTCGGCTTCTTCTCACCTGTTGCAAGATCTGTGATCTCGTCCAGCTTGTAGTCACGTACAGCAGTCACCTTATGTCCGGCAAACTCGGCAGGCGGATTCTGACGAAGTATTGTCATGATCTCCTGGATCTTCTGAAGTCCCTCGATACCCTTCATGGTAACTGCCTGGATGGCATCCTTATAGTAGCCGAACTCCTCATACATATCGATCATTGCATCCCAGAGAGTCTTGCCCTGTGTCTTATAGTAAGCAGCAGCTTCACAAAGTGCCATGGTAGCAACAATGGCATCCTTGTCTCTTGCATAGGTTCCGATCAGGCAGCCGTAGCTCTCCTCAAATCCGAAAAGATATGTACCCTTGCCACTGTTCTCAAATCCGAGAATCTGCTGTCCGATGTATTTGAATCCGGTAAGCACTTCGATAAGCTTCACGTTGTATCCCTTGGCAATAGCATCTGCCAGGTTTGTTGTAACGATAGTCTTTACAAGAGCTCCGTCCTCCGGAAGGCTTCCGTTCACAGCCTTTCTCTGGCTCAGCTCATAGTTTGCAAGAAGGCATCCGGACATGTTGCCCGTAAGATCATGATACTCTCCGTTTTTGTCCTTTACGCGAACGCCAAGACGGTCTGCATCCGGATCTGTAGCAAGTACGATGTCTGCATCAACTTCCTTCGCAAGCTTCAGGCCAAGCTCAAATGCCTCTGCTGCCTCCGGGTTCGGATAGCTGACTGTCGGGAAATCCCCATTCGGAAGCTCCTGTTCCGGTACTACATATACATTCTCAAATCCAAGCTCCTTAAGGATCCTTCTGGCCGGAATATTGCCGGTTCCGTGAAGAGGTGTGTAAACGATTTTCAGGTTCTTGCCCTCTGCCTGGATCGCATCCATATGGATGATCTGTTTCTTAAGCTCTGCCATGTAAGCGTCATCGACAGCCTGTCCGATCACTTCGAAAAGTCCTGCATTTACTGCTTCTTCCTTATCCATGGTCTTTACGGTATTCCAGTCGGAGATTGCCTTTACCTCGCCCATGATACCGGAATCATGAGGTGGTGTGATCTGCGCGCCGTCCTCCCAGTAAACCTTGTATCCGTTGTATTCCGGAGGATTGTGGCTGGCTGTTACGTTGATACCTGCCACACAGCCCAGATGACGTACTGCAAAGGAAAGCTCCGGTGTCGGACGAAGTGTCTCAAAGATATAAGCCTTGATTCCGTTTGCTGCCAGGCAAAGTGCTGCTTCCTGGGCAAACTCCGGTGACATATGACGGGAATCATATGCGATGGCAACTCCCTGAGATTTCTTGTCAACCTTGGCAATATAGTTGGCAAGCCCCTGGGTCGCTCTTCTTACCACATAAATATTCATACGGTTGGTACCTGCGCCGATGATACCACGCAGGCCTGCCGTACCAAACTCAAGATCCATATAAAAACGCTCTTTGATCTCATTTTCGTCGTCTTTGATCGCTTTCAGTTCTTCCTTTGTCGCCTCATCAAAGTATGGGTTTTCAAGCCACTGATTATAGATTTCTTTATAATCCATGTTCCAAAATACCTCCCTGTTTCTTTATATAAGATACTTAGTATTATATAACAATTTTCAGAAAAAGGGAAGTTTTGTTTTCGTTACATTCAGAATCATTACTGTCTGAAGCACTGTTTTGAAAATTCCTCCCACTGTTTTTTCTGATAAATCAGGGTTCTCAGCTTTTCCACATTTTTTCCGGAGATCACAGCCTTGTTATGTGTATAATAATGGTTTGCCAGTTTCCAGTATTTTTCCGGATAACAGAACCGGACTCTCAGGTTCTGCCACTCAGACTCTGAGAGCGGCCGCACGGAATCATATTCAGAAAGCATCTTCTGCGCGAGGTGCAGATCCCAGCTGTATTTCTCCAGGATTTTCCGCATAAAGCGGTACAGATCTGCCATCTGCACATCAAAGCTCCAGTGGCTAAAATTCGTCACCGCTGTGTTTTTCCCAAGCATCAGCACAGTATGCTGATTATATTCGCCATGACAGATACTGCCGCTTTGAAGAGACTGCTGCCGCAGATTTTTATAATCCGTGGTTTCCAGCATAGCTGCCGCTTCTTCTCCTTTTTGCAGAAACCATTCCACGCTTTTCAGATAATCTTTCTCAAAAGAATTGACCGCTCCTTTTTTTCGGATAAAACGGCGTATTTTTTTCATTTCCTGATTATGCCGGATATATTCTTCCTGCAGATTTCTTCCCGCGTAATCCATTTCCACAGGAAGCTGCATGATCTTGTGGATCTGTGCCAGAGTCCGGATGCTTTTTAAAATATCGTTTTCGGATCTCGTGTCACATTCCCGTCCCTCAAACCAGACCTGTGCAGTATATGGAACAGAATCTTTGTCCCTGCTTACCAGTACACCTTCCCTGTTTCTGAGATAAGCATCCACAAGACAGTTCTGTTCTTTCATTTTTTCAAGAAGCTGCTGCTGCATGGAAAGCTTTTTTTCCGAGCCATGAAATTCCCGGAGTATCACCGGACCTTTTTCTGTCCGGCACAGAAGTGCCCCCCGCACCCTGACGGAGAATGAAGCCGTAAGCTCATACTGCTCCAGCACGCTCAAACCATAATCATACAAAAAAGTTCCCCCCTGCCTTATTTTACGTTCTATCTTATGCAGGGGGGATTTTTGTTATTCTATTCGGTTTTTATGCTGTCTTTTTCTGCTGTTTCAAGAAGTTTTTCTTTTGTATTAAGGGTTGGATCTTTCAGCACACAGTCAAGAAGTCTTTCGAGCAATGCTCCCAGTGCCGGTCCGGCCGGATGTCCTGCCTTTATAAGATCCTTTCCGGAAACTGCCAGGGTTTTCAGGGATGTACATTCTCCTCTTTCAAGGATCCCCTGATAAGCTTCCGTCACACCGCCTAACCGTGCCAGCTTCTCCTCCCTCTTGTAAGTACTCTGGGATAAAAGATCTGCCTTCTGTACTTTCAGATACAGCGGAAAAAGCTCTTCTCCGATAAGATTCACAGCTCTCCGCACATCCTCGGCGTCCGGTGTGGGACGAAGATCATGATACCGGATCAGCCGACAGGTATTTCGGATCGTTACATTATCAAATTTCAGACGGCGCAGGATCTTTCCTGCCAGCTTTTCGCCTGCCGGTCCGTGAGTCTTAAAGTGGTCTCTTCCATTCTCGTCTGTCTTTTTTACAACCGGCTTGGCAATGTCGTGAAGAAGCATGGTGATACGAAGAAGCCTGTCATTCTCAATCTCCGTAAGGCTTTTCAGAATGTGTTCGCCTACGTTGCAGCAGTGATGGGGGGTATTCTGCGCTGTTTCCATACAAGCATCAAATTCCGGAAGAAATTCCCGGGTAAGGCCTGTCTCCCAGGCTGTCCGAAGGTAATCCGGATGATCTGATACCAGGAGCTTTACAAGCTCTGTCTGGATACGCTCTGCACTGACATGCTCCAGGTTCCCCGACATCCGTGCCAGTGCCGCTTTCGTATTCTCTTCCACAGTAAAACCAAGCTGTGCGGAAAAACGCACTGCACGGAGCATCCGAAGAGCATCCTCTGTAAAACGTTCCACCGGATCCCCGACACAACGGATGATCTTCCTATTGATATCCTCCATTCCGCCAAACAGATCCACCAGTCCATGCTCCGGATGATAAGCCATGGCGTTAATAGTAAAATCTCTTCGTTTCAGATCTTCCTCAAGACTTCTGGTAAAGGTCACGGCATCCGGGTGGCGGCCGTCATGATATTCTCCGTCTACACGGTAGGTTGTCACCTCAAAGCCCTCTTTGCCCATCATTACAGTTACTGTTCCATGCTGAATCCCCGTATCTACAGTTCTATGAAAAAGCGCCTTCACCTGCTCCGGAAGTGCGGAGGTAGTGATATCCCAGTCCCCAGGCACCCGGTTCAGGATGGAATCCCGGACACAGCCGCCAACAACATATGCCTCATAGCCGGCTTCATTGAGAGTACGCAGGATCTGTTCTGCCTTTTGTGGTATGTTAATCGTCATAATAACTCCTCTTGATGATCGCTGCTGTCCGGTAAAGCGGACATTCGCAATCCGCTTCGCTACTTGCTCATGAACGCAGTCGCTTCGCGATCTGCGTTCAAAACACGTTTACATTTCGCTGTATTATCTCCATGTCAGCAGCCGAATAATATTCTGATATGTTTTCCTTAACGCTATTATAACATAGATTCATAAAAACAGCGGAGCATATTTTGCCCCGCCGTTGTTTCTACAATATGATCGTCCCACTTTTTTGAAGTGGCCTGCTATATTTTTTAGTATGCGCGTCCCCAGTAAACCATCTTCTTAGCCGGTTTTCCACAGCATACGCAAACGTCGCTTAACTGCTCCTGCTCAAACGGCATACATCTGGATGTTGCCTGGAAATCTTCCTTGATCTTGTCCTCACACGCACGATCTCCGCACCACATAGCTTTGATAAAGCCAGGCTTGCTGTTGATGATCTCGCCAAACTCCTCATAATTCTTTGCTACATAAGTATGCGCCTCTCTGTGTGCACGTGCGCGCTCCAGCATATCATGCTGAATGGTATCCAGAAGCTCTTTTACCTTATCTGCAAGCTCCTCGAAGGATACTGTGTATTTCTCACGGGTATCTCTTCTGCAGAGAACTGCCTGGCCGTTCTCGATATCCTTCGGTCCACACTCCACACGAAGCGGGATACCACGCATCTCCTGCTCAGCAAACTTGAATCCCGGGCTCTTGTCTGTCGCATCAACCTTTGCACGGATACCTGCTGCCTTCAGTGCTGCAAGAAGCTCGTCAGCCTTCTCCATAACGCCCTCTTTACGCTGCTGGATCGGGATGATCACAGTCTGTACCGGAGCGATCCTTGGAGGAAGAACAAGTCCGCTGTTATCACCGTGAACCATGATGATAGCACCGATCATACGGGTTGTCATTCCCCAGGATGTCTGGTGAACATATTTCAGGGTGTTATCTTTATCTGTGTACTGGATTCCAAATGCTTTGGCAAAGCCATCTCCGAAGTTATGGCTTGTACCGGACTGGAGAGCCTTACCGTCGTGCATCAGAGATTCGATGGTGTAAGTAGCCTCAGCACCTGCAAATTTCTCTTTATCTGTCTTCTGGCCTTTGATGACCGGAATCGCAAGAACTTCCTCGCAGAAGTCTGCATAGATGTTCAGCATCTGGATGGTGCGCTGCTCCGCTTCCTCAGCTGTTGCGTGAGCAGTATGTCCCTCCTGCCACAGGAACTCTCTGGAACGAAGGAAGGGACGTGTTGTCTTCTCCCAGCGTACAACGGAACACCACTGATTATATACCTTTGGAAGATCTCTGTGGGACTGGATCTCTTTCTGGTAGAAATCGCAGAACAGAGTCTCGGAAGTCGGACGCACGCAAAGTCGCTCCTGCAGCGGATCAAGGCCGCCATGAGTCACCCATGCAACCTCCGGAGCAAAACCTTCTACATGATCTTTCTCTTTATCAAGAAGAGACTCCGGAATAAAGATCGGCATGTAAACATTCTCTACACCGGTCTCTTTAAATCTGCGGTCAAGCTCATGCTGGATATTCTCCCAGATCGCATAACCTGCAGGTTTGATTGCCATACAGCCCTTAACACTTGTATAGCCACAAAGCTCAGCCTTCTTAACAACGTCTGTATACCACTGAGCAAAATCCTCATCCATAGATGTGATGGCCTGTACTAATTTCTTTTCTTTTGCCATGATAAATCTCCTTTTTCTTGTGATCTGTTACATATTGCCGGCTGTCAGGCAGCCACAGCAATCCGGAATCCTTCCAGCTCGCTCTTTTGTCCCATAAACCGTACACTGCATTTACAGTCCCATTTTACGGACAAAAAAATAAGCCCTCCGGATCCCTCACAAGGGACCGAATGACTTCGGCGGTACCACCCCAGTTAACAGCCAGAAAAGCTGTTCTCTCAACACCCGTTAACGCCGGAAACACACGCCACGCTTCAATCACGCAGAGCTCCGAGGCCGGTTCCACAGTTCACGCACAGGATCCTTCCACCAAAGCAGATCCCTCTCTGAGATAATTCCCTGTGTACTATTCTCATCATCGCCGTATCTCTGATATATTTTAGGTGAAAACCGCCTCAAAGTCAACCCCAAACAAAAAAATATAACAAGTCTCTCTGCTATGAGTTACTGTTCACTCCGTTCTCAGTAACACGCTTCGCGATGCACAGAATTTATGCTAATCGCATAAATTCGCGCGGTATGTCTCGGGTTTTCTGTGACCTTCGCTCACAAAAAACACCTCGCGGGACACTACCAGTAAACAGTAACTGCTATGATCCTATTCCTTCACAGACACAGCCGGAATCTCCAGATACCTGTTCAGATCTTCTGTGAGAATATGGATCTTAGTTCTGGTATCCTGCTCCTGGTAAGTCAGCCGGCCTGCGATCCTGGTGATATAATCCTCTTCTTCGATGATCTCACAGGTCTCAGGAAAATTAATATCATAATACTGAGCAAGATAAGATACCCAGTAATCCACCGGCACATGTCTGTCTGCGGATAACACGGATTCTCTTCTGAGACAGGATTCCCACACTGCCGGTGAGATCAGCCCTTCCCCGGCAGCCTCTTCTGATACACCAAGCATGGCCTCTATTGATGCTTCCAGCTTCACCCGGCAATTATCCAGCTTATCGGCATCACGGATCAATTTTGCATGGAAAAGTGTTCTGGCATCGTGGATTCCTTCCAGTTTGAAATCACTGTGTTTCCGAATTGCTGCATCGATCAGTTCATCAAATTTATCATCCTTCACGAAGCGCCGGATCAGCTTCTCCTCCCCGAAAAGAAGTTCTGCACCGAACACTGCATGATCCATGGTCCCCGGCTCAAAGCTGTGAAATCTACGGATCTGCTCAAAACGGCCAATATCATGAAGCAGACCGATCAGCTCCGCAAGTTCCACATCTTCATCGGAACATTCCATTTTTCTGGCGATCTCTCCTGCGTATTTCACCACTCCATAGGTATGTACGATCTTCAGATAGATCTGTTCATCCTCCCGGTCGTACTCATCCAGATATTTTTCGAATTCCTGTTTTGCATGTGCAATGTCGATCATTCTGCCACATCCCTTCTTTTGTTCATTCTGTAGTTCTGTAAACACTCTGTATTTATTATACCGAAGGTCTCTGACGAATTCTACTGTATTTCCCGGAATTTTAAATCTTCTCTCTGCCTCCTGCTCTGGTCAAAAAAGGCAGCTGCCCACAGCCTATCTTCCGGATAGGCCTGGCAGCCGCCTTTTCTAAAAAATACCTCTCTTTTTTCTTATCTCACAAAATGGATCTCATAATCTCCGGATCCGGTCTCTGCCTGCATAAATCCGTCTGCGGCTGTGAAGTTAAGTCCATCTACGGCTTTCACTACCTTTGCACCGTCCAGGCAGATAGTTGCAGTTGTATTTGCAGGTATGGAAACATGCAGAACCGTCTCTCCCGGTTTTTCTTCCCAGAAGCTTCTTACCGGTCCGTATACAGAACGATACTCAGCCTTTACATAGTCCAGGTTTCCACCCATTCTCGGATAGATTACTGCATGTTTGTATCCAGGTTCCTTCTCATCCACCTCAAGGCCTGCCATCACACGAACCAGCCACTCTCCGATAGAACCGTAAGCATAGTGATTGAAGGAGTTCATATCTGCACTCCACATGGTTCCGTCCGGCTTCAGGCCATCCCAGTGCTCCCAGACTGTAGTTGCGCCCATTTTTACCTGATACAGCCATGATGGGAAATCATCTTTCAGAAGCAAGTCGTAAGCTTCTTTTACATGTCCGTTCTGGCTTAATGCGTGGCAAAAATACGGAGTTCCCACAAATCCGGTTACAAGATGATCGTTCTCTTTTTTCAGAAGTCTCAAAAGCCCCTGAACGGTTTTCTCTTTATATTTTTCCGGTACCAGTTCGAAGTACAGTGCCACGATATGTGCGGTCTGCGTCTGTGCTGTCATCTCACCGTTTTCATCAAAGAAGGTTCTCTGGAATTTATCTACAACTTTATTGTAAAGATCTGTGTACTCTTTCACGTCCTCAGTGCATCCCAGGGCTTCTGCTGCTTTTACAAACAGACCTGTGGAATATGCAAAGTATGCAGTACAGGTCAGATCATTCGGTGTTGCACCAAAATAGCTGCCTTCCTCAGCATCCAAAGCTACCCAGTCACCGAACTGCAGCTTATAGTTCCAGATATAATCCACAGAATATTCTCTCATAAAGTTGATCCAGTTCTTCATGCTGTTGTACTGGATCTTCAGAATCTCTTTGTCACCAAACGTCAGATACATGGTCCAGGGATTGATCACAGCCACATCTGCCCAAGCTGCTGCAGAATGACTTCCCTGCTCAAGGAGCCAGTTATCCCCTTCGTTTCCGGAAATGATATCCGGAACAACATGGGCAACACCGCCTTCCTCTGTCTGGTCTGCCTCCACATCACGGAGCCATTTTCGGTAGAAGGAGTAGGTATTTTCAAGGAAGCATGCCGTACGGCAGAAGATCTCTGCATCACCGGTCCATCCAAGACGCTCATCTCTCTGCGGGCAGTCTGTGGGAACATCCACAAAATTGCTCTTCAGTCCCCAGAGAATATTATGTGCAAGCTGATTCAGATCCGGATTCGATGTCTCAAGGAATCCTGTACGCTCCATCTTGGTATGGATGGCATTTGCTGTGAAATTGTCAAGAGATGGCTCACCTGGAAAGGAAACGATCTTCGCATAGCGGAATCCCATAAATGTGAATGACGGACGGTATGTGATGGTTCCGTCTTCCCCGAATGTATACTGAAGAGATTCCTTTGCCCCTCTCAGGTTATCCAGATATACATTTCCTTTGGAATCCAGCACCTCAAAGCAGTCCAGACGGATTACATCACCTTTTTTACCTGCTGCGGTAACCTGAATAAGAGCACTCATATTCTGGCCGAAATCAATCACCATATCTCCCTGTGGTGTCTCAAAAATTTTTTTTGGTTTTACTTCATCCATAAGGGAAACCTTTCCGCTTCCCTGTCCGGTAAGAACGGAAAAATCGTAATCCAGTTTACGGACCGGCTTCCACTGTCCGGCTGTACATCCGGCCTCTGCCCATCCTTTGATCTCTTTTGCTCCGTCGTAGATCTCACCATCGTAGATCTCCGCAAACACAACCGGTGCATCTGCACCGCTCCAGCTCTCATCTGTCACAAAAAGATCTTCGGTCCCATCCGCATAACGGATCACCATCTGCGCCAGAAGTGCCGTATTCTCTCCATAGTGATTTCTGTTCTTTTCAAGGCCTTCAAATCCCATTTTACCTTTATACCAGCCTGCTGCCAGCACGGCACCTGCCGCATTTTTGCCTTCTTTCAGGTAATCCGTTACTTCGTAAGTCTGGAAGCAAAGATGTTTACGGTAGGATGTCCATCCTGGTGTCAGTTCATCATTTCCAACTTTTCTGCCATTGAGATAGAAATGATACAGTCCCAGTGCAGTTACAGATACATAGGCCTCTTTTACAGGTTTTTTCACTGTAAATTCATTTCTTACATAGGTACCCTTGGAGTTATCTTTATCTGCCTCTTCCTCTGCGGATACAAACACCGCTTTCCACTGACTGTTATCCAGAATTCCTGTGACAAACGATGTCTCTGCCCATTCTGTTTCTTCTCCGTTGGCAGTTACTTTTACACGAGCAAAATATTTCTTCTGGGATTCAAGTTTCACATCCTCAGGAATGATCTGCGCAGATGCATCACTGTTCACTCTTCCGCTTTTATAGATTTTTTTCTCAAAAGCCTTATCCTCGGCAATTTCCAGTTCCCAGGTATCCTGGCGCACATTTCTCTTATCACTTTCTAATGTCCAGCTGAACTCCGGAATATGTGTGATTCCAATCTGTTCTTTCTCATAATCCATACGGATCTCATTGATTTTCAACATAGGTTCTACCCCCGATCTTCCATGATATTATCAGTTCTTACAGAGATGGTAACAAAAAAAGCGTCATCCTTCAATAACGCTTTTTCATCAAAATATTAACCATTTATAAGGTGTTTCGATATTCTTTCCGATACTGCGCCGGTGTACATCCCTCTGCCTCACGGAATTTCCGGTAAAAGAAATTCATATTGTTGTAACCACACAGTGGAATCAGCTCTGAAAGCGGCAGTTCCGTTGTTTCCAGAAGCATCCTTGCTTTTTTCAGGCGCTGTTCCTGAACATGTTCCACAAAGCTTCTTCCTGTTTTTTCTTTCAGAAGAGCTGTGAGATAATTTCCATGCATTCCAAATGCCCTTCCCATTTCCGGAAGTGTGCATGTTTCGTAATTTTTTTCGATATAGGAAAGAAGCTCCAGGATCTGTACCTCCTTTGCAACAGATGCCTGTTTCTTTGTCTCGTCACGCCAGGTCCTGAGAAGCTCTGTAAACAGAATGATCACATAGCTTTCCATCACCTCTTCCATACCGATATCCCGGGCATAATACTCAGATATGATCTGCTCCATGATCTCACCCACCCGGTTGTTCCCATGAGTTTTAAAATACAGATAATGCTTTTTCTTCCTGCTTCTGGTCACCGATTCCGCAAGGAACTCCGAAACTATTCCCTGGCGCGGCATCCGGCTCAGAAAGGCAGTGTCAAAGAATTCCCGGCTCATAAGGATATTTACCAGAATATCGTTTTCACCGCCCGCCTCGATCGCGTGCACTGCCTGGGTATCAAAAATACAGACATCTCCCTCGCTGGTAACGATCTTCTTCCCTTCTATGGTCTGACTGCAGCTTCCTGACCAGAGGTAACAAAGCTCTATATAATCATGCTGGTGGGGCAGGACTTTCACATAGCGGTCCTGCCTGCTTATCACGATTTTTTCTCCCGGTGCCATAAACAGGCTTCCCTCAAAAAGATAAGTTCCCTGGCCGGCCTTTGCAAAACGGCAGGTATCCTGCCTTTGCAGTTCCTCCAGGGAAATCCCTTCCAAAATCTCTTTTTCTCTTGGTGTTATCTTTCTCAGATAACGGTCAAGCTCTTCTCTGTCCATCGTATTTCTTCAAGCTCCTCGTTTACCGGAAAATGACTGTTTCCGCTCTTTTTTCCAATATAACACGTTGTCCCTGTCCGGTAAACTGTTTTTTCCGGTTTCTTCTATTCATACTTTACGATTTCTTTCCGCAGCCGCTTCATGATCCGCTTTTCCAGGCGGGAAATGTAGGATTGCGAAATTCCTAAAAGATCCGCTACCTCCTTCTGTGTTTTCTCTCTTCCTTCCCGGTTTCCGATCCCGAATCGCAGACGGATGATCATCTGTTCCCGCTTTGTCAGTTTGCTGATGGCTTTTCCAAGAAGTGCGATCTCCACCTCATCTTCCAGACGCCTGGAGATCACATCGTCATCCGTTCCCAGGATATCCGAAAGCAGCAGCTCATTTCCATCCCAGTCCACATTCAGCGGCTCATCAATGGAAACCTCCATCTTTGTTTTACTGTTTCTCCTCAGATACATCAGAATCTCATTTTCGATACATCGTGATGCATAGGTAGCAAGCTTGATATTTTTTACCGGATCAAAGGTATTGATAGCCTTTATGAGCCCTATGGTTCCGATGGAGATCAGATCCTCCACACCTACCCCTGTATTGTCAAATTTCTTTGCAATATAAACCACCAGCCGTAGATTGTGCTCGATCAGAACCGACTTTCCTTCTTTTTCCTTTTCTGTTCCCAGCATTTCGATCACTTCAGCCTCCCGTTCTGCTGACAACGGCGCCGGAAGGATATCATTTCCACCAATATAAAAAACCTCTCCCGGACGATTGAACATAAATTTCCGGATCACCTGAAACGGATAGGATCTTGCAGCTGCTCTGTTCATAACAAAAGCCCCCTTCTCAATTTAATAGTCTGGAATTCAAAAGTATCTCGTACTCTTCTCCCAAAGCTGAGGGCTCGGATGTTATGGCAAGCACCGGTTTTCCTACATGTATCACCCTTCCGGGAGTCTGGATCAGAAGTTCATCAAGGATCACTGCCAGCAGCAGTCCCTTTTTTCCATCTGCGGTATGACAGCTCAGAAAATGCGGCTGCAGGCTGACAAATCCTGTATTTTCCAGTTCCTCTGGTTTATCTTTTATATTCATCAGTTTTTTCACCTGCTCTTTCGATATCAGGCTTCCCAAAAGTTCCTGTTTGATGATCGATACCGGCTGTTTTTTCACAGGATCCATAAGGAGATTTCCGGTATCATAAAAGCCGTATGTCTGCTTCAGCTTCCCCTGATATTTCAAAGTGACCGGGAAAATATTTCTTCTTCCAAACCGGAAGGTCTCAGTCACACATCCCAGAGTATAAAGTGTGCCATAAATCCCTGACAGAAAAAGCAGAAATATTTTCACTGTCATGGTTCTTTCCGTTTCCAGTGCCTGATAGATCCCGCCAACCACAAAAGCTGTGAAATACAGAGCCAGAATGGTTTTTGCAAGAAGGCCGCCTTTTTTCAGTCGAAAAGCAAACGACGCCATAAAAAAAGCGCAGCCGCCATGGATCAGTACAGCGGCAGGAAAAATGATCTTAAAAGGTGCACATACAAGCAGGCAGGATACAAAAGATCCAAAGGCAGCGGATATCACACATCTTCTGCGTTTCCCGTCAAGATGCAGAAATTTTCCCACAAGTCTTAAAAGCATGTAATCCATAAGGAAATTCGTCATAAAAACGATATCTATGTATATCCTCTGATACATAAGCTTCCCCCACTGCTGTTTCGTCTGCCATCGATTCTCAACTTTGGTAAGTGCATTTATTATAGGGCAGGCTCTTTGCATATTTTGTCAAATCCAGATGTCGATTCTTCAAACTTATCGGGTCATTTCTGTCTGTCTCGACATTTATAGTTTTTTTCTATGAATCAGCGACAAAAATGTATAAATTTCCGTACAATATTTGTATTTGTTGATTTTCGCACTTTATAGTGCTAAAATATTTTTTATTATATTTCGTAAAGAAATTCTATTTTATGAGATACAGGAGGGAATCAAACAATGATCAATATTACCGGACATACCGGGCTTACCGGCCTTCTGGGAAGCCCCGTCGCACACAGCGTATCACCTTTAATGCACAATGAGGCATTCCGTTATCTTGGACTTGATTATGTGTATCTCTGTTTTGATGTAACAGAGGAGACCCTTCCCCAGGCTGTGGAAGGACTGAAAGCCTGTGGGATCAAGGGCTTTAACCTGACCATGCCAAACAAGAATAAGATCGTGGAGCTTTTGGACGAGCTTTCTCCCACTGCCCAGCTGATCGGAGCGGTAAATACCGTACGCAACGACAATGGAAAATTAAAGGGGTTTAATACCGATGGTTATGGATTTACCCAGTCTGCCAGAGATGCCGGCTGTGATGTAAAAGGACGAACCATCACCGTTATGGGCGTCGGTGGTGCCGGAATGGCGATCTGCGGCCAGTCCGCCCTGGAGGGGGCAAAAAAGATCCATGTTTTTGCACGTCCTACCAGCCGTTACTGGGAGCGCGCCGCTGCCATGGCAGAAAAAATGTCTCATATGACAGAATGTGAGATGATACTTCATGAGATGGACGATCACACTGCGCTGAAGGATGCACTTGAGGAAAGCAATCTCCTCATCAATGCAACTTCTGTGGGAATGGTTCCGGATGTGACAGGCACCGTAATCCCGGATAAGACTCTGTTCCATCCGGAACTTACCGTAGCCGATGTTGTGTATGAACCAAGAGAAACCAGACTCCTTCGGGAAGCCCGGGAAGCCGGATGTCCAACCTTTAACGGAATGTACATGCTGCTCCACCAGGGTGTAAAGGCTTTCCACATCTGGACCGGACTGGACATGCCGGTTGAGCTCGTCCGGGAGAAATATTTTAAATAAAAAATATCCGGCAACATTGACCGCCTCCGCATCACAGCGTGGCCTCAATATTGCCGGATCAAGACTAAAGGCGGCCCGCTTATCACACGGGTCGCCTTTTATTTATCTATTAATCATTTATTTTTCTTATTTCTTCTCTTCCTGAACCTCGATCTTACGGATCGTTTTGTTCTTAATCTCTTCCTTGATGAAACTGATGAACTCACCAAGATCTTTCATTCCCTCATCGCCAAGATAACGGCTTCTTACGGAAACCTTACCCTCTTCTTCCTCTTTTGCTCCAACGATAAGCATGTAAGGTACTCTCTCAAGACGTGCCTCACGGATCTTGTATCCCATCTTCTCGGAACGTCCGTCTACAGAGCAGCGGATTCCTGCTTCTCTCATCTGAGCTTCAACCTTCTGTGCATAATCGTTGTACTTCTCGGAGATTGGGATCACACGAACCTGCTCAGGGCAAAGCCATGTCGGGAACATTCCTGCGTATTTCTCAATGAGCCATGCCAGTGTTCTCTCATAGCATCCCATGGATGTACGGTGGATGATGTACGGACGCTGTTTGTCGCCATTCTCATCGATATAGTACATATCAAACTGCTCTGCAAGAAGTGCATCCCACTGGATCGTGATCATGGTGTCTTCTTTTCCGTATACGTTCTTTGCGTTGATATCAACCTTCGGTCCGTAGAAAGCAGCCTCTCCTACATCCTCTGTAAACGGAATATTCAGCTCGTTCAGCATCTGGCGGATATGACCTTCTGTCTCCTCCCATACTTCCGGCTCACCGATGTATTTCTCTTTATTTTTCGGATCCCATTTGGAAAGATGATAGGTTACATCCTCCTCAACACCAAGTACCTGGAGACAGTACTGGGCAAGTGCGATACAATCTTTGAACTCTTTTACCATCTGATCCGGTCTTACGATCAGATGCCCCTCAGAGATCGTAAACTGACGAACTCGTGTCAGGCCGTGCATCTCACCGGAATCCTCGTTACGGAACAATGTGGAGGTCTCTCCAAGACGGATTGGCAGATCACGATAGCTGTGCTGCTCTGCTTTGTATACATAGTACTGGAACGGGCATGTCATCGGACGAAGTGCGTAAACCTCTTTATCCTTCTCCTCATCACCAAGTACGAACATACCGTCCTTGTAATGATCCCAGTGTCCGGAGATCTTGTAAAGATCGCTCTTTGCCATAAGAGGAGTCTTTGTTCTTACATAGCCACGTTTTGTCTCCTCATCCTCGATCCATCTCTGCAGCTCCTGCATCATGATCACACCGTTTGGCATGATAAGCGGAAGTCCCTGACCGATTACATCAACTGTTGTAAAGATCTTCATCTCACGGCCAAGTTTGTTATGGTCACGTCTCTTAGCCTCTTCCATCTGCTCCAGATGCTCTTTCAGCTCATCCTTTGTTGCATATGCAGTTCCGTAGATACGTGTCAGCATTGCGTTCTTTTCGCTGCCTCTCCAGTAAGCGCTGGAAGAAGAAAGAAGCTTGAATGCCTTGATACCTTTTACACTCATCAGGTGCGGACCTGCACAAAGGTCTGTCCAGTCTCCCTGTGAATAGAAGGAAATCTCTTCTCCCTCCGGAAGATCCTCGATCAGTTCAATCTTGTATGGCTCATTTTTCTCTTTGAAGTATGCGATGGCATCTTCACGGGATTTTGTGAAACGCTCGATCTTTGCGCCTTTTTTGATGATCTTTTTCATCTCTTTCTCAATGGCGTCAAGATCCTCACGGGAAAATGGCTCGTGGTCGAAATCATAGTAGAAGCCTGTATCAATGGATGGTCCGATGGCAACCTTTGCCTCCGGGTATAAGTTCTGTACAGCCTGTGCCATTACGTGAGATGCTGTATGGCGGAGAACTGCAAGGCCCTTCTCGTCTTTCGCTGTAAGGATGTTCAGTTCACAGTCACTGTCAAGAACGGTACGAAGATCTACAACCTCTCCGTTTACCTCTCCTGCACATGCTGCACGTGCGAGACCTTCGCTGATGTCATAGGCGATATCGATCACAGATTTTGCTTCTGCGTATTCTTTTTTTGAGCCGTCTTTTAATGTAATGATCATTGTTTTTTTCTCCTTTCATTTTAAATGAAGTTTCTATGATACACAGCATGTGTCTGCTTTTGCAAGAGATTCTGCAATAAAAAAATCCCTCACAGTACATCACATACTGTAAGGGACGAGTTCATTCATTCTCGCGGTTCCACCCTGCTTGCTCTGCTGCCCGGTCATGCCAGGATACAAAGCCTCTCAATTATGATGATAACGGAATCACCGGACCGGATTGGGGCCACTCAGAGGTAGTCTTCGGCTGTTTCCCGATAAGATGTTTCCAGCACTTCACATCTCTCTCTGTAACGTTTCACAGCTTACTCGTCTCGTCAGCGTGTTTTTTATTTCTTTTTCTGTGGTTCATTATAAGCGCAGTATTTTTATTTGTCAACGCATGTTGACAAAATTTTTGAGATTTCTCTTCTCGCACAGATCTACAGATTTCCCATGAGTTTGTCTTTGATAATGGCCAGAATCTCACGGGGAATGTAGATAAAAAGACGCCAGCTTCGATACCGGGAAGGTACCATTATCACTTCCCGAAAGCCACATTTTCTCGCAATGGCCGCGCCCCTCCATACATGAAAATTGTTCGTCACCACGCCTACGGAACAGTCTGTGTTTCCAATCTTTCTGCAGCTGAATTCCAAATTCTCTTTCGTACTGGTGGATTCCTCTTCCCGTATCAGTCTGTCCCCGTCTATTCCGTGACCGGTAAGATAGCGATACATAGCCTCTGCCTCGGAAATATTTTCTCCATCACCTTTTCCTCCGGAGAGCACTGCTTTCGTCCCCGGATTTTCTTCAAGATAAAGAAGAGCCCTTCTGGCTCGTTCCAGAAGGGCAAGTGTCATCCGTGTTCCGTCCACATGGGCACCTAACACGATAATGTAATCCAGATTCTTCTTTACGCTCATTATCTTCCGCAGCAGTGTTTGTATTTCTTGCCGCTTCCGCATGGGCACGGATCGTTTCTTCCGACCTTGTGCGGTTTCACAACTGTGCCGGATTTCTTCTGCTCCATGTAGAGAGTTTTCTTTTTCTCTTCTGTGAAGATCTTGTCCCACTGAGGAAGGTTGTAAAGCCAGTCAGCCTTGGCATCTACCATGTTCTTATAGAGTGCCTCTTTATCAAATGCAAGGTTTACCTTGGTATTCTCATCCATGGTCTCGATCGGGTTCGGAACCTTCAGACTGTCATTGATTCCGTCAAGGAAACCAACCATAGTCATAACATCCTGACCGTATTTCTCAGCAAGCTCTTTTACAGTTCCGGAAACAACCTCATCCGGGTTCTCAAGAAGCTGCTCATAAATATTCTTTTCAATGTTAAAATAATTTGCCCAGAAGCGCTGAAGCTTATTCTTATCTGCATTCTGATTATAAGCAATGGAACGCCACTGCTCAAGAATTGTCATATCGCTCATTGTCTGATCCTCTTTTCCAAAATTTTAGATAAATAAGACGGAGATTTATATTCCGCTTCGCAATTTCTACTTATTATATCATCTTTTGGCGAAGAAATCAAATATATCTGTTTCATATCCGAGTTATTTTATCACACTGAGTTACTGTTCACTCCGTTCTCAATAACACGCTTCGCGATGCACAGAATTTATGCTGATCGCATAAATTCGCGCCCCCCGCAGGGGACTTACCTGCTTCAGTTAAAATATTTTCTGAGAAGATAAGTCGGAGTGCAGCTCCATGCGTGGCAGTAGCTGTTGACAATGCTGCTTCCATATGGAGATTCTGCAGGATTTTCAGGATTATAAAGCTCCCAGAATGTATCCGCACCGTGGCTTATCATTCCGCCCCAGTAATATTTCATATATTTCATTGCCTGGTCTTTTTTATCACACATCAGAAGTGCTTCCACAAAATGATGGTTCATATACGGAGAAACCATTCCTTTTTCCGGTTTCAGTTCCACCAGACGCTCCAGTATTTCTGCTCCTTCTTCGCCGCTGACTGCTTCCGCCAGGATCATCCATACCTGACTTGCATAGTTGATCTGTTTTTCGTCGCCACTGACGAACAGCCCGCTCTCTTCATCAAAAAGATATTTTTTTGCAGATGCTGTTTTTGCCTCAGCCTCTTTTTTCAGTTCTTCTGCTTTTTCCATATCTCCGAGGAGTTCTGCGATCTTCTGTACTTTCTTCGCACAGTAGATATAAACACCCTGCATTGCGCTCTGCTTGTTCAGACCCTCTGTCCAGTCGATAAAGCCCCAGAAACCATCTCCGTTTTTCATAAGTCCGTTTTCATCGAACTGCTCTTTTGCGATCTCCATCTGACGGTATGCACAGGCACTTAAATCCTTTAAGGCCTCCTTGTCACCGGATGCTTCGTAGTAGTCACAGAGGGTTGCTCCGAAGAACATGGAGTAATCCAGAAGGAAGGTATCATCCACAATAAATTTCGGTTCTGTGAAAAGGCAGGCACTTACCTGTCCATTGTCCTTTGTCTGGCCTGCAAACAGATACAGGCATCTTTTTACCAGCTCCATGTTGTGGAATGTCTCATAATTTGCAAGCGCCTGAAGTCTTAAATCTCCAAGCCACAGACGGCGGTCTCTCTTGGGGCCGTCCTCAAATACGGTCTGCATGCAGTTTTGCAGGGTACGAAGACTGACACGATCCAGTCTGCGGATCACTTCATCCTCACTTTCCACCGGCTTCACATCTTCCATTCTGACAGAAGAAACACTGGTACAGAATACATCTTCCACTACCATCTGCCATTTCATGGAAGTGTCTATAGCTTCGATTTCCATATAACGGAAGGCATATCTTCTCGGAAGCTTCAGCTCTGCCGGAAGAACGTCGATATGGATAAATTCTTCCTGTATCCAGCTTCTGCTGATCCATCCGTCATAGTCTGCAGAATCCTCGGTCATCTCCTTGGCGATCTCTCCGAACTTCAATCTAAAAAATGCCGGTGCGTCCTGAGGACTTCCTACAGAGTTCAGCTTCAGGGTCACGTATCCTACCTGATGATCTCCAAAATCCAGACAGATCTTGTCTCCCTTTGCAAGATGATAGCCTGAAAGATTTTTGATCTCATCCTTTTTGTGAACCTCCGGATAGACCTCCTCTGTTTTTACGATGTCTACAATAGAAACCGGACGAACTACCGTTTTCAGTAACTCCGGTGTACATGCTTCTGCTTTTTTTACAAAATCCTCATTGGTCACACGGACCATATTAAGATCAATACTTACCTCTGCCATTATATGGATATTCTCCTTTCATCCAGTTCTTCGATGATTCTTTCTGCATTACTATACACTTTTTCACTTTTTCTTCCAATTGTGATTTTTTTTATAAAACACTGATGTTTTTTTGGTGATTATGATATACTTTACTCACCTGTTATGAAAAAGTTACATGGAAAGAGGACAGTCATGAAGCTTACCAGAGAAGAATTTCAGAGATATATTTATTCCTACAACGACGATGAAACTTTTTATAAGACACTTTATCTGCAGGAGAAGGAACATCCGGAGACTTTTCATGAATATTGCCTGACACTGGACCGTAAAAAGATTTATGAACACCGGCTTTATGTACCGGAGCTTCAGACCGAAGCATGGTATCCCTATATGAAAGAAACCGATCTTTTTCATGATATAAACGGCAATATCGTGCTTTCCAAGCATTACCGCTATACCCCTGTTTTTCCCCATGAACATGAATTTTTTGAGATTCTCTGTCTGTATGACGGAACTGCCCACACTACGATACAGGGGATTGAACACACTTTGCATACCGGAGATATCTGTATCATCCCACCGCATACCACTCACAGTGTAGGGATCTTTGATGACAGTGTTGCTTTTAATATTCTGGTACGTAGCTCCACCTTTCAGTCCACATTCTTCCAGTCACTGACGGCAGACAGTGCCCTGACGCAGTTTTTTGCCCATGTGCTGTACCGCAAGACCGTGGGAAATTATCTGATCTTTCACAGTGGAAATGATGCACAGATCCGTGACATGCTGGAAAATCTCTATATCGAATATCTCGGCCACGCCAAATACAGCTGCACCTTTCTCAACTCCATGCTGGTCATGTTCTGGGCCATGCTGCTGCGTTTTCACGAAAATGATATTGAATCCATCCTTACAAAGAACAGCACCGGGAAATCTGTGACGGAAATCCTAAACTACCTGAACTGCAACTATCAAAGCGTCACTTTACGTGACGCTGCGAGGCATTTTGACTACAGTATTTCTCACTTCAGTACTCTGATCAGAGAGAGTACCGGGCGCACATTTTTGCAGATCATCCGGGATATCAAGCTGGACCAGGCATGCCGCGCCCTGCGTGAAACATCTCTCAGCAATCTTGCGATCTGCGAACTTGTAGGATATGAAAGTCCGGAACATTTTATGCGTACTTTTAAAAAAGCATATGGAATGACTCCTGGTGAATATCGGAAGAAGAACAGGGAATAAATCTTATATATTTTCTGTATAACAGATGCCGTTCCGGGATATACTTATCATATCCTCCCCTTTAGAATGCAGAGGGCTTCGCGATGGTGCAGGTCCTCTGCGTTTCTCTTTTCACACTGAAGGTCATTTCACACCAAGCTTCTCAAGCTCCTTCGCCGCCTGCTTCAGATTCTCAAACCGGATGGTATGGATACCGGCTCTTCCGGCTCCCTCGCAATTCACGGCACGATCATCCAGAAATACCGATTTCTCCGGTTTCAGGCTGTAACGCTTCAGAAGTGTTTTGTAAATATCCACTTCCGGCTTAATCTGCTGCACATCACAGGAAAATACCGCTCCGTCCATATATTTCAGAAAAGACATATCCTGCTTTGTACGATCCAGCATATAAGTTCCGTAGTTGGAAAGGACATAGAGATGATATCCCTGATTTTTGAGATATTTCACCCAGGTTTCCGCATAATCATACAGATGCATACATTCCGGATCACGTCGTACCACCTCACGGATATCTTCTTCATATTCCGGTGCACTTTCCACAAATTTATCTACATACCAGGATTCCTCATGCTGTCCACGATCCTGTTCCTCCCAGATCGGGTTTCGAAATACTGCATCTGCGATTTTCTGATACTTTTCTTCCGGGAAGTCATAGCTTCGAAGATACTCTTCCCAGTCATAGCCCATCAGCACATTTCCCACATCAAAAATAATATTCTCGATCATACGGTTTTTATCCTCCCTCGGCTTTTTATTTCCCCAGATCCGGTACGACATCCAGAAAACATATGCCACGATCGGTACCAAAACTGCTGCTGCAAAAGATCCCCTGAACAAAGTCTGGGCGTCTTCACTGCTTCCCCAAGCAAATACCATGGGAAGGCAAAATACAAGAAGTAGTATAATAACACCTGCAAGAGCCGCGATTCTTTTAAAATTTTTCATTGAACTTCCTTTCACATGATACATCAGCTATTCTATCTGTTATTTTAACTGAATATCCCTTTGAACCAAAAGGGCGCCGGAGAAATTCTTCCCCGGCGCTTCCTGTTGGCATAATCCTGATACTGTAAAAATAATTATCTGTAAATGATGTCGCTTCTTCCTGGTCCGTTAGAGATCATTGTGATCGGGAATCCAATATGTTTTTCTACGAACTCTACATATTTTCTGCAGTTTTCCGGAAGATCCTCATATTTTTTGATTCCACGGATATCGCATTTCCATCCCGGAAGCTTCTCAATAACCGGTTTTGCTTTCTCAAGCTGCACAGTTGTCGGGAATTCTGTTGTTACCTCTCCGTCGATCTCATAGCCTGTGCAAACCGGGATCTCATCCAGATATCCCAGAACATCCAGTACTGTAAAAGCAACGTCTGTAGTTCCCTGGAGACGGCATCCGTATTTGGATGCAACACAGTCGAACCATCCCATACGTCTCGGACGGCCTGTAGTAGCACCGAACTCACCACCGTCACCGCCACGTTTTCTCAGCTCATCTGCTTCCTCGCCGAAGATCTCAGAAACGAATGCACCTGCTCCAACTGCACTGGAGTAAGCTTTGCATACGGTTACGACCTTCTTGATCTCATATGGAGGCAGGCCTGCACCGATGGCACCATAAGCAGCCAGTGTGGAAGAAGATGTAACCATCGGATAGATTCCATGATCCGGGTCTTTCAGAGTTCCAAGCTGTCCCTCAAGAAGAACCTGTTTTCCCTCTTTCAGTGCATTCCAGAGATAGAGAGATACGTCGCATACGTATGGCTCAACCATCTTCTTGTATTCCATCAGCTCATTCATAATGTCTTCCGGTTTCAGAAGAGGCTTATGATAGAGATGCTCAAGTGTTACGTTCTTGGTCTCGCAGATACGTACAACCTTCTCTTTCAGTGCTTCCTCATCAAAGAGCTCACTTACCTGGAAGCCGATCTTTGCATATTTGTCAGAATAGAACGGAGCGATTCCGGATTTTGTGGAACCGAAAGCCTTGCCGCCAAGACGCTCCTCCTCGTACTGATCAAACAGAATGTGGTAAGACATTACCATCTGTGCTCTGTTGGAGATCAGGATCTTCGGTGCAGGTACTCCACGGCTTACCACTTCATTGTACTCCTTAAAGAATACAGGAATATTCAGTGCAACACCGTTTCCGATGACACTGGTCGTATGTCCGTAAAACACACCTGACGGAAGTGTATGAAGTGCGAATTTACCGTAATCATTTACGATGGTGTGGCCCGCATTGGCTCCACCCTGAAATCTTACGATGATATCAGCTTTCTCAGCAAGCATATCTGTGATCTTGCCTTTACCTTCATCTCCCCAGTTTGCTCCTACTACTGCAGTTACCATAACACAGTTCCTCCTTGTGTCTTTCTCTATTATTCGGAATGCCACGTTATCTGTATATCATCCACAGAAGACTGACATTCCTGTCTGTGTTCTTTTTATGCTTACAGCATTATACATTGATCTCAACCTTAACGCCAAGCAGATCTTTATGCGCATCCAGCACCGGCTGTACCACATTTGCAATGAAAGCTTCTGTCTGCTCTTTGGCACGTCCTGTATATCTGGACGGTTCCATGGCCTTCTGAAGATCCTCAAGAGTCAGATTAAACGCCGGATCTGCTGCGATCAGCTCAAGAAGATTGTTATCTTTACCCTCTACCTTCACGTTCTTTCCAGCTTCCATGGAAAGCTCACGGATACGCTCATGAAGCTCCTGACGGTCTCCACCTGCCTTAACCGCATCCATCATGATATTCTCAGTTGCCATAAACGGAAGCTCAGACATCAGTCTCTTCTCGATAACCTTCGGATAAACAACCAGTCCGTCTACAACATTAAGGCAGAGATCCAGGATTCCGTCGATTGCAAGGAATCCTTCCGGAACGCTGAGACGCTTATTTGCAGAGTCGTCCAGAGTTCTCTCAAACCACTGTGTTGCAGATGTGATCGCCGGGTTCAGTGCATCGATCATCACATATCTGGACAGTGAAGCGATTCTCTCACTTCTCATCGGATTTCTCTTATATGCCATAGCAGAAGATCCGATCTGGGATTTCTCAAATGGCTCCTCCACTTCCTTCAGATGCTGAAGAAGACGAATATCGTTAGACATCTTATGTGCACTTGCAGCGATTCCCGCAAGGATATTCAGCACACGGGTATCAACCTTTCTGGAATAGGTCTGTCCGGAAACCGGATAGCAGGATTTGAATCCCATCTTCTCTGCGATCATCGGATCGATCTTGTCAATGGTCTCCTGATCCCCGTCAAAAAGTTCCAGGAAGCTGGCCTGTGTACCGGTTGTTCCCTTTGAGCCAAGAAGCTTCATAGTGCTTAATACATACTCAAGGTCCTCAAGATCCATCAGGAATTCCTGAGTCCAGAGAGTTGCTCTCTTACCTACGGTTGTCGGCTGTGCCGGCTGGAAATGAGTAAACGCCAGAGTTGGCTGGTCCTTATACTGCGCTGCAAACTTGGAAAGCTCTGCGATCACGTTCACAAGTTTCTTGCGGACAAGCTTCAGTGCCTCTGTCATAACGATGATATCCGTATTATCTCCTACATAACAGGAGGTTGCTCCCAGATGGATGATGCCTTTTGCCTTCGGGCACTGTACGCCAAATGCATACACGTGAGACATTACATCATGGCGAACCTGACGTTCACGCTCCTTAGCCACATCATAATTGATATCATCCGCATGAGCCTTCATTTCGTCGATCTGCTCCTGGGTAATGTTAAGGCCAAGCTCACGTTCCGTCTCAGCAAGTGCGATCCACAGCTTTCTCCATGTGCGGAACTTCATGTCCGGAGAAAAAATATACTGCATCTCTTTACTTGCATACCGCTCTGACAGCGGGCTTACATATCTGTCTGTATTCATTACTACCTCCTGATCACATACCTCCGGGCCGGAATGGCGAAAGATCCGTTATCTGCCCGGTTCTGGTTAATTCACGCCTCTTGAAATTATATAACATTGCCTCTTTAAAAGCAACCGTTTGTTACTCCATACCCTGATGGAATTTTCCCAAAAATTCCTTCATTCTGCCATTTTCGGAAGAAAATACCTCCTGTGGCGTTCCCTCCACTGCGATCACACCCTTATCCATAAAGATGATACGGTCGGAAATATCTCTTGCAAAATTCATTTCATGAGTAACGATCACCATGGTGATATGCTCCTGAGCAAGATCCTTGATAACCTTCAGGATCTCACCGGTCAGTTCCGGATCAAGTGCAGATGTAGGTTCATCAAAAAACAGGATCTTCGGATTCATACAGAGCGCACGGGCAATGGAAACTCGCTGCTGCTGTCCTCCGGAAAGCTGAAAAGGATATGCCTTCTCCTTGTCTGCAAGGCCCATTTTCTTAAGAAGGCTTCTTGCCTGGGCGTAAACCTCATCTTTCTTTCTCTTCTGCACCTTCAGAGGTGCATCCACTATATTTTTCAGTACAGAAAAATGCGGAAACAGATTGAACTGCTGGAACACCAGTCCCACATCACCGTTTTTGATGATCTCACCGCTGTCCGGCGTCTCAAGTCCTGTGGCACAACGCAGGATGGTTGACTTGCCGGAACCGGAAGGACCGATGATACTTAAAACCTCTCCCTCTTCCACGTCAAGAGAGATATCTTTGAGAACTTCCAGTCCGTCAAAGTTTTTTTTGATGTGTTTCATTTCAAATAATTTCATATTTTATACTCTCCATTCCGATCAGCGGTAGTAATTCATGCTTTTCTCAACCTTCTGCATCACAACAGCCACGATCAGGTTGAACACATAATAAAATATCGCAGCGATCACAAATGGCATCATTGTTGTCTGTGCACTTGCGATCTGCTTGGCAATGGTAAACATCTCCGCAACTGCCACAACAAACGCAAGGGAAGTATCCTTGACCAGCGTAATGACCTCATTTGTAATAGACGGCAAAATCCTCTTGATCACCTGTGGAAGGATGATGCGGAAAAATGTCTGTACCTTATTGTATCCAAGGATCTTTGCAGCTTCATACTGTCCCACCGGCATGGATTCAATGCCGCCACGGTAGATTTCTGCAAAGTAAGCTGCATAGTTGATGGCAAATGCGATAAATACAGCGATCAGACTATATCCCATGGAAATACGGATCCCAAAGATAAAATACGGACCGAAATATACAACCATCAGCTGCAGCATCAGCGGCGTTCCTCTCATGATGGATATGTACCCGGATACAATGGTACGGATTACTTTATTTCTGGACATTCTGCCAAAACAGATCAGAAGTCCCAGCGGCAGAGAAAACAGCAAGGTTATAAAAAAGATCTCAATAGAGACCAGCATTCCTCCTGCCAGCTGCTGGAGCATTACACTAAAACTCATTTTTTTCCTCCTGGTTCGGAGTATCAGTCCTATTTATCGGACTGATACCTGTAATTCCTGTAAACAACAGGAAATGAGCGTGCACGGCAGCTCTTTCTGCGCCGAAGCACCCTCATTTCCTTTTTATGCGGAAGCTTCAAAAGCTTCTGCTATGTTTCTTATTTCTACTGCTGTTGAATAGCTAAAAAACACCTTCACAGTTTTTACTGTGCCGGATCTGTACCGGATCATTTGGATTCAGAATCGGTTTCTTTCTCTGTGCTGTCTGCATTTTCTTCTGTTTCAGCTTCTGCAGGATCAGAATCCTCTGTCTTATCCTTATCCTCACTGATGCAGAGCATGCTCTTATCCAATTCATACTTATCTGCAAGCTTGTCAACCTCACCGGACTCGTCAAGCTTCTTGACCTCATCCCATACGAGATCCTTCAGTTCATCATTTCCCTTCTTGAATCCGATGCCATACTGTTCGTTCTGGATTGGCTCGTCAAGGATCACATATTTATCCTTGCCTCTCTGGGAAAGCTGATAATTAGCAACACCGATATCAACAGCGACAGCGTCTGCAGCTCCGGAATCAATATTCATAAATGCAGTGTTGTAGTCCGGATTCTCTGTAAGAGATGCAAAGCTGTCCTTCAGTTCCTTATTGTCATCGTTGTTCAGTGCGTCCAGCGCAGCGGATGCAGCCTGTACAACTACGTTCTTGCCCTTAAGATCCGCAAGCTTCTCAATTCCGGAATCCTTGGCAACTACGATCACCTGCTCATTGTTAATGTATGGATCACTCCATGTATAGTCATCCTCACGTCCGTTGATAGTAAATCCATTCCAGATACAGTCGATCGTTCCGGAGTTCAGCTCCATATCTTTGGAATCCCAGTTGATAGGCTTCTTAACAAGTTCCCAGCCAAGATTATCACATACTTCCTGGGCCAGGTCAAGGTCAAATCCTACATATTCTCCATTATCATCCTTATATCCGAATGGAGGATATTCAGCATCAAATCCTACGATCAGGGTCTTATCCTCAACACCTGCCTGTACACTCACTCCTGTTACCATCATTCCTATTGTCATCGCTGCCGCCATTACTACTGCAACTGTTCTCTTCTTCATGGTCATTCTCCTTTTTTCGGCTACCTCTTTATCACATGGTCACTCTACCACGTGAAAGCGCATGGTTATAGTAACATACCCAAAAGGAGCTGTCAAGAGCAAACCTTCTGCTCCGCCAAATAATCTTTGTATTTCTTTCTGGCCGTTTTCAAATATGTTCTGGAAATTGGGATTTCCGTCTGTCCGACCACAAAACTGTTCTTCTTAAGTGAAGTTACCTTCTCCATGTTGATACAAAAGCTCTGATGGCATCTCAGAAAGCTGCTGTCTGACAGCTGTCCTGAAAAATCCCCCAGCCTGGCTCTGCAGCTGATCTTTTTTCCATCGGTAAGATGAAATGTCACACTGTGAAGACTACTGGATATATACGCCAGATGATCGTGCTGCAGTGTATAAACCTGTGTCCTGTAACGAAAATACAGTGCTCTTCCGTCTTCACGCCTGCATACCTCCAGGATATGTTCCAGAACATGTTCCAGTTCTCCACTTTCAACCGGTTTGACCAGATAGTTATAGGCAAACACTTCAAATGCTTCTTTATAGAATTTTTCATTTTCTGCCACCAGCACAACCGGGATATAATGTCCTTTCAGGCGCATTGTCCGTACAGTTTCCAGACTCCTGCCCTGATCACCATCCAGTCCCAAAAATATCAGATCACAGATCTTATGTCCCTCTGCCAGTCCTTTCAGAAGACTCTCTCTGGTCCGATACAGAAGGAGCTCTGCATCAGGAACCAGTGTGGAAAGCTGCCTGTACAACTTCTGTGCATCCTTTCGTATTTCATCACATATCGCGATCGTCATCACTGCCATTGCCGTGTTTTCCTCCATCATGCTCTTTCTGATATTAACATTTTATTTTTAAAGAAAGACCTGCGCAATATGTGCTTCTAATTGTGCCTTGTTTTTTTACAAATTATTGCAATTCATGATCTGTTTTCGTATAATAATGTCATATAAGCACAAAAAGGAGTACTATCATGTCTGATTTCAGCTGCAAATGCCGGGAATACCTAAAGGATACAGGAGAAAACGTTTATCAGTTATCTGCTTATTCGGGACTTGACCGTACCTCTCTGCAGCGTATGATCACAGGGAAACGTCTTCCCGGTATTGATTTTGTGCGCCAGTTCTGCGATTCCCTCCGGATCAACCCTTCCCAACGCAGGGAACTGATGGAATTATATAAAATAGAAAAAATCGGAAAAGAAATTTATTACAACCGCAAATATATACAGGAGCTTCTGGGTGTTATCAGCTCCCGGCAGGTCATTTCCCGGGAAGGTTTTCTCAGGCTTCCATCCTTTCCCTTTTACCGTGGAACTTTTTCTCTTGATGTGGAAAAGAAGGTCCTGAGCCTTTTTGAGGACATCCTGTCTTCCGGTTCTTCCGAAACGATCCGTACCAACCTTCCGGCCAACTGCCGGCTTCTTGTACAGATTTTTTCCCATCTTTATCCCAAATATGAGAAACTGCCACCGGTGATCCAGATCCTGCCGCTTCACCAGAACCCGTCCGCCTCACCGGATTACAACATGAATCTGGAAACCTTTCTCTGCACACTCCTTCCGATCCTGTCAGGTTTTGCGGGCTACCAGCCATATTATTACTATACTCAGGCAGGCCGGGAGTTTTCCAGCTATGAACTGTTTCCTTTTTTCTTACTCACTGAAAAAAAACTGCTGCTGTTATCCTCGGATATGATGACCTGTATTTTTACCGAAAATCCGGAAGCGATCCACGCATATCAGCAGGAATTCCGGCGGGTTCTTGAGAATTCCAGTCAATTCTTCCTGCAATCGGATTCTCCGGACAGGATCCTTAATATCTTTGATTCTATCATGCAGACAAAGATCTCAACAAATTTTGCACTGGAATCTCATCCCTGCCTTGCACTGATGTCCTATGGTCCGGGCTTTATTCAGTCATTGTTTGATAACAGGGATATCGATCTTTCCGATCCGGTCTATACCCAGCTGGCAGCGGTCCTGAACCAGACTTCCTTTGCTTTTACAGAAGCTGCCTTTTCCTGCAATTATTTTACACTGAGCGGGATCCGGAAATTTGCCCGTACCGGACTCCTTGACGGTCCTTATTCCTACCATCAGACCCCTCTTCCGAAAGAAGAACGAAAAAAAGCCCTCAGGCATCTTCTTGACACAGATATGGGACATGAAAAATGCAGGATCCTGAAGCCTTCCGTACTTCCTGAAACCGGGATTCATCTGGAAGTTCTATCTGACTATTCCGTTTTTCTCTGCTTTCTTTCCGAAAAAGATACTTTTCTCTGTATCTATCTGAAAGAGACCAGTATCGGACAGGCCCTGAATGATTACCTCTGTTCTCTGTCTGAGGAAGAATCCGTATATACAAAAAAAGAAGCCCGGCAGATCCTGCTGGGACTTCTTGAACAGCTTTAAGAGCCGGTACTTCTGTGATATTCTCTTGTAAGATCCTCCAGGATCCTGTCGGTTTCTCCGGATACGATATGCTGCTCCGGGAGACCGGCAAAGTTTTTCAGAGCCTGGTCTGTTTCCTGCATTACCCTTTCATCTGTCTTCAGCTCTTCCTGTCGTTTCCTGTATTCTTCTTCACTGTGAACACTGCGGTAGGCCAGAAGATAAACCTTCATTGCTTTCTCTGAATGATTCTCCTTCCATGCTTTCCAAAAGCAATCCAGCGCCTTATCCATCTGGAACAGATAACCGTATGCGCATCCCTGGTTATGCAGGATTCTTTCTCGCATCTCTCCGGTAATCTCTTTCCCGCCGTGCTCAAGAAGCTTCTGATAAACACGGAGCGCATTCACATACATCCGGTTTTCCATCAGTGCGTCGCCTTTTCGCTTCTCCCGTATTTCTTCAGGTTCACGTTTTCTGGCTTCGATGCGCCCGTTTAAGGTCTTAAGTTCTTCATAAGCCAGATAATTGATCTCTTTAAATATCGGATACAGTACTTCTTCAAGTCCGGCCTCTCTCCCAATATAAGGTTTCAGCTTGGCCGCAAGCTTCGGAAGCTCCAGTTCTTCCTCCAGCCAGGTACAAAGCTTACTGCTGATCAATGAGCTGTCCACAAGATAAAGATTGTTATAAAGATAATAGCAGAGTTCTTCTATAGAATAGATATTGGTACTGATATTTTCGATATAAAACGGCTTCTCTGCTTTTTTTACCTGACATAAAATATATCCGCTCATGCCTGATTCCTTTCTTCCTGCTCATCCCATCGTACCAGTTCCCTCCAGATTTTTCCACTGGAAGGATACATTTCGCCAAATCCCAGATCCTTCACTGTGATCTCGCAGTCTCTCGGCGATACGTATTTCAGCATGAGGGAAAGCCTTGAAGTCCGATTAGGCCGCTTTGGCAGACCGTCAAGTGCCATGGCCACACGTTTCTTCTCGGTCTCTTCCGGAATACTTACCACAAATACCAGTTCACTGGTATCATCCAGGATTAGCTCGCAGGATGCACTGCATTCATACCAGTTGCTGCCGCTTTCGATCAGCGGATAGTAAGCCGGAGAGCCCATCACCCGCATGTCCATCCCTACATCCACAGCCACCAGCGAATCACTTAAATAGCGGTAACCTTTGAGTTTTTTATCCTCCAGCCTGTCCTTACCGGCTATGCAGGCTCCCTTTGCAAAAAGATTGTTTCCATAAAAAACCTTCCGTCCCTGATGACACAGGAGCTTTACAGACTGCTGTGCCCACTTCTGGTCAAATCCTTCTCCCGTGATCTGCACACTGGAGAAGAGTTCTTTGCCGAGAGTCTTACTGATAAAACGGTAAAATTCCACATCACGGATCTCATCTTCCGGTTCAAGCTTTGTACTGACCGGATCCTCCAGTTTTACAAGCACCGGTCTGGAAGAGCCGTTGATAGTCAGCTTCCGGAAGGTTACCGTATCGCCTGCAAAGGCATACCATCCTACACTTCGATTCCAGGTTTCCCGTTTCTGCCCCAGCGCATAATAATAAAAACTCTCGCCATAGTCCATAAGCATATATTTCTCACGTGAAAAACCTGCAAGGCTGCAGGCCTTCTGATAATTCCGTACCTGAAGTGTACTAAGTTCCGGCGATGTGATACAAAGGCACCGGGTATTCTTTACAATATCCTGGATTCCCAGAAATTTCAGGATTCCCCTCAGAAAATGTGCCAGAAGCTCTGCCGGCTCTTTTTCCTCTCCTGCCACCTGGATCTTTTCTTCCTTCTGACAGATATCATAAATATTTCCGATCATGATCCCGCCCTTTTCCCTGGCAAAATACTCTGCTTCCAGACCTACGCAGTAATCACCGTGATCGGTACGATAGCAGATACAGCCCGGAGCTTCGTACTGACTGGCTCCTACCTTCATGGAAAGAGAACGGGCTTCTTCTGCTTTTCTGTCATAATAACAGATCTGTGTGTATTCTTTTCCAATATCAATTCCTATGATCAAGTCACGAATTTCATTCATCTTTCCGGTTCCTTCTCTATGACAAACATTTCATTAACGTACTGTTCCTGCCGGAGATACTGTGCCAGCTTCTCCTTCACTTCCGTTTCTTTCTCAAGTTTTCTTGCACAGAGTATCTGATTGATCAGCTGATATTTGCTGGATGCCTGATCACTACTCTGGTTCATGGTCAGTATTTTTTCTTCCGTTTTGTGTACACCGGTTTCATCTTCTGTCTGGAAATAATATCGCAGGGTTTCTCCATAAAACAATGTAAATGCTCTGGCAAAAATTCCCTCATAGACATTTTTGAGCGGTTCACTTTTATAGTCCGGTACAGTTCCAAGTCCGGTATCCAAGGAATAATACAGTGTGACCGAAGCCTCCGGTGAAGTATGATACTCTACAAAAGTCTTATCATCCAGCTGATACGGTCGCAGGATACTCTGATCCAGGTTCCGGAAAAACTCAAATATCATTCCTTCCTTTACACAGGAAGAAAGGATTTTTTCCTCCATTTCCAGATTTTCTTCATCAGAAGTTTTCTCTTCGGAAAGCAGTTTCAGAAGGGTCAGGTCACAGATCCGGTCTCCGGGCCACTCCTTTTCTCTGCGATTTTTCAGATACTCCTTAAGTCCCGGCATCTCCGGCATTTCTTTTACAAACATTCCGTAAGACATCAGAGTCAGATACGCACCGATCACACTCTCTTTTCCGGAATGGCGGATATATGCTTTCAGGATATCCGCACCCTCTGACCGGTAATCCCAGTTAAACATCAGAAGAGAAAGGATCCTCTCCTCCAGATTATAGGTATCCATCTCAAACCCACAGGCACTTTTCCAGATATCCAGAAGCTCATCCACAGGTCCAAACCGGAATTTCATCAGATACATGAGGATCACTTCATCATAGATTCCCTGTCGGTATACATGAGAGGAAAGTGCGATCAGCTCTTCGTCTTCCGCACAGTCACAGCGGATGATCATACGGCTTACCAGCTTCAGAAGAGCACGCTCCTCTACTCCTTCAAATCCAAATGCTTCCACCACGCTCATAGCCTGCGGAAACAGTCCCCGCTGGATCAGGATCTCCAGAAGGGTTTTCCGGTCGACCATGGCATATTCCCGATAATCCATCATCTCCAGACAGGCATCCAGATCTTCTCCCTGCACGTGATCCCGATAATAATCCAGGATCTTTTTGCGGATCAGCCTCTTATATTCATCGGTAAACGCCGGTGAAAGGACCAGTTTCTGAAAAATCCCCAGATTCTTACGACTGATCTCCTGCCCCTGACAGTAATGTAAAAGCACAGCCGGTTCATCTGCCCCTTTTTCCAGCACTGCCGGAACCATCTCACGATCATCGAAAAGTGGTGTCAGATTATAATCTACCGTAGCAGCATAACGTCTCTGTTTTTCATCCTGAAATACAACGGCCGCATCTTCGCTGCAGATCCTCGGGTAAGCGATCCCATGGATACACGGATAGATTTCTTCCTGTTTCATCTGTCTGTGACGGACGATCACACTACGGACCTTCGGATCATCCGTATACAGCCGGTGGGTAAACATTCTGGAGGCGATCACCTGCGCTTTTTCGCTGTCCGATGGTTCCCGCATGAATTCCTGATAAACAGTGGCATAATTTTCATTCATCCGGCCTTCCCGTAACTTACGGAACGCAAATTCCTCCATGCTTTCACGATAGCTTTCGTATGTCTGTGGATCACGTTCCTTCCCTGCAATGATGCATGCATACAGATAGGCACGCTTGGAATCACCGAGAGTATTGTTGTTATAGGTAAAATACATCAAAAGCGGTTTCGGCAGGACTCTCCGATAAGAGGTATCCAGTGTTTCCACATAATATTCATACAGCCGTGTGATCCGGATTCCGCGGTCCACGGCAGCAGAAAACCACTGAAAATATTCCGGTTTTCTTGGATTTCCCTTCATAATATATTTACAGATAGCTTCCACGGTATCATCTGACGGAAAGGCTTCACATCCCATGGCCATAGCACGGTACAGGCTTTCGTTAAAAGCTTTTTCATAGCCGGAAAGATATGCCAGGCGCATGACCAGCTCTTCCGTCAGCATCTGTTCTTTTCCTGCAAAAAGGAATACCTGGGCCCAGAACCCATTGATTCGATGCAACAGCGACATATCTGCACAAATACTGTTCCATGCTTCCAGATACAGAAAAGGACTTGTACATCCCCGCTCAAAAAGTTCTTCCATCAGAAAGATCTTTTTTGACGGAGAAAGCGTATGATCCATTTCAAATGCCAGTTTCAGAAGGATAAAGCTGTCTTCCTTCTGCATCCGGAAATTCTGTACCTTGCGGAGGGCCTGTTCCTTATCCCGGTACAGCCCGGTCTGTGTACACAGATACAGATAAATCCCTGCCAGTTCCAGTTCATTGTGATGAAAGGATTTATTCTGATAACGCTCAAGGATTTCTGAAGCCTGGTCATCTTCTCCTTCCAGATGAAGAAGATAGGCTTCCAGAAGCTGATATTCCGGATATTTCAGTCCGCTTTCGCCCATACGGTCAAGTTTCTCATGAGTAAAGGCTGTCCAGGCCTGAAAATCTGTTCTTTTACAGAGATATCCCAGGTATTCCTTCATCAGAGATATCCGGTACTGTTTTTCCAGAAGATCCAGGTTCACGGCACTCTCAGTTCCTCTGGATGCAAGAACGTGATATACCAGTTTCTGGTATGGGGTTTTTACAATGATCTCGCCGTACTGATTCCCTTTTCCCAGTTTTTCCTGGCGTATCACATAGTTTATTTCACAGGTACTTCCGATAAAATCCTCTTCTGTGACCACATGCTTGCCTGCTTCCAGAAAATCCCCGTTTACCTCAATATCTGCCCGCAGGTGTCCCCATCCGCTCCTGTGGATATAAAGGGATTCCTGAACAGATTCACTGACATCATAAAAACCGGCCTCTTCTCTGTTCAGACTCAATGTCACCTTTTCCTTGGCACCGGCTGCGATCAGAAATTCCTCCAGATGCTGATAGGTCACCGGCTGCTGTGACATTCCTGCATAAAGAGAACGGATCTTCTCACTCTGATCACTCAGGATCAGGGAAAAATGGCGTTCTGTAAAAATCCGGTAAGCCTCATGGAAATCTTCTTTTGCAATGTGCAGAAATTCTTCCAAAGAAGACACCTTTCTGCCTGCACTTTTCACCTCTTCCGTCTGTACCTGTACAGTGAACGGCAGCTTATATTCTCCGATACTGGTAGTAAAACACAGCCAGCCTTCAAAGCTCTCTCCCGGCTTCATTCCCTCTGCATCTACCCCATAAGGCATGCGCACCGTGGTTCCGGAAAAGCGGTCAAATCCGGGTACCAGTCTCCGGTCAGATGAAGTCACAAATCCACTGATCCTGCGGTTGTCATCGGTACCGAAATAAATCTCATCCTTTGTAGTCTCTCCTGCCTTCAGCGTAGCGAAAATACGGTCCTGTGAAAACAGAAGCTCAGGCTGTTCATAAATAAATTTCCCGTTAAGAAGCTGTTCTATCCTCTTTTTCAAAATATATACTCCTCATCAATATACACTGATTGTTGTCACTCGTATCTTATGATTATACACCAGATCAGAATGTGGCGCAACAGGTGTTCGCCTCTGTCCTTTTTATAAAGTTTCTGTTGGAAAAGCACGAAAAGCACGTCCGGTTCATAAGCTATAAGGAAATCCCCTTTGAGGTGAACTCTTGAAAACCTTTCTGAAACCGCTTTCTTTTGCGGAAGAGCAGTTCTATCTTCTGCAGCTCCAAAGGGGCGATCCGGAAGCAAAAAATATCCTTATCGAACACAATCTCCGCCTCGTAGCACATGTTGCAAAAAAATATCAGGGATGTGACGAGGATCAGGATGATCTGATCTCCATAGGCACCATAGGTCTGATCAAAGCCATTTCCACCTTTGATCCCAGCCGGACTTCCAAACTTTCCACTTATGCTGCACGGTGCATCGACAATGAGCTTCTCATGATGTTCCGTGCCCGCAGGAAACGTTCCAGAGAAGTTTCTCTCTATGAACCCATCGGCACAGACCGGGAAGGCAATGAGATCAGCCTTCTCGATATCATTGAAAGTCCACCCGTTGATGTTGTGGATGATTGTTTCAAGCGGGACAGCATTTCCTATCTTCTCCGTTATATCCGGACAGTACTCTCCCCAAAGGAATACCAGGTGATCTGCTGCCGCTACGGTTTGAATGGCCAGGAGCCTCTGACCCAGCGAGAGATTGCCGAAACTCTCTCCATCAGCCGCTCCTATGTATCCCGTATCGAAAAGAACGCTCTTCGAAAACTCCGTACTCTTTTTCCCGAAAATCAGTAAAGGGGAGAACGTTCTTTTCGTTCTCCCCCAAACACTCTCTTATCCACCCTTTCGGATCATTCACCTCTTCGGAGAATATCAAATACCTCCGGCATCTCTGTCAGTTTCACATAGATTCTCTGCTGGGCATGTGGTGCACTCTCCATGACTTCGCCCTCTTCATTATAAATGGCTTCCACTGTGACCGGAATATTCCTTCCGTCCGGTTTCATGATCTCGATGGTCTCTCCTACAGAAAACTTATTTCTCTGTGTCAGTCTTGCCAGACCTCTCTCATCGATCTCTTCTGCAAATCCAAGATATGTGTATTCTCTTACATACGTGTTGCTGTCATAGATCTGGGTATTCTCATCCGGCTTTCCGTAGAAAAATCCGGTGGTAAACTGACGGTAGGTACAGTTTGAGATCTGCTCCTGATACCACGGCATATTTGCATGATATTTTTCCGAACTTTCCATACAGTCGTCAATGGCTTTGCGGTAGGTTCTTGCCACTGTTGCCACATAAAGAGCTGTTTTCATACGTCCTTCGATCTTCAGGCTGTCAATACCGCTTGTAAGGATATCTTCCATATGCTCTACCATACAGAGATCCTTGGAATTAAAAATAAAAGTTCCTCTCTCATTTTCAAATACCGGCATGTATTCTCCCGGACGCTTCTCCTCCACAACAGAATATTTCCATCTGCAGGGATGGGTACAGGCTCCCTGATTAGCATCTCTTCCCGCCATAAAGTTACTGAGAAGACATCTTCCGGAATAGGAAATGCACATGGCGCCGTGAATAAACGTTTCAATCTCCATATCCTCCGGAATATGTGCCCGGATCTCCCGGATCTCTTCCAGAGAGAGCTCTCTTGCACTTACCACACGTTTGGCACCAAGGTTATACCAGAAACGGTAAGTCTCATAATTGGTATTATTTGCCTGTGTACTGATGTGACGCTCGATCTCCGGACAGATTTCCTTTGCATACATAAAGATTCCCGGATCTGCGATGATCAGTGCGTCCGGTCCGATCTCCTTCAGTTCCTGAAGATATTCCCTTACACCCTCAAGATCACGGTTATGCGCCAGAATGTTTACTGTCACATAAACCTTTACGCCATGGGAATGGGCAAATGCGATTCCCTCACACATATCTTCTTTTGAAAAATTCTTAGCCTTTGCGCGAAGTCCAAAAGCTTCTCCGCCGATGTAAACAGCATCTGCACCATATATGACGGCAACCTTTAAAACCTCAAGGCTGCTCGCCGGAACCAATAGTTCTGGTCGTTTCATAAGCCTGTTCTCCTGTTTTTACACTTACAGCCGCTCCGTCTCCAAGAGGAAGCACCGATGTACGAAGCACCGGACTGTGAGTCAGCTGCCAGAGATATTCTCTCATTCTTTTATAGATTGTACGGTTACGCCGTTCTACAAGATAATGAGATTCAATAATATCCCCTTCCTGCAGCACGTTGTCAGATACCAGCACGCTTCCCTCTTTCATCAGTCTCAGCACGTCAGGAAGCCAGTGGATATACTGGCCCTTGGCTGCGTCCATGAAGATCATATCAAAGGTTCCGGTAAGATTCTTCAGGATCTCTCCGGCATCTCCCTCCAGAAGCGTGATCTGTGACTCTCTTCCTGCGCGCCTGAAATTATCCTTTGCGACAGGAATTCTTTTTTCATAATTCTCTATAGTAACAATTTCCATATCTTCCGGCCCATACTCACACATAAGAAGTGTGGAGAAGCCTACGGCAGTCCCCACCTCCAAAATGCGCTTCGGCTGTTTCAGTGCCAGAAGCATCCTCATAAAGCTCTGCATATCTCTCCGGATGATCGGCACCCGGTCTGCAAGTGCCTTTGTCTCCAACTCCTGCAGAAATGGAGTATTCCCCATATCCAGTGAATTGATATAGGTCTGCATGCGTTCTTCTACGATCACTGGCTGTTCGATCCTTCCTTGCTCTCTTCTCCTGACAGCACTGCCATGATCCTGGTCGGTGTATAGGCTGTACTGAGAAGGTATGTACCGGCTTTGATCTGTCCGTGATATGCGGACATTCTTTCCTGTATGGTAAATGCAAGCGCATCCTTGACAAGGCCCTTCTGCTCCAGTGTCTTGCCTACTTTATATGCAGAGGCACCTTCTTTTATGACTACCGTGACCTGCTGTCCCTCTCCCGGGCTCATAGCCTGCTGGTTAAACACATCGTAGCCAAACTGATATGCTGATTTTCCAACCCAGATCAGAAATACGATAATAAAGATATATACAGCGGTTTTAAATACCCCTCCAGCCAGAAAAACGCCGGCCCTGCCAACCTTGTCTCTTGTGTCTGCCATAGTCTTTCCTCCTATAAGTCAGGAATCTGTATGTCGATCCCGTCCACCAGCGTCCTGCATATCCGCTGCATCAGTCTGCACAGCGCAAGCTCAGCGTCGAGATAGGCATTTACTTTCAGGTTCTGTCTCAGACTTGCAGACTCCTGATTGAGCTGTTCCTCAATATGGAACAGCTCATCCTTGTCTGAATGATTCTGCAGTCTGAAATTATCTCCACGGAATCTCATCACTCTGGCTTTCAGCTCAGGATCCGTTTCAAGCTGGGCTGCCTGTTTCTGATATTCCTGATATTCATCGCTTCTGTGCACAGCATCGAGAAGCTTCTCGATCTCCATGCTGATCTCATCCATGAACCTACGCCTCCATAATGATAGGCAGGATCATAGGATTTCTCTTGGTCCGTTTCCACAGATACTCTCCAAGGGCATCCTTGACCTCGGTTTTGATCTTGCCCCAGTCAGTGATATTGTTCTCCAGGCAGGAATCCAGTGCAGTTTCCACAACCTGTCTGGCATGCTCCATAAGATCCTCAGATTCTCTTACATACACAAAACCTCTGGAAACGATATCCGGACCTGCGAGAACTACATTACTGTGGCGCTCCAGTGTCATAACTACGATCATGATTCCATCTTCTGAAAGGTGCTGACGGTCACGAAGTACGATATTTCCCACATCGCCAACTCCAAGTCCGTCTACGAAGATCGCACCTGTATGAACGCTTCCTGTCACCTTGGCATCCTGTCCGTCCAACTCCAGAACATTTCCGGAAGAAAGGATAAAAATATTCTCCTTCGGGATTCCCAGATCTTCCACTATGTGTTTCTGTGCAGTCAGATGACGGTACTCACCATGGATTGGAATGGCATATTTCGGTTTTACGAGGGAGTAGATCAGCTTGATTTCCTCCTGGCAGGCATGTCCGGAAACATGAACATCCTGGAAAATAACCTTGGCTCCCTTCATAGACAGTTCGTTGATGACCTTGGAAACTGCCTTTTCATTTCCTGGGATCGGATTAGAGCTGAAAATGATGGTATCGTTAGGCTTGATCGTGATCTTCTTATGGATATTGGCTGCCATACGGGAAAGTGCCGCCATGGACTCACCCTGACTTCCGGTTGTGATCAGAACCACCTTGTCGTCCGGATAATTCTTCACCTGATCGATCTCGATCAGTGTGTTCTCCGGGATCTGCAGATAGCCAAGTTCTGACGCTACGGAAATAACATTGACCATACTGCGGCCTTCCACAGCAACCTTTCTTCCGAACCGGTATGCAGTGTTAATGATCTGCTGCACACGATCCACGTTGGATGCAAAGGTTGCAATGATGATCCTGGATGTACGGTACTCATTAAAAAGATTATCAAATACATGTCCCACTGTACGCTCGGACATTGTAAATCCCGGTCTCTCTGCATTGGTACTCTCACACATCAGTGCAAGCACACCCTTCTTGCCGATCTCTGCAAAACGCTGCAGATCGATGGCATCTCCAAATACCGGTGTATAATCAACTTTAAAGTCTCCTGTGTGTATCACGATTCCTACCGGTGAATAAATAGCAAGTGCGGATGCATCCTGGATACTGTGATTCGTTTTGATAAATTCCACAGCGAAATCCCCAAGATTGATTACCTGCCCATGTTTTACTTCTTTCAGTTTGGTAGAACGCACAAGGTTATGCTCTTTCAGTTTGTTGCGGATCAGTCCCAGTGTCAGCTTGGTAGCATAGATCGGAACATTGATCTCTTTCAACACATACGGAAGAGCTCCGATATGATCTTCATGTCCATGAGTGATCACAAATCCCTTCACCTTGGAAATATTTTCCTTAAGGTATGTTACATCCGGAATGACCAGATCGATTCCCAACATATCGTCCTCAGGGAAAGAAAGACCACAGTCTACAACTACAATACTGTCGCCATACTCAAAAGCGGTAATGTTCATTCCGATCTGCTCCAGACCGCCAAGTGGTATGATCTTAAGTTTGGATGTTGCTCTGCGGCCGTTTTTCCGACCGGATGGCCTGCCGCTGGTCTTTGCCGGTTTCTGTGTGTTTCTGCTGTTTTTTACAGCGCCACCGGCTGCTGTTTTCTTTGCTGTTGGCCGGAAAGGCTTATCCTGACGGTTTTTGCCGCCACCACGATACTGTCTTGTTCTTGATCCGGCATTCTTTTGTCTTGATGCGGTTCTTCTGGCACCGCCTGCGGAAACTTGTACTCTGCTCTCCGCATTTTTGTTGTCATCGTTGTTCTCGCTTTTCAAAAATCGCTCCTCCATTCAAAATTCACGTCATCCATCATCTGCTGAAAAACTGCATATACAGCCTGAAGTTCGTCATCATCCTCGACCATCTCATAACAGGCTTCTGTACTTCCCGGAGCTGAAATATCCTTCAGAATATATGCGTCTGCTTCCTCATCCTGTGAATCGGACACCAAAAGATAAGTCACACCCGCAATATTGGTCTGCTCCTCTACGTAAAACTCAGCAGCTGTGCCGTCGTCTGACTGAAATATTATTTTTTCCATATTTAATTCTTCCTTATCCGTTCTTGTCAAGCGGATATTCACAATCCGCATTTGCTACCTGATCCGCTCAAAACATCTATTTGCGTTTCCGATCATTCTTCCACGCCTTCCTGCTGCTCTCTTCTGTATGCGGCAGCATCCAGATATCCCTGCAGGATAAAGACTGCAGCTACCTGATCCAGATACTGTTTACGGTTTTCCTTATGCACACCGGTCTCCTCCAGAGTGCGGTCTGCCGCCATAGTAGTCAGTCTCTCATCCCACATAACAACAGGCAGGCCCGTACGTCTCTCCAGCATTTCCTTAAACTCCAGAGATTTCTCGGCCCGCTCTCCTACTGTATTGTTCATGTTTTTCGGGTATCCCAGAACGATCTCCGTAACCTGATACTCCGAAATGATCTCTTCAATACGTGCCAGAGTACGACGAAGCTTGTTTTCCTGCTTGCGCCATACGGTTTCCACACCTTGGGCTGTCAGACCAAGGGGATCGCTCACTGCAACCCCCACAGTCTTCGAGCCATAGTCCAGTCCCAGTACTCTCATATTACCGTTCCCAAGACTTGTTCTTGATATACTCGGTGAGAAGCTCTTCTACCAGTTCATCACGCTCCACCTTCATGATCATGCTTCTCGCACCCTTGTGGCTTGTGATGTAGGTCGGGTCTCCGGACATAATATATCCTACGATCTGATTCACCGGATTATAGCCCTTCTCATCCATTGCATTGTACACCAGATCCAGGACTTCTTTTACCTGAAGCTCCTGATCCGGTTTTGTTCTGAAATACTGTGTATTTCCCAGATTATTCTCTGCCATTGTCTCTCACGTCCTTAAAATATATTCTTTTTTATTTTAATATAAATTTACATAAATTACAATCTTAAATTTAACGAGGATTGCGGATACAAACTGTCAACATTGCTGTTCACTCCGTTCTCAGTAACACGCTTCGCAAAATATTACCAGTGAACAAACAACCTTTCAACATACAATCCCGTTCTTCACTCCACGGCTTCACCGGTCATGATATGCTCTTCAAGAAAGCCTTCTGCCTTTACGCTTACGATATCATTTACGCCATAAGCTTCCGATTTCGGTACAGCAGTTTTTATATACTCCCGGCTGTGTCCCAGATACCAGGTCCGTCCATCCTTTGTATACTCTTCCTCGATCAGTACCTCCAGATTTTTGCCAAGCATGGATTTCTCATAATCCCCAGCATGACGATGATGCAGCTCGATCATCTTCTCACTGCGTAAGGATTTCTCCGCCTCTGTCAGCTGTCCATCCATGGCAGCCGCCTTTGTTCCCTGTCTTCTGGAATATTTGAAGATATGAGTCTCATAAAAACGGATGCTATCCACAAAATCATAGGACTTCCGGAATTCTTCCTCCGATTCCTGCGGAAAGCCTACGATCACATCCGTTGTCAGTGCCGGATTTCCATACACTTCTCTTAAAAGCTCACAGCGTTCTCTGTATTCCCCGCTTCTGTATCTGCGGTTCATCCTCTCCAGAGTCTCATCACAGCCACTCTGCAGGGAAAGATGGAAATGCGGGCATACCTTTGGCAGCGCAGCGATCCCTTCCGCAAATTCTCTTGTAACGATCCCAGGTTCCAGCGATCCCAGCCGGATACGCTGGATTCCTTCGATCTCATGCACAGCACGGATCAGAGAAAGCAGTGTCTCTTTTTTCTCATCCGGGAAATCCACTCCGTAGGAGCTTAAATGGATTCCTGTAAGGACCACTTCCTTATAACCTTTTTCCGCAAGTGCACGGACCTCCTTCAGCACACTTTCAATATTCCGGCTTCTGACACGGCCTCTTGCATAGGGAATGATACAATACGTACAGAACTGATTACATCCGTCCTGAACCTTGATATATGCCCTTACATGTTCTGCTGTATGATCAATGGAAAGATCCTCATACTCTTTTGTCTGATTGATCTTGATCACATGAGAACCATGGCCCGGTTTGTTTTCCGCATATTCGGCCAGTGCCTCCACAATATTGATCTTCTGGTTATTTCCCAGAACAAGATCAATGGCTTCGTCTTTTTCCAGTTTCTCGCCACCGGTCTGTACATAACAGCCCGTTGCCACCACGATCGCTTCCGGATTCATTTTTTTGGCTTTGTGGAGCATCTGTCTTGATTTTCTGTCTGCAATATTGGTTACTGTGCAGGTATTGATCACATAAATATCCGCTCCCGGCTCAAAAGGCACGATCTCATATCCCGCCTCCTCCAGAAGCTGCTGCATGGCCTCGATCTCATAGGCATTTACTTTGCAGCCAAGGTTGTGTAATGCAACTTTATTTCCCATTTTTCCTCACTTTTTTTACACTTTAACTAATTATTGAAACAATTTTTATCTCTTTTCACCTTGACTTTTTGGGTACTGACAGGTAAGATGAAAGCTGTAAAACAACAAAAATCTATCAAGGGAGGTTATTATAATGAAAACAGCTAAAATCTCACTGAATTCCATCGATAAGGTGAAAGCATTCGTAAACGAGATCAGCAAATTCGACTGCGATTTTGATTTAGTATCCGGAAGATATGTGATCGATGCAAAATCCATCATGGGTATCTTCAGCCTGGATCTTTCCAAGCCGATCGACCTCAACATCCATGCAGACGGCGCTGCTCTGGATAACGTAATGCAGATTATTTCCAAATATACAATCGACTAATCTATACTGTATATTTGAGAGGAACTGTATCGGATACAGTTCCTCTTTTTTCATGCTTTCAGAATTCTTCTGTTCTCAATGAACTCCCTTTTCCTGATATATCGGTAGCTCCAGGGAACCTCTACAGTGAGGTTCCCTGTTTATTTTTTCTTATCTAAAAACGGATTACTGAATTTCAATGATCTCTGTGGTATTCAGAGCAGTTTCCATAAGCTCATCGATCTTCTCAGAAAGCTTCTGCTCAGAACGGCGGATCACCTTAAGATTCGGCTTTGTTACAGGATGTTTCGCTACAAAGATGGTACAGCAATCCTCAAACGGCTGAATAGAAGTCTCAAAGGTATCGATCTTTCTGGAAATACGGACGATTTCCTCTTTATCAAAACCGATCACCGGACGGTATACCGGAAGTGTGCAGACCTCATTTGTGGAAGCAAGGCTCTGTAAGGTCTGGCTTGCAACCTGTCCAATGCTCTCACCTGTGATAAGTCCGAGACAACGGTCTTTTTTAGCGAAATGCTCAGCAATACGCATCATATATCTTCTCATGATAATAGTAAGCTCATCATGAGGACACTGATCATAAATATAAAGCTGTATATCTGTAAAGTTAACTACATGGAGACGGATCGGTCCACTGTATTTGGCTACCAGGCGGGCAAGATCCACTACCTTCTGTTTTGCGCGCTCACTGGTGTAGGGCGGTGCATGGAAATATACCGCATCGATCTTGACACCACGTTTTGCGATCATATAGCCGGCAACCGGACTGTCGATCCCACCGGAAAGAAGAAGCATGGCTTTTCCGTTTGTTCCGATGGGCATTCCGCCTGCGCCCGGAATGGTCTGGGAATATACGTAAATCTTGTCACGGATCTCAACAGAAAGATCCAGCTCCGGATGATGAACATCCACACTTGCCTCCGGGAACGCATCCAGGATACGTCCGCCAAGCTCTGCGCTGACTTCCATAGAGCTGATCGGGTAGGATTTCTTTGCGCGGCGTGTCCAAACCTTGAAGCTTCCGTTAAAGTCCGGATGCCACTGCTTCATATAACTCACAACATCTTCGGCAAGCTTCTCGAAGCCCTGTTCTTCATAGATCATAACCGGGCAGATGCCTACAATACCAAATACATGCTGCAGCGCATCTACAGCCTCATCGTAATCATAATTCTCCGGGCAGAATACATAAACTCTTCCCTGCTCTTTTTTTACTTCAAAATCTCCCTCGATCTTGGAGAGTGCGATCTCCATCTGATGTACGAGAGCATCTTCAAAACGATAGCGGTTCTTTCCCTTAAGGGCAATTTCCGCATATTTGATCAGAAATGCATGTACTAACATAAAAATCCCTTTCTTCTGTATTCTCTATCGACGTGCATACCTGCGCAGCATCGGAATTGTTTTTCCCAGTGCTTCCAGGCAGTAATCTACCTCTTCAAAGGTATTTTCCTCACAGAAGCTGATGCGGACGGTACTTTCCACATCGGCTCTGCTCAAGCCCATAGCTGTCAATGTTGCACTTGGTTTTCTCTTATGACTGGAGCATGCACTTCCTGCGGAAATATATACTCCGAATTCTTCCAGTGTATGGAGAAGAACCTCACTTCGTACTCCATGAAAGGTTACACTCATGATGTGTGGTGCTCCCTCCATTAACGGCATTCCGTTAACAGTAATATCGCCAAGCTTTGAAAGTCCCTCTGCCATCCGTTCTTTCAGAGCATAGAGCTGCTGTATCTTTTTATCAAAATCTGTGTATACCATATCTGCGGCAACGCCAAGTCCTGCGATTCCCGGCACATTGTCCGTTCCGGAGCGCATGCCGTTCTGCTGTCCGCCGCCAAGGATCTGCGGCTGTACTCTTACTTTTTCGTTAATATAGAGAAAGCCTACGCCCTTTGGTCCATGGATCTTGTGACTGCTCACGGAAAGAAGATCGATCCCCAGCTTTTTCGGATAGATACGATACTTTCCGAATGCCTGGATGGCATCTACATGAAAAAGTGCTTTCGGACTTTTTTCATGGACAAGCTTTCCGATCTCTTCTACCGGCATCACAGCTCCCACCTCATTATTCACGTACATCACAGACACCAGAATGGTATCCGGACGAAGAGCCGCTTCCAGTGCATCAAGCTTTACAACGCCGTGATGATCAACAGGAAGAATGGTCACCTCATAACCCTGTTCCTTCAGATAAGCAAAAGGCTGGGCCACTGCTGCATGCTCTACTGCAGTTGTGATGATATGATTTCCCATACGCTTATTGGCTTCCACACCACCGATGATGGCAAGGTTATCCGACTCTGTTCCACCGGAGGTAAAAAGAATCTCTTTTTCATTCACTTTCAGTAATTTTGCAAGGGTCTGGGCACTTCTGCGAACATAATTCTCCGCTTCCACTCCTTTTTTATGCATGGCAGAAGGATTTCCGAAATCTCCTGTCATGGTTTTGCAGACAATATCCTTTACTTCGTCGAAGCATCTCGTTGTCGCGGAATTGTCAAAATATGCTTCCATAATCTATTCATCCTCCAGTTGAAACATCAGAACAGAAAGTACTGCGAGTCCCGCGGTTTCTGTCCGTAAGATCCGGTGTCCCAGGGTGATGGGTTTCGCACCGGCTTCCATGGCATCTGCCACTTCCTGCTCTTCGAATCCACCCTCAGGGCCAATAAAGACACCTATGCTTTTTCCCGGTTCGATCGACCGGATCAGCTCCTTTGTCTCTTTCATTCCCTTTGCAAGCTCATAAGGAATCAGCAGAATGTCCAGTTCCTCTGCATAGGCAAGAGCTTCTTTAAAGCTCATCACGGAATGTACCTCCGGCACCAGCATACGTTTGGATTGTTTTGCCGCACTTTCTGCGATCTGCTGCCAGCGGAATACTTTTTTTTCTGCTTTTTTGTTATCCAGTTTTACCACGCAGCGCCTGGTTGAAACAGGAACTATGGAATATGCTCCAAGCTCTACTGCCTTCTGGATGATCAGCTCCATCTTATCAGCTTTCGGTAGTCCCTGAAAGAGATAAATACGGTTCTTCAGCTCATAATCCGGCTCCTGTGCATAGAGGATATGAAGCAGGACTTCATCCTCACCCGTGTTTTCGATCACACAGTGATATTCTTTTTCCTTATCGCTGATCCAGAGCTCCTCGTCTTTTTTCATGCGGAGTACATTCACGATATGATTGACATCATTTCCTGTGATACGGATCTCATGTCTGTCCCTGTCGATCTGATGAGGTTCCACAAAAAATCGCTGCATGAGATCAGTCCTTTCTTGCTGTCACAGATACCCACTCGCCCTGATGAGTCACCTCAACAAGAGTCAGTCCGGCGTCTTTTACAGCCTTCACTACGACATCCTCCTTTACATCCAGGATACCTGATGTAATGTAGTAAGCGCCTTTTTTCATCTGTGCAACGATCACCGGAGTCAGCGGTACCAGAACATCTGCCAGGATATTTGCAGTTACGATATCATATTTCTCATATCCGACCTGATCCTGAACTTCTTTGTCATCAATGATGTTTCCAATCATCATGTCAAAAGACTTCTCCTCGATCTGGTTGGCTTCCTTGTTCTCAGACACTGCCGGAACTGCACAGGGATCAAGGTCTGTACCAACCACATGGCCTGCACCAAGCTTCAGTGCAACGATCCCCAGGATTCCACTTCCGGTTCCCACATCAAGGATCTCCATTCCCGGCTTCACAAATTTCTTCAGCTGACGGATCACCAGCTGGGTAGTCTCATGCATTCCTGTACCAAAGGCAGTTCCCGGATCAATGTGGAGGATCATCTTGTCTTTATCTTCTGCCTTCACTTCTTCCCAAGACGGTACGATCAGAATGTCGTCTACATAGAACTGATGGAAGTACTGTTTCCAGTTATTGATCCAGTCTTTGTCCTCTGTCTGGGATTCTGTGATGGTTGCCTCTCCGATATCCACAAAGCTTCTCAGATCCTCAAGTGCAGCTTTCACATCTTTCAGGATCGCCTCGGTATCCGCATCCTCTTCCAGATAGAAGTTCAGATATGCGATCCCGTCATCTGCAGGTCCTTCCGGCATGATATCCACAAACATCTGTGCCTTGTCCTCATCAGTCAGCGGCTGCTTGTCCTGGATCTCCACACCTTCAATTCCCACCTCGGCAAGTGTACAGATCACAATATCCTCTGCCTCTGTTTTTGTCTTAAGTGTAAAACGGTTCCATTTCATATTTCTATATCTCCTTATGCTGTATACACATTTACGGATTTTCGTTCCTGTCTGTCGCCTGTTTTCTATTGTCCCGAAAACGGGCACTTCTTTTAATATACACGAATACAGAAAAAAAAGAAAGAGGCATTTTGTGCCTCTTTCCTGTTTTCACTTTATTTATTCCTCGAACATTTCCTTAACTTTCTCACGGAAACCTTTTTTCTTCTTTTCAGTTTTTTCGGAAGTCTCGGATGTGCTGTCCTCTGACGGACGGTTTCCACATGCCGCATCAAAAGCTTCCAGAGCTTTCTTTGCTTCCTCATTGAGATTTGTCGGAGTCTGGACTACCAGGGTTACATAGTGATCACCACGAACATTCTTGTTACGTAATGACGGAACACCTTTGCCCTTCAGACGAATTCTTGTATCAGTCTGTGTTCCCGGCTTCACCTCATAGGCAACCTCACCGTCTACCGTATTGATACGCATCTCCCCGCCAAGTGCAGCCTGTGCAAATGTGATCGGAGCTGTTGAAAAGATATTCATATCCTGTCTCTGGAAGATCGGATGACGAGCTACATTTACCTCCACCAGCAGATCTCCTCTCGGTCCGCCGTTGGTTCCCGGTTCGCCTTTTTCGCGGATACGGATACACTGACCATTATCAATACCGGCCGGTACAGACACCTGGATCTTCTTTCTGGAAGAGGTATATCCTGTTCCACGGCAGGCACTGCATTTGTCCTTGATCACCTTACCGGTTCCATTACAGTCCGGACAGGTCTGAACATTACGTACCATACCAAACATGGACTGCTGGGTGTAAACGATCTGACCCTGGCCCTTACATTTCGGACATGTGACCGGTGATGTTCCAGGTTTCGCTCCGGTTCCGTGACATGTGGTACATTCATCCTTCAGAACGATCTCCAGCTCTTTCTCGCATCCGAAAACCGCTTCCTCAAAAGTAATGTTCACACGTGCACGAAGGTTGGCGCCCTTCATCGGTCCGTTGTTGGCCCGTCTGGTTCTGCCTCCGCCGCCGAAAAGGTCTCCGAAGATATCTCCGAAGATGTCTCCCATATCTGCACCGTTGAAGTCAAATCCGCCAAAGCCGCCGGCTCCGCCTCCACCGCCGTTTTCGAATGCCGCATGACCAAACTGATCATACTGTCTTCTCTTATCGGCATCACTTAAAACGGAGTAAGCCTCTGTCGCTTCTTTGAATTTCGCCTCAGCCTCTTTATCACCCGGATTTACATCCGGGTGATATTTCTTGGCCAGCTTACGATATGATTTTTTTAATGTTGCGTCATCGGCGTTTTTATCCACACCTAAGACTTCATAATAATCTCTTTTATCAGCCATTGTAATTGTTTCCTACTTGTCTTAGACTTCCTTGTAATCAGCATCTACAACATCATCGCCGTATCCTGCTTCATTTCCGCCCTGGGCACCAGCGTTTCCGCCCATGTTGCCCATATCCGGTCCAGGACCAGCCTGACCCTGAGCTCCCTGAGTCTGCTCATACATCTTGGAAAACAGCTTCTGAGCGCTCTCCATCATCTTCTCCTGTGCAGCCTTGATGTCTGCAACCTGAGAATCGGTAAGCTCCTGAGCATTTGCTGTCTGTGCAAGAAGATCCTTCAGTGCATTGAGGTCTGCCTCAACACTTGCTTTATCGTTTGCATCAAGCTTGTCGCCTGCTTCCTTCAGTGCATTCTCAACCTGGAATACCATGGAGTCTGCATTGTTCCTTGTGTCGATCGCCTCTTTACGTTTCTTATCCTGAGCCTCGAATTCAGCTGCTTCTTTGACAGCTTTGTCGATATCGGAATCGGACATGTTAGAACCAGCTGTGATTGTGATGTGCTGCTCCTTACCTGTTCCAAGATCCTTAGCGGATACGTTAACGATACCGTTGGCATCAATGTCAAATGTTACCTCGATCTGCGGAACACCACGACGTGCTGGCGGGATTCCATCCAGACGGAACTGGCCGAGGGATTTGTTGTCTTTTGCGAACTGACGCTCACCCTGTACAACGTTGATATCTACAGCTGTCTGGTTATCTGCTGCTGTGGAGAAGATCTGGCTCTTCTTTGTAGGAATTGTAGTATTTCTCTCGATCAGACGAGTTGCGATACCACCCATTGTCTCGATGGACAGAGACAGCGGAGTAACATCCAGAAGAAGGATATCACCGGCACCTGCATCACCTGCAAGTTTACCACCCTGTACGGAAGCACCAAGTGCAACACACTCATCCGGGTTCAGGTTCTTGCTCGGCTCTTTGCCTGTTAACTGTCTTACCTTATCCTGTACTGCCGGGATACGAGAAGAGCCACCAACCAGAAGTACCTGGCCAAGCTCGGAAGCTGTGATACCTGCATCAGACAGTGCACGACGAACCGGCTCAGCTGTCAGCTCTACAAGATCATGTGTCAGCTCATCGAATTTAGCTCTTGTAAGGTTCATATCGAAATGCTTCGGTCCTTCAGCTGTTGCTGTGATGAACGGAAGGTTAATGTTTGTTGTTGTTGCGGAAGAAAGCTCTTTCTTAGCCTTCTCAGCTGCCTCTTTCAGTCTCTGAAGAGCCATCTTATCGTTGCTTAAGTCTACGCCCTCTGTTCTCTTGAACTCGGAAAGCATGTAATCTGTGACCTTCTTATCAAAGTCATCTCCACCAAGACGGTTATTACCAGCTGTGGAAAGAACCTCGATAACGCCATCACCGATCTCGATCACAGATACATCGAATGTACCGCCACCAAGGTCGTATACCATGATCTTCTGCTCTTTCTCATTGTCAAGTCCATATGCAAGAGCTGCTGCTGTAGGCTCGTTGATGATACGTTTTACATCAAGACCTGCGATCTTACCTGCATCTTTGGTAGCCTGACGCTGAGCATCGTTGAAGTAAGCCGGAACTGTGATAACTGCCTCTGTTACTTTCTCACCAAGATATGCCTCTGCATCCTTTTTCAGTTTCTGAAGGATCATTGCGGAGATCTCCTGTGGAGAATATTTCTTGTCATCAATGGTTACACGGTAATCGGTACCCATCTCTCTTTTGATAGAGGAGATTGTTCTGTCTGCATTTGTAACTGCCTGACGTTTTGCAGGCTCACCTACCAGACGCTCTCCTGTCTTTGTGAAAGCCACAACGGACGGTGTTGTTCTTGCGCCTTCTGTATTTGCGATAACTGTTGGCTGTCCACCTTCCATTACGGCTACACAGCTGTTTGTTGTACCTAAGTCAATACCAATAATCTTTCCCATGATTTTTTCCTCCTGTTTTAGTCTGTATCTGTTAAAATAAAGTTTGTTGTCAGTTAGTTCGCAACCTTTACCATACTGTGACGTACTACGAAATCCTTGTAGGTGTAACCCTTCTGGAACTCTTCCACCACGATGTTCTCTCCAACCTCTTCATCTTCCACATGCATCACTGCATTATGGAAATCCGGGTTGAATTCCTTTCCCACTGCTTCGATTGGCTTCACACCAAGCTCATCCAGTGTTGTGGTAAGCTGCTTGTAGATCATTTTCATTCCATCTGCAAAAGCATCGCCTTCCTGTGCCTGTGCAAGACCTCTTTCGAAGTTATCCACAACCGGCAGGATCTTTTCAACGATCTCTTTCGCTCCGATGATGTACATGCTGGATTTTTCTTTTTCCGTTCTTTTACGGAAATTATCAAATTCAGCCATGGTACGCTTCAGGCGATCGGTAAGTTCCTCCACCTTCTGCTCAGATTTATCTTTTTTCTTCTTTCCGAAGAAGGAAGTTTTTGATTTTTCTTCTTTTTTATCCTCTGAGGCAGCTTCTTCGCCTGGAGTATTGTTTTCTTCCTCCGGCAGATCTTCTCCCTCCGGTGTCAGGCTTTTTTCTTCCTGATCTCCATCAGTTACGGGGATTTCCTTCTCCGCTTCCTGCTCTTCGGATGTTTTCTTTGTTTCCTCCGACACTTTTTTTCTACCGCCTTTCTAAGTTTTCTTCTTTTTCAAAACGTCATCCAGATGATTCTTAAGTTCCTTCAGACTGTCCACTACATTCTCATAATCCATTCGTTTGGGACCGATGATCCCGATGGTTCCGTACATTCCGTCTCCCAGTTCATATCTGGCAGTTACAATGCTGCAGTCCTTCATGGTCTGGATCGGCATCTCATCACCGATATAAACCTGGATTCCTGTATTCTCTCCATCTGACATCTGTTCTTTTACAAGATCGGCAAGTTCATGCTTCTCCTCAAATGCGGAGATCAGCTCCGTTGCCTTTTCTTTATCGGCAAGCTCCGGATACTTGAAGATGTTGGTTGCACCTGAAGTATAGATCTCCATATCTTCCTCTTCCACATGAATGGTGGCTGCCACTGCATCCAGAACTGTTGCCACCACACCGCTGTGGCTGCCTGCCTGTTCCTTCAGCCTGGCGATCATCCCAAGGTTGATATCCTGGATCGGGATCCCATTGAGATTGGTGTTAAGAAGAAGATTCAGTTTCAGGATCGTCTGGTCGTCCATTTCCTCATCCAGATTGATGATCTGGTTCCGGACTGTGTTGTTGTCACTGACAACCACTGCCACAAGCTGAAGCTCGCTCATTCTCGACAGCTGGATGAACTTGATCTTGTTGCCGCTGTACTGCGGAACGGAAACCATGGTAGCATAATTGGTATTGGAAGCAAGAACCTTCGCAACCTTCTTAAGCACCTTATCCATCTTATCTGTCTTCTCAATGATCAGATCTCGCAGCTCTGCAACCTCTGCTTCCTTCTCCTTCATCAGCTCATTGACGTAAAGTCTGTAGCCCTTATCTGAAGGAATCCTTCCTGCTGAGGTATGAGGCTGGACGATATAGCCCATATCTGTCAGGTCTGACATTTCATTTCGGATTGTTGCGGAACTTACATTGAGATCCGCATACTTGGAAATGGTCCTGGAGCCAACCGGTTCTCCGGTCTCCATATAGGTCTTGATGATTGCTTTTAAGATTTTTTGCTTGCGCTCATTCAACACCTCTTCCATGAAGCCATCTCCTTTCCTTTTATTCTTTCCTGACGGATGTTGATTCTTTTTTATATCTGTTAGCACTCATTTTAGTGGAGTGCTAACATCTACAGTCTTTAAGATATCACCATGTAAAATATTTGTCAATATGTTTTGAAAAAAAGTTCTTATTTTTTCAAAACAAAAAAAGCATCAGTACGATGCTTTTTTGTAATACTGGTCTATGCAGTTCTGTGCCCCGGCAAAAAATTCCGCTTCTGTTTTCTGTCCCAGCACATATTTCTGAAATTCCGTCCCCATGGACGAAACAGCTTCTATGGAATCGGCACACAATGGTCTTGCCTTCAGCTTATAATCTTTCAGATATTGCCGGATCATTTCAATGCCATCCAGATCAAAATTCTTATCCTCGATCACATCCAGTCTTGCCGGACACATTTTTGTCAGCTGTCCGTATTTTTTACTGGCCTCATATCCGGACACATACTGAAGGAACTTCAGAGCTGCTTCTTTATGATCAGAATTTTTATTCAGTACATACTGCCAGGTTGCGATATTGGTCACCTTCTCGTCAAATTCCGGAAATGGTGCCATATGGAGCTTATCTTTTCCATACACGCCTGCATTCTGAAAGGTACTCAACGCACCAGTATACATGAACATACATCCATACTGGCCGTTTATAAATTTTTCATTCAGCTGGTCATGCTGGTCGATCAGATTCTCCTCTGATATCATCCCTGTATCCAGCATTCGCTTCATATATTCTGCCGCTTCTCTTGTTTTCGGATCCGTCCAGTCTGTATAATCTCCTCCGAAAAAATCGACATACTCGCTGATACTATTATATATGTAAGAAATCTCCCATGCATCCCCGTATGCATATTTTCCCGTATTCTGAAGCTTTTTCTGAAGAATCTCAAGATCACTGAGACAGGAGAGTCTGTCCAGACCAGCCTGATCCAGCAATTCCTGGTTCACCCAGAATGCCATGATATCCATTTTGAACGGTACCGAAAAAATATGTCCGTCTGACATGCATATTTCTTTCAGGTATTCCTGTGGAAAATTCGCCGCTGTCTCCTCTGTCATAACCGTATCTTCCAGCGGAAGAAGAAATCCCTTATGCTTAAATTCGGATATCATCTCATCATTTACTGTGATCAGATCAACAGAATCATCTCCTGATGTCAGAAGAGTTGCTATTTTGGCCTGGCGATTGTCCGCATTAGACGGACATTTTTCGATATGGATCTCTATTCCAAGATCCTTTTCCGCCTGACTGATAAAAGAATCAAAGCCCTCTGTGTCTGCATCCACATGAAGGATCGTCAGTTCCTGTCTGTTCTCCGGCACAATATCAGATGCAGTCTCCTTCTTCTGGGCTCCACATCCTGTCACTGCCAGAGCCAGGGCAAATACCCCGCAAAATACCTGTTTTTTCAATCTCTACCACCCTTTTTATCTGGGCCATCTGTCCTCTTTTGACATCAACGGCTGGAACGGTGCATGAGGAAGTGTCTGATACCAGTACGCTACACTTGCTACATCATCCTGTCGTTCAAACAGGCCACGGTATCCGACGCCTATCTGCTGGATCGTAACGCGAAGATCCTCTTCAAAGCAGATCGGATCCTGTAAGTGCCATCTGTAAAAGCCTCGCATTGGCGGGCAGTCATCATTGTGATAAAAATTGTGGATCAGTTCGTCATGAGCAGAATAATACGGATATCCCAGATACGGTGTGTTATAATTCTGTTCCACGGTTTTTCCATCCACCTGTTTGGCAAAGCTCCAGGAACCTCCAAAGTAATCTTCCGTTCCTGTTCCGCAGATAGTCGGATACTCCTCATCTCCGTCAATATAAAATTTCACTTCTCCTTCGCCCCACCAGTAACGTTCCAGTGTGGTAAGTGCCATGTAGGTTCCTATATAATGGCCTTTTCCTTTTACTCCATCCAAAATTGTATAATCTTTTGTTTTTTCTGTCAACCGTTCCCGTCTCCACTGTGCATGGAAATAAGCAATATCGTCCGGAAGCTCATCATAGAGACAGTAATCTACCTGATAAAAGAAAGCCGGTATTTTATTTGCATGCTGGTTTTCCAGTGTGATCTTTGCTTTCTTCTTAAACGGCATCGGGAAATAGCAGTTAAAGCCCCTGTTTGGAACAACAGCCACCGGAACAGAATTTACAAAACATTCTCTTCCGAATCCGCAGCAGAAGAAATCACCCAGAGGACTTTCCACGGAAGGAGTTTCCTCGTCATCCCAGTACATACGGATCACAAGATCCCTCAGTACAAAGCAATCTGCCTCTGTAGTCTTGTTGTCGACGGTGATCCAAATATGATTGATCTGTCCCGGTCCTTCCATTTCTGCCAGAGTTACCACAGCTCCCGGCTCAATATCCTTAAGACACGGGCTTCCTTTTCTGGACGGTCCCAGATGACTTGCAGCCATACCGCCTCTGCCTTTTTCTCCATGAGGATTTTCTGCATTAATCGCACGGCTTTTTCCATGCTTTGCAAGTGCGATTCCTCCCAGTCCGCCTGTAAATGCCTGATACATATCTGTTTTCTCCTCTCTTTTGGAAATTAAAAATATTTACGCTTTTACTCCACCTGCCATGATACCATCCATGATCTGTTTCTCAAAAACAGCTACAAAGATAATGATCGGAAGAAGGATGATCCATCCCATGGCGCTGACAAGATCCCACGGAACTCCATACATGTTGTCACGTAACGGAAGCTGTACGATGGAAACAGAAAGTACCTGAATACCATTTGAATAAAACAACGGTGTGAAAAAGTTATTCAGACAGGTAATAAAGTTGATGATGCAAACCGTAGCGATCGCCGGCTTCATCAGCGGCAGAACGATCGTAAACAGTCTCTGTGAAAAAGATGCGCCGTCAATAGCAGCTGCCTCCTCCAGTGAGATCGGGATCTCACCGACAAAGTTTCTGAGGATCAGAACCGTAAACGGTATAACGGTACTGATATAAAGAAGGATAAGTCCCGGATATGTATCATACAGCTTTACCTTCTGCATAAACTCATACAGCGGGCGGGCTGTAACAACCTCAGGGATCAGCATGGTAGCCAGAACAAATGCAAATGCAACAGAAACTCCCTTTGAGTTAAATCTTGAAAAGCCATAAGCTGCCATTGCACACAGCACGGTGCTGATCACAAGAGTAAGACCGACGATCAGTACGGTGTTTCCAATCTTTGAAAGCAGTCCGACATTCTGTAGCAGAAATGTGTAGCTTTCCAGTGTGGGATGATCCGGAAGATAATCAATCGGTGTTTTAAACAGTTCTCCTGCCGGTGTGATCGAAGAAATAAAGATCCAGTAGACCGGGAACAGGATCAGAAAAGCCACAATGGCAAACAGAACCCATCTTCCAACAGCTATCACTCCATGATAAACATTATATTTTCCTGTATTCTTCACGATAATTCCCCCCTAACTGTCAAACTTATTCATAACACGTATATTCAGCCAGCTGAAGATCGCCATTACAACAAACAGCAGCATAGCCAGCGCCGAAGCATATCCTACGTTTAGATTTGTAAATGCTTCTGTTGTGATTCTGTATGCGATCAGCGCAGTATCCTCGCCAGGACCTCCGGATGTCATGGAATAAACCAGATCGAAGGTTGTCAGTCTCCAGAGTGTGAACGGAATACATAAAGTCAGGACATTTTTTGCGATCAGCGGAAGTGTGATCCGGAAAAAGCTCTGAATCCCGTTTGCACCGTCTACCTTTGCTGCCTCATAGATATCGCCGGAAATAAACTGAAGTCCGGAAAGTACAAGAATTGCAAAGAACGGAAGATCCTTCCACAGGTCCATTGCAATTACCGCTGCTCTTGCAGTACCTGTATTGATCAGCCAGCTGTTCTGGTATCCCGGTACAAACCAGCGGATAAAATCATTGATCAGACCATAATCATTGTTAAATGCCCATTTTGCAGCCATACCGGCTACTACTGCTGGCATAGCCCATGGGATCAGCACAATAGTCCTCAGAAAACGGCGGCCTTTGAATTTCATATTCAGGATCAGTGCCAGAATAACTCCGAGGATCACATGCAGGATCATGGAAACAACCACAAATATTGCCGTAAAGCTGATCGATGTAAGCACTTTAGGATCAGAAAATACCTTCAGGTAATTCTTGAAGCCTATAAATTCATTGATACCTGCAAGGATACTGATATTAAAGAAGCTGTTTTTCACAGTCATCAGAATGGGATATACTGTTGTAAAGCCTCTGATCAGTACAACCGGCAGGATCAAAAGCCATGGTATCCACTTCATAGTTTTTTTACTTATTGTCATGGAACTTTCCTCCCTGTTCATCAAGCAATGTAAAGCAGACTTTTACCTCTGCTTTACATTGCTGTTTTTTTATATCTTTTACTTATACATATCTACCACATCCTGAGCCTTCTTGCAGAACTCATCAACTGTAATCTCGTCTTTCATACAGGACTGGAAGATCGTTCCCATATCGCTGATAAATTCCATTGTCTGTGCCACCAGTGGACGTCCCTGTACATTGCATTCATTTGCATATCTGCTGTACATTTCTTTTGCCGGGTCAGAATCCGGAACTACCTTCTCTGCAACATCCTTTCTTGCAGGATATCTGTCAAATGCTTTATAGGAAGCTTCCATTCCGCCTTCATCAGCCATATACTGAAGGAATTTCACAGCTGCATCTTTATTCTTGGATGCTTTGTTAAGAACATAGTTCCAAGAATCTGTAAAGATCGCACGCTCTCCCTTACCGCTGAAATCCGGTACCATTTCCATGTGGATCTTATCTGCGCCAAGCATATCTGCCTTTGCATAATCTGTTCCAAGGCCCCACATAAACCAGCATCCGTATTTTCCGTCATTGATCTTCGGATTCATCTGATCATATTTATCAGCAATCTGCTCAATGGAGGTTTCTTTATCAGCAACCAGATCATGGAGGAACTGAACCGCTTCCTTGTTTTCCTCTTTGGTCCAGTCAAAATAATCGCCGCCGAACATGTTTACAAACTGTGCAAGCTCGTTAAATGCATAAGTTTTCTCCCAGGAACCGCCGTAACCGAATCTTCCATCCTTGGAAACAGCCTTCATATACTTCATGAAGTCCTCTTTTGTATCAATGGACTTGATTCCGACCTCATCCATGATCTCCTGATTTACCCAGAATGCAAGATATCCTGCATAGCCTGGAACACCGATAATGTTTCCGTCCTTATCTGTGATCATATCCTCTACATATCCCTGAGCAAACTGATCAATGATATCATCTGTCATTACTGTATCATTCAGTCCTTCCAGCCATCCGGAATTTTTAAATGCCGCGCTCATCTCATCGTTGATCTCAATGACATCCACGGAAGTATCTCCTGTGGAAAGCATTGTGGTGATCTTCTGCTGACGGGTATCTGTATCTGTAGGTGCCGCAATTACATTAATGTTCAGGCCCGTGGCATCTTCCACATTTGCAAGCCAGTCCTCAAAATCCGGGTCTGTGGTGTTGACGCTGTATAAGGTAAGATCATATTTTTCCTTTGCGGAAACAGTAACCACGTTACCTGCCATACCCACAACCATCGCTGCTACCAAAACTGCACTCATTACTTTTTTCTTCATATCTTTCTTCCTTTCTGGACATTTTCGTGTTTGTCCACACCTGTTTTTGATGGTTTAAGGATACCAGAGAGCCCCCTCATTCTAAATACAATATTTTATGATTTATTTATATTATTTTTCGTTCTCTTGTATTTTTGTTGTTTATTTTTTATAATCCTTTTATATAATCTATATTTGTAACGGCTTTTTTCACAGCTGAATTCGGTTTCATTAATTTGTTTTTGACATAAAGGAGAATATGTACTATGAAATTCCACAAATGTATCCCACCCAGTTTTTCCTCATTTCGCTATAAGCTCCTGCTCGCATTTCTGATCGCAACTATGGTACCTCTGATTTCCCTGACCTTCATCAGCTATCACATTTCCTATAACATTGCCAGAGATCGTATTATCGATTCCGCCGTAATGACTGACAGACAGCTGGTTTCTCAGCTGAACGACCGTCTCGGCCAGGTTGAAAATGTAGCAGATACCATACAGTTTCAAATGTACTCCCTAAATCATTCTTCCTCCAATAAGGTAGATGCACTTAAAAAATTCACCACTGTAAAAAACAATATTTCGCTGTATAAATCCACATTCGATTTCTTCCATATATATGTTTTTCTGCAGCCGGATCAGCTTGGTTCAAAAGAAGGCCTGTACTTCTTTTCCACAGACGAGCTTTCTGCATATGGTCTGGATAAAAATATTGTTTCCGGTTCAGTCTTCTCCTCTGTCTGGATACCGGTTTCCAATATGCCGCTGCCTAAAATACTGTCAACAAAAAAACCATCCGCCGATGTGATCCTCTGCGTCCGGGCACTGAAAAATCAGGCCACCGGTATTCTTGAATACGCCTACGGCATTGCACTGGATACTTCAGAGCTTACCACTTATCTGCAGCCTGCAGCTATGGATTCCCGCATATACAGCTACATTCTCACAGATCACGGAGAGATTGCAGCGAAAAATACATCCTCACTGAATTTATCCGGAATTTCCAAAGCACAGTTTCAGAAATTTAAAGAAAATGCAGATTCTTCTTTTCACAGCGGCGACAAATATTATAACTGCTGTACCTTAAGCAATGGCTGGCTCCATGTTACCGAAATCCCTGAAAGCTACATTCAGGGCAACACACATCCTGATCCGTGCCTTACTGATCACTGTCCTTATTTTTCTGCCCCTTACTGTTATCATCGTGATCCTTTTTTCCGAAAATCTTACCCGGAAGATCACTGCACTTTCCTATGCAATGGAAACCTTTCAGCTGGGACATGATCCGGAACATCTGTCTATCGTTACTGTTCCCCACCCGGATGACCCTTCCAGGTATGATGAGATCGACAGACTGGGCATCACCTTTGAAGATATGCAGCACACAATAGCCGGAAACCTGAAGTCCATTGTAAATCTTTCCGTAAACGAAGAGCGTCTGAAATACCAGCTGCTCCAGTCACAGATCAATCCGCATTTTCTTTATAATATCCTGGGATCGATCCGTACCTGCCAGTCGCTTGGAAAGCTTGACATTGCTGATCAGATGATTACTGATCTGACAGCCTTTTACCGTCTTACCCTGCGTAAATCAAAGGAACTTATTCCTATTAAAGATGAACTGGAAATCGCCCGGCTTTATCTGGAAATGGAAAAGCTCTGTCATAAAGATAATCTGGATTGGGAGATTGAGGCAGAAGATGGAATCGAAAATTTCCTGATCTGTAAGTTTACACTTCAGCCATTTCTCGAAAATTCCATTCTGCACGGGATTTCTTCGGGCACACCAGCTGTTTTTATTTCGATCCATGTTCTTTATGGCGATGATACAGTTGTAATCTCCGTTGAGGACAACGGTGCCGGCATGGATTCTGAAACTCTTGCACAGCTGCGCCATGCTATTGAACATAATGTTATTGATTATGAGAAGCATTTTGGAGTTTCCAATGTAAGTTCCCGTATTTCCAACCCATTATACGGAAACGGTTCTGTAAGGATCAGCAGCAACCCCGGAAACGGCACATATGTCACCATTGAATTCGAACAGATGGAGGAAGATATCGATGAAAAAAATAATGATCGTAGATGATAATTACCTATCTGCAGAAGGTATCGAAAAAAACATAGACTGGGAAGCGCTGAATGCAGAGATCATCCATGTCTGCTACAATGGAACATCTGCTATCGAAGCCATGAAAAAAGAGCCTGCAGATCTGATCATTTCTGACATTGAAATGCCGGATCTTGACGGCATTTCCATGAGCCGTCAGGCTCTTGAGATCAATCCTATGGTAAAGATCATTCTGATCAGCGCCTATGATAAATTTGAGTATGCACGGCGTGCTCTGCTCCTCGGTGCTCTGGATTATATCGAAAAGCCTCTTGATTATACCTATCTTATTCAGAAGGTAAAAAACGCTTTTGCACTGATGGAAAAGGAACAGAAAAATCTCCAGCTTCTGAAACAAAGCAGGCCTCTTCTTACAGAAAAGTTTTTCCGCGAGATCACCCACCTTCCGGCTTCTGAAGCTGCCTACCGGCTGAAGCCTTATCTTCAGTATCTGAACCTGAAGCTGAATTATGATTTTTATACAGTTGTTGTTCTGGAGCTTGAAAATGCTCCGGATCTAAAAGCCGTTTACGGGATTGAAAAATTTCAGATGGAGCTTCTCAACCTTCAGGATCTGATAACTGAGGAAACCGCTTCTCTTGATTTTGTACACCTTCTTCCGGATATGGATGGCTATCTGTGCATTCTGGGACACAGTGGCTGCCAGTCCAACAGCTTCCGTCAGCTTACCAGCCAGCTTATTTCCTCAATAGCAGATGCCTGCCAGCCGCTGGGGCTGTCCCTCAATGCAGGCATCGGAACAATTGTCCGGGATTTCTGGAACCTGAACCAGTCCTACAAAAGTGCCGTACATGCGCTGGAATACAGATTCTTTTTCCCGCATCAGAATATCTTTGACGGAAGAGACGCTCTGGGTTCCGATCTGTCTGTTGCAGATTTTTCAGACACAAAGGAAGATGAGCTGATCCGGCTTCTCTGTAAAAAGGATACCTCTGCCATAGATATCTGGTTTCAGAATTTTTCCGACTGGCTTACCCAGAAATTTCGCACAAAGAATTTCGCTTTCATACAGATCTATTCTCTTCTCGGCCGAATCCTGAAATTTTTCTATGAATTAAATCTGGATACTCATGACCTTGAAGCTAAAATTTTGTATGTTTACAACCACATAAATGAGTTTCATAATACGGAAGAACTATGTCAATGGCTGAAGGATCTATGCCATCTTTTATGCCGGAAGCTTGATTCCTCCATGAATGATTATCACCAGAAGCTCTGTGAACTGGTGATCTCCTATATCAACGAACACTACACTGACAATACGCTCTGCCTCAATGACATTGCTGCCTCTGCCAATGTAAGCCCTGCTTATTTAAGTGCTCTTTTCAAAAAAAATCAGGGGATCAGTATCAGCGACTTTATCACATCTCAGCGGATTTCCGCAGCCGCCCGTTACCTTTCTGCAACCAGTATGAGTCTGAAGGAGATCAGCCTGAAATGTGGTTATGCCAATCAATATTATTTCAGCACCAGCTTCAAAAAGAAAATGGGGATCACACCTTCCGCCTATCGTGAACAGCATACGTAACTTCTTCTCTTCTTTATAACAAAGTTACTGTCACAAATGCCAGTGCCCTTCTCCGGAATTTTACTTATAATCAATTAATAAAGAGAATCATCATATTTTTTCGAAGGAGGGATCGCTATGAAAAAATGGAAAAAAATCCTGATAAAAATTCTTCCCAAAAGCTCAGGCAGATACTCTTAACTCACTTCTCTATTTAATTATTCCATAGAAATGCCCCTGACGCTGACAGCCAGGGGCATTGTATCGTCAACTGCTTTGCAGCCTATTCCGTTAACTCTTCCAGATTCTTTTTTAATTCGAGCATCTTGTCTCTCAGCTCAGCAGCCTGCTCAAAATTCAGGTCTGCTGCAGCAGCACGCATCTGCTTCTCTACCTGGGCGATTACCTTCGTCAGTTCTTTGCGGTTCATGGATTCCGGATCCTTCTTAAGCTTCACTTCTGTCTCTGCCACCTTCTTCGAAACAGCGATCAGATCACGGACTGCCTTCTTGATCGTGGTCGGAGTGATGCCATGCTCTCTGTTGTAAGCCTCCTGTATCGCTCTCCTTCTTTCAGTCTCCGAGATTGCTTTTTCCATGGATTCTGTCATGTTATCCGCATACATGATCACATGTCCTTCGCTGTTCCGGGCAGCACGACCGATAGTCTGTACCAGAGATGTTTCAGAACGAAGGAAGCCTTCCTTATCTGCATCCAGGATCGCTACCAGCGTGATCTCCGGAATATCCAGCCCTTCTCGCAGAAGGTTGATCCCGACCAGCACATCAAACACATCCAGGCGCATATCGCGGATGATCTCTGCACGTTCCAGAGTGTCAATATCTGAATGGAGGTATCGGACACGGATTCCCAGATCTTTCATATAATCGGTAAGGTCTTCTGCCATACGTTTGGTCAGGGTCGTGATCAGGACTTTGTTTTTCTTTTCAATTTCCTTATTTACTTCTGCTACAAGATCATCGATCTGTCCTTCGATCGGACGCACCTCCACCTTCGGATCAAGAAGCCCTGTAGGACGGATGATCTGCTCTGCACGAAGAAGCTCATGGTCATATTCATATTCTCCCGGTGTCGCAGATACAAACATTACCTGGTCAAGCTTGTTCTCGAATTCATCAAAGCTCAATGGACGGTTGTCCTTGGCAGATGGAAGTCGGAAACCGTAATCTACCAGGGTCTGTTTACGGCTCTGATCACCGGCATACATACCGCCCACCTGAGGAACTGTTTTGTGAGACTCATCTATAATAAGTAAAAAATCATCTCCGAAATAGTCCATCAGCGTATACGGCGGCTGGCCCGGAGCCAGTCCTGTAAGATGTCTGGAATAGTTCTCGATTCCGGAACAGAATCCGGTTTCCTTCATCATTTCTACGTCAAAGTTGGTACGCTCCGCAATTCGCTGAGCCTCGATCAGCTTGTCCTCACTTTTGAAGTATTCCACCTGCTGCTTCATCTCTTCCAAAATGGCATCTGCTGCACGACGGATCTGCTCCTGTGGTACTACATAATGAGACGCCGGAAAAATAGCCGCATGGCTTTCCACACTTTTGATCTCACCGGTAAGTACATCGATATCTGTGATCCGCTCAATCTCATCTCCGAAAAATTCCACACGCACTGCCCTGTCCGTGGAGTTTGCCGGAAAGATCTCCAGTACATCTCCCCGGACACGAAAGGTTCCTCGGTGGAAATCCATCTCATTTCTTGTATACTGAATGTCGATCAGCTGTTTGATAACCTCATCACGGTCCTTCTCCATTCCAGGGCGAAGAGAGATCATCATGTCAAAAAATTCCTGCGGCGCACCCAATCCGTAGATACAGGAGACAGAAGAGACCACAATCACATCCTTCCGTTCACATAAGGCTGCTGTGGCAGACAGGCGGAGCTTATCGATCTCATCGTTAGTGGACGCATCCTTGGCAATGTAGGTGTCTGTTGACGGGACGTAAGCCTCTGGCTGATAGTAATCGTAGTAGGAGACAAAGTATTCCACTGCGTTCTCAGGGAAGAATTCCTTGAACTCTCCGTAGAGCTGTGCCGCCAGTGTTTTATTGTGCGCAAGTACCAAAGTTGGCTTGTTTAACTTGGCGATAACATTCGCCATGGTGAAGGTCTTACCGGAGCCTGTGACACCAAGCAAAGTCTCGAACTGGTTGCCTTCTTTAAAACCCTTGACCAGTTTTTCGATAGCCTGAGGCTGGTCTCCTGTGGGTTGGTATTCGGAGTGTAATTTGAAATGATCCATATGGTTCTCCTTGTTGTTCTGAAATTTGTGGATATGTAAATACTGCCTGTTACTATATGTAAAGAGAGTGCTTTTATCTTTATTATTGTTGCTTTTACAGTATATCATTCAGAGTAAAAAAAGTATAGGGCAATCGAATATTTGTTCTATACTTTTTACTGCACCACACAAAAAGGCAGAGCCTGCTCCACTCAGACTCTGCCTCTCACTTTTTTCTTTTTATACTGCCGTTATTCTTCTGCTTCTCTCTCATAAACGATCTCACCGTCAAGAACTGTCATATCCACTTTCGTGGTCTTGATCTCATCCGGGTCGATCTCATAGATATCCTTCTCGATAACTACGAAGTCCGCATTTTTACCCACTTCGATGGTTCCGTTCTCTTCTTCTGTATAGGAAGCGTAAGCTGCGTTTTTTGTAAAAAGCTTCACCGCTTCATCCACAGACATTTTTTCGGACGGGATCCATCCTTCCTCAGGCTGGCCCTTTATATTTTTGCGGGTGACCGCAAAATAAATATTCTCCATGGCATCAAAGCTTACCACAGGAGCATCCGAACCGCCGGACGCATGGATTCCCATATCCAGCATACTCTTCCATGCATACACCTTATCCATACGGTGTGCACCGATGGCAGGTTCCACTGTGTTCATATCCAGATCGATAAATACCGGCTGGATATATGCCAAGAGATCCTGGTCTTTCATCCCCTGCAAAATACGCGGATTGGTGATCTGGCAATGCACGATACCATGTCTGCCCTTTTTGTTATCCTTCCGGTAAGGAGATTTCGCAGCTGCCTCAATGACCATATCCATGGCACGATCACCGATACAGTGTACCGCTGCCTGCATCTGATGCCGGTCAAAAAAAGCAAACAGATCGTCAAGCTCATCCTGACTGAATGTGATGATCCCCGTATTTCCCGGTGCATCCTCGTAAGGCTCATTCATGGCCGCTGTTCTTGCACCAAGAGAACCATCCTGGATCAGTTTCATCGGCCCGATCGTAAAGTGTTCTCCTCTCTGTCCGGTACGATATCCTTCCTCAATAAAAGCCTTCGCATCCTCCACCCGCTCAAAAAGGCACTGCTCATAATGGCGGATACTCAGCTCTCCTCTGGCATCCAGTGCCTTGTAGGAGGCCATGATCCGACGCCAGTTTTTTCCCGGAAGGGAAGCAAGATCATCGGACTGCACCCCTGTAAATCCACATTCATTCAGCTTCTTCGCACTGTATTTGATGTAGCCTTCCACTTCTTCCTGAGATGGTGCTTCCAATACGGAAGAATAAAACTGAACTGCATTCTCCTTCAGAAGTCCGGTATCCAGATCAACCTCCTTCTCAATCTCCGGGAACTCCGGGATTTTTTTCAGAAGCTCCAGACCGCAGCTGTTGCACACAGCCACATGCCCGCAGACACGTACCATAATGATGGGGATTTCCATTGAGAGCGCATCCAGCTCATCCTTATGCGGATAGCGCGGCTTATCAAAATGCTCCTCATTCCAGCCTCTGCAGTAGAGCCAGGTCAGCTTCTGACCTTTGCTCTCCTCCAGTCTTTTTTTTGCTGCGGCAAGCATTTCCTCAACACTTGTACAGTCAAACAGTTTCACAGATCTTTCCACAAATGCATAATGCAGCATATGCATATGTGTATCCACAAAACCGGGCAGCATCAGCCTTCCCTTAAGATCGATCCAATTTTTGCAGGAAAAAGCTTCCGCTTCTTTATCAGTTCCCACAAAAACGATCCGGCCATTTTCGATTCCCACAGCCTCTGCTACTTTTTCACTGTTATCCAGTGTTCTTATACATCCGTTAAAAAAAATCGTATCCACTGTTTATTTTTCCTCTTTTTCTTTTTTATCCTCGTAGAAAAGTGCCATATCCTTGTCTACCTTTCCGATTCCCATGTAACGCGCCTTGTAATCCTTCAGCAGCTTAAAGAAGGTACCACTTAAGATAAACAACGTGGCAACATTTACAAATGTAGGGAATACGGTTGTAAAGTCTGCAATTACCCACAGCTGCGCCGGTGTTCCGTTTCCGTAAAGAGTAAGCACTGTGACCAGAAGGCCCCATAATGGTGTTCCAAGGACAAAAACCTTCTCTGCGATCTTCAGAACCTTCTGATTGTTTTTCAGCCAGTGCTTCAGGATCACGCTGTAGTAGGTGAACCATCCTGTTGATGTTGTCAGTCCGAAAAGGAAAATACTGATTGCGATCAGTGCTCTCGCAACAGAGCCCATTCCGGACTCAAATGCTGTCAGTGTCAGCTCTGATCCCTGAAGTCCTGAATTCCAGTAGCCGGTGGTGATAACAACAAGACCTGTCATGGAGCAGACTACGATGGTATCTGCAAATACCTCAAATGCTCCCATCAGTCCCTGTTTTACAGGATGGTCTGTCTTTGCGGAAGCGTGGATCATCGGGGATGTTCCCCAGCCTGCCTCGTTACTGTATACGGAACGGGCAAATCCAAGACGCATTGCTGTTGCAACACCGGCTCCCATAAATCCGCCGACTGCCGCCTGTGTTGTAAATGCCCCCTTGAAGATCAGTCCAAAAGTTTCCGGCAGCTTGTCAAAATTCACTACCAGTATTGCAAGAGATCCTACAATGTAAAGCATGCACATGATCGGTGTCATATAGGAAGAGATCACACCGACTTTCTTTACACCGCCGATGATGATCAGGTAGATCGCTGCCACATACAGAAGTGACGGTACGATGTACGGCAGGTGGAAGGTACTTCCGACAGCCTCTGATACTGTATAATTCTGTAAGGTAATGAACCATGTCATAAAAATACAGCCGCCGAACAGCACTGCAAAAAGTTTCCAGAAGGGAAGCTTTTTCTCTCCGCCAAGGCCCTTCTGCATATAGTAGGTTGGGCCTCCCTGATACTCACCATTTGGCTGTTTTTCTCTGTAGTATACAGCAAGTGTTACCTCTGCCATCTTGATGACCATGGCAAGAAGCGCTGCGATCCAGAGCCAGAATAATGCACCAGGTCCTCCTGTTGCAATAGCCGTTGCAACACCGGACATATTGGATACACCAACGGTACCTCCGATTGCAATGGAAATAGCCTGGAACGGTGTCAGGCTCTTTCCGTCATCTCCGCCTTCCTGGCGACGTTCTTTACTGAACATGTTTTTCACAATGTAACCAAAATGGCGGAACTGGAAGAAACCGGAACGTACTGTCAGATATATGCCTGTAGCGAGGATCGTGATCAGCAGCGGCAGTCCCCAGAGCCAGTTGGTCAGATTTTCAAATAATTCAAACATCTTTTCCTCTCCTGTCTTTCTTATTGTTTGTCTTTTGCATCCATTCGGAAAATCTGTGTATAGAATATAAAAAATCCCCGGAACATGAAGGCAGATACGGATACCCGGAGTTCCCGACATACAGCTCTTCTGCCATATATCTGCGAGCCCCGTTTCTATCCTCTTTATCCTTCATGCTCTGGGGATCTTACATATCAGTTCACGAATCTTCCAAACGATCACAGTATATCACACTTCCGGAGGAATTTCTACGTTTTCTGTTTGAATTTTGTATTTTTATTCATTTTTCGTGAATATTACCGTATCGACTCCGGATACTCCACCCCTTCCGGCATGGGATCCCATTCGTTAAGGCCAATGCTCTGCTTGAATTTCGCCTGTTCAAGCGTAAGCTTCGGGAGATCATCCTGCAGATAATCCATCAGCTCGCTGATACCTTCCCGGGTCTTGTTATTTACCATAAATATCCTCTCACAGCCCATGTTTTCCATCCACTGTCTGACCATTGGAATATTGGCATGGGGAGAATCCACCTTGGTGATGATCCCGATCAGCGGCCGCAGGAGAAAATTCCTGCTGCCGTCACTGAACAGGTTAAATGGCTCATTGGCCGCCTGTACAATAGCGATCACATCCGCCTCAAAGGAAAAGCAGGCCAGTCCTACGCTGAAATGCTTGGATTCCGCATATTCTCCCGGTGAATCAATGGTATCTTCATTTGTATTGGTATACTGGGTCTTATGATAATGAAGCTCTTCCCCTTTAAGCGCCTGTGTCAGGGATGTTTTGCCGGCTTCACTTCGCCCCATCAGAAAAATTTTTTTCATTTTTTATCCCGTCCTGCTCTAGCTTCTGTGGATCTTACAGACATCGAATTTCAATGTCTCATGGAAAAATCGCACCACTTCCTCCACAGCTGTCATCACTTCCGTAAAACCGCCTGTCAGGATCAGCGTCCCACAGAAACGATCCATAAATCCTACTTCCACATGAGCTGCCTTCACTGCAACATCTGCCGCAACCACGATTGCCTCCCAGGGTGTGACTCTGACCATACCGATGGCATCTCCTCTGTGATCCTCGCCTTCATGAACACCGATATGTAATGCAAGATTCTCATAGACTGATTTATCACTTGGTGTAAAAACATGTGCAAAAGAAAGCTCTTTTCCAGGTACCCGCACACGGGTCAGCCGAAGTCTTTTTCCCTTAAGATTTTCATAATCATCATGAAACAGCCGCTCCAGCAGTTCTTCCTTCGTTATCCGTTCTTCCATGGTACACTTCCTTATCTCTTGGTGATATTGCATACTACATATCCCAGAGTATCACGGAAATAATCCACGATCTCTTCCATTGCAGTCTGTACATCGGAAATCTCTCCTGTTATGATCAGTGTTCCTGTAAAACGATCTGCAAATCCAAGATATACATTACCGCTCTTCACAGCAATATCCGATGCGATCACAGCAGATTCGGAAGGTGTCATGTTCATGATACCAATTGCAGATGATCCATAATCCACCTGCGGATTCAGTCCAAGCTTCTGATATATGATAGGTGCCGGACCACCCATGATATGGGCAAATGTGATCTCCTTACCGGCTACGGTTTCCTGTACGATTCTGATCTGATCTCTATGTTCATCTGCCATTGATGATTCCTCACTTTCAAAATTTTATATTATTCTCGATCTGATAATATTGGATAATTTTATAAGCCGGATTTCATTCATCCGGCTTACAGCTTCCTAAAGTCAAGCAGATCTTTGAAATCCGCTCTGCTACCTGCTCATGGTCAAAAAACAGTCTGGTAGTTCATCTGATTCAATTTTACTATTTACCAATTTTAATGTCAAGACAATTCTTCGAAAATAAGTCAAAAAACAACGTTTTTAAAAATAGAAATCCACAAAAAACAACATTTATTTTCACATCCTCGCGGAAAACCAGTCAGAAATCTGCTCAGAACTCAAACGCCTTCTTAATGCTGTCATAATGCAGGAATTTTCCCTCTGCGGCAAACGCCCTGATCTGTTCCAGGGTTGCAAACATATATCCGTCTGTCTCTTCTGTCTGAAGCTTCAGATCCTTATCCTCCACATCCATGACAAAACGGTACACATCCACAAAGTAATTATCTCCTTCCCCGGGATTCTCTCTTTTATATGTAAAAAGGTATCCGCCCTCTGCCTCACTGGCGTCCAGTCCGGTCTCCTCTTTCACCTCACGGAGTACTGCATCACGGGAAGCCTCTCCTGCCTGGGCTGCACCGCCGGAAACCTCCCACCAGCCCGGGGCCCAGGCCTTTGTCATCACGCGTTTGGTAATAAGAAAGGTCTTGTCCGGTCTTGCTACCACGCCCAAAACTGTCAGATGATACTCTCCATCCTTTAAACACCAGTCATTGCGCTTCATAGTTCGTCCTGTCGGTTTCTTATCTGCATCGTAAATATCCCAGAATTCCATTTTATCTATCTCCTGTCTTTTTACAGAACGCGGAAATACATTCTTACATCTGATCCGTTTCAGCCTGCCCATTTCTCCGTTTTCTGTATCTTTTTTATTTGTTATGATAACACGTTAAAATCATATATGTAAACCCCCGGATCCGATACCATTTTCCAGTTAGCGTTACTGTTGTTACTGTTCACTCTGTTCTCAGTAACCAGTTAGCTTTCTACGTCTGTTTTTTTCACATTATAAGCATGCAAGTACCTGCAGCCTGAAAGATGATATGTGAAAATCCATAGATTTTTTTTATTATATCACACGTATTATGAATTAGTTTTATAGTTTTTTCTGTTATATAATTAACACAAACAAACGATTCTATTTAAAATAACCAGGGAGGTTTTTCCAAATGAAGAATGATTATCCGCATATTTTTTCCCCATTAACCGTTAAAAATATGACTATCAAGAACCGTATTGTTATGATGCCGATGGGCACCAACTACGGTGAACAGAACGGCGAAATGAGTTTTCTTCATATCAATTATTATGAGCAGCGTGCAAAGGGTGGCACAGGTCTCATCATCGTAGAGAACGCAAGCGTCGATTCCCCGCAGGGCTCCAACGGAACCACACAGCTGCGTATCGATCATGACAACTACCTGCCACGTCTTTTCAAATTCTGTGAAAATATTCATAGATACGGAACAAAGATCGCGATTCAGATCAATCATGCCGGAGCTTCCGCTGTTTCTTCCAGGATCAACATGCAGCCGGTTTCCGCATCTGACGTTCCATCCAAAGAAGGCGGCGAGATCCCGCGTCCTCTTTCCAAAGATGAGATCCTTCACATCGTAAAAAAATACGGTGAGGCTGCAAAACGTGCACAGACAGCCGGCTTTGACGCAGTAGAGATCCATGCAGGACACTCCTATCTGATCAGTCAGTTCCTCTCCCCGATCACAAACAAGCGTACCGATGAGTTCGGCGGATCTGTTGAGAACCGTACCCGCTTCTGCCGTATGGTCATCGATGAGGTAAGAAAACAGGTAGGACCTTTTTTCCCGATCATGCTCCGTCTCAGTGCGGATGAGCTGATGGAGGGCGGAAATACACTGGAGGATACTCTGGAATACCTGGATTATCTTCAGGAAGAGGTTGATATCTTCGATGTTTCCTGCGGACTTAACGGTTCCATCCAGTACCAGATCGATGCAAATTATCTCCCGGACGGATGGCGTTCCTACATGGCAAAGGCCGTAAAAGAAAAATTCAACAAGCCATGTATTTCCATGGGTAATGTCCGTGACCCGAAGGTTGCTGAGCGTATCCTGGCTGACGGTGACGCAGACCTGATCGGTATGGGCCGTGGTCTGATCGCAGACCCTGCATGGGTAAACAAGGTTGCCACAGGTCATGAGTGCGACCTCCGCAAATGTATCTCATGTAACGTTGGCTGTGCCGGAAACCGTATCGGTGTAAACCGTCCGATCCGCTGTACTGTAAACCCATCTGTTCTTGAGGGCGATGTATATAAGAAAAAACATGTAAATAAAAACTGCAACGTGGTCGTTATCGGCGGCGGCACTGCCGGACTGGAAGCTGCCTGTACAGCCGCAGAGGTTGGATGCAATACCTTCCTTCTGGAAAAAGGCAATGAACTTGGCGGACTTGCATCTCTGATCTCAAAGATCCCTGCAAAGAACCGTCTTGCTGATTTCCCGCACTATCTCATGCATCGTGCAGAACAGCTTGATAATCTTTACATCTTCAAAAACACAGAAGGAACACCGGAAAACATCCGCAAGTTCCATCCGAATATCATTGTAAGCTCCACAGGCTCCGCTCCGCTTCTGCCTCCGATTGCAGGACTGAAGGATCGTATTGACAACGAGAACCATAATATTTATTCTATTCTTGGTATGATCAGCCACATTAATGATTTTCCGAAGGATCTAAAAGGCAAAAAGGTTGTTGTTGTAGGCGGCGGTGCTGTAGGTCTTGATGTTGTGGAATTTTTTGCTGACAGAAACGCAGACATCTCTATCGTTGAGATGATGGATCAGATCGGACGTGATCTTGACCCGGTAAGCAAAAATGACACAAAGACCATGATGAAAAAACACAATGTACATCAGCTTACAAAAACTGCTCTCCTTGAGGTCAAGGATTCTTCCTTCCTTGTCAGGGGCGAAGGTGAGCCTTATGAGCTTCCATTTGAATACGGCTTCGTATGTCTCGGAATGAGAGCTCAGGGACAGCTTTACCAGAACCTCACAGAAGAATTTTCTTCTGAGGATGTTGAGATCATGAACATCGGCGACAGCCAGAGAGCAAGACGAATCATTGACGGTACCCAGGAAGGACGCAATATCCTTACCATTCTTGAGCAGAAGGGATACCTTTAATATTTTTCCGCTATACCCTTTCCGGGAGTATTTCAATCCTTCTGCCGGAAAGTGTATATAAATCTGTTACAGTTCACTCGGTGATCCGTAACATAGTTTTTCCACGTCTTCCTCCCCCGCAGTCGTCCGGAGAATGTCCGCAGCTTCTTCAGACCTATGTGGCGGGAGGTTTAAAAAAGACAAATCTTCATCCAGATTTTACCAATGAGAGGAGTTATTACCATGTCAGAAAGAATCACAGGACATACCGAACTGATTGGTCTTATGGCATATCCGATCCGCCATTCCAGCTCTCCTGCCATGCAGAATGAAGCTTTTGCAAAGCTTGGCTATGATTATGCATATCTTGCATTTGAGGTTGGTGCAGACGAGATCGAGGATGCTGTAAAAGCCATCCGTACTCTGAAAATGAGAGGTTCCAACGTTTCCATGCCGAACAAAACTCTGGTAGGCCAGTACCTTGACGAGCTTTCACCGGCAGCAGAAATGTGCGGCGCTGTAAACACCATCGTTAATGATCATGGTCATCTTACAGGCCATATCACAGACGGTATCGGATTTATGGCAGCACTGAAAGACAATAACATCGACGCCATCGGAACGAAAATGACCATCGTAGGTGCAGGTGGTGCCGCAACTGCTATCGAGATCCAGGCAGCACTTGACGGTGTAGGCGAGATCGTGATCTTCAACCGCAAAGATGAATTCTGGGATCGTGCAGTATCTACTGTAGAAAAGATCAACACCAGAACTTCAAGCCATGCTGTTCTCTATGATCTGGCAGATCTTGACCAGCTGAAAAAAGAAATGGCTGACAGTTATATTTTCGTAAATGCGACAGGTGTTGGAATGAAACCGCTGGAAGGTCAGTCCGTTGTTCCGGACAAGTCTTACTTCCGCCCGGAGCTTATCGTTGTTGACGTGCCTTACTCCCCTCTTGAAACTGCTATGCGTTCTATGGCAAAGGAAGTTGGCTGCAAGACAATGAACGGCCTTGGCATGATGCTTTTCCAGGGCTCCGCTGCATTTGAACTGTGGACCGGCGAACCGATGCCGATCGAGCATATGAAAGAGATTCTTAACATCAGATACGACGACTAAACTGCTATCTGTTCCTGTCGTATCAGAAAGGACCATTATGAAAACAGTTCAGGTAAGAAATATCACACTCGGAGAGGGAAGACCGAAGATCTGTGTCCCGATCGTGGGACAGACAAAGGATGATATCCTCCTTGAGGCAGGGACCTTCGCAAGGATCCCTGTAGACGTTGTGGAATGGCGTGTTGACTGGTTTGAGGACGTTTTTGACACAGACAAGGTTCTGGATGTGGCAAAAGATCTCCAGACCATTTTAAAGGACACTCCGATTCTCTTCACCTTCCGTACTTCAAAGGAAGGCGGAGAAAAAGCGATCTCCAACGAAGCTTACAAAGCACTCAACATGGCTGTCGCAAAAAGCGGCTATGTAGATCTCATTGATGTAGAAGCCTTCACAGGTGAAGAGATCGTAAAAAGCATGATCCGGGAAGCACACAGCTATGGCGTAAAGGTCATCGCTTCCAACCATGATTTTGACGCAACTCCTGAGAAAGATGAGATCGTGCGCCGTCTTCGCATGATGCAGGACTATGGCGCAGATATCCCGAAAATGGCTGTTATGCCAAGAAACAAGCAGGACGTGCTTACACTCTTAAGTGCCACGCTGGAAATGTCCGAGCAGTTCGCCGACCGCCCGATCATTACCATGTCCATGGCAGGTACAGGTGTTGTCAGTCGTCTCGCCGGCGAAACCTTCGGTTCCGCCCTTACCTTCGGTGCAGCTACCAAAGCTTCCGCACCGGGACAGATCAATGTTAACGAACTTGAACAGGTTCTTGACATTATCCACAAAAGCCTGTGATCCTGTGACCTCCCATAAAAGGGATCTACAGTAGATTTTTGTAACAGAACGTGAATTATAAACCAATTTTTAAACCCAATTGATGTAACAAATTTTTGCAATTTTAATCCCATAATAGCAAATCTATTAAAATAATAATTAAAAACAACAAATCTCATGACAAAAAGAAGAAGTGTTCTGACCCATCCGGCACACTTCTTCTTTTTCTGTTTTTTATATCTTTGTTATTCCTCTGATCAATTTTTATCCTCGATGGCATTCTCCTCTTTCTTTCTGGGGTCCCAGTTTGAAAGGAAGATATTCAGACCGAAGCCTACAGCCAGGGCCCATGCGGATGCCCATGCAGTTCCCTGGGTTGCAAGCACAGCTGCCATAACACCTGCAATCATCTTGTCACGGTCTGTTCTGCAGTAATCCATACCGATCCTTGCACAGACAAAGGCCTGGAACATCAAAGTAATGGATGAACCGACTCCGAAGATCGGACGGAAGAAACTTACAACCGGAATGATCAGCACACTTAAAAACGTTGCAATACGGAAGGATGCCATACCGCCGATCAGAGACTTCATAGCTTTCTTTCCCTCTTTGTAACGGATGGAAACAGATACTGTCATTCCAACCCATAACGGACCGGAAAGCGGAGGAAACGGCGCAATGACGGAAAGGATCAGGTTCCTGATTCCGCTGACCAGGTTGGAACGGCTGGAATTGAAATCAATATACTCATCATCTCTGGATTGGCGCGCCTCTGTAACCAGTGTCTCTGTGGTAACAAAATCACCAAATGCGATAACATAGCATACAAGCGCCAGAGGAAGCGCTTTGACAAACATGGAGACCGGCGGGATTCCCACACCAAAGATACTTACCTGTGAGATGATCTCTTTGAACTGCGGGATCTTGATAAAGGTTCCCAGTTCCAAACCGGGCGCATCCAGCTCTCCTACAAGAAGACCTACCACCATGGCGATCAGATACGGAAAAAGATTTCCATACCTGGCAACAAGATCCAGGAATTTGTTGTTCTTTCTCTTCTCCTGATATTTATCTGAAAAGCTGATCAGGATCAGAAGGCCTACACCGGCAACGATCGCCAGCGGATACTTATGCATGTTGCCGCCCTCTCCCAGCTGTCCTGCCATAACCGTCACCGGCGCTGCAAGAAGGATACCCCCCTTAACAGAATTTGGTACTGCATGGACAAATTTATCCGCAAGCTTGGTGATGCCCATAAATATGAACACAAGACCAACCAGCATCTGCAGGGCGATCATTGCCTGGATACGTTCTTTTCCCATAGGGAAGCCTTCCAGGAATACGATAGTCAGCGGAAGGGTCGGTGTGATCCATCCCGGTACAACCGGATCACCAAGTAAGCTGTGTAGCATATACAGCATGGTCTCTATGATCACACAGCTCCATGCCAGCTCATAAGGCAGTCCCAGATACTGTTCCAGATAAGGAACCGCCGCCAGTGCCGTAACCCCGAGGATCAGGCCCTGGATAAACTCTACGGACTCAATTTTGTAGTGAATAAACGGAAAACGAATCTGAAATGGCCCAAACGGAATGTAGGGCAGTTCGTTTTCTCTTCGCTGTCTTGCTGCACGTGCCATAACGATTCTCCTTTATCGTTTTTTTGATAATACATATATAGTATCTTTTATTTTGTAAGTTTGTTAATTAACAAACATTTTCAGAAACGTTAAAGTCCAACCCGGGAATTGTTCCCGAATTGGAACTTTATTTTGCACAGATTTAGTCATCATTGTCTGTATCCATACAATGATTCACCTTTTTTACTGTAATCAAACGGATATTCACCCCAGGGGATTTCCTTGATCCAGTCAAGCCTCTTTTCCACGGTTCATCTTAACGAACAGTGCAAGAAGGATTCCTATGAATGTCACTGCCATGTTGAGAAGCAGGATCATTCTCGGAGCACTGGTTCCGGCAGTCTTTGTAATGTAGCCGGCCAGTGTCAGAATAGTGTAGTTCGCAACGCTGGATGCGATCATGACCATGGATGTTGCAGTTCCCTTGTTTTCCGGGAAGAACTCCGCAGTTGTGGAAACAGCCAGCTGAAGCACACCGCCTGCGCCTGCAAAACCGATCACAAATCCACCGATGAGGCAGATGGTCGGATTCTGGATAAAGTAGCACAGTCCCAGCATGATGAAAGAGATCAGTGGATAAATGATCAGAATGTTGATCTCTTTCAGTCCTTTTTTGATGAATACAGAAGAACACAGGATCGCTGCAAAAGTTCCTACTGCATAGAAGGACTGAATCTTGGCCGGATCACTTAAGTTATAAAGCTTTCCAAGCTCCTGGTTGCAGTTCAGCCACAGCATAAATGTGGAGGAACTTGTAAACCCAATGAGAATAGCTGCAAAAGCGGCCGGTGTGATCTTGATCTTTGCCTTTTCTTTTTTTGCTCCGGCACCTGCTGCATTTCTCTCCGGGAATGGCAGGAACAGGATCAGGATACCATCAATAAAGATTGCAACGCCTGCAACGATAAAGATGGTTCTGTAAGACATATTCGCTGCTGCTACAAATCCGATCAGGAAAGGAAGCAGGAACTGGCTGATACACATGGAGAATTTTGTAAACAGGTTCGCTACAGAAGGATTGTTTACATAGATCTCCATACATGTAGGGCTTACGCAGGTATCCAGGAAGGAGTTTGCGATACCGCCTACGATAGCAAATGCATATGCGATTCCCATAGATGGCGCAAATGCGATTCCTATAAAGTATGCTGTATAACAGATCACGCCGATAATTCCGCTTAATCTGCGTCCGAATTTATCAGACAGAGGACCGGAAAACGGAAGGGAGATCAGTCTTCCAAGTCCCAATGCAGCGATTACAGATACTACCATGCTGACATCCATAGTTCCGTCACTTAAGGCCTTGGCTCCCCAGTGAGCTGCAAACTCCGGTTTGTACTGACCCATGATGGAAGCACCGATTCCGTGAATGAAATATGTAAAGTACAGCGCAATAGAAGTAATTACTAAATTTTTCTTACCTGTCTGGCTCATTTTTCTTATTTCCCTTCGTTCTCAGCCTGGAATTTCTGGTATTCAGCTGTCGGCATCTCAAGACCTGTATAAAGCTTGTAAGATGCTGCACCCTGCCACAGAAGCATTCCTTTTCCGCCTACTGCAAGTTTTACGCCTGCCTCTTTTGCCTCTTTTACCATTCTTGTCTCTGCCGGATTGTATACGCAGTCAGCAACAACAAGATCTTTATGGAACATGGATTTGTCAACAAGAGTAAGGTCGTCATGTGGTTTCATACCTGCAAGTGTTCCGTTTGCAAGGATATCAGCGTTTGCGATCTCTTCTCTCAGTTTGTCCTGATCGTCAAGGCAGTATACATTTACTTTGCAGTCCGGTACTTCTTTTGCAAGTTTCTCAGCTGTTCCTTTTGCTCTTTCAAGGAATGGATCATTAGGGTTGAAGATTGCGATGGAAGCAGCTCCGTCAAGGGCACACTGTACAGTAAGAGCTGTTGCAGCTCCGCCTGCTCCCAGAACTACCATCTTTTTGCCTTTTACATCAACGCCATGCTCTTTTAAGTTGCGGACAAAACCGATACCGTCTGTGATATGTCCTACAAGCTTTCCATCCTCGTTAACGATGGTATTTACAGCACCGATGATCTTTGCTGCCGGTGAAAGCTCATCTACACACTGGGCAACTTTGTTCTTGCAAGGCATGGTTACGTTGCATCCTCTCATCTTGAACAGACGCATTGCATCAAGAGCTGCCGGAACCTGGTCCTCTTTGATATCGAATGCCATGTAAGCATAGTCCAGGTTATGGTACTGGAAGCTGAAGTTGTACATAGCCGGGGATCCGGAATGTCCCACAGGGCTTCCGATCAGTGCAAGTAAACCAGTTGTTCCTTTAATTCTCTGTTCCATTTCTTTTTACCTCCTGCATTTTCCCCTGGCAGACAGCGGATATATCTTCTCTGGTGTCTGCCGGGGCATCTTTTTAATTTTTATACCGTCCGGTTTATTGGATAGATTGGCAGATCAGATCCTGGAAGCTACCTCGTAAGCCTCTTTTGTTGCATCCAGTGCACGTCTTGCACGGATCGCATCTCCGATCACATGTGTCTCAGGCACAAGATCTTTGATCTTCTCTTCCAGAGGATTATAGTTGCGGAATCCCATGGAAAGGATCACAGAATCATATCCTCTTGACTCGTGACGTACTCCGTCAGCGGTCTCATATTCTACACCGTCTTCATAGAATTTGCATACCTTTGCTCCGGTGATCTCCTTGATTCCGTAGTCCTCGAAATCCTTCATCAGATATACTCTGTGCTCGTGGATCACATCTGCACCTACAGTATCACGGAACTCGATAACCGTTACATCATGCTCCTGCTCACCTAAGAATGCAGCTGTCTCGCATCCAACCATTCCACCGCCGACAACGAGAACCTTTTTGCCTGCTGCTCTCTTGCCATCCAGAAGGTCAGAGCCGTGGATGATAGCCGGATTGTCGATTCCCTCGATCGGAAGGATCAGAGTTTTGGAACCGGTTGCGATGATCACGCTGTCCGGCTTCTCTTCTTTGATAAGCTCCGGAGTTACCTCACAGTTCATCACGATCTTAACGCCATCCTTCTGGCAGCGATGGATGTAGCTGCGGATCATGTTCGTGATGTCACCTTTTCCTGGCGGATATGCAGCAAGTCTCATGTTTCCGCCGAGAACATCTCCTGCCTCATAAAGTGTTACTTCATGGCCTCTCTCCTTTGCGATAAATGCAGCAGAAAGTCCTGCAACACCACCACCGATAACCATAACCTTCTTTGGCTCCTCAGCTTTCTCAAGCGTCTCTGCCTCATGACCCAGGAACGGGTTTGTCAGACAGCATACCGGATTTCCTGCATACATGTTTGCAACGCAGCCCTGAAGACAGGCGATACAAGGAGTCATATCATCAAGACGCTCTTCCTGTGCTTTCTTCGGCATAGCCGGATCTGCAAGGCTCTGACGCCCGAATGCCACAAGGTCAGCTCTTCCTTCTTTTACCATCAGCTCTGCGAACTGTGGCTCTGTATAACGTCCAACTGTGATCACCGGGATATTTACCGCACGTTTGATCTCTTCAACCTCTGCTGCGGAAAATCCACCGTGGATAACGGTCGGTGCCCACATAAACTCATCCTTGATATGAACAGCACGGGATACATGAAGTCCGTCCAGTCCACAGCTTTCCAGATATGCTGCGATCGCTGCACTGTCGTGGACATCAAGTCCGCCCGGAACCTCGTCTGCACAGTTGATTCTTGCAAGAACTGCAATTTTTCCCTGTGTTGCTTTTTTAACTTCCTCAATGATCAGACGGGAGAAACGCATACGGTTCTCAAAACATCCGCCAAACTCATCCACTCTCTTGTTTGTTCTCGGAGAAAGGAAGGTACTTACCAGATAACCGTGTGCCATATGGATTTCAACAGCATCTGCTCCTGCTTCCATTGCTCTTCTTGCTGCCTCACCGTAGCCTTTGATCAGCTCGTAAACTTCCTCAGTTGTAAGCTGCTTCGGAATATCACGTCCGCATACAGACGGAATGCTGGTTGCTGCTGTGATCGGTGCTCCTGCGTTCTTTGCATTTCCCTCAGGACCTGCGTTCTGAAGCTGGATGGACACCTTTGCTCCTTCTGCATGACATCCGTCGATGACCTTGCGGAAGCTTTCGATCGTAGTGTCGTCGTAAAGACATGGTTTACGCGGGCCGCCCTTTGCGCCTTTGTGAACTACAGTAGCCTCGATGGTGATCAGACCAAATCCGCCTTTTGCTCTTTCTCTGTAATATGCAGCGGACTGCTCACTCATTGTTCCGTCTGTGTTTGCAAAGTTATTTCCCATTGGCGGAACAACAAAACGGTTCTTTACTGTCATAGGACCGATCTCGATCGGCTGAAACATCGCATTGAATTTCATATGCGTTCTCCTTTCCTTTGAAACAATCTTTTTTTCTCTCACGGGAACGCCCTGTCACCGGTATGACGTCGGAAACAGGGGTTCGTCTGAAATATTAGTTTCTTATATTAATTACAGTACTTCCGGCCAAGCCTCTTCCAGTACCTTCTTTGTGTTCTCATATGTATGTTTTGCAGCATACTCGATACCTTTTTCAAGGTTTGCATCGCTGATAACCTCTACGCCGATGGCATTTGGCTTAATGCCTTTTTCTTTGATCATTTTTACGAACGGCACAGTTGTTCCGATTCCTGTTCCAGGAGCAAGACGGTCATGCATGGACTCATCTCTTAAGATCGTTGTTGCATATGGTCTTTCCCATACATCGTTGATCTGGATGGATACGATCTTGTCTGCCGGGATTCCCTCAAGTACGGAAAGCTCGATCGGCTGGTTTGCTCTTACCCAGTGCCATGTATCAAGGATCAATTTTGCATTCTCGCAGTCAGCAGCTTTTACAACAGCCCAGCCCTTTTTCACATCCGGGATTCCGCTGTATGGCATTGGCTCAACACCGATGATGTATTTGCCTGCTCTGTGGCAAAGCTCACGAAGCTTCTGCGCTGTGTACTCTACGGAATAGTTCTCCATCAGTCCGCAGTTGATCTGTTTTACGTTAAATAATTCACACATATGGAAGCAAAGCTGTTCTTTGTATTTCTGCTCATAGGAACGATGCTCCTCTGCCCACTGCACGATGTACTCAACCTCTGTTACCTTCATGTCATATTTATCCAGGATTGCCAGGATATCCTCATCGAAAAGTCCCTCATTCAGGGCATCTACGTAGGTTTCTGCTCTCAGACCGATTCCCTCGTAGCCAGCCTCTTTGGCAGCTTTTACACGGTCCTCAAATTTACACTGATCTCCAAGTGTCCAGGAACTGATTGTGATTGGAAATTCTTTTGACATGATAATTCCTCCTGAAAATATAAATAATTTTATTTGTTTTTTTTTAATTATTTTGTATCTTTTTTCTATAAGCATTATATAACTTTGTTAAATACAAAACAAATTGATTGTACCAGGAGAATTCATAGATTTTATCAATATATCATGTTATACTATATAAAACATATTCAGCCGTACTGCCGCCGTCACAGCATACGGCCCGGCAAATCTCTTATGTCTGTCAGACTTACCGGGGATCTGTCCGAAGCAAAACATTCAGATAAACTTACGAAAGGAGTATTGAAAAATGAATCTGTATCATCTTCGCTATTTCGTGACACTGGCTCATCTGGAACATTATACAAAAGCTGCGGATGTTCTGGCCATCACACAGCCCAGCCTAAGTCACGCGATCTCTTCTCTGGAGGAAGAGCTTGGAGTGAAATTATTTGAAAAAAACGGACGGAATGTTTCTCTCACCAAATATGGCAAGTCTTTTCTGGAGGATGTGGAACAAACCCTGAACCGGCTGGATTCCTCTGTAAACGGTCTCCAGCTTGCAGGAAAGGGAGAAGGACAGATCGATGTGGCTTTTCTCAGAACTCTGGGTGTTGACTTTATGCCAAAGATCATCCGCAGCTTTCTTAATGCCAATAAGGGAAAACAGATTCATTTCAATCTGTTCTGTGATAAGGTGCTTACCGGCGATATCCTCACCGGACTGAAAGAGAAGAAATACGATATCGGCTTCTGTTCCAAATTTGACGACGAACCACTGATCGAATTTATTCCGGTTGCCAAGCAGGATCTGGTTGTCATCGTTCCGCCGGAACATCCTCTTGCTGAGAAATCCGAGATCCATCTGGAGGAAACGCTTCCATACAAGCAGATCATCTTCAAGAAGAGAAGCGGTCTCCGCCAGATCATTGACCAGTTGTTTAAGAGCATCGGTCAGTACCCGGATGTGGCTTTTGAGATCGATGAGGATCAGGTTGCCGCAGGGTTTGTTGCCAATGATTTCGGCATCTGCATTGCACCGGATATCCCTATCCTTCACTCTCTGAATCTTAAGATTCTGCCTCTTGTCTCTCCAAGCTGGCAGCGGAATTTCTACATGGCCATGCTGAAGGATGTGTACCATCCGCCGGTTGTGGAGGCCTTTAAGAAATTTGTGATCGAGGAAACCTCGAGGGAGATTTTCTATAAGACCAATTAAACGATCTGTTCATCTGCAAATATATGGTCCGGATCTTTTATATCATAAAGGACAGCTGCCCGATCCCCGTTCTGTTTCTGTACGGTTTATCGGACAGCTGTCCTTTTTATATGTAAAACTATTCTGTTTTATGATCAGCAATTATTTATTTGCCTCTGCCTCACGAAGTCTGTGGATCAGCTCCTCGCAGATCTCAAGCTCACTCTTTCCGTCTGTCTCAACAACTATATCTGCTGCTGCCTCATATTTCGCGCGACGTTTTTCCAACAGATCCGCGATAAATGAAACATTTTTGTTGTTCTCAAGTAAAGGACGGTCATGATTATCCTTTACACGTTCCAGAATAGTTTCCGGCTTTGCAGTCAGAAGTACAACACGGCCATTTTTTTTCATCTCGGTAACATTGCGCTCCCGCATCGGAACACCACCGCCACAGGATACTACAACATTAGATCTGGACTGCATCTCGATCAGAAGATTTGTCTCGAGCTCACGGAAATACTCTTCACCGTAAGTCTCAAAGATATCGGAAATGCTCATTCCCTGTCTCTCCACGATACACTGATCCATCTCCACAACATCCATGGCAAGAACATTCTTCAGATAATCGGAGATCGTAGATTTACCAGCTCCCATAAATCCGATCAGGAAGATATTATAATTGAAAAGATTTCTGGACTGGATCCTTTTACTGTTCTGTGTGATGCTTGCAAAAACATCATTGACCTCTTTCTTATGACGTCTGCCTTCCATTCTGGCTTCCAGCCATCCTTTCTGCTTCGCCTCCTGTTCCGGCTGAAGTACCGGAAGATCGTTAGCTTCCTTGTATACCATGATGTCCTCTACGATCCTGTTTCTCATAAGGAGTGCGTCCAGGATGATCTCATCGCACTGTCCAAGGCTTTCTCTTAATACTTCTAACTGGTTCATAATATCTCCTTTACTTCGTTCATTTTATTACGGATTTCCGTCATCACTTTATCACTTTAAATCAAGTGTCTGTCCTTATTATACCAACTGGTCATTTTTATCTCAACCCAAACTTTCATTGAATTTACGCATGTGATCTATAGATTATTTTTATAATTTTTAGGCACGGCAAAGATATCTGACGCAGGACTTCACACTATGATGGACTGGATTGTTTGCAGTAATTTATGGAATTGCTATAGTATTCACGCCAGGATCTGTATCAAAAAAAATCTCCGCCCTTTTACAGAAGCAGAGATTTTTTACAGAAATTATATCACCAAGATTCTACTGTATCACTTCATAGATCCGGTAATGCTTATATATATAATCCCGGAACTGCTCCACAAGCGCACTTGGATACCGGTTTTTCATCATTCCCATATATATATATCGACGATAGTGAAGATTCTCGATATTTAAGATTTTCACAGGAAGTGTATGGATCACCGGTACATCCGGCACAATGCCAACACCAAATCCCTCCGCCACCATACCTGCCAATGCACCATCCTCTTCTACCTCAAAAGCCGTCTCCGGCGAAAGTCCCTCCTTTTCAAAAAGCTCCCGGATCACAAAATACAGTCCGCTTGCAGGGGTAAAGGTCACCTGCGGATACTGTCCCAGCTCTTTTATGGTCACTGAATTTCGGTCTGCAAGAGCATGGTTCTCAGGCACTACAGCCACCAGCTTTTCTTCTGACACCGGCACAAAGCTGATCTCCTTCTCGCCCTCTGCCCGGGAACAGAAGATCACGTCGAATTTCTCTTCCTTCAGACCCCGGATCAGACTTCCGGTAGCTGCATTCTGAAAACGGAAATCAATCTTCTTCCCCTCCTGTTCATTAAGGAACCCCCGGACAAGCTCCGGGATAAATCTGCGTCCCTGGGTATGGATATACCCGATGGAAATACTTCCTCCCGGAATCCTTGCCGCTTCCTGTATCCTCTCCACACCAAGATTCAGGATATGTAAGGAGTCCTGCACATATTTCAGAAACATTTCCCCGTATTTGGTCATGGTCACATTTCTTCCGTGACGCTCAAAAAGTGGAACCTGCAGTTCCTTTTCAAGGTTGGAGATCGCATGGCTCAGACTTGGCTGGGTTATATCCAGCCTCTTGGCTGCTCTGGTATAATTTTCGATCTGGGCAAGAGTCACAAAATATGTGAGCTGATTTAAGTTCATATGTCAAAAAATCCTTTCTTTCCTCCGCGCAAGAGACTTTCAGGCAGGTAAGCTCAGACACCTCGCTGCCTGGTATGTTTCACACTCCAAGACTCAGGAGTTCTTTTCCCGCCGCAAGTCTCTCATAAAACTGCTCATAAAAATCCCGTTTCTCATCATAAGGCTTCCTGTAAAACTGGTTCACCACATACATGTTCAGATTTCGAATCAGATCACTGTCCTCGCTCTCATAGAGAACCGCCTGGACATCCAGAAGAAAATAATGCCAGTCACAGACAAATTTTTCGTAATTTCGAAAATCCGGAGTATCTACCCATTTCCGGACCTTGATCTTACTGCGGCTGGTCTTTTTGCACTCGTGGATCTGAAGGATGTATTTAAAACTCCCGTCCTCATAGTATCTTCCCAGTGGGAACAAACGGCAGAAGCCCGGACGGAAGCTGTGGATGGAGCATCTTCCGTTGCCATTCAGAAATACGCATCGTTCCTCTGCTCCTGTCATCCTAAGATGCGGCAGGATATTTCCGTCTGTGACGCCAAGCTCTATTTTTCCAGCAAGAAGCTGGTCCACACTTAGGTGAAGTCCCTGGCTTAACCGCCATACATCCAGCGGATCCAGTACAACAGAATCTCCCATTCCCGTACAGCAGTCAAAACAGCCCTTGCAGTCCTGGCAGTCTGCCTTTACCATGTCATTTGCCTCATATAAACGACCGTCGGAAATTTCCTCCAGGGTAACTTCCCGCCGCATCAGACAAGTGCCTCCAGTCCTGTGACTCCCCAGTCCTCAGCCAGGCTTTTCAACCCGTCCAGGATCTCCTCCCTGGAATAATCGTGATCATCCAGGTAATCTACGTCCATATCATTGAGATACAGATAAAAGGTAAGGGCAAGCTCCAGATAATCCGGATCATCGTCCTCCATATTCATAAGCAGCTCATTCTCCGCTCCGTTGATGTCACCCTCATCAGCAAGTCCGATAACCTTCTTAAAAAGTCGGTCTGCCTCTGTATAATCTGCCTCTGCTGCGGGAAGGGTATACTGCGGCATCTCTCCCTTAAGAAGAAGTCTTGTGATCAGTCTTGCGATATCCTGAATATTTCCTGACATTCTATCATCCTGTAATCCCATATCGTTTTCCTCTCTTTCTGCTGTCCTGTTCTGCCAGACACATTTCTCCGACCGACGTATCTGCATCCGGTCTTCCTCTCATCCGAACCCCGGATATTTGGACAGACAATTTATTTAATCCAGTTTAATTCCTGACAAAGCCTGTGCAAATGCATTGTTCACCGGCTCATTGGCCTCTTTCTGCTGTTTCTTAAGGTAACGCTGCACATCACGCTTATTTACTCCTGCACCCTCTTTGGCTCGTCTTGCCTGGAAGGATGAAAGCTTTTCTTTATAGCCGCACTGACATACAAAGGTCTCTTCTTTTCCCTTCAGAAGCATCTCCATACGCTTATGGCATTTCGGACAGCGCGCATTGGTGGTCCTGGATACTGTCTCTCTGTATCCGCATTCCCGGTCCTCGCACACCAGCATTTTGGCATTCTTTCCGTTGACTGCCAGAAGATGTTTGCCGCAGTTAGGGCACTTCTTGTTTGTCATATTGTCATGGCGGAAGGTTCCCTGTCCGCCTTTGATCTCATCTACGATCTCACAGGCATATTTACGGATCCCTGTGAGGAATTTATCCTGACGGAGCTTTCCGTTTGCAATATCACTGAGCTTCATCTCCCAGTCTGCGGTAAGCTCCGGCTTTTTCAGTTCTTCCGGAACCAGCTCCAGAAGCTGTTTCGCCTTGGAGGTAATGTATATCTCATTGCCTCTTTTTTCCATCATAAAGCTGTTGAAAAGCTTTTCAATAATATCGGCTCTTGTGGCCACCGTTCCAAGACCTCCGGTTTCGCCCAGTGTTTTCACTGCTTTTTTGTCGTGGCTTTCCATAAAGTGGATCGGATTCTCCATGGCTCCCAGCAGCGTGGCCTCTGTAAATCTTGCAGGAGGTTTTGTTTTGCCTGTTGTAAGAGCAGCTCCTTCCACAGTAAGTATCTGACCTTCCGTAAGCTCCGGAAGCTTCTGGTCTTTCAGCTTATCACCGGATTCCTCTTCTTCATCATCCTGCCAGCCGCCTTCATAAACCTCTCTCCACCCTGCACTTTTTACAATACGTCCGCTTGCAGCGAAAATTTCTCCTGCTGCAGTTCCCTCCATGTTTACCTGCTCATATACAGCCGGCGGATACAACACACTCAGAAAACGGCGTACTACCATATCGTAAATCTTCCGTTCCTCATTGGTCATATGATCCAGCTGTACAAACTGTTCTGTAGGAATGATGGCATGATGGTCACTGACTTTTTTGTCATCCACAAAGCCTGCACTGGTCTGAATCGGTTTATTGACCAGCGCACCGGCAAGTTTCCGATAAGGACCTGTCCCGCATGCCTGAAGACGTTCCTTAATGGTAGGAACTACATCTTTTCCTATATATCTGGAATCCGTTCTTGGGTAGGTAAGGACTTTGTGATTCTCATAGAGCCTCTGCATGATATTCAGAGTTTCCTTTGCAGAAAAGCCGTATTTCTGATTAGCTTCTCTCTGAAGAGTGGTCAGGTCATAAAGCCCCGGTGCATAGGTCTTCTTCGGCTTTCTGGAAACCTTTGTTATGGTAAGGCTGCTTTTTCCTGCCTTTGTCTGGATCTCCTGGGCACGCTCCTTATTAAAGGTACGAAGGCTTCCGCTTTTTCCATCACGCCAGGTCCAGCGTACATTTCCTGCCTGCAGAGTGATCCCGTAATAATCCTCCGGCTTAAATTCCCGGATCTCCTGCTCTCTTCTTGCGATCATGGCAAGGGTGGGGGTCTGCACACGTCCGCAGGAAAGCTGGGCATTATATTTACAGGTCAGTGCTCTGGTCCCGTTCATTCCCACCAGCCAGTCCGCCTCCGCCCTGGCCTGTGCCGCACGGTAAAGATCATCATAATCATGGCCGTTTTTAAGGTGGGCAAAGCCGTCGCGGATCGCTTTGTCCGTTACTGATGAGATCCACAGACGCTTAATAGGTTTATGGCAGTCTGCCTTTGCAAGGATCCACCTTGCTACCAGTTCTCCCTCACGTCCGGCATCTGTGGCAATGATGATCTCTCCGATATCCTTCCTGTAAAGCTGGGTTTTCACCGCATTGTACTGCTTGGAGGTCTGGCGTATCACCACCAGTTTCATTTTCTCCGGCATCATGGGGAGCGTGGAAAGCTCCCATTTGGTATATTTTTTATCGTATTCTTCCGGATCTGCCAGTGTTACCAGATGTCCCAGGGCCCAGGTCACTACATAGTCTTTTCCTTCCAGGGTTCCGTTCCCCTTCTGACTGCAGTGGAGGACTCTGGCAATGTCTCTGGCAACTGATGGCTTCTCCGCAATTACTAATGATTTCATATTTTTTCTTTCACCTCTTACTCTTTGGAGCCTGTTTTTCAGAGCTCCGGGGTTCAACTATTATAGCATGAAAAAAGCACTTCGTCCAGAAAAGGGCCGAAGCCTTTTTCCGTCGAAATGCTCTTTAATTTCATATTACTCTCAGCAGCTGTTCATGCACATTTTCCGCTGATCTTATAGCCCACTCCACGAACTGTTTCCACCAGATCTCCTGCCGGGCCAAGCTTCTGGCGAAGGGTACGGATATGTACATCTACGGTTCTGCTTTCTCCGTCGAATTCATATCCCCAGATCTGATTTAAAAGCTGTGTTCTGGAAAGAACCGTACCACTGTTTTTCAGAAGGAGACAAAGCATCTCGTATTCTTTCAGTGTCAGATTCACAGGCTCCTGATCAACAGTTACCTCATGTCTTCCCGGACATACATAAAGATTTTCCATACGATACTCCTCTGCGCCATTGTCCTCTGATCTCCGAAGAAGGGCACGTACCCTGGAGATCAGCTCCATCATACGAAATGGCTTCGGAATATAATCATCTGCACCGCTGTCCAGACCTACCACGGTATCAAACTCGCTTCCTTTTGCAGTAAGCATGATCACCGGAAGTTTCCGTACATCCGGACGGATACGGATTTTTTTTAAAATAGACAGTCCGTCTTCCTCCGGAAGCATAATGTCCAGAAGCACCAGTGAAGGCAGTTCTTTTTCCAGCGCTTTCCAGAAAAGTGACGGCCTTTCAAAACCCTGTGCCTCCAGTCCCTGACTGTTTAATGTATATACAACAAGTTCACGGATACTTTCATCATCTTCCACAAGATATATCATAATTTTCCTCCAGCTTCATTTTTCATCTGATACGTGCAAGTATAAGGTGCATTCGTAAAATCCAGCATAGAAAAAAGGTTAAGTTTATGTAAAATATAGAAATCCTTAAGAAATTTTAATTTGTAAAAGCCAAACGTCAATGTTATGATAAAGCAGAGAGTTGTTTGGAGGTTTTTTATTATGTATTCTTTTATTGTGAATCCCAATTCAAGATCCGGTGAGGGGCGTAATGTCTGGAACCGGCTTCGCAGCATCATGGAAAGTCAGGGGATCTCATATCAGTATTTTCTCACAGAATATGTGGGACACGCCACAGTACTGGCACAGAGGATCAGTGCCGCCGGAACACCGGAGGATCCGGTAACTCTGGTAACTGTAGGTGGTGACGGCACTATTTACGAAGTACTTACCGGGATCATTGATCTGTCTTCGGTTGTTTTTGGATTTATTCCGGTCGGGTCCGGCAACGATTTCTGCCGCAGTATGGGCCTGCCCTTTGATCCTTTTGAAGCGCTTCGCTCTATCCTTGAAAACAGACGGACCATTTCCATGGATGTTCCTATACTACATCTTGGCAGCCATTCCTACCGTTTCGGCATCAGTGCAGGAATAGGCTACGATGCAGCAATCTGTCAGGAAGTTCTGATCACACCTGGCAAAAAATTTCTCAACCGTCTCCATATGGGTAAACTCATTTACCTTATGGTGGCACTGAAACAATTTCTTTTCCTCACCCCGTCCCCGATCACGTTAACGCTTGACGGGAACAAGCCACAAACCTTCAGCAGGACCTGGTTTGCGGCTGTAATGAACCAGAAATATGAAGGCGGAGGCTTTAAATTCTGTCCGAACGCCAGTCCGGAGGATGGTTTACTGGATGTGATCGTTATTGAAGGAATCTCCAAGCTGAAAATGCTGTTCTGCCTGCCGAGCGCTCTCTGGGGAAAACATACCCGCATTCGCGGTGTACATATTTTACAGTGCAGGAACGTACATATTACAAGTGCCCATTCCCTTCCTGTGCATAAAGACGGAGAATCCGGCGGAATCCAGCGTGAATTTTCTGTGACCATTGAAAAGAAACCTTTAAAAATCATAATGCCTGTGTTATAGTAGCAGGTAGATACTTAACAAAAAAGAAGCTTAAGGCTGACATCAGCCATACCTCAAGAAAAGGAGCGGCAAAATGTTGAGTAAGATAAAAAAATACAGGCACGGTTTTATCATAGCGATCTATTTCGTTGCCTATCTTATCCTGTTTGGATATCTGGAGCACCGGCCTGTACGAGCCTACCATGTTGTACATACTGTTTTTGATGATATGATCCCGTTCTGCGAGATTTTTATTATTCCGTACCTTTTGTGGTTTCCATATGTGATAATGACGGTTGTGTATTTCCTGTTTCACAATAAGAATAAAAAGGAATATTTCCAGCTGATCTTCAACCTGATGATGGGAATGACGGTTTTCCTTGTTGTTTCCTACATCTATCCGAACGTTCAGCATCTCCGTCCTGCAGTATTCCCCAGAAGCAACATCTTTACACGACTGGTGGCTGAGATCTATCGGACAGATACTCCCACCAATATCCTGCCAAGTATCCATGTATTTAATTCCCTGGCTGTTTATTTTGCCATTCATCACTGCCAGGCACTAAAAGACAGGAAATGGCTCCGGCGAGGAGCTCTGATCCTTTCAGTTCTGATCATCCTGTCCACCATGTTTATCAAGCAGCATTCTGTGATCGATGTATGCCTTGGTACCACACTGGCACTGTTCGGCCATCTCCTGTTCTATCCACAGAGAGTGGATGACTACGAGGAACAGCGCTCCCTATCCCGTATGCGTAAGAAGAAGCCGGAACAGAATTTATAAAAAAAGCCCCGTTGGGGGCTTTTTTTAATTAAATCCATAAAACTTCTGACAGATCTTATATGCTGCCACAAACATCTTTCTTCCACCTCTTCCGGGAAGATTGGACACTCTTCCGAAGAGACTTCTCCGAAGCTTCCGATACAGTCCCATATTCTGGTCCTTGATGTAATCCTGCAGCTCCTGTTTTTTATCCAGGCATTCCTGCGTTGCAGCTCTTACCAGCATGATCGAAGAAACGGTTGTGATGATATCCAGATAGCTGAACATATAAGCACGAAGTCTGCGGTTGCTCACATTAGCCTTCAGATAAGCGTCCACCATCAGTTTGTTTACACGGATCTGCTGATCGATACGCTTGATCATCACTTTCTCATTGACAGACTGATCATCTCTTCCAATAAAATACCGATAGAAATTCACATCCAGATAATAGAGATTTTTCACATAGGGAAGCGGCTCAAACGCAAACAGGTTATCTACGTAGAACGTATGCTTCGGAAGCTCCATTCCACAGTCATGGAGAAGTTTTGTACGGTATATCATGGAATGCATAAGGAGATACTGGCCTTTTTTCATGTGGCGTACCTCATCCCATCCGAAAATCTGGTTTGTCGGAAAACAGTGTCTGTACTGCATGACCTTTTTGCGGGTAGCTCCCTGCTTCTCATAAACGAAATTACTGATGAGAAGATCCACAGTCTCAGCCCCACGTGTCAGTTCATAAAGTGTTTTCAGGACCTCATAATAGGCGTCCTGATTTACCCAGTCATCACTGTCCACAACCTTGAAATAAAGTCCTGTTGCGTTTTTGATTCCTGTGTTGACTGCCTGTCCATGGCCGCCATTTTCCTGATGTATGACTTTTACAATAGTTGGATATTTCTCGGCATAATCGTCTGCGATCTCGGCAGTACGGTCACTGGAGCCATCATCTACAATGATGATCTCCACTTCCTCTCCTGCGATCAGCAGGGAATTGATGCATTTTGACATATAAGCCTCTGAATTATAGCATGGTATTGCTACGCTCAAAAGTTTCATGTGTTTTCCTCCTTCATATATCTGGTGTATGCGCGAAACGCAGATGGTATTGCATATTTTTTATCGGATTCACTCTTATCCACAAACAGAAACTCCCTTTGCGGTGCTTCTTCCAGAGAGGATACAGCGATGCGATAAGCACACATCCTCCATTCAATATGGGAAAAAATGTGCTTCGCATCTGGCAGTGCTTCGATCCGCAGTGGTTCCAGCCCCATGGCTTTTACCCGGGCAAGTGCTGCATTCTCCGTCAGATGGCCTTCCACATTTGGAAGCTCATAAAGGCCTGCCAGAAGTCCTGTATCCGGACGTTTACGGATTGCTGTGCCTGCTCCGTCCTGGATCACAAGGACTGTTCTCTGTTCTGTCGTTCGGGATTTTTTTGGTGCTTTTACGGGAAGTTCTTCTACAGTGCCATGCTTTCTGGCAAGGCAGAAATGCCCCAGCGGACATTCTTCGCACTTTGCTTTTCCGTTTGGAACACAGACTACAGCTCCCAGCTCCATCATAGCCTGGTTGAAATCCCCGGGTCTGTCCTCTGACATCTGCTCTGTAAGGTCATTTTCCACCGATTTCCGTACAGACTGTTTCATGATATCTCCACGGTTTTCGGTGAGTCTTGCGTATACCCGCAGCACATTTCCATCTACTGCAGGGACTTTCTTTCCGTAGGCAATGGACGCAATGGCACCTGCCGTATATCTTCCTATTCCTTTTAACGAGAGAAGTGTCTCAAAATCCTCAGGGATCCTGCCTCCATATTCTTCCATGACATGAACAGCCGCTTTCTGCATGTTGCGTACACGGCTGTAATAGCCAAGGCCTTCCCACAGCTTGATGATCTTCTCTTCCGGCGCCGCCGCAAGGGCTGCTACATCCGGAAGTTCCCGGATAAAGCGCTGAAAATAAGGTTTCACAGCTTCCACTCGGGTCTGCTGGAGCATGATCTCAGATACCCAGGTATAATAGGCATTGTCTTTATCTCTCCAGGGCAGGATCCTTTTGTTTTTATCGTACCATTTCAGAAGGGGTTCTGCAATGTTTTCAGGCATATCGTTTCCTTTCTATAATCTTACCGGTATCGGATCACAGATCTTTATGGAATCTTCCGTGATGGCACAGTCATAGGCCAGAATGTGGACACCGGCATCTGCTGCCGCCTTAAGTGTTTCTCCGAATTCCGGATGTGTCTCCCAGTTTGGTTCAAAATATCTTACATCCTTCATCTGGATCACCAGAAGAAGATACGCCTCATAGCCGTCAGCTGCTGCATGCATAAGCTCACAGAGATGCTTGATCCCCCGTTCTGTAGGTGCGTCCGGAAAGCGCACGATATTATTTTCTTCCAGGGTAACGCCTTTTACCTCGATAAAAGCCTTTCGCTTCCCGGATTCCACATACAGGTCAAAACGGGAGTTTCCATACGTCTTTTCTCTCCTGACAGTCACTTTCTCCGGAAAAAGATTTCCGGCTGCCACCCACTCTTCTGCTGCTTTATTTGGGGCCTGGGAATCCATATTGATCCAGCGGCCCTCCTTGTTCACACTGATCAGATCGTATTTCGTTTTCCTGGCAGGATTATCACTCTTTTCCAGGATCACTTCTGCTTCCGGAACAAGAAGCTCCCGGCATCTGCCTGTATTCTTCACATGGACCGTTTCCAACTGATCCCCGATCTGCACATGAGCGATAAAACGGTTAGGTCTGTCTTTGAATATACCTCTGATCGTATTCTTATAATTCATAGTTTTTCCCTCGTAACCTTTACTATAACATAAAATCTTCAAAAGCGCAGTTGCTTTTTTTTCTTTTCTCATATAGAATTGTTTTGATGTTACTGAGAATGGAATGAACAGTAACTTGTTTTTGTACTATGTCCGGTACAAAGGGTTGCATTTTTTACATATCATAGTTTTTGGGGAGGTTTTTCTGATGGACAGTATTATTTTTGATGTTGACGGTACGCTCTGGGATTCCACTGGGATCGTAGCTGAGGCCTGGAGCGATTACCTTATCCATACGGAGCACATGGATACCGATGTAAGCGCCAAACGACTGATGGGGCTTTTTGGCCAGCTGCTGCCGGATATCGCAAGGGCTCTTTTCCCTGAGCTTCCGGAAGCAGAACAGCTTCGTATCATCGACGGCTGCTGCCAGGCAGAGCACGAGGCACTGCTTCGCAAATGTGCTCCGCTGTATCCGGATCTTGAGGAAACACTGAAGATTCTTTCCAGCCGTTTTCCTCTTTTTATCGTCAGTAACTGCCAGGCCGGATATATTGAAGTGTTCCTGAAATCCACAGGCTTCGGACACTATTTCAAGGGCCATCTCTGTCCCGGTGACACCGGCATGGCCAAAGCGGAAAATATCATGAAGATCCGCGAGGACAATAATCTATCCGATCCGGTTTATATCGGTGATACCTTAGGAGACTTTAATGCCTGCCGGAAAGCAGGAGTTCCTTTTATCTTTGCCGAATACGGTTTCGGGCAGGTGGATAAACCGGATTACCGGATCACCAGGCCTTTTGACCTTACGGAGATATGCAGATGAGTATGAAAAGATCAAAATCCATAGACCTTACTTCCGGTCCGATCTTGAAAACGCTTTCAGAGCTTGCTCTGCCAATCATGGCATCTTCCCTTCTTGGAACTGCCTATAATATCACAGATATGGCCTGGATCGGACTTCTGGGCTCCAAGGCAGTTGCCGGTGTCGGTGTGGGCGGCATGTATGTGTGGCTTTCCCAGGGACTGGTAGCCCTTCCGCGAATGGGCGGACAGGTAAACACAGCACAGTCCTGCGGCCGGAAGGATTATAAAGAGGCACGTTCCTACGCGGCCAGTGCCCTGCAGATGACCATTCTGTTCGGTCTTTTATTTGCTGCAGCAAGTATTATATTTCTTGATCCTCTGATCGGATTTTTTAATCTGACAGACCCGGAAGCATATTCTTCTGCCAGATCTTATATGCTGATCACCTGCGGACTGATCATTTTTTCCTTCCTGAACCTGACTCTCACCGGACTTTTTACAGCCCAGGGAGACTCCAGGTCTCCGCTGATGGCCAATTTTCTTGGACTTGTGGGAAATATGTTCCTGGATCCGCTCCTGATCCTTGGCATTGGACCTTTTCCACGGCTTGAAACGGTAGGTGCTGCCATTGCCACAGTAACTGCACAGTTCCTGGTTTTTGCAGTGCTGTTTTTCCGGATCTTTACTTCCGGGCTGGAACCAAATGTACTTCGTGAACTTCATCTTTTTTCACGTTTTCCGGGAAAATTTTATAAAAATATCTTCCGCATTGGTTTTCCAACCGCTATCCAGAGCATGATCTACTGTATGATCTCCATGGTACTGACCAGAATGGTTTCCGCCTTCGGTGCTGCTGCCATTGCTGTCCAGCGTGTGGGCGGACAGATCGAATCCGTTTCCTGGAACACCGCGGACGGCTTTGCCTCTGCCTTAAATGCTTTTACCGCACAGAATTTCGGTGCAAAAAAATACGACCGCATCCGCCATGGCTACCGTATTTCCTTTGGTATCCTGACAATCTGGGGCCTTATCATAACTGCAGCCTTTGTGCTGCTCCCACGCCCGATCTCCGGTTTATTTTTCCATGATCCGGAATCCCTTGGGATTTCTGTAAATTACCTGATCATCATCGGCTTCTGTGAGGCTTTCATGGCCATTGAGCTGATGACCATCGGTGCACTGTCCGGCCTTGGTATGACCAAGCTCTGCAGTATCATCAGTATTATCCTGACAGGGGCCAGAATCCCGCTTGCCATGCTGCTGACTCATGCAGGAATGGGACTTAATGGTATCTGGTGGGCACTTTCCCTTACTTCCATCGTAAAGGGAATCATCTTTACTCTGACATTCCGACAGACCAGCCGAACGAAATTAAAATAAATACAGACAGAAAAACTCCCCGCAAATACCGGAGCCTGATCAGACAGGTTACCGTTTCACGGGGAGTTCTGATATTTTTGATCATTTTTTGATACATTTTGTTCTGAGTACAAACAGAAATACCACAAGTATCACAAACAGAATTACTACATAGGCGATCTTTGCTGCTACACTTGTGGTGAATGCGTCAACTCCTGTAGCCACTCCGATAAGTATCAGACAGATTCCTGAAGCCTTTTCCATTTTTTTCTCATCATACTTCTGGTTTCTGGCCTGTGTGTTTCCGCCTTTCATAAAAATGGAACCGTGTCCGGTAAAAAGCATAAAGCCTACTACCAGTGCTGCGATTGTAAGTATAAAGCTGAATGACTGATCAAACATAATATTTTCCTCCTGCTAAAGAACAGGAGCCACACACCGGATCACCGGCTGGCTCCTGTTTGTTTTTTGATTACAGATCCGATCAATAGAAACAGACGATCGGTACATTATACTGGATAATGTTGTAAAGCTCTCCCGCTTTATCCGGTGGCATATTGATACAGCCGTGGGAACCTCCGGTCAGATACCGGTCGCCTCCAAAATACGGCTGCCAGTCTGCATCATGGAATCCAATGCCTCCGTTAAACGGCATCCAGTAGGTTACCGGCTGTTCATAGGAATAGGTTCCGTCTGCTTTCTTGGTGCCACGGAGCACATCCGGGCTCTTCTTATAGTACAAGGTGAAGATTCCAGGAGGTGTTTTTCTCTCCGGATCACTTGCAAGTCCGGATACGATATCTGATTCAAAGATCACATTTCCATCCTGATAATACCACATATACTGTTCTGTAAGGTCCACTTCAATGTAGGTATTTCCCAGATCATTCACACCATAAGAATTGGCTCTCATGGAATAAACCGGCTCTCTGGTCGTCTGAGCCCCGGACTGGATCTCCTGGGTAAGCTGTGCCACCTCTCCGTCCTGATCGATTTTCCAGCCATATGCAGAACCGGAAACCGAAACAGTTCTTCCGCTTGTTGTCTGGAACTGACGCTCTGTACCTACTGTATCATGATCCGCAGCAAGCTGTGCCACATAATCCACGATATGCTGTTTGAAGGATGCATCATCCTGGATCAGCTGCCCCTTTTCGCCAAACTGCAGCCAGTTTTTGATGGTGCTTCCATCAAGTGTTACTGTCTCATCTCCAAATGTGTAGGTGATGCTTGCCCTCGCAAAGTTATTATATGCATCCACCGTTGCCTGCAGATCTGCATTGTCACTGGTCACATCTGCCTTCACATAAGCATCCGGGTTACTGCCAAGATCTACTTCACCTTCATCGCTGCTGATAGCATCACTGATCATCTGATAGGCTTCTTTTACCTTCAGCTGACTTCCCTCTGTATCCGGCACGATCGTAAATTCGGAATCATTAAAGCTTACGTACGCGTTCTCCGGTGCTACCTGATTCTCTTTCCGGGCACAATTCAGTCCTTTCACTTCTGTCTCCAGCTTTAACTTGTCAAAAGCAGTCTGCTCACTGGCCGTGTAAGTCGTCTTTTCAAAAAATCCTTTCACCCATTCGTAGGGCTTCTGCTCTTTCAGAAGCTTCAGAACTTCACCACTGGATATATAACGATAATCAATATCCGCTCCCTCTATGGTCTGCGTATCCTGATTTCTAGCCTTTACCTGGATGGAATAGCCTTCCATTTTTTTTGCGATTTCCTGCTCCACCTCATATGCAGTCCTGTTGGAGCTGTCAATCCCGTTGATCGTTGTGCCCTCAAAGAAATGACTGGTGTAATAATAGGATAATCCTGCATATGCACAGCCCACCACTACAAAAACCATGGCAGCGATCATTCCGGTCACCTTCAGTGCCTTATGCTTTTTCTTTTCGGGTATAACGATAGGTTCAAATTCAGATTCATCGATAGGTACGTAGGTGATTTTCCTTGGCCTTGCTGATTTCGAAGGTCTTGCCGACTTGTGAGCAGCTGATCTGTCTTTTTTATTTTCAGGATGAGGCTCTCCTACAGTATCACTGACGATCTTTGCCATGGCATCATTGATCCTGTCCTCGATATCCCTCTTTTCATCGTTGCTCATATTTATCCACCTCTATGTTCATGTGCCTTCAAAAAGGCACCTTTCCATTGATACTTTCTGGTCTTACTCACCAGCCTTTTCATTATATCATACTTTCCAGAAATTGCATCTCATTTCATGTTTTTTTTATAACTTATTTGTACCGTACAGCTTCCGCGCCATATCTTTCATAACATAGAAGTACATTACCCAAAGGAGCACCGTCGCAAAGATCCAGGCCACCGGACTTGCAAGACAGGTACCGATATAGCTGCTTTTTCCGGCCGCAATGGTAGCGGTGATCCCTCTTCCTGCAAGCTCAGCCACACCGGCCATCATAGGAAGAAGGCCATAGCCCATTCCCTGGATCCCGTTTCGCAGCACATTGACAAAATACAGAGGAATAAAAAACAATGCCACACATTTTACATAGATTGCTACCATAGGAAGTACTTCTCCAATGTTGTCTGAGATAAACAGATATGCGAAATATTTTCCCGCAAAGAGCAGAAAACCACCAACAACAACAGAATATACAATTCCTATAAAATGCGAAGCTCGAAAACCTTCCCGCACTCTCTCAAGCTTTCCGGCTCCGATATTCTGTGCATTGTAGGTAGCGCTGGCAGTTCCCTGTGCCACAAATGCCTGGGTGAAGATCTGCTCGATCTTACTTCCTGCTGTAAACGCCGCCACCGCATAGGAGCCAAGCATATTTAAGGCGGACTGTACCATCATGGTTCCGATCGCCGTGATAGAATACTGCAGTCCCATTGGGATTCCCACACCGATCTGCTTGGCTGCGAGGTTACGTCTGAAATACCAGTCTTCTTTTTTCATACGGAGCTCCGGCACAAACTTCCAGATATATACCAGACATAAGACTCCTGAAACTCCCTGAGAAATAATGGTAGCCCAGGCTGCTCCAGGTGCTCCCAGTTTAAACACGATGATAAATACAAGGTCAAGCACAATATTCAGCATTGCAGACAAGATCAGAAAATACAGTGGTACCTTACTGTTTCCCAGTGCACGAAGAATACTGGCCAGGATATTATATAATGCCTGGGCAAAAATCCCTCCGCAGATGATCATAACGTAAGCATATGCATCCTTGAAAATATCATCCGGCGTGTGCATAAATTTCAGAAGTGCATGCATACCTGTCATGCTGACTGCTGTCATCACTGCCGAGATCAGCGCTGTCAGGATCAGTGCATTTCCCACGGTCTGACGCATCTCATCCATTTTTCCCGCACCGTACTTCTGTGCAGTCAGTACGGTAAAACCGGCAGTAAGTCCCAGAAGAAAGCCTATGATCAAAAAGATGATAGTTCCTGTTGAGCCAACTGCCGCCAGTGCCTTTGTTCCTACAAATTTTCCTACAACCACCGCATCTACCATATTGTAGAACTGCTGAAATACATTACCGATAAATACCGGGATCGTAAATCCCAGGAGCACTTTTACCGGTTTTCCCTGCGTCATGTCTGTTTTCATGAAATCTTCCTTCCCCCCATTTAATTTGATCGTTCATAAACTTTGTGCTGCTTTTTGTTATTCTTTTTATTATTCTTTCTGTAACTTTACAGTTAATCAAAAGTTACCTGTTTTTATGTATCAGAGGGATTATAGTTGAAATGGAATGATTTTACAAGATGATTTTGAAAATTTTTTTCATGTGTGGAAGCAGGAACGATCGGATAAAAAAACCCGGCAGATCCGTAAAAATCTGCCGGGATTCCGTGAAACTTATTTATTTCTCAACAAGAAGAGACTCTCCTGTCATTTCCTTCGGCTGCTCCATACCCATAAGCTGGATCAGAGTCGGAACGATATCTGCAAGACATCCGTTCTCACGAAGTGTGTATTTCGGATCTGCGTTTACAAGGATAAACGGTACCGGGTTAGTTGTATGAGCTGTCCATGGCTCACCTGTTTCATAATTTACAAGCTGCTCTGCGTTACCATGGTCAGCGCAGATAAAGAGCTGTCCGTCAACCTCTTTGATCGCCTCTACAGCCTTACCGACACACGCATCAACAGTCTCAACAGCCTTGATCGCAGCTGCCTCAACACCTGTATGGCCAACCATATCCGGGTTAGCAAAGTTGATGATGATCACATCATACTTGTCAGACTTGATCGCCTCTACAAGCTTTTCACAAACCTCCGGTGCGCTCATCTCCGGCTGCATATCGTAGGTCGGAACCTTCGGGGATTTTACAAGGATTCTGTCCTCTCCTTTGTTTGGCTCCTCAACACCACCGTTGAAGAAGAATGTAACATGTGCATATTTCTCTGTCTCGGCGATACGTGCCTGTGTCATATCGTGAGCTGCAAGGTACTCACCGAAGGTATTGTGAAGAAGAACCTTGTGGAATGCTACCAGCTTATTCTGGATGGTATCATCATACTCTGTGAAGCATACGAATGTGGTATCCAGTCTCTTTGCTCTCTCAAAGCCCTTAAAATCGTCATCACAGAAAGCTCTTGTGATCTCTCTTGCACGGTCCGGACGGAAGTTGAAGAATACAACGGAATCCTTATCGGAAATAGTTGCAACCGGTTTGCCGTCTTTCTCGATAACAGTCGGAAGCACAAATTCATCTGTCTTGTCAGCATCATAGGAAGCCTGAACTGCTGCTGCAGCATCTGTTCCCTTTACGCCTTCGCCCTGTGTAAGAGCTTTATATGCAAGCTCAACACGATCCCAGCGGTTATCACGATCCATTGCATAATAACGTCCGGAGATCACACCGATCTCACCAACGCCGATCTCTTTCATTTTGGCTTCCAGCTGCTCTACAAACTCTTTACCGGATGCAGGCGGTGTGTCACGTCCATCCAGGAAGCAGTGTACGTAAACTTTCTTAAGTCCCTCTCTCTTTGCCATCTCAAGAAGTCCATAGAGATGTGTATTGTGGCTGTGTACGCCACCGTCAGAAAGAAGTCCCATAAAATGGATCGCGGAATCATTGTCTTTTGCGTTCTTCATAGCAGCAAGAAGTGCCTCATTCTTGAAGAAATCGCCGTCCTGGATCTCTTTTGTGATTCTTGTAAGCTCCTGGTATACGATACGGCCTGCGCCCATGTTCATATGACCAACCTCGGAGTTACCCATCTGTCCGTCCGGAAGACCTACCGCAAGACCGCTGGCATTGCCTTTTACAAACGGATAATCTTTCATGAGTCCGTCCATAACCGGTGTTTTTGCCTCATATACAGCATTTCCGTCATGTCTGTCATTGAGTCCGTATCCATCAAGGATCATTAAAACTGTTGGTTTTTTGCTCATAATTTTCCCCTTCTTATCTTTGATCGAAAATCTGTCCGGCACAGCTCTTCAATGATTCTGAAACCCTCTGTACCATTCAGGATTCTTTTGTTTTCCATTTTATATAGTACCAAAATCCAGAAATTTTGCAACGTTTTCTTTGACAAAAATTTGTCTGTTTCCAATTTCCTGACAACTAATGCGGCTGATCTGTAAATTTACGCGAAAGATATTATTTCTGGTATACACGGATCATAGAAGAAATCTTTCTTACAGATGCGCTATTTTCCAGCTCTTCCTTGACCTTAAAGAAAGCGCCCTCACTTACAAGTTTAGTGATCACAACAACCTCTGCAGTATCCGGTCTCTTGCTTTCTTTCTGCATGATCTGTGCCACGCTTGCCTGATATTTTGCAAAATGCTCCAGGATCTCAGCCAGCACACCGCAGCGGTCCTCTACCTGCAGGCGGAGGAAATAGCGGTTATGGGTATCTGCCATATCTTTTACCGGAAGTGTCTTATAGCAGGTGCAGCCTACTCTTCCGCAGCAATCTGCCTTCATATTACGAACTACCTCAAATACATCACCGGCGACCGCACTTGCTGTAGGAAGCTCACCTGCTCCACGTCCATAGAACATGGTATCTCCTACTGCATCTCCGTGTACAAAAACTGCATTATAAGAATCATTGACGGATGCAAGGGGATGCTCTGCCGGGATCAGCATCGGGCAGACATAGGCCTCAACGCCGTCCTCCTGACAGCGTGCAACACCCAGAAGCTTGATCTCGCAGCCCATTTCTTTTGCGTAACGGATATCCTTTGCCGTGATCTTTGTGATTCCTTCTATATGAACATTATCAAGGGTAACTCTGGAATTGAAGGCAACTGATGCAAGGATGGCAACCTTTCTTCCTGCATCAATTCCTTCGATATCTGCAGTAGGATCCGCCTCTGCATATCCAAGCTCTGTAGCAAGCGCAAGTGCATCTGAAAATTCCATTCCTTCCTGGGACATCTTGGTAAGGATAAAGTTCGTAGTTCCGTTTACGATTCCCATAACTTCCGTTACATGGTTGGCCTCAAGACTGTTCTTCAACGGGCTGATGATCGGGATTCCTCCGGCAACTGCTGCCTCAAACAGAAAATCCTTCTGTGCTGCCCTGGCAGTTTCCAGGATCTCTTTTCCGTGGACTGCGATCAGATCCTTATTTGCAGTTACAACGTTCTTGCCGGCTTTCAGTGCTGCAAGGATATAAGTACGTGCCGGCTCGATTCCACCGATCAGCTCGATCACAATATCAATGGAAGGATCTCCCTCAATATCTGCCCAGTCCGTTGTAAGAACAGAAGGATCATCTACCTTCCCGGATGCTTTCTCAAGGTTACGCACCAGGATCTTTGTGATCTTTACCTGGCATCCAAGCTTAGCTGTCATTTCCTGCTCCTGGCTTTTGATCACTTTATATACACCGGTCCCTACTGTTCCGAGACCAAGAAGGGCCGCATTTACGACTTTTTCGTTCATTTTCTGATGTCCCCTTTCCGTTTTTTCCAATTTTATCAGAGTAACTCCTATGTTATGGCAGAAAACGCTTTTTGTCAAGTTCCGGCAGAGGAAGCAATTCCAGCCAGCTGCCAAAAAGTCCGGTGATCAGCTCCTGCACCATAGCTTTTGACTGTGGTTCCAGTTTATCCAGCTGGCGCACCATGGCAGCCAGACTTTTCAGACCGCCTTCCTGGATTTGGGAAATGGTATCTGCTCCGGTTGCTTCCAGCACAGAAAAGAGTTCCCCGATGAGATGCTCTCTCTGCTTTTCATCCATATGGTCGATCCATTTATGAAGACTTCGGTCTGACGCCGCAGCTCTTCTTGTCAAACTTTCTTTCTCTATAAAGGATGGCCCCATTACCTCCCAGGTAAAAGCATCATGCTGCAGGATTCCCTTCTGTGTACTGGCTACGATCAGCGGATCTTTCTGGTGGCTGAGCAGCATCCCGATCACAGATGCCTCGGGAATGATACGAGTGACTTTTGGCAAAACCCTTTCCACTCTTCCGGGACTGAAAAATCCTTCCGGAAAACCCGGACCATCATTATCATAGACAGAAAGAATCTTTTCCTGCAGGATGTCACTGCACTGCATCGCTGTATACATAGCCAGATTTCCTCCTTTGGAATGACCGCCGATCCGCAGCATGGACTGTATATAAGTTCCATGCGTTTCCAGATATTCCAACGCTTTTCTGTGCGAAGGAACAACTCCGTTGCTTAAGTTAAAATCCTCCTTCCACCCCACAATGGTATCATCGGTTCCACGAAATGAAATATATGTGGTTCCATCATCCAGTCCTATAGTCACTGCCGCAAACTGCTGAGCCTGACGGGAAAGGATTTCATTGACAAAGCCTCCTACTGTACATTTCCGGAATCTCTCCGCACAGGCCATTTTTTCAAGGAGCACCGGTGTATTCTGCAGAAATGCGCTTTCTGCTTTCAGATCCTTCTTTATTTCCCGTCTGGAAAAAGCCGCAAAGAGTTCTTCTACAGAAAGAGTATTTCCGTTTTTTACTTCTGCCATCTCATCCAGATCAAGATAGGAAAAACACGCCAGTATCAGATTGTCAACTTCATTAAAGGGTGACTGCTCAAAGGTAATATCTCCTCTCCAGTCAAGATAATCCAGAATATTCCCCATAAAATCCTCCACAAATGATCATATAAGCGTCTTACGCACAGCTGCAGGCTTTCTTTCTATTATAATACGTAACGGCTGCATCACAGTACAGCCATCTGATGCGTTTCTGCCGTTATCAGATAACCGTTTTCTGAAACGACATACCCTGCCAGATATTTATTGTTATCATACCATAAATCCTGATCATTTGCGCCTTTCATCCATTTTTTTTCTGAGATAAAGGATGTAATGAATGCAGCCGCAGGTAAAAGCCGGAAACAGTATCGACAAGCCTGCTGCTGACATCATATAGATCACTGCCCCTTTTCCACCATCCGGTGTTCCTGCCACAAAGCAGTAGAACATGGTAGCTGAAAAATACAGTGTGATCACCACTGAAATTAAGATTTTAAAAAACTTCCTCATTGCTTCTCCTTTCTGTAGTGTCGATATAAGGACACTGTTGTGATTCCAATTTTACCTTCATAATAAGATTAATTCAAGGATGAATCGGACAGGATATATATATGATAAAATATGACAGATTTTGGGTCACGATGAAGGAGCGTGGGATCACTCAGTATGATCTTTATGAACATTACCAGATTACCCGTTCACTTCTGGACAGACTTCGAAAAAATAAAAATGTTGAAATTTATACCATAGACAGGCTGTGTTCCATTCTCCACTGCGAGATCGAGGACATTGTGGAACATGTTCCCGAGCCTGACGAAAGGAACGAACATACAGAAAAAGCTTCAGTGAAAAACAATCCTTACTCTGAAGATAAGAAAAACTCTCTCTGACTGTGATCAGATGCAGCTTTTTGTTGGCTGTGCTATCCGTGTCAGGGAGAGTTTTTCTGGTTTTTTCTATAAGAAGATATAAAAAAAGGGGCCGAAGCCCCTTTTTAAGTGGATCTTATTTGTAGTTTACGATCTTTCCGAAATCTGGTTTCAGGGAAGCGCCGCCTACAAGACCGCCGTCGATGTCAGCCTGAGCGAATAAGTCAGGAGCTGTTGCAGCGTTTACAGATCCGCCGTACTGAATACGGATCTCTGCTGCTGTAGCATCATCATAGATCTCAGCGATGCATTTACGGATATCAGCGCAAACCTCCTGAGCCTGCTCTGTTGTAGCTGTCTTACCTGTTCCGATAGCCCAGATCGGCTCGTAAGCGATAACTGCTGTCTTAGCCTGATCAGCTGTAACACCCTGGAATCCAACCTTAACCTGCTGACGGATGAAATCCATTGTCACGCCCTGCTCTCTCTGAGTAAGTGTCTCGCCGCAGCACATGATCGGTGTGATACCATGCTCGAAAGCTTTGAGCATTTTTTTGTTAACGTCTTCGTTTGTCTCACCGAAGTACTCTCTTCTCTCGGAATGTCCAAGTACTACGTACTTAACGCCTGCATCTACGAGCATAGCCGGAGCGATCTCGCCTGTGTAAGCACCTTTCTCCTCGAAGTACATGTTCTCAGCGCCAACCTGGATGTTTGTTCCTTTAGCTGCCTCAACAACAGGAATGATGTCGATAGCCGGTACGCAGAACACTACATCAACTTCGTCGTTAACAACAAGCGGTTTTAAAGTCTCAACCAGCTTTACAGCCTCGCTTGGTGTCATATTCATTTTCCAGTTTCCAGCAATAATTTTCTTTCTTGCCATTGTTTTATCTCCTTTTTTGTGTTTATGGAACACTTTATTTTTTTATCAGTCTTTATCGTTAGCTGCAGCTACACCCGGAAGCTCTTTTCCTTCAAGGAACTCAAGAGATGCACCGCCACCTGTGGAGATGTGTGTCATCTTGTCGCCATATCCAAGGATATTTACTGCTGCTGCGGAATCACCGCCACCGATGATCGTTGTTGCATCTGTCTCAGCAAGAGCTTTTGCAACTGCCTCTGTACCATGTGCAAAGTTCGGCATCTCGAAGCATCCCATCGGTCCGTTCCATACAACTGTCTTAGCATCTTTAACAGCATCTGCAAAAATCTTCTCTGTCTCTGTTCCGATGTCCATTCCTTCCCATCCGTCCGGAATTTCACCACGTTTAACGATCTGGATGTTGCAGTCGTTGGAGAAGGCATCACCGATTCTGTTATCTACAGGAAGAAGAAGTTTCACACCCTTCTCCTCTGCTTTCTTCATCATGTCGAGAGCATACTGAAGGTAATCATCCTCGCAGAGGGATGTTCCGATGTGTCCGCCCATAGCTTTGGAGAATGTATAGGACATACCACCACCGATGATCAGTGTATCTACCTTATCAAGAAGGTTGTTGATTACAGAGATCTTGCTGGAAACCTTAGCACCGCCAAGAATTGCAACGAATGGTCTCTCTGGATTATTTACAGCGTTTCCGAGGAAATCGATCTCTTTCTGCATCAGATATCCTACAACTGCTGTCTTAACATATTTGGTAACACCTACGTTGGAGCAGTGAGCTCTGTGAGCAGTTCCGAATGCATCGTTTACGAATACATCGCAAAGAGAAGCAAGGTCTTCGCTGAACTTATCTTCGTTCTTTGTCTCTTCTGCACGGTAACGTGTATTCTCAAGAAGAATTACATCGCCATCTTTCATCTCAGCAACAGCAGCTTTTGCGTTTGGTCCTACTACCTCAGGATCTGCTGCAAATTTCACTTCCTGTCCAAGAAGCTCAGAAAGACGAACAGCTACAGGTGCAAGAGAAAGCTCCGGTTTCGGCTCTCCCTTCGGTTTTCCGAGGTGGGAGCAGAGGATAACCTTTCCGCCGTCTGCGATCAGTTTCTTGATTGTAGGAAGAGCAGCCACAAGACGATTCTCGTCTGTGATCTTTCCATCCTGAAGCGGAACGTTAAAGTCACATCTTACAAGTACTCTCTGTCCTTTTACATTGATATCATCAACACTTTTTTTGTTCAGCATTTCTATATCTCCTTAACTTTTATTTCTGCCGGAAGCAGATCAATAAGGGCGAGCGGTATTGTTGTCCGCTCTGTCAACAGTCATTTCCTCAGATATTCTTTTGTTTGATCTTTTGGAAAAAAAGGGCCCGGTCCTCTTCAGACCGGACCCTTTCTGAGTCTATTCTTCTACACTCGTTCGCTGAAAATTAAGCGTTCAGAAGGCTTCCGAAGTGCTTGATTGTACGAACCATCTGGCTTGTGTAGGAGTTCTCGTTGTCATACCAGGAAACTACCTGTACTTCTGTTGTGCCATTCTCAAGTGGAAGAACCATTGTCTGAGTAGCATCGAACAGAGAACCAAATCTCATACCAACGATATCGCTGGATACGATTTCGTCTTCGTTGTATCCGAAGGACTCGTTAGAAGCTGCTTTCATAGCTGCGTTGATCTGCTCTTTTGTAACATTTCCTTCAACTACTGCTGTAAGGATTGTTGTAGAACCTGTTGGGGTAGGAACACGCTGTGCAGAACCGATAAGTTTGCCGTTAAGCTCTGGGATAACAAGTCCGATAGCTTTAGCAGCACCTGTGCTGTTCGGAACGATATTAACTGCAGCTGCACGGGATCTTCTCAGATCGCCTTTTCTCTGCGGTCCGTCAAGTGTCATCTGATCGCCTGTGTAAGCGTGGATTGTGCACATGATACCAGATTTGATCGGTGCAAGATCGTTAAGAGCCTTAGCCATTGGTGCAAGGCAGTTTGTTGTACAGGAAGCTGCGGAGATGATCTTGTCCTCGTTTGTAAGACCCTGATGGTTTACGTTGTAAACGATTGTCTTAAGGTCGTTTCCAGCCGGAGCGGAAATAACTACGTGCTTAGCACCTGCATCGATATGAGCCTGAGCTTTATCTTTAGATGTGTAGAAACCTGTGCACTCAAGAACTACGTCTACACCGATCTCTCCCCATGGAAGCTCTGCAGCGTTAGCCTTAGCATAGATTTTGATCTCTTTTCCGTCTACTGTGATGGAATCCTCTCCTGCTTTAACTGTATCAGCAAGAGCATATCTTCCCTGTGTAGAATCATATTTTAATAAGTGAGCAAGCATTTTAGGAGATGTAAGGTCATTGATTGCTACAACCTCGAATCCCTCTGCTCCAAACATCTGACGGAATGCAAGACGACCGATACGTCCAAAACCATTAATTGCAACTTTTACTGCCATGATAAATTCCTCCTATGAATTGAATGGTGATTAAATCGTTCCTTTGTTAAAGAAACATCAACCTGTTTCATATTGTACCTAATTCCAAACAAAAATTCAAGAGCTATTTATAAAAAAGAACATTAAAATAAATATTAAGAAAATTTCTGAAAAATGTGCTATAATTCTTTGATAGAAAGTTCTGTCCTGCTGATTCCCAAAACGGATATCTATATTCCCGCTGGGAGTTTGACTTTCCCGGATTCATAACAGGCAGATACGATCATTGTCACAGAATGTAAAGGCTTGAATATGGAGGTACAAAATGGACCAGAAAATTTTATGGGACTGCCATATGCACTCCTCTTTTTCCGCAGATTCCGATACACCGATGGAAAAGATGATCCAGACTGCCGCAGACAAGGGTCTCATGGGAATCTGTTTTACTGAACATTTTGATCCGGATTATCCTGATACTCCGGAAAATCTTGATTTTTCCCTGAACATCCCTGCATACCGCCAGAAGCTTGAGAGTCTTGCGGATGCTTTTAAAAACCAGATCCAGGTTAACTTCGGGATCGAGCTTGGACTTCAGCCTCAGCTTGCAGAATCTTTTTCCGATCTTCTGAAAGAAGTTCCTTTTGATTTCGTTATTGGTTCCTCCCATGTGGTGCACGGATACGATCCTTATTATCCTTCTTATTTTGAGGGCCGTAAGGAATCCGCATGTTACATGGAATATTTTGAATCCATCCTGGAAAATATCGCTGCTTTTGATGAGATGGATGTGTATGGACATATCGACTATGTAGTACGTTATGGTCCAAATCAGAACCGCCAGTATTCTTATGGAAGATATAAGGAGATCCTGGACGAGATCCTGCGGACACTGATCCACAAAAATGTGGGAATCGAGCTGAACACAGGCGGTTATCACTATGGGCTTGGTGAACCAAATCCATGTGTCAATATTATCCGACGCTACCGTGAGCTTGGCGGTGAGATCATCACCATTGGTGCAGATGCCCATACTCCGGATAAGATCGGCTATGCTTTTGACAAGGCAGCTGATATTTTCCGTGAATGTGGTTTTTCCTATTATGCTGTATTTAAAAATCGTCGCCCTATTTTTCATAAACTGTAGCTCTGTTTCTCTCTCACGTGAGAGAGTTTACACTTTTATACCGAAAATATCATTTTATCTAAGGAGGAACTCTATATGTCAACAAAAAGACTCCAGAAAAAGAAAGCTGCCATGCAGGCAAAAAAAGAAAAGCAGCTGAAAAAAAATACCCCTGCTGCCAAATCTGTTGAAAATACTAAAGTCGAAGTAAAAAAACTTGAAACCGTAAAGAAGGAAACGCTTAAAGTCGAGACCTCTAAAACTGAACCGATCAAGGTTGAAACTTCAAAGACTGAGCCGATCAAGGTGGAGTCTTAAAAGACCGAGCCGATCAAGGTCGAGACCTCTAAGACTGAACCGATCAAGGTTGAGACTTCAAAAACTGAGCCGATCAAAGTTGAGACTTCAAAGACCGAGCCGATCAAAGTTGAGACTTCCAAGACTGAGCCGATCAAAGTTGAGACTTCAAAAACCGAGCCGATCAAAGTTGAGACTTCAAAGACCGAGCCGATCAAAGTTGAAACTTCAAAGACTGAGCCAATCAAGGTTAAAACTTCCAAAACCGAGCCGATCAAAGTTGAAACTTCTAAAACTGAGCCGATCAAGGTCGAGACCTCTAAGACTGAACCGGCGAAAGTTACTACTTCCAAGACCGAGCCTCTGAAAGTCGAAACCTCCAAGGAGGACACAGCTTACGATGCCCTCTACGAGAAACGTCTGAAACACTACTACAATGATCTGAAATGGCTCTACTGTGAACTGTTCCGCGATCATCCGGAAGTTGCCGGCACATTCTCAAGCCTCACAAAAAAGATGAAAGAGATTTACCGTGAGCGCTCTCTTTCCATGAAGGAAGCTGACCAGACCTGCGTTGCTGATCCTGACTGGTTCCGTAAGACTACTTTCACCGGAATGGCTGTAAATCCTGCTGACTTCGCAGATACTCTTTCCGGTCTATCTGATAAATTGGACTATATCAGCGAATGCAAAGCAGACACTCTGTACCTGACAGATCTTTTCCAGGCAACCTCCAATTGCTCCCTTTGCATTATCCCGGAGATCGGAACCTCCGAAGATCTGTACACACTTGCAGCTAACTGTAGGAAAGCAGGTATCCGCCTGGCTCTTGAGATCCCGTTAAGTCTTTCTGTGGATGACCCACAGTCCGGTGCGCCATGTGTGCTCCAGACTCCGGCTTATTTCAATGCAATGCTTCTTCAGATCTTGGAACTTGCAAATGAAGGTGCTTCTGTATTCAGCCTTGGTGTCCTTCCGATGATGCCGGAAGAAAATCTCTGGAAGCTTCACTCTCTGCTACGTATGACCAGAATGGTGTGTGAGATCGTATGCCCCGGAATTCTTCTCCTTGGCGAAACAGACCGCCCACCTGCAGAGGCTGCTGCATTCGGCGGAACTTCCGATATGCCGGAACTTCACATTGTAAACAGCACCCGGCTGATGTCCGATCTCTGGCATACCGTTGCCACAAAGGACACTGCCCTTCTCCGCCGAGGAATTGACAGAGCTGCAGATCTTCCGCAGGCACCGGTATTCCAAAATTACCTCCGTAACCGCAACACTGTACGCTGGAATCTGGACTATGATTTCCTGAAAGGAAGCTTTATCACAGAAGGACCTCACAGAGATTATCTGAATGAATTCCTGGCAGGTATTTTCCCAGATTCCTTTGCCCGGGGTGAAATTTATGTAAATCCGGAAAACGAGGAATCTGAGCTCTGCGGAACAACCGCATCTCTTACAGGAATTGAGCGTTTTGATTATGAAGGAAATATGGAGGGTGTCAGCCGGGGAATCCGCTATGACGTAGCACTTCATGCATTGCTTCTTTCCCTCCCCGGAATTCCGGTACTTCGAAGCGGTGACGAGGTCGGACAGCTGAATGACTACACCTATAAAGCAGACATTTCCAAAGCATCTGATCCCCGCTGGCTCCACAACGGACGTTTCAACTGGGCACTTGCCAGGAACAGAGCCGATGCCGAAACGATTCAGGGACGCATTTTCAACAGCCTTGAGCAGCTGGAATCCATCCGCGCCAGCCATCCGGTATTTGCACCTGAAGTTCCTGCACATACGGTGGAAACATGGGAAAGGGCTCTCCTTGCCCTGGTAAGAGAAACTTCTGAAGAAAAGCTGATCTGCATCTACAATTTCAGCGATCAGGATAAGGTAGCCTGGATCAACGAACAGGACGGTACTTATACAGATCTTCTCACAGGAGTTCAGAGAGACGCACAGGCTGTAGAGATCCCGGCCTTCGGATTTATCTGGCTTATGCACACGAAATAATAACTTCGTCAGGCGGATATCCACAATCTGCATTCTCTGCACAGATCTGCACCGGATAACTTCTCCACAGTTTATTCGCCCCAAAAAGGTTACTGTTCACTCCGTTCTCAGTAACACGCTTCGCGGGATATTACCAGTGAACAGTAATCAAAAAAGAACACTGCCATTTTCAACGGGCAGTGTCCTTTTTTATTTCTCATATTATTATTTTCTCAGCTTATCAATAAATGCGGCAAATTTCCCCTGTTCCCCACTATCCAGCGAACGACTGTAAATATTTCTGAGCCAGGCCGTGATCACATCGATCAGGATCGGAGAAAATGTCATCAAAAGGAACACCAGAATGATCATTCCGAATTCCAGAGATCCCAGTGTCAGAAGATTCTGCAGAACCACCGCCGCACCGAAAAAGATCACCTGCATACTGTAAATGATCACCTTTCGATAGGTATTCAAAGGCGCATAAACCGTCTTAAGTGCCGCCATATAATTCCATCCTGTTACAAGCACACAGGCTGTATTCAGCATAGCATTGGAATGGTATACATTCTGGCACACCAGCATCACACTGAACACACAGCCCGTGATGGTCACAGCAGCCGGAAATGCATTCATAAACACATGACGCAAAAATGTATGGTCGATCTTCTCATAATTATTCTCCTGTGCCAAAAGGAACGTAGGAATACCAACAGCACAGGCACTGATCAAAGACATCTGGATCGGCTCAAAAGGATAAGAATCCCCGAAGAAGATCGTGATCAGTGACAGCAACACGGAAAAAATCGTTTTGATCAGAAACATAGATGCCGCAGTACGGATATTATTTACAACCCGGCGTCCCTGATTCACGATTTCCGGCATTGCTGCAAAATTAGAATCCAGCAATACCACATTGGCAATATTCTTGGCGGCATCACTGCCCTCAGCCATGGCAATACTGCAGTCCGCCTCTTTAAGCGCCAGAACATCATTGACACCATCACCGGTCATGGCAACCGTATGCTTCTGAGCCTGCAAAGACTTCACCATTGCCTGCTTCTGCTGAGGTGTTACACGTCCGAACACACTGTATTCTGCAACTGCTTCGTCCATCTGTTCCTGGGTTGTGATCGTTGTCGCATCTATATAATGCTCTGCATTTTTAAGACCTGCACGTCTGGCAATTGCAGAAACCGTCACCGGATCATCACCGGAGATCACTTTCAGATCAACACCCTGACTTTCGAAATATGCCAGCGTATCCGGTGCCTCTGCACGGATCACATCTGTAATAAGCAAAAGTCCGACAGGTTCCAGTCCCCCCGGAAGCTCCGCACCCTCACTCACATTTACACTATGGGCAAGGACCAGCACACGAAGACCTTCCTCTGCAAATCCGCCACAATACTCCATCAATTCCGGGTTCCCTTCCGGGAAAAGAAACTGCGCTGCACCCATCAGATAAGTACCTGCATCTGTAAATGCAGCTCCGCTGTACTTCCTGTCAGAAGAAAACGGGATCACATGATCCAGCTCCATATCCTGAGATACTTTAAATCTTGCCCTGAGTGCATCGGCAGTGGCATTCTGATCCTTCAGCACAGAAAGCAGATTTCCCATGATATGCTCGATCTCCCGGATCTTCTCCGGATTCTCCTGACTGTGTTTCTCCGGGTCAGCGTCTGACTTTTCCTGCAATACGAGATTCGCGCTTCCATCCTCCTTTGCGATAGCATCTGTTGCTGAAACTGCAGAGGCAGCAGAACTTTCAGTTCCATCGCTGTCACCTTCGCCGGATTCAGGATCTTTCCCGGATATTTTCTCGGAAATCTCATCATACACCGGCGGATAGCTTTCCACCGCTTCCACACACATGGTACCCTCTGTGATAGTTCCTGTCTTATCCAGACAGAGCGTATCCACGCGTGCAAGAGTTTCTATACAGTACAGTTCCTGCACCAGCGTCTTCTTCTGAGCCAGCTTCAGTGCACCCAAAGTCAGTGCCACACTGGTAAGAAGGACAAGCCCCTCCGGGATCATTCCCAGGACCGCTGCAACCATATTGACAACAGAATCCCGGATATTATCTCCCACAAAATAGTACTGTTTATAAAAAAGCAGCGCCCCCATTGGTACGATAATGATACTGATCACCTTCAGAATGGCATTCAGGGAATTTCTAAGCTCTGAATTATGGCGTTTGAATTCCTTTGCCTCGCTGGTGATCCTTGACGCATAGTTGTCGCTTCCCACATGGATGATCTGACAGCAGGCCTGTCCCGCCGTCACAAAGCTTCCGGAAAAAAGCTCATCTCCCGGATTCTTCGGAAGATTGTCTGCCTCACCGGTAAGCAGGGATTCATTGACCTCAAGGCTTCCCTCCAGGATCTTCGCATCTGCCGGAACCTGTTCTCCGGCCTTCAGGAATATCAGATCATCGACAACCAGCTTCTCTGTAGAAATTTTCCATTTTTTTCCTTCACGCAGAACAACCGTCTTGGATTCTGTCAGGATGGCCAGCTTATCAATAGTTTTCTTAGCACGGACCTCCTGAATGATCCCGATCACGGTATTAATAAAAATGATTCCTACAAACATGGAGTTTTTGTAGGAACCAACCAGCAGTACGAGAACCAGCAGCACCAGGTTCAGAAAATTGAAGAATGTCAACGTATTCTCCAGAATAATCTGCTTATATGTCCTGGTGTTGGGGTTTTCGTTATTATTTACCTGACCCTGCGCAATTCTTTCCTGAACTTCTTCGTTCGTAAGTCCTGTCATGCTCCTTACTTACCTGTCCTTTCAATGGCTTACGGTTCTGTTCAACTGAAGCTTGCTCATGCCCCGGTTATGATCGTAAATAAAAGGGATCAATACTCCTCTTCTGTATCCTCTTCACCCTCGTGGATATCAGACTTCGGTTTGGAAAGACCCTCGATCTTAATGTGATGTTTCTCTGCATAATCCCAGAGAGCTGCATGAATTGCTTCCTCAGCAAGCAGGGAACAGTGGATCTTCACCGGCGGAAGTCCGTCCAGAGCCTCCATAACGGCCTTGTTGGTTACTTCCATAGCTTCCTCAATGGTCTTGCCCATTACAAGTTCTGTTGCCATGCTGCTTGTTGCAACTGCTGCACCGCATCCAAATGTTTTAAACTTGCAGTCTTTGATAATATGAGTTTCGTCATCGATATCAAGGAATATTCTCATAATATCACCGCATTTTGCATTTCCTACAGTACCCACGCCACTTGCGTTCTCGATCTCACCTACATTACGTGGATGCTGAAAATGATCCATTACTTTTTCACTATACATTATTTTTTCCTCCTGGCAAGTATTTTTATTATTTTTTCTGTTTTTTAATAAAATCTTCATATAATGGAGACATGCTTCTTAAGTTTGCAGTAATATCCTTCAGTTTATCTACTACAAAATCAACATCCTCCATTGTCGTCTCCTCGCTTAAGGTCATACGGAGAGATCCGTGTGCGATCTCATGAGGAAGACCGATAGCTAACAGAACATGTGACGGATCCAGAGAACCGGATGTACATGCGGAACCGCTGGATGCACAGATTCCAAAATTATCAAGCATCAGAAGAAGTGACTCTCCCTCGATGAACTGGATGCTTACATTTACGTTGTTCGGAAGACGTTTTACTTTATCTCCATTGAGACGTACGTACGGGATCTCTGTGAGGATCCTGCTAATCATATGATCTCTGATCTCGATTTCTTTTGCAGTACGCTCTTTCATGGACTTGTTTGCACGCTCTGCTGCAAGACCGTATCCTACGATACCAGGAACGTTCTCTGTACCTGCACGACGTTTTCTCTCCTGTGCTCCGCCATGTACGAAGGAGCGGATCTTAACGCCCTTACGGATATAGAGGAAGCCGATTCCCTTCGGTCCGTTGATCTTATGTCCGCTGGAGCTGAGCATATCAATATTGAACTCATCTACATTGATCGGGATCTGGCCAAATGCCTGAACAGCGTCTGTATGGAACAGGATTCCATGCTCATGTGCGATCTGTCCGATCTCTTTCAGCGGCTCAAGAGTACCGATCTCATTGTTTGCAGCCATAACAGAGATCAGGATGGTCTCCGGTGTGATGGCTTTCTGAAGCTCATCCAGGTCAATGAAACCATTCTCATCTACATCCAGGTATGTGACCTTGGCACCACGCTCTTTTTCAAGGTACTCGCAGGTATGAAGGATTGCATGATGCTCGATCTTTGTTGTGATGATATGGTTTCCTTTATTTTTATATGCCTCAAAGGTCGCTTTCAGAGCCCAGTTATCAGACTCGGAACCACCTGCTGTAAAATAGATCTCCTCTTTTTTGGCTCCGATCACATCTGCGATCTGCTGTCTTCCTTTTGCGATAGCAGCCTTGCTGTTTGCCGCAAAATCATAAACGGTTGAAGCATTTCCATAAAACTCTGTAAAATACGGCAGCATTGCCTCCACAACTTCCGGTGCGGTCTTTGTGGTAGCCGCGTTGTCCAGATATATCATTTTTCCCATTTTCTTTTCCTCCTGTTCAGGATAATTATTTTTCGTGTATTCTCCGGCTTTCTTCGATCAGCTCACTGAGCATCAGGGTATCCACTGCATCTGTGATGCTGTCATTGATCCTCTTCCACACTAATTTAGCCACGCAGAGATCGGAACCCTGGCAGCCACCGTCACCTTCTGTTCCCGGACATGTTGCAGCCTCCAGGCCACCCTCCAGGACACGAAGGATATCTCCCACTGAAATCTCTTCTGCCGGTCTTCCAAGGAAGTATCCCCCGGCTGCGCCGCGGACACTCTTCACAAGGCCCGCTTTCTTCAAAAGTGCCATCAGCTGCTCCAGATAGCTGACTGATATATTTTGACGGCCCGCAATACTCTGAAGCGAGACCGCTTCTTTTTCACTGTAAAGACCAAGGTCTATCAAAGCCTTAAGTCCGTATTTTGCTCTTGTTGACAGTTTCATCCGCTCACCTCTTTTTTCAATTCCCAGTGTTTTCCTCGGATTTCATGTTTACTCTATCAGAAACATATGGTTCTGTCAAGGCTAACTTCTTCATATACTGACAAAAAGGTGCAAGGTTGTTACTATTCACTGGTAATATTCCGCGAAGCGTGTTGCTGAAAATGGGGTGAACAGTAACTCAAGGTTATCCATGTCAAAAAAAATATTTCTCAAAGGAACCCTGATTCTTGCCTGTACAGGTCTTATCAGCCGTATCGCAGGTTTCTTTTATAGAATATTCCTCTCCTATGCCATTGGTGCAGAAGGTCTTGGTTTGTATCAGCTGGTTCTACCTCTCCAGGGACTTATGGCCGCTTTATCCTATACAGGGATCCAGTCTGCCCTTTCACGCCTGATCGCGTCCAGACTTGCCCTTCAGGAGAAAAAGGAGGCACGTTTTTCGCTGGTTACAGGAACACTTATGGCTGTCTTTTTTTCTGCTGCAGCCGGTTTTCTGCTTTTTCAACACGCATATTTTTTTGCTTCCACAATTCTGAAAACACCGCAGACTGCCAGTCTTCTTCGCATAACAGCTGTCAGTATTCCGCTCTGTGCCATTCATTCCTGTATTGACAGCTATTATTATGCCCGGAAAAAAGCCTCTGTTCCGGCAGCCGTGCAGCTTTCGGAGCAGGCTGCCCGGATCGGCACTACCTATATCCTGTATCTGATCTTTCTTTCCGAAGGACGTCCGATCACTGCATTGATCGCAGCGGGTGGTTCTCTTGCCGGAGAGGCTGCCGCTTCGCTGGTGTCTCTGCTGGTAGTTTCCTTTCATTTCGGAAATCACCCTGTACAAGAAAAAAATCCCATCAGGATCTTTTCGCTGTTAAAGGACCTTTTCACACTGTCTTTTCCCATTTCCCTGAACAGGATTCTTCTGACACTTCTCGGCAGCATAGAAGCGGTTCTGATTCCACAGATGCTTCTGCGTTCCGGCATGACAGCATCAGACTCACTGAAAATCTATGGGATCTTTACCGGAATGGCACTGCCCCTGCTCCTGTTTCCTTCCACACTTACGTCTTCCGCCGCTGTGATGATGATGCCTTCCATCGCACAGCTTGATGCGCTGGGAGAGCAGAAGCAGATCCGCCGTGTCACAGACCAAACCTTTTTTCTGTGCATGTTCCTTGGATTTCTGTGCGGAAGCGGATTCTTTCTTTTTGGCCCATTCCTCGGAGCGTTGCTTTTTCACAGCCAGACTGCCGGCACCTACATACGGTATCTGTCTTTTATCTGTCCTTTTCTTTATACAAACACCATGCTCACCAGCATCCTGCAGGGACTTGGAAAACCGGGGCTCTGTCTGATCCACAGTATTGCCGGCATTCTCATCCGCATTTTCTCCGTTATTTTTATAATTCCGTTGACAGGGATACGCGGCTATTTTTACGGATTTTTTCTTGGTGAGCTGCTGCTTACTCTTCTACACGTGAAAGCGCTAAAATTTCCCTATCGACAATCGGCCAATAATCGTTTATAATAAATAATCGAAATGTCTATAGTTATGGAGGAATAGAGTACTATGAGTTTTGAATTCATAAAAAAACTGCCAACTCCTGAGGAAATCCGCAATCAGTATCCGCTCGATGCTGAACTTCAGGCGCTCAAGGAGAAACGCGATGCTGAGATTCGCGACGTTTTCACCGGAAAATCCGATAAATTCCTCGCTATCATCGGACCATGTTCTGCAGATAACGAAGATGCCGTATGCGATTATCTTTTAAGGCTTCGCAAAGTTCAGGAAAAGATCGAAGATAAAGTCCTTATCATCCCGCGTGTTTACACAAACAAACCACGTACGACCGGTGAAGGATACAAAGGAATGGTCCATCAGCCGGATCCTGAGAAAAAACCGAACCTTCTTGCCGGACTGATCGCGATCCGTAAGATGCACATGCGTGCTATCCGCGAAAGCGGCTTCACCTGTGCAGATGAGATGCTTTACCCGGAGAACTACCGTTATCTCTCCGATGTGCTCTCCTACGTTGCTGTAGGCGCACGTTCTGTTGAAGATCAGCAGCACAGACTGACTGTCAGCGGTATGGACGTTCCTGCTGGTATGAAGAACCCTACCAGTGGTGACTACAGCGTTATGCTGAACTCCATTGTTGCAGCCCAGGGCGCTCATCGTTTTATTTACAGAAGCTGGGAGGTTGAGACCACCGGTAATCCACTCTCTCACGCAATCCTTCGTGGTGCGGTAAACAAGCATGGGGAAGCAATCCCGAACTACCATTACGAGGATCTTCGTCTTCTCTATGACAAATACCATGCAAAGAACCTTGCCAACCCGGCAGTGATCGTGGATACCAACCACTCCAACTCCAACAAGCATTACGAGCAGCAGGTTCGTATCGCAAGTGAGGTTCTTCACAGCCGTCAGGTAGATCCTGAGCTTCACTCAATGGTAAAGGGGCTCATGATCGAGAGCTATATCGAACCAGGCAATCAGAAGATCGGTGGAGATCACATCTACGGAAAATCCATCACAGATGCCTGCCTTGGTTGGGATGAATCTGAGAAGCTGCTTTACACGATCGCTGAAAATTGCTAAGTTCTGTCTGATCTGCACTTCAGGGAACAGACATTTGTAATCATTCTACAATTTACATTCAAAAAAAGAACCGACATTCTTCCATTTTGGAAGCTGCCGGTTCTTTTTTGAACGCGTTTTTTGTATTATTTCTTACAGATCAATGCCTCGGATGTGCTTTCATATATACGTCTCGCATTTTCGCAACGCCAAAATTCAGATAGACCTGTGTGGTGGAAATATCCGAATGTCCAAGCATTTCCTGCACACTCTTCACATCTGCTCCATTCTGCAGCATATGTGCGGCAAAAGAATGTCTCAGTGTATGTGGTGTGATATCATGCTGGATTCCGGCTTCCTCTGCATATCCCTTCAGGACCTTCCAGAATCCCTGTCTGCTCATGGATTTTCCTGAACAGTTGGTAAAAAGACTCTCCGTCTCATTTTCTTTCACAAATTTTCCACGGGCTTCTTTCAGATATTTCTCCATGGCTGTTTTGCATACATTTCCAACCGGGATCACCCGTTCCTTATCTTCATCGTGACAGACTACATAACCAAACCGGAGATTGAGATCCTCCAGGTTCAGCCGTAAAAGTTCACTGACACGCATTCCTGTGGCATACAAAAGCTCCAGCATGGCACTGTCCCGGATTCCCTTCGGTGTATTCAGATCCGGCTGTTTCAAAAGGCGGTCTACCTCATCCACAGTAAGGATCTCCGGCATCCGTTTCTCAACCTTGGGCGGCTTCAGCTCCAGGGACGGATCCCTCTCGATCCTGTTCTCCTGATAAAGATACTGAAACAAAGCACGGATAGATGCTACATTTCTGGAGATCGTCGAGGAAGCGAACTGTCCTCTCTCCATATAGCTGAGATAGCCTTCCAGCTCCAGTTCTCCTACATCTCGGATATCATAGATCCCACGATCCGCAAAATACACTGCCATCTTCTTCAGGTCTCTCTGGTAGGATACTTCTGTATTATGTGACGTTCTTTTTCTATTATGTAAATATGTAATAAATTCCCGTATCTCTATGTCCATTTCTCTGCATCCCGTTTCTCTAAAATCATACTCGTTTATGACTGAATTATACTGTGAATTTTACATAAAATCAAACAGTTTTTCATCGTAAAACCGCACAATTTCAACACTTTCCGGCACAAACTACCAAATATCGCAGATTTTATGGAAACCATTACTAGATATTGTGGAAATTTTCCTCAAAAAATTTTCAGGCCCTTTATAACTTTTTCTACGATACAGGGGTTCAAAAAACTTTCTGCAAGGATTCCCCCTGTATACAGCAGAAAAGCTGTGATCCCCTGCCGAAAATAAGCCCCGGATTTCTGCGGCACAAGCCCATAATTTTTCCAGATCCCATACGATTGTCTGTATACAATACCTGCAAGATAAAAATACGCCGGAATATAGATCAGATACTGTGGCATCAGAAGTCCGGCTCCGGCCACACTGCCATAAATACCGAATTCCAGAACTGATAATGCCAGGATCATTCCTGTCTCCATTCCCAAAAACAGCATATATGCAACCGTCAAAGGCACTCCGAATATTGTAAATCCGCATAAAAACAACAGAAGAAAAAAACCTCCTCTTCGTCGCAGCACCTCCAGGAAATAAGCTCCACCGGAAATATCTTTTCCTGCAAAGCTGCGGATCAGATAAAAAGAAGCCAGGGTTTTCTGCTTCCACTCCATTTTCCATATCAGATTCGGCAACACATTTCCCGCAAAAAATCCGATCATAAAGAGGATCTCCGCCGGAAAACGTCCGGCATTTTTCCACTTCCGGTTCTCTGTCTTACTCTCCATTTACTCACCCTGTACCAGTTTACGCCTGTTTTTCCGGTAATATGACCGTTTTTCCACATGACAAAAAAGACCGGTCAGCTAAAAAGCTGTCCGGCCTTTGGTATTTCCAGAACTTTCTTCCATTGAAAGCTTATTTTGCGTAGTCAACCGCTCTGCTTTCACGGATCACATTAACTTTGATCTGTCCAGGATACTCAAGCTCTGCCTCGATCTGCTTTGCAATATCTCTTGCAAGGAGAACCATATCTGCATCACTTACATGATCCGGCACGACCATAACACGAATTTCTCTTCCTGCCTGAATAGCAAAAGATTTCTCTACACCCTTAAACTCATTAGTGATATCCTCAAGCTGTTTCAGACGATTGGTATAGGTTTCCAGAGTCTCACGTCTTGCTCCAGGTCTTGCTGCGGAAATTGCATCAGCAGCCTGTACAATACACGCGATCAAAGATTCCGGCTCCACATCACCATGGTGAGACGCAACCGTGTTGATAACGATCGGGGACTCCTTGTATTTCTTGCAGAGATCCACACCGATCTGAATATGAGAACCCTCTACCTCATGGTCAATGGATTTACCAATGTCATGAAGAAGTCCGGCACGCTTGGCCATACGCACATCCACACCAACTTCTCCTGCAAGAAGTCCGGAAAGCTGTGCAACCTCGATTGAATGTCTCAGCGCATTCTGTCCATAGCTTGAACGGAATTTCATACGTCCAAGAAGCTTCAGAAGTTCCGGATGGATTCCGTGTACCCCTACATCCATGGCAGCATTCTCACCGTCTTCCCGGATCTGTGCTTCCACTTCTTTCTGGGCTTTCTCTACCATCTCTTCAATTCTTGCCGGATGGATACGGCCATCCACGATCAGTTTCTCAAGAGCCACTCTGGCAATCTCTCTCCTGATCGGATCAAATGCGGAAAGTACCACTGCCTCCGGTGTATCATCAATGATCAGATCCACACCGGTAAGTGTCTCAAGTGTACGGATGTTACGGCCTTCACGACCGATGATCCTTCCCTTCATTTCATCACTTGGAAGCTGTACCACAGAAATCGTTGTCTCGGAAACATGATCCACTGCACATTTCTGAATAGCATTGACTACATATTCCCTAGCTTTCTTATTGGCATCTTCCTTGGCTCTGTTCTCAAGCTCTTTATAGAGTCTTGCAACATCCACCTTTACGTCATCTTCTACAGATTTCAGTAATTCTTCTTTTGCCTGTTCGGAGGTAAGACCTGAAACTCGTTCCAGTTCCTGTACTCCTTTTTCCTCAAGTTCATTTACTCGTTTTTCTTTTTCTTGTAACTCGTTAAATTTCGCTGTACATTCCAGCTCACGCTTCTCCACCGCATTCGCTTTTTTGTCAACAGATTCCTCTTTTGACAAAACTCGCTTCTCATATCTCTGCAGCTCGTTTCTCCGTTCCTTGGTTTCCCTTTCCAGTTCATTTTTAGTTCGCAGAGATTCTTCCTTTACTTCAAGTAAAGTTTCTCGTTTCTTGGTCTCTGCTGCTTTCAATGCTTCATCAAGAATATTCCTTGCCTTATCCTCTGCTGTACCTATGATTTCCGCATCCTTGCGTACTTTCTTGTCAACAGCAACCTTGCAAGTAACAGGAACTGCAATAAGTAGCGTGACTACCACAGCGACAATAACACCGATAATTGTGCCTGCCACAGGAGCACCTCCTTATTTAGTTTTCATTGTACAAATACAACAATACAAGTTTAGCTGTTTTTCACATTTATGTCAAGTTTTTCTCATGAAAAAGCAGATTTTGGTTAGCATATGTGAACTGGCTCTTTTCTCGTTACTATTCACTGGGAATATTCCGCGAGGTGTTTTCAGAGTTATTCTATATCATGTTTCACCCGGATGTTCATTTCTTCCAGGGTATGGGAAATATCTTCATACCGGAACGCCCTTCTGGCCAGGTATCCATACAGCCTTCTCATCTGTCCTTCATCAAGCTCTGTGTCCGGTGCATATTTCTTCTCGATCGTCCTGCGTAATATCTCCCGCTCGTCCGGTTCCATAAGCTCTTCCATCTCATTCCAGGCATCCAGGGCAATCTGACGGTCCACGCCCTTTAACTGAAGTTCCGAGAGTATCTTCTGACGGCTCCTGGTTTCCATGCGGAAGGAGATATAGGTTCTGGCATAACGGGCATCGTTGATATACCCATAGGACTTCACATAAGCAATGGCATCTTCTACTGCCTCCGGTGAAAATTCAGCCTGACGGAGTTTATCCGTCAGGCCTTTCTCTGTGCGGTCCATATGTTCCAGAAGCCGCATGGCTTTCTTTCTTGCACGGTTTCGTTCTTCCAGATCCAGCATGGACTACTCTTCCTTCTCTGTATCATCTGCCTGTACTGCTGCTTCTGCTGTCTCATCTGCCGGATCCAGATGATAATGTACACGAACCTTCTTCTCAATCTCATCGCGGATCTCCGGATGCTCTCTCAGGAATAATTTGGCATTCTCACGTCCCTGTCCGATCTTATCCCCTTCATATGCATACCAGGCTCCGCTCTTGTTTACGATGGAGCATTCTGCAGCCAGATCCAGGATATCTCCCTCTCTGGAAATACCGGTTCCGAACATGATATCAAACTCTGCCTGCTTAAATGGCGGAGCGACCTTGTTCTTAACTACTTTCACACGGGTGTGGTTTCCGACCATCTCACCACCCTGCTTCAAGGTTTCCACACGACGTACATCCATACGGACAGATGCATAGAATTTCAGCGCACGTCCACCGGTTGTAGTTTCCGGATTGCCAAACATCACTCCAACCTTCTCACGAAGCTGGTTGATAAAGATCACCACGCAGTTGGACTTGCTGATAACAGCCGTCAGTTTACGGAGTGCCTGTGACATCAGACGGGCCTGCAGACCTACATGGCTGTCTCCCATATCTCCTTCGATCTCTGCCTTGGGAACCAGAGCTGCAACAGAATCCACAATCACGATATCCACAGCACCGGAACGTACCATAGTCTCTGTGATCTCCAGCGCCTGCTCTCCGTTATCCGGCTGTGAAATATAAAGGTTGTCGATATCAACACCTATACTCTTGGCATAAACAGGATCAAGAGCATGCTCCGCATCGATAAATCCTGCGATTCCGCCTCTCTTCTGCACCTCAGCGACCATATGTAAGGCTACCGTTGTCTTACCACTGGACTCCGGTCCGTAGATCTCCACGATACGTCCCTTGGGAACACCACCTACACCAAGGGCGATATCCAGGCTTAAGCATCCTGTGGGAACTGCCTCCACCTGCATATGGGAGCTGGAATCTCCAAGCTTCATGACAGAGCCTTTACCGAACTGTTTCTCAATATTTCCAAGGGCCGCTTCCAACGCCTTCTGCTTCTCTTCACTGATCATTATGTAATCTCCTATTCTTTATTCTCTTTCTAATCAGGTTTCCTGCAATCCGAACCTTTGTTCGTGTTTTCTGTATTACATAGTATTATAAAACGGAATGATTGTCAATAAGATACTTGAAAATCCCTCTGTTTTTTTGTTGACAGGATCTCTAAAAATCCGACAAAAGGCTTCCCATACATGATTTCTTTTTCCTCTCTGAATACAAAAAAGCAGATAAAAAGATTTCCCTCTTCATCTGCTTTTTATGCAATACATTTCCTGTTACTGATCGTTGGTCAGCTTCAGTTTGTCCAGAATATAGAATACAAGGCTTAACGCCATGGCAACCACACATGCCAGCACCATACCGGTAAGCTCAACATTTCCAAGCTTCAGGGCAATTCCGGAAAGACCTACAACAAAGACAACGCTTGTCAGCGTCAGATTTCTGGACTTGCTGTAATCCACGTGATTGTCAACCAGCATGCGAAGTCCGGATGTTCCGATCATTCCGTAAAGAAGGAAGGAAATCCCACCGATCACCGGACCGGGAATGGTACTGATCAGGGCTGCCAGTTTACCAAGGAAGGAACAGCAGATAGAAAGCACTGCCGCACCACCGATCACCTGTACACTGTAAACCTTTGTCACCGCCATGACACCGATGTTCTCACCGTAAGTAGTTGTCGGCACAGAACCAAGGCATCCGGAAACTGTGGTAGAGAAGAAATCTGCAAACAGGGATCTGTGAAGCCCCGGATCTTTCAGAAGATTTCTTCCAACAATCTTTCCGGTTACGATCTGATGGCCGATATGCTCGGAGGTTACCAGAAGCAGTGCCGGAAAGATCGTCATAATGGCCTCAAAATTAAATTTCGGAGATGTAAAGTTGGGAAGAGCAAAAAATGCCGCTTCCCTTACCTGTGTAAAATCCAGAAGCCCGCATGCACCTGCTGCCACATATCCCGCAATGATCGCAATCAGGATCGGAATAACAGAAAGGAAGCCTCGGAACAGGATCTGCCCGAATACCGCAACTCCAAGTGTGACCAGAAATACGATCACATTCTTCGGATCTACCTTATCGTCCAGAAGTCCTGCCGTACTTGCCGCATTTCCCGCAAGCTCCAGACCGATCAGTGCCACTACCGGTCCCATTGCCGCTGTAGGAAGCACGATATCGATCCAGTCTGTTCCGCACTGGCGGACAATCAATGCAACACACATACCAGCAATACCCAGAACAACGAAACCACCAAGGGCATACTCATATCCATACTTGCTGATCACCAGAAGAGCCGGTGAAAGGAAGGCAAAACTGGAACCTAAATAAGCCGGTGCCTTTCCTTTTGTGATGAAAATAAAAAGGAGTGTTCCCACACCATTCATCAGAAGCACAATAGCCGGACTGATACCAAAAAGGAATGGCACCAGCACGGATGCTCCGAACATGGCGAACATGTGCTGGATACTTAACGGTATCAGCATCTTTGCAGGTACTTTTTCCTCGACCTGTATAATTCTTTTTTCCACTCTCAAATCCTCCTGTTTCTTATTATCTCACAGATTATAGCACAGGTTTTCACATCGTGGGAAATTTTTTACACAAATATGCAGATACTGTGTGTTATACTGTTATTATCTCCGGAAAAACAGACGTATTCCATAAATACAGCTGCTGTCTGTTCCGGAAGGAATTTTTCAGAAAGGAACATTCTTCTATGAAAGCATACCAACGACTTCTATCCTATGTAAAAATATTCACCCCCAGCAATGAAGAAAGCTCTTCTTCCCCCTCTTCCCAGTGCCAGTTTGACCTGGCCCGGCTTCTTGTGGAGGAACTGAAAGATCTTGGGATCTCCGATGTGTCTCTGGATGAACACTGTTACGTTTATGCACATCTTCCTGCTACAAAAGGCCTGGAGCACTGCAAAGCACTGGGCTTTATCGCTCATATGGATACGGTTTCCGATTTCTGTGACCATGTAGTCACACCGGTGGTCACAGAAGATTACGATGGAAAAGAGCTCCCTCTCGGCACAAGCGGCAGAACCCTTTCCCCGGAAATGTTCCCGCATCTTGCTTCACTTGCCGGGCGTACCCTGATCACCTCAGACGGAACCACGATCCTGGGCGCAGACGACAAGGCCGGCATTGCAGAGATCATCACTGCGCTGGAGCATATCCTTACGGAAAAAATACCTCACGGACCTCTCTGCGTCGCTTTTACTCCGGATGAAGAAATCGGCATGGGACCGGCCCACTTTGATGTAAAAAAATTCGGTGCGGATTATGCATATACCCTGGACGGCGATACGGAAGGCGAGATCCAGTACGAAAACTTTAACGCCTGCAGTGCAAAAGTAACCTTCCAGGGCGTTAATGTACATCCCGGTTCTTCCAAAAATACCATGGTCAACGCTGCTCTCGTTGCCATGGAGTTTAATTCCATGCTTCCATCTGCGGATACTCCAAGGAACACAGCGGACTATGAAGGATTTTTCCATCTTTGCTCCATGAAAGGAGATGTTTCCCAGGCTGAACTTCAGTATATTGTCCGTGATCACGATGCCGCTTCTTTTGAAGTACGCCAGAAAACGCTCTCACATATCGCAGAAATCCTCAATGAAAAATGGGGCAAAGGCACCATAACTCTTACCATCACCCAGCAGTACCGCAATATGAAAGAGGTCATCGATACCTGCCCGTGGCTGATCATCCTGGCAGAGGAAGCCTGCCGTAACTGTGATGTCGCACCTCTCATCCTGCCTATCCGCGGCGGCACAGATGGTGCACAGCTAAGCTTCATGGGACTGCCCTGCCCGAATCTGGGAACCGGCGGACATGCCTATCACGGGCCTTATGAGCATATTACAGCAGAAGGAATGGATGCCGCTGTGAACGTTACTCTGGAGATCATAAGACTGTTTTCACAGAAAAAAGTCTAAAGGGAATCCATTCTTCAAAAGCCTGCATTTCCAGAGACCTGATATAATAAAAAAATACTCACAGATCCTCCGGCTGGAAATCTGCCGGAACAAATCTGTGAGTATTTTTTTCTGTGCTAGCTGTGTTCACTTTGAGTTCTGCACCGAATAACTGTATTGCCGTTTACTGATCGGACTTACAGATCAGATGATCTTCATCATTCTCGCCAGCTTCTTCATATATCTTCCACCAGGCATCATACCCAGCTCTTCTTCACCAGGCTTGCTTACAAACAGATATACAATAAAGTATACAACTGCTGCCAGCATCACGGAAATACCCAGGCAGATCACATTGGAATGGATCAGCGCATACAGACCGTAATACACCACTCCCGCAACACCCCCCATCGGGATAGATGCCAGGAACGGGCTTAAATAAGCACTTCTCCACGGATTCTTATAGCCCATATATTTCTTGATGGAACGGTCATTGAGAAGACACATCACAACCGCATAAACGATCTGGGCGATGACAATGGTATAAACACCAAGATTGGTAAATACCAGAAGCAGAGCCATGGCTATCACATCAGCCACCAGAGCAATGGCTGCATGGATCATCGGGAGCTTCGGCTTGCCGATCCCCTGAAGTACACCGTTGGTGATATTGGAGTTGCCATTCAGGATAATGGTGATTCCTCCCAGGATCAGAAGCTGTCCGCCTACACCGTTGGTTCCCGGGAAGATCAGTCTCGTGATCGGTCCTGAAAGAACTGCAAGACCTACTGCCGCAGGAATAGAGATCAGCATACTGATCCATGTGGCACGGTCTGTCTTCATATTTGCACCTTCAATATCGTGCATTGCATAATGCGCGGAAACCTCAGGGATCATAGATGTTGGTGCTGTACTCGCCAGGGTAAGCGGGATATTGATCAGCGTCATATAATATCCGTACTCGGAATACAAGGTCTGGATCACGTCCTTGGCAGCACCCTTGATATCCATGATACCGGAATACATATAGCTGTTGATATATCCGTTTACATTATAAATAAAAGCACTGAGAATGATCGGCATGATAATGAGCACGATATTGCTCATTACATGCCCCATACTCTCATTTACAGAATGGCGGTCATTGACGATCCTTTTCCGGATGATCTTACGGTTTATCCCATAAACGATCAGCATAAAGATCAGCGCAGAAGCCACACCTGCTCCGGTACCCATAGTAGCTCCTGCTGCACCCCAGCGATGAACCAGATCCATATCTCCTGTTGCGGAAAAATGCTGGATAAATACATGTGACATCAGAAGCGCAAAGGTTGCCACAAAGATCTGCTCAATGATCTGCGAGATCGATGTAGGCATCATATTGCGGTATGCCTGGAAATATCCACGGAATACACCGCAAAGACCGGACATGAAAATTGTGGGCGCAAGCATCTGCAGTGCCAGACGGGCGTTCGCCATACTGTCAGGAACCAGGATCCCTGCACCAAATACACAGATCAGCGCCACGATACCGCCGGCAACTGCCGCATAGATCAGTGCGCCGTAAAATACCTTCTGTGCATCCTTATATCTGTGAAAAGCAATCTTCTCCGCCATGATCTTGGATACAGCCTGAGGAATACTGAAGGACGCAATCATCAACAGAATAAAATATACATTCTGTGCAAACTGAAAAAGTGCAAAGCTCTGACTTCCCAGTGTGGTTGAAAGCGGACTCTTATACAGCATTCCGATGATCTTGGAGATCAGCGCCGCAACCATAAGAAAAGATGCGTTTTTCACAAGTGTGTTATCATTTTTTTTACCCATTTTACTTTCCCTAACTTAAATATTCTCAATCTGCCAGTCAACAGGTTCTACCCCATTGGCTTTCAAAAATTCATTAGCCTTGCTGAAATGCCTGCATCCGAAAAATCCCCGGTAGGCAGAAAGGGGACTTGGATGTGGTGCCTCCAGGATCAGATGCTTCGGATTATGAAGCATGGATGCCTTCATCTGAGCAGGTCGCCCCCAGAGAAGAAACACGATCGGGCGATCCTCCTGGTCCAGGATCCGGATGGCCGCATCGGTAAACTGCTCCCAGCCGATCCCTCTGTGGGAATTGGCCTGATGTGCACGTACAGTCAGCACTGTGTTCAAAAGAAGCACGCCCTGCTTTGCCCATTTTTCCAGATTACCGTTGTTTGGGATATAACATCCCATATCATCCTCAAGTTCCTTATAAATATTCACCAGAGATGGCGGTGTTTCCACACCTTTTTTTACAGAAAAGCAAAGCCCATGGGCCTGTCCGTCATTGTGATAAGGGTCCTGTCCCAGGATCACAACCTTTACCTGATGCAGAGGCGTAAAATGAAACGCATTGAACATATCTTCCGGCGGCGGAAAAATCTTTCTTGTTCTGTATTCTGTCATCACGGTTTTATAAAGTTTGGCATAGTAGGGCTGATGAAATTCACCTTTCAGTGCCTCCTGCCAGTCTCCTGCTATAGGAGCCATATCTATCACCTCTCATCCAACTTATCTTCTCACGGAAATTCCTTTTTCCGCAAGGTAATCCTTCACTTCCCAGATCTCCAGCTCTTTGTAGTGGAACAGAGATGCTGCCAGTGCCGCATCTGCTCCGCCTTCTGTCAGTGCATCATAAAAATGCTCCAGGGTTCCGGCACCACCGGAGGCGATCACCGGGATGGAAACCGCATCTGCAACGGCTCTTGTAAGTTCAATATCATACCCTGCCTTGGTTCCGTCACAATCCATGCTGGTAAGAAGGATCTCACCTGCGCCAAGTTCTTCCACCTTCTTTGCCCATTCAAGAGCGTCAATACCGGTATCCAGTCTTCCGCCATGTTTGTAGATATTCCAGCCGCCATCCGGTCTTCTCTTGGCATCAATGGCAACTACTACACACTGGCTTCCGAATTTCTGTGCAGCCTCATGGATCAGCTCCGGACGGTCGATAGCTGCGGAATTTACAGAAATCTTATCCGCACCTTCACGGAGAAGTTTCCGGAAATCATCTACGGTACGGATTCCTCCGCCTACGGTAAACGGGATAAATACGTTGGCTGCAACAGCTCTTACCATATCCACCACGGTATCACGCTCCTCACAGGAGGCAGTGATATCAAGAAAAACAAGCTCGTCCGCACCGGCGGCATCATAAGCTTTGGCAATTTCCACCGGATCTCCGGCATCCTTAAGATCAACAAAATTCACGCCTTTTACCACACGTCCCTTATTTACATCAAGACATGGAATGATTCTTTTTGTAAACATGATCATGCCTCCTCCTTTCCGGTACCTGCCTCAAGTGCCGCAAAATTCTCAAGGATCTTCAAGCCCCACCGGCTGCTTTTTTCCGGATGGAACTGACATGCAAATACATTTCCCTTCTCCACCGACGCATGGATGCATGTGCTGTACTGAGTAGTCGCTTTCACGATCTCTTTCTCCTCCGCCTGAAGATAATAGGAATGTACAAAGTAAACGTATGTGTTTTCCGGAATATCCTTAAATAATCTTCCGCTGTTCTGAATATGCAGGGAATTCCATCCCATATGCGGGATCTTCAGTCCCGGACTTGGCGGAATGCGCAGGATTTTTCCCTTCAGGATCCCAAGACCTTTCACTCCCGGTGTCTCATCACTGCTCTCAAAAAGCAGCTGCAGTCCAAGGCAGATTCCAAGAAAGGGCGTTCCCTTTTCCACGATCTCATGTATTACCGGAACAAATCCGTATTTTTTGAGATTTTCCATAGCATCACCAAAGCTTCCAACTCCCGGAAGGATTACTTTATCTGCTTTCAGAAGCACCTGGGGATCTCTTGAGACGACAGTCTCCTGTCCCAGATACTGAAGTGCTTTTTCCACACTTTTGATGTTTCCCGCATCGTAGTCAATGATTCCTATCATAATAATGCTTCCTCCTGCTCTTTTGTATCTCGATATTCCTCTCTCACCTTCGATTTACATTGCTTTAGTATAACGCAAAAACAGGCGGTTGCAAAGACTTTTCTCTGCTGCCGCCCATTTTTTCACATTATCACGGTAAAGTTTTATTATTTCCGGTCCAGTGTAAACCAGAATTCCACGCCATTATCAAAGTTCTGCACACCATATTCCTGGTTCATACTTTCCATGATGGCCTTTACAATAGATAAACCAATACCGCTTCCGCCGTATTCCCTGGTTCTCGCTTTATCAACTTTATAAAATTTATTCCAGAGATTAGGTACATCTGCCTCAGGGATCGGGGTCCCTGTGTTAAACACACTGATCTTCACATGGTTATCCTCATCCTGCAGCTTGATCTCGATTTCTTTCTCTCCCTCCAGATGGTTCAGGGCATTGCTTACATAGTTTGTCACAACCTCTTCGATCTTAAACTCATCGGCCCATACATAAACCGGCTTCTCCGCCTCAAAGATCACTTTTGCATCCTTCTGTCCGATCATGATATTCATGGTCTGAAGCACGCCGCGGATCAGGGATACGATATCAAACCGCTCCATTACAACTGCATCTTTGCCGGATTCCAGCTGATTCAGTGTAAGAAGATTTTTTACCAGTTTATTCATCCTGGAGGCTTCATCCATGATGACATCGCAATAGAACTCTCTGCTCTCAGAATCATCGGAAATATTTTCTTTCAGGCCTTCTGCATAGCCCTGGATCAGGGCGATCGGAGTTTTCAGCTCATGAGATACGTTATCCAGAAATTCCTTCCGCATCTTGTCGATCTTGATCTTGTCCTCAATGTCACGCTGCAGTTCATTGTTTGCGGATTTCAGTTCACTGATGGTAGTCTCAAGCTGTGAAGACATCCGGTTGAAATTATCTCCCAGAACATCGATCTCATTGCCGACTTTGCTCTCGTATTTTGCTTCAAAATCCAGATCTGACATTTTTCTGGAAAGTTCCGTAAGCTCACTGATGGGACGGGTGATCCTCCTGGTCACGACCATAATGATCAGACCACTTAGGATTATGATCATCAGACCTACCGCAAAGTAAAACTTATTGGAAATATCAGCGCTCTCCCTGATGCTCTCAAGGGGTGTCCTTATGATAAAATAATGTTCATCATCCAGCTGTCCCCAGCATTCCACATAATCCATTCCCGCAAAACGGTCATGCGACTGCTGGATGGTATAATTGTCACCCTGCTTCAAGGTCCGGCTCTTATCTCCGTCCTCATCCAGACCGTAGACATATCCGAACAGCTTGCTCTGAAGCATTTTTTCATTTTCACCCCAGGAAAGCCAGCTGGTATTGCTGCTGTCAATGATAACCCAGGAAAGATTGTTTCTGGAGCAGGCTCTCTGGATCTCATCGGGAATACTCTCAGAACCTTTCGAGCTGTTGCTGTTCATCATCTTGTCAATATCTGTATTTTCCAGAGTTGTTCGGAGATCCAGAAGTACATCGATCTTTTTTGTCACATAGTATTTTTCAAGAAAGGCTCCGTTGATCACGGTAATAGTCAGAATGGATAAAAACAGCAGACCGATAAAGTATGCTGTGATCTGATGGCGGAGACTATGGATCTTTTTTATTTTTTCCTTCGGTTTTTTCATTCTCCTACCTCAAACTTGTAGCCCATCCCCCAGACTGTCTTGATATACTCTCCCTTATCGCCCATTTTACTTCTCAGCTTTTTGACATGAGTATCAATGGTTCTGGCATCTCCGAAATAATCATAATTCCACACAGAATTCAGGATCTTTTCTCTGGAAAGAGCGATTCCCTCATTCTCCAGGAAATAAGTCAGAAGCTCAAATTCCTTGAAGCTCAGATCCATCGGTTTATCATCTACCGTTGCCTGATGCGCTGCCTTGTCAATGACAATCCCACCTGCTGAAAGTATCTCATCCGGGTTGCTCTGTCCCGTTCTTCGAAGAATGGCTTCTACACGTGCTACCAGGATCTTGGGGCTGAAGGGTTTGGAGATATATTCGTCCACCCCGAGTTCAAATCCCAGAAGCTCATCACGCTCATCTCCTCTTGCTGTCAGCATAATGATGGGAACCTTGGAATTTTTGCGTATCTCACGACATACTTCCCAGCCATCCATCTTCGGCATCATCACATCCAGGATCAAAAGCGCAATGTCCTTTTCTTTATAAAAAATATCCATGGCCTCCTCACCGTCACCTGCTTCCAGTACCTGGAAATTCTTTTTGGTGAGAAAATCCTTTACCAGTTTTCTCATTCTGCTCTCATCATCTACTACAAGAATTTTTAATGCATCCATTCTATCTTCCTCCGTTTCTCAGTCGCTGTTCCGGCCAGCTGCTGACAGCCCGAAATGCTCTGTATTATCCCTCTTTACAAAAAGCTGAGCTTTTACTTCCGGTTCATTCTAAAGCGGATATTTCCATTCCACTTTGCTACTGCTCATAATATATCACAGGTTTGTGTTGTGTGTGTGAACGTAATTTCATTTTTTTTATTTTATCCGCCAAAAAAGGAGAACCCTCTAAAAGGATTCTCCGATCTTTTCTCCCATGAGTACTCTTGTTTCAATTCCTTCACGGGAATTGTTTAAAATATCTTCATCCGGCTTTACCGCATTTTTTTCAGTGATCAGCACAATGGTGGAGCCGCCGAAAGCAAAATTTCCTTTTTCGTCTCCCCGTTTCACAGATCCTTTCCTTGGCCGGTTTTCAATCCTTCCAACAAAAAGAGCACCTACCTCCATCATCAGCACGGTACGGAAATTCTCTGTTTTCAAAAGAGAATACTCTCTGCTGTTTTCCTTGTAGATCGGATAGGCATCGTTGGCCACGGGGTTGACTGTATGCAGGATCCCCGGGATCCTGATGCGTCCGGACTCCGCCGCATTGTCCGGATAAATATATCTGTGATAATCCTGAACGCAGAGACGAAGCACCCACACATAGCCATCCTGATATCTTTTTCCAAGAGAAGGATTCCTGAGAAGCTCCTCTATGGTATATTCGGTCTGTTTGATATGAAGACGGGCTTTTTCATCTGCCGGATACACACTCACCCTGCAGTCACAGGGACTGATAAAATGTCCCGGTTCCATATCAATATGGCGGGCACCCTCCCGGATCTTCCGCTTGAAAAAATCATTGTAGGAAGTATATTTACGCTTTTCATAATCACTCATATCCAGATGATTGAACCGTATAAAGGGTTTCACCGCTGCTGCCGAAAGCCTGGAATCCAGAAGCCATCCCATGGCAATAGAAACAATGGGAGTAACCAGAGGCCGGATCATCATACGTCCGGCCACAGAACCGTAGATTTTTTCCAGGAGATTGTTCTGAAAGGAATCTTCCTCTGTAATATGCCCCATTCTGTCCGCTGTCCGGATCATAGATTACCGCCTCTCTCCATAGAAAGCTTGTAGAGATAATTGAATTTCCACCATCCCTCATTGTAGAAAAGTACAAGAAGAACTGCCACCGCAACTACCGCAACAATGATCACCAGTTCCCGGTTGGTCGGCTTACGGAATCTAAAATCCAGGATAAACAGAAGTCCTACCGTCAGCATTGCAATATGAAGGAGCACCACAAACCATTTATATTCCGGAAAAAGCAGGGATACCACAAACAGAAGCGGCAGGACCACAGACATGGATGTGATGGGAAGGCCCTGATAATATTTTCGGTTTTCGGATGTTTCATTCTGACGTTTTTCCTCCATGACGTTGAAATACGCCAGACGGATCAGGCCTGCCAGACCATAAAATAAAAGAATAGCTATTCCGTAAACATGACACATTCCAAGCTTAAATCCCAGCACAATGGGAAGGATTCCGAAACAGACGATATCTGCAAGGGAATCAATCTGGATCCCGAAGCATTTCTCTTCTTCCGTTCTGTTTTTCTTGGTCCTTGCGATCTTTCCGTCAAACATATCGCACAGTCCGGAAAATGCAAGACAGCACACCGCTGCTGAAATATGGTCCGTCACAGCACAGAAGATTCCGATCATGGAAGAAACTACGCTTATGTAAGTCATTATTACCGTGTAATCATAAAATCCTATCATTTGCACACCTCTTTTTCTTTTTCATGTCAGGCTATATTCACAGTCCCGCAGGGGACTTACCTGATCTGGGTCAAGCAGATCTCCGCGATCTGCATTCGATTAAATCTTTTCAGGATTCCTTTTTCCGATAGTGAGCTGAGCCACCGCAGTAAACACCGCACTGATCAGCAGCTCTCCGTAATATCCCAGTCCTCTGCTAAGTACCATTCCAGGAAGCAGCAGGCCACCGAATACCGGACTGAAAATGGTAAGAAACAAAGTCTCACTGATTCCCATTCCTCCCGGAAGCGGCAGCATATCCACAGATACCGATATCACTGCCTGGAGAAAAAGGATATCCCAGAAACCGGTTCCATGAAGTCCAAAAGCCTGATATACAAACCATGTTACTGCAAACAGTGCCATACGCTGGATAAAAGTGATCCCTATTACTTTAACGATCACCAACGGATTATTCTTCAGATATGCCGCAGTATTTCGGTAAGTATCCATGGAAGCTTCCAGTTTTTTCAGCCGTCCCTCTTTTTTCCTCATCAGATGAAACCGTTCCAGAAGCTTCATTCCCTTCACCAGGATCGCTTTTGCAAAAAGCGGATGAAATACCAGAATGGTCATAAAAGTGACACAGAAGATATTCAGCATCAGTCCCAGATAAAACACCGGCAGGATTCCTTCCAGATATCTGTGAAGAAATCCTCTTCCGAAAATCGCGATTCCAATACCGATCACCACAAGCACCAGCTTATAGGTGATCGTCACGATCATCAGTATCACCGTTGACACCGGAATGGAAATCTTCTCTTTTTTCATATAGTAGATCTGCATGGGCTGTCCGCCGCTGGCGGATGGTGTGATACAGCTGAAAAAAAATCCTACAGACGAAAACAGAAAGCAGGTCCTTTTTTTCAGATGGATCCCACTGGAACGCATCATATACCAGATAATGATGGATTCTCCCCAGATAAAAAATGCTACCAGTGCAATTCCCGGAAGTAACCACCGTTTATCTGCCCTGTGTATGGCATCCATCATGAAAGACAGGTCTTCTCCGTGAAAAACACCGTAGATGGTCAGGGCAAAAACTGCTGCCAGGAACACTCCGTTAAATATGATCTTTTTTCTGTTCTTCATCACTTGACACCTTCTGTATATCTGTTGATCTTCTTTTCAATTTTAGTTCCAAACCGTTCATAAATATGCCAGAGTTCTGTTTTCTGTCCCAGAATAAAGCATACCTGAGCTAGGATCACACCACCTGCTACATCCACAAGTACATGCTGCTTGGTAAAAATGGTAGACAGAAAAACCAGCACAGCCAGTGTAAACGATACCCCCTTATACCATGTCGGAATTCTTTTCTGATCTTTGATCCCCAGAAAACAGAACCAGCTTACCAGACAATGGATAGATGGAAACAGGTTATCTGCCGCGTCAATGGAATACAGCCAGCCGGCCAGCAGATCCCAGATTCCGTTTCCTTCGATCATCGGTCTTGTATTGGTAGTGGGATATGCCAGAAATATGATCAGACACACACAACGGGATATAATATCCGCAGTAAAAAAACGGTAAACCTGTTCCCGCTCCTGCCTTGCCGCTAGAATATAATTCACTGCCCAGAATACATAACAGCCAAAATAGATAATCAAAAACTGCGGCACAAATGGGAGCCGCAGATCAAGATTACTTTCTATATTGTGATGATACCAACCGCCTGCGATCGCCCTTGAACCGGAATATACAAGACAGTTAAATACAAATGAAAAAACAAGGGGAAAAAGCCCGTACGCAGGTACGATCCCTATTACATATTTCCAAAAACGTTTCATAAATTCACGCCTCATTATTTTATTGATATCAGGAATAAAACATATTCTTCTCCTGCTAACATCTGCTAGTCACAGTATAACAGTCGGGGCGTATGGTTTCAACTAAATATGGAAAGTTTAAGAATTGTTAAGATTTGAGTTCAGTTATTTTTTCTTTTTTGTTCATACTTTTTTCAGAATGACGTCACAGAATGACCACAAAATATGAGTATATTATTAGATGTGCAAAGGGTACTACCTTTGATAACACTTTTTTCTTTTTCATACTGCCGGGGCTGCCTCCAAACAAAGCCCCGGCCTCCTTCCTTTTTAATTTCCCATTTTTTTAATTATGCCATGCAAGACGTACACTTGACAGATGTACTTCTTTTGTCATCCAGTCCACATCGTTGGTGATCCAGTCCATGATCCCGAGCTGGCGTGTCTCCCATGCGATGGTTGCCTCTCTTGCTTCCGGTGTTTCTTCCACTTCCATGGTTATGTCGATCTCATCATATCCAAAAATATATCCTCCTGCGCTCCAGATGCTGAAGTTGCTGTCCGGGCCCGGATCTATTGTTTCGCCTCTTTGTGCCACAAGTCCGTCATGACGGGCTTTATATTCTTCCTCACAGCCGTCTTTTAATTTTGTCATGAACATTCTGTGGCGGATCAGCTCTTTGTTTTCTCTCACAACACCAAAATTGTGATACATCAGGCGCATGTCTTTTCCGGGAGTAGAGATCCAGGTAAAGGTATCTCCAATCTTTTCAGTCAATGCTGCCTTTACTTTCTCCTCTTCCGGAGAGATCACCGCTCCGTCTGCATTTTCGTAATATCCGAATACAAGGTCTGCCGCATTCCAGATGCTGAAATTATGGATGCCGTTACGGTCAAGATATGCAGTAAGCTCCGGCCAGATCTCGCCTAAGATCTTACGGTAATCATTCATTTTTCCTTCTTTTACTTTCATTGCAAAAGCATGTCGTTCCATTTGTGCTATCCTCCTATTTTGATGTTCCTGTGCTATGTTTTCCACTATGAGCAGATGTAGTTTTTCTACCCTCATATGATTTGATTCTATCACTTTCATTCTGTTTTTACAATTATGAGGGCAGGATTTCCGATCACTGCCACCAGACTGATAAGCAGAATGGGTTTTCCATCCTTTCTCCCCTCCGGACGCGTCAGCTCTGTCCAATCTCTTTCAGGGCTGTCTGAAGCTGCGTGTCTTCTTTATGTGTAAGTTCTGTCCAGTCTGTGATGTCTCCAGAAAGCTCTGCTTCCACATCCGGATTGATTCCTTTTTTGTTGATATCATTGCCCTTTGGCGTAAAATATTTTGCGATAGTGATCTTTACCGCACTGCCATCGGTAAGAGAATGGATGGTCTGCACCACTCCCTTCCCATAGGTAGTTGTTCCTACAATCGTTCCAATCCCGTAGTCCTTCACCGCCCCCGCAAAGATCTCAGATGCACTGGCACTGTTTCCGTTTACCAGAACAGCCAGCGGCATGTCCAGTTCATTTTTTCCGTCGCAGGTTTCCTCTTCCCTCTTTCCGTTTTTGTCCTCCGTATAGACGATCAGCCCTTCCGGAAGTATCTGGCGGAGTACGCCGCAGACTGCAGTAAGAAGGCCTCCCGGATTATCACGGAGATCCACAACCAGCTTCTTCATTCCCTGATCCTTCAGATCTGCAAATGCTTTTTTATACTGATCGCTGGTCACCTCAGAAAATTCGGAAATCCGGATATAGCCGGTGTCTTCGGAAAGCATCTCATGGGAAACAGTCTGAATCTCCACATCCCGGATCTCCACTTTGACATCCCGGGTTTTCTCTTCGTTTTCCCGCTGTATGGTCAGCATTACGGAATCTTTCTCACTGTCACGGACCATGGAAGCAATATCTGAAGTTTCTTTGTCTGTAACATCAGCTCCATCTACTGCCTTGATCACATCTCCCTTTTTCAGTCCCACCTGTTCTCCAGGTCCCCCCTCATAAAGCTGTATGATCTTTGCCCCTCCGGCGTCATCCTTCTGAAGAACGGCACCGATTCCTACATAGGAGCCTTCATTGGAAGTATTCAGCTCTTTATACTGTTCTGCTGTGTAATAGGTGGAGTACGGATCCTTCAAGCCGGCAAGCAGGCCAGCATAAAGCCCCTCCCGCAGGCTGCTTTCGTCTTTTTCATCCAGATATTCTTTATCGATCAGTTCTTCCAGGTAATTCAGCTTCTGAACCGTTTTCACATCGGACAGCGCATTACCTTTCGGAAACAGCATTTTCTGATAGCTGGCAAAAACAGTGCCTGTCACAACCAGCGTTGATGCCACTCCAATGGCTATACCTTTTTTGAATTCTTTATTTTTCATATTTTTCCTTTCTTCTGTCCCCCGCTGTGCGCCGTCCGGTTTTTGTATACCGAAAACGGCTGCCGATTTTCCGACAGCCGCTGTATATCTTATGATCACACATCATGCGGATACATAAGATTCTCTGCTATTTGGTTATACTCTGAGATGTTTTCTTGTTGTGAAAAAGCTTCCCAGAAGACCGATTCCAACACCAAGTCCAAGTCCCATAGGAACCAGACCCTCATAAATCTGCCAGATTGGAATGAAATCCACGATTCCTGTCAATACATTGAATTTTGTCAGAATAAACTCTACAGCGGAATTATACAGGAAAAACAGGCAGATCAGCGGTATCGCCGCACCGATCACACCGAGGATCATACCTTCCAGAAGGAATGGCAGTCGTACAAAAGCATCTGTAGCTCCTATGTATTTCATAATTCCGATTTCTTCCTTACGGACGGAAATCCCCATAGATACTGTATTGCTGATCAGGAATATGGAAATGATCAAAAGGATTGCGATCACGGCAATCGACACATAAGAAACCAGCTTGTTGATGGACCCCAGTGTCCTGGATGCCTGTTCAGACTGATTTACCTTCCGGACATGTTCCAGTCCCTGGATATAATTCACCAGTTCTGTCTGCTTGGTAATATCATTGAGATATACCTGATAATTGGATGAATTGGCAAGAGGGTTATCATCTTTAAATCCATCTGCCGCATCTTCATCTCCAAAATATTTCTGTTTATATTCTTCCCATGCCTGATCTGCGGACTGATATTCCATCCTGGCCACTTCCGGCCTGGACTGAATAGCATCGCCGATCGCCTGGATCTCTTCCTCCGAAGTGCCCTCATCAAAGAATACTGTGATCGGTACTTCTTCCTCCACCTTATGGGCAATATTACCGACGTTGTTCACGATGGAATAGAAAATGCCTACCAGAAAAATGCAGGCTGCCATTGTGATGATACATGCCAGGGAAAACATCCAGTTTCTTTTTATATTCTTAAATCCCTGCTTCAGGGTATACCAGATCGTACTAGGCCTCATGATATCCTCCCTCTTTCTCATCGCTGATGATCTTGCCGTTGTGCATGGTAACTACTCGCTTGCGCATGGCATTGACGATGTCCTTATTGTGGGTGACTACCAGAACTGTGGTTCCTCTGTCATTGATCTGCTCCATCAGAGCCATGATCTCTTCGGAGGTTTTCGGATCCAGATTTCCGGTCGGCTCATCTGCCAGAAGGATGTCCGGGCGGTTTACCAGTGCTCTGGCAAGAGCAACTCTCTGCTGCTCACCACCGGAAAGCTCATCCGGGTATGCCTTATACTTTCCTGCAAGTCCTACCTCCTGGAGAACCTCCGGCACACGTTTGCGAATCACACGAGTAGGTCTTCCTATGACACGCTGCGCAAATGCTACATTCTCATATACATTACGGTCTTTTAAAAGACGGAAATCCTGAAATACTACCCCAAGCTTTCTGCGATACTTGGCAACGCGTCTGTGTTTCATCTTCTCCAGACGTTCTCCGCTGACTGTGATCGTTCCGCTGGTAGAATCCAGTTCTTTCATCAGAAGCTTGATCAGTGTGGATTTACCAGAACCACTGCTTCCTACTACAAATACGAATTCCCCTTTATCAACATGTAAGTTCGCATGATTCACAGCCGGAAGACCCGGGCCGTAAGATTTGCTCACATCTACAAGATCGATCATATATATCCTCCTCTATATTATAAAAGCATAATTCTCTTAATTTTTTTGTAACATTATTGTAATATATATTCTGTTTAAATGCAAGAATAAATTTCCCAGGCCCCACAACCGTTACTGTTCATTCCATTCTCAGTAACACACTTCGCGGAATATTACCGGTGAACAATGACCAACAGACCTCTTCAAATTATTTATTTTAACGTAAAAATACCAAAATTACAATAGAGTCATGGATGTTATCTGTGAAGTTCATGTGAATTCGTTATTGTTCACTCCGTTCTCAGTAACACGCTTCGTGAATGCTTCCACCCGGGGGGGGGGACATTTACACAATATTCCATGATGAAAAACACTCATACAAAAACTGCCACCTATTCCGGGAAGGAATAAGCGGCAGTTTAAAAGTTCTATAGCAGTCCTCGTAAATAATGCATTTAAGACAGTTCAGCAGAGTGTGAAATCCTGCATTCTGCATGCTATTAATACTCTAATGTCTCCATATATTTCATATATCGAACAACCATCAGCGCGATCTTAAATGTAATGGCATCCTCAAACACTCTCAAATCAAGGCCTGTACTCTTCTGGAGTTTATCCAGACGATATACCAGCGTATTTCTGTGGATATACAGCTGACGTGAAGTTTCAGATACGTTCAGACTGTTCTCAAAGAATTTATCGATGGTTACAAGTGTCTCCTCATCGAAATCATCCGGAGATTTGTTATCAAAGATCTCGCGGATAAACATCTTACACAGAGGAATAGGCAGCTGATAGATCAGTCGTCCGATTCCAAGTGAGCTGTATGCGATAACTTCCCTGTCTCCGAAGAAGATCTTACCTACATCAAGGGCCATACGCGCTTCCTTGTAGGAACGTGAAACTTCTTTCAACTCATTGACAATGGTACCGTATGCCATGTGGACATCCTCACCATCTTTATTCAGATCCAGAGTATCCATAATAGTATGAGCCAGCTTATCCATCTCCGGATAGCCCTCTCCCTCTTCCAGTTCCTTGACAATAATGATGCTCTTCTCATCAACAGCAGTAATAAAATCTCTGCTCTTTCCGCCAAAAAGGCTCTTCACGCTCTCTACAGAGCTGTGATCTTTCTCCTGGTTCAGTTCCAGGATCATAACTACACGACGGACATCTGCTTCAATATGAAGCTTCTTCGCTCTGTTGTAAATATCCACCAGAAGAAGATTATCAAGAAGAAGATTCTTGATAAAGCTGTCTTTGTCAAAACGCTCCTTGTACGCAACGATCAGATTCTGAATCTGGAAGGCTGCAAGCTTGCCTACCATATAAGTATCCTCATCATCTCCGTGGGCTACCAGGACATATTCCAACTGATAATCATCACAGACCTTAAAGTACTGAAATCCCTTGACAAGCTGGCTGTCTGCCTGGGATTCTACAAAAGCCTGGATATCTGCCGGCTGGATTTCAAAATCAGAAAAGGTAGACGCAAGTACCTTGCCGTCTGTGTCAATGACACAAAACTCCGTCCTTGATATTTCTTTAAGTCCCTCGAGCGTATTCTGTAACACCTGATTCGATATCATTCCGTTCAATCCCTTCTCACTTATGTGTATGCTTATCTTCTGTCTTTCCCTCTCTATCTACGGCTATTTTAATACAAAATCACCAAAAATGAAAGAGGAAAACTGAAAAAATTTACAAATTTTTGGTGAAATCCGCCTAATTTTTCTCTATAAAACCTTCTCCATGAACTTCTCTTGCATCGGAAACGATCACAAAAGCGTTGGGATCGATATCATCTACCATCTCTTTCAGCTTCACAATTTCCTTTTTGTTTACCACACAGAAGATGATCGTCTTCTCCTGACCCGAATACATCCCCTTGCCACAGATCCCTGTCGCTCCGCGATCCAGGTCTTCCATAATGACTCTGGCAACCTCATCCGGCTTCTCCGTGATGATAAATGTTTGTTTGGAAAACTTCAGACCTTCGATCAGACTGTCGGATACTTTTGTTACCAGATAAACCGCAATGATGGCATACAGGGCCCGCTGGATACCGAACACATACATTCCCACGATCACAATAAGCCCATCAATAAACTGCATGATCTGTGCGATGGAATAATGACTTATATACTTCTGGATCAGTGCTGCCATCATATCCGTTCCGCCTGTGGTTCCCTGTCCGAGGAAAACCATTCCGATGCCGATTCCCAGGATCACACCACCGTATACAGCAGCCAGAAGAAGATCATCTCCCGCAATATTCCACACCGGCTGAATGGCAAGCCAGGTTGAGAGGGAGATCTCACCGGCCAGAGCTTTTTTTACAAAGGAAAAGCCTTTGATCCGCCATCCCAGAAAAAACAGCGGGATGTTCAGCGTGATATTGGTAAGCCACAGCGGAACTCCGCCATCTATGATCCCACCGGTCCAGTGCTTCACCAGGATCGCAATACCGGAAAAGCCGCCTGTTACCAGCCCGGTTGCATCAAAAACGGAATTGATGGCAAGTGCCATCAGCCCGGTTCCTACTATGATCAGAAGATAATCCAGATACCAGTTCTTTTTTTCCACAAGACTCATAAAGTGCTCCTTTCATTTTTTACAGCGATTCTCAAAATTTCTGTCATGAAATGTCCGCAATATTTCCATTCCACTGTAAAAATCCCGGAAATGCTATAGTATCATACGACAACTGCATCAGTTTCCCGTACTGACGTGTCATAAAAAGAACGGGACCGTACACTATTCTGCGTCCGTTCCCGTTCTCCATGCTATTTCTCTGTCTTTTTATTTATAAAATGAACAAATTCATAGCTTTCCATTATCTGAAAGTATTTTACGATTCTCGGATAAAGCGGTTCTGCCTTATCTCCGAAATGTTCTTTCACCAGCAGGGCAAGCTCCTGCACGGTTTTGGCTCCATCGATCTCAGGCCAGATAAAAGTTCCCATTTCATCAAGATGAACCTTGGAAAACCTTGGCTTGCCAAAAACCTTCTGCGCGATGGTATTGAACATACCCTTATTCTCTATCTCAAGAATGATCCGCTGCTTCAGGTCCCGGTGCCACCGGATCGACTGGTTTGTTTCCGGGATCAGATCAAGATAGTTGATATCCTGTTTCTTATCCTTTTTGTTTTTTCTCATCAGGCTTTCTTCTTTCTCCAGATAGAGAATTTAAGCAATGACAGGATCATGATGATCATCAGCACAACACCGCCGATATTTCCAAGGCTTACAACGCCGGACATATCAAGACTGATACCGACAACTGCAAAGATTGCAAGAAGAATTCCAACAAGACCCTCGCCGGCGATCATACCAGCACAGTACAGGGTACCATCTGTAGCCTGAGCTGTCTTGGTTTTTTCGTCAACGCCTTTTCTGCGGTCAAGTAATCCACGAACGATACCACCGATCATGATAGTTGCGTTCAGGTAGATCGGAAGGTAAAGACCGATTGCGAAAGGCATTACCGGGATACGGAGGATCTCAAGGCAGATTGCAAGGAATACACCTACAAATACAAGTCCCCATGGAAGGTTTCCACCCATGATTCCCTCAACGATCATCTTCATAAGCTGAGCCTGCGGAGCAGGAATCTCTGCTGTACCGTAGCCCCATGCTGCATTCAGAAGATACAGAACACCGCCAATAGCAAGACCTGAAACAACAACACCGAGCATCTCGCCCATCTGCTGCTTCTTAGGTGTAGCACCAAGAAGGTATCCTGTCTTAAGGTCCTGAGAGGTATCACCGGCAATTGCTGCGATGATACAGATAACAGATCCAACAGCGATTGCTGCTGTCATTCCGTCGATACCTGTTTTACCGGAGCTCTTGATCGCAAATGTAGCGATCAGAAGAGTAGCGATAGCCATACCGGAAACCGGGTTGTTGGAGCTTCCTACAAGACCTACCATACGGGAAGATACTGTTGCAAAGAAGAATCCAAAAACTACGATGATAAATGCACCAAGAAGAGTCACCGGGATTGCCGGAACGATCCAGATGATAAATACCATTGCAACAATACCGAGAAGGATGAACTGCATCGGAAGATCCTGTGCTGTTCTCTCTGTGCTTGTGTTCTTGCTTCCCTTCATGCTCTTCATGGAGTCACGGAAGGTTGTAACGATCAGCGGCAGGGATTTGATCAGAGAAATGATACCACCTGTTGCGATGGCACCTGCGCCGATATACTTAACATAAGTAGACCAGATTGCTGCTGCTCCGCCGTTTGCGTAAAGCTGGGCAATTGTTGTTCCCTCTGCTGCCGGGTACATCCATGTGTCAGGTCCGAACAGGCAGATCAGCGGAATGATGACCATCCAGCCAATAAGAGAACCTGTAAACATGTATGATGCGATCTTCGGTCCTACGATATAACCAACACCGAGAAGTGCCGGATAAACCTCCATACCGATCTCACCCTTGAAGGATTTAAATGCTGCTGAAACATCTGCCGGAAGAAGCTTCAGTCCATCAACAACAAATTTGAAGATAGCAGCAAGTCCCATACCGGAGAATACTGTGGAAGCATTGGCTCCTCCTTCCTCACCGGCAAGAAGAACGTCTGCACAGGCAGTTCCTTCCGGATAGAGAAGAGTTGCATGCTCCTTAACGATGAGGGCATTACGAAGGGGCACCATAAAAAGTACACCAAGGATACCACCGCAAAGTGCGATCAGAGTGATCTCAACGATGCCTGGCTTGTCTGAAAGTCCTTCCTCTGCCCAGAGGAACAGTGCAGGCATGGTGAAGATAGCACCTGCTGCAAGAGACTCACCGGCTGAGCCGATGGTCTGGACCATATTGCTCTCCAGAATGGAGTTTCTACGAAGAATCACGCGGATAACACCCATGGAGATAACTGCCGCCGGAATGGAGGCAGATACTGTCATACCAACACGAAGGCCAAGGTAAGCATTGGCTGCACCGAAGATGACAGCAAGGATACATCCCATGATCACAGATGTAACTGTGAGCTCCGGAGTGACTTTCTCCGCAGGAATGTAAGGTTTGAACTCTGTGTTTTTGTTCATATTTCCTCTCCCTTTATCTATTAAATTAGTAACGTAATATAGTATAGCAAATTCCGCATTATTTTGCAAGGAATTATATCTGAGATATTATATATAATTTACAATTTTCTGTATAATTATAAGCAAATAATTGGTCACTATGCAGCTTGTATGCTAACATAGTGACCTTATTCCTTTCAATTGAATATTATATATTTTTAAAAAAATGCTTTTTTTTTTCAGTTGTCCGCCTCCAGCTGTTTTGTCAGATATCGTCCTACGATCTTCGAGAAATTTCCGATATCACGGATATAGGCAAAATCCTTTCCAAAAATCTTCTTTTCCGCCGGAAGATCCTTCTCTTCGCCTGCAAATACCCCCAGAACACTGACGCCCTGGCTCCGAAGACGCCGCACCTCTGATGCAGTATCTGAAATGGCATATTTTCCCTGGTAAGGGGCCGGATTCTTTGCATTGGGACGGTTTATGATCACATCGTAGGGGCGTCCGTCACTTAAGATGATCAGGATCTTTTTTTCCTCTTCTCTCTGCAAAAGACTGTATCCCGCTGCTTTTATGGCAAGCCCGTCCCGATTGTTGGAGGAAGTCACATAATTGAAAATATCCTCATCTGCCGAAACCGGATCATCATATTCCCGGAACCTGTGCAGGATCGTATGATCCCAGAATGTGCAGTAGCTCATAACCCGATGAGGGATATCCACATTGCTCAGGGCAGAACTGATCATATAAGCCTGCAGTGCCACATCTCCCTGTCGGCTCATCTGTGAACCACTGGCATCAATCAGTATATCCACCACAAAATCCGTATTGTCTCCACGAAGAATCCTCTTGAAAAGATTTGCCTCACAGCTTCTGCCTATACGCCACAGCCTGGAAGGAACGATAGTTCCACGGTCTGATAGGACTTCCTGGTTTTCACTTCGGATCACCAGTGCTTTTTTCAGGAGTTCAGTCAATATGGCAATATTTCGTTTTGCAATTCTGTGCTTGTCATGATAGGTCCATATGTTCTTATTACGCAGACGCTTTGCATACTGGTACTGATAATTATCACGAACCGGATTTTTCAGGATTCCTTCTGTAAAATACAGGCTGCAGTCTCCGTGTATTCCCCGGCACATAAGATGGTTCATTCTTTTTTCTTCTGCAGGTGTGAGATAGGTTTTTCCAAAATTCAGTTCCACATAGGTATGAGCTTTCTGAAGAGCTTCCTCTGAAATCACCGTGATCTTGTTTTTCACCTTACGTTTTTCTTCCATATCCTGTGTCAGCGAGGAATCTTCAATATCTGTCATCCGGTCTGTGAGCTTTTCCACATAATTTTCCAGGGCTTCCTCATACATCTCTTCATTAAGGTAGTCTTCCCAGCCAAATTCCGTCAGTTCTTCCAGCGTCACCGCCATTACCCGTTCAAGGGAACCGTTTTTCTTCTCAAAGTCCGGATCGATGACCGTATTATAGAGGCTGTCGATGATCCGAATCAGTTCCATGGTGTCTCCGCTTTCTGCACAGGCATAGATCTGATCCCGGAATGCAGACAGTTTTTTCTCCAGAGGCTGTACGCTTCCTGTAAGTACATCACGGAATACTGCAATTTTCAGCCTGTCTAACAGCTTATCGTAGGAAGGCAGAGTTTCATATTCCTGATCCAGGATATCTTCCAGAGCTTTTTTTCTCATGCGGCGAACCCCCGGGCGCTCTTCGCAGATCCGCTCTCCCACTGCCGCTTCAATACATAGCTGTGTCAGCCCGGTCAGCTCCGTCTCAGATGCATCCAGATAGATTTTTTTTACAAGATAAAGACCAAGAAGATTTTTGTCAAAATATCTGGCAAAAGCACCCTGTTTGATTCCATCGTAAAGAGCGATCTCTTTTGAGCGGAGAAACAGCGATACATCCGGCTTCACATCCAGGGTATAATCGCCGCTTACCGTCCAGAGGAGATTACGGATCCGGTTTTCCAGCTCCATCTTGTAATCTTCTATAGAAAGTTCTTCTGTCAGATCTTTATGCATAGACATCGTCCTTTGTCCATTCTTCCGGGATCCTTGTACGGACCACATCGTCCACGATCTCCTTCTCAAAAATATCGAAGGTTTTGTTCACCACTCCCATCTGCACTGCTGCCAGGGGAGAAAGTCCTGCACGAACAATCTTCATGGCAGCCAGAAGTCCTCGAAGATCCAGCGCTTTTGTAGAGATCTCACTGTTTACGGATTTCTTCTGAAGATCCATAAATACACCGATAAACTGTTCCACTGCCTTTTCCTTTGCCTCCGGGAACATTTTTCGGAAAATAAATCCCAGGGTTTCTTCTGTCTGCGCTGGCATATCGATCACCAGGAAACGAGAAACAAGAGCTTCGTTCAGCTCCTTTGTTCCTGCATATCCGTAGTTCATGGTTCCGATAAAACGTGCCGCTGGATGAAGGTCGATCCGGTCATAGCCCGGAACATCAATGGAGCGGCGATAGTCCAGAGTTGCATGAAGGACAGAGACCGCATCGTTCTTTGCCATATTGATCTCATCCAGAATACCGAAGCCACCATACTCGGCACACTGATAGATGCTCCCTTTTCGGAGGCAGACTTCATTGTTTACAAAGGTATCCGTTCCGATCAGGTCTCCGCTGTTTGTATTGACATGGAAAGATACATTGTAAACCGGGCGGCCAAAAGCATATGCCAGATTTTCTGCCAGGATATTTTTTCCCGTGGCCTTTGGGCCTGCAAGAAGAAGATTTTCTCCTTCCAGAAGTCCTGCAATGGACATTTCCAGGATTTCTTTTCCGTAGAACGGTATGGATGGTCTGGAAACTCTGGCTGCAGCCCCCTCATCAACGTTATAATTTTTTCGAAATTCCTCAATGCCGTGGATCAGGTTTTCGGAAACGTTCTGTTCTTTTAAAAATTCTAATTCTATCATATATACTTACTCCTGAATCTGATTGAATGCCGCAGATATCCTCATCCGCAGTTATTATATGATCCTATGACGGACAACAGCTTACAGATTCTTTCTCCGCCAGGTAAAAAACGGGACAGATCTTACATCTGTCCCGTCATTTGATCTCAAAGATGCCGCTTCACCCAGGAAACATCTCTTATTTCCTGTATTTTATTTAATCGATCATACCTCAAAGATCAGATCACCGTAGGATGGCATCGGCCACATATCTTTATCTACGATCATCTCAAGCTCGTCTACAGGTTTTCTCAAAGCCTGCATTGCCGGTACCACGCTCTCTCTGAAAAATACAGCACGGTCACGTCCCTCTTCATGGGATTCCGACTCAGCGATCAGTCCGGAAAGCTTATCCATAGCTGTCTTGGTCTCAGCAAGAAGTGCGGAGGATTTTTCCAGAAGACTTGTCTGTACACTGACATCAAGTGCTGCACTCACTGCCTTCACTGAATTGATGGACTCTGCAAGAACTGTTGTGTAACGGATCACTGCAGGGATGATCTGCTTGGTAGCAATATCCACCATGGTCTTGGCCTCAATATTGATAGCCTTTGCATAGCCTTCATACTGAATCTCTGCTCTGGACTCAAGCTCTGCTCTTGTAAATACATTAAAGGATTCAAAAAGCTTCACAGCCTTGTCTGTAGTCAGTGCAGGAATGGCATCTACCATGGACGGAAGAATCGGAAGTCCACGTCTCTTTGCCTCTGCCTCCCACTCCGGTGCATATCCGTTTCCGTTGAATACAATACGCTGATGCTGGATTGCATACTCCTTGATCAGGTCATGTACTGCAGTATCAAAATCGTCTGCTGCTTCCAGACGGTCGCATACATCGCGGAATACTTCTGCCGCAATCGTGTTCAGAACTACGTTGCACTCGGAAATGGAATCACGGGAACCAACCATACGGAACTCAAATTTGTTTCCTGTGAACGCAAACGGTGATGTTCTGTTTCGATCTGTAGCATCCTTCATGAAATCCGGAAGTGTCTTAACACCGGTATCCAGGATCTCGCCGGTCTTACTGTGTGTGGCGGTACCTGTGCTGATCAGCTGCTCCAGAACATCCTGAAGCTGCTCACCAAGGAATACGGAGATAACTGCCGGCGGTGCCTCGTTTCCTCCGAGACGTTCATCGTTTCCAACGTCTGCTGCAGACTCTCTCAGAAGATCTGCATGCTCATCAACGGCTTTCAGGATACAGGTGAGAACAAGAAGGAACTGGATATTTTCATGAGGAGTTTTTCCCGGCTCAAGAAGGTTGATCCCGTCATCCGTTGTCAGGGACCAGTTGTTGTGCTTACCGGAACCGTTAACTCCTGCAAACGGTTTCTCATGAAGCAGGCAGCGCATACCATGACGGCTGGCAACTTTTTTGAGGATGCGCATCATGATCTGGTTGTGATCTGCTGCAATATTTACCGGTGCATAGATCGGTGCCAGTTCATGCTGTGCCG
>OHAU01000038.1_pt1 | contig 155395 bp, 106 predicted proteins | sample 1577181 | NCBI WGS metagenome assembly OHAU01 (sample SAMEA3541472, study PRJEB24748) | human gut metagenome | biome: human gut; feature: human-associated habitat; material: faeces | place: China | collected 2012
TCGCTAAAAGTTTATTTCTCAATCGGTTAAGTCAAACCGATAAAAATCTAAAATATGTTTTGTGTGATGGAGAGAGGCTCGTTTTGGAGATATTCTTCATTCTTCAAAACGTGTATTTCTGGTGCTGCATGCTAAGTATCTTATAATACCTTTTTTAGAATATCCCCCCAAATACCTCATATTTCGTATGTGCAAATGGCAGCGGGATATATCTACATAAACGTAATTAAAAAATCTGAGCATGGAAATTTTGCAAAAATTCTTGGTATATTCAAAAGTTATTAGCAAATTTGCGATAGCATAACAAAAAAATAACGACCATGGAAAGCAATATCCAGTCTGTAAGCGGACTTAAAAAAGCTGATTTTCAAAGAGAAATTAACGGAAAGAAGGTCGATTTGTTCTTCCTGCGCAACGCCAACGGCATGGAAGTGGCAATCACCAATTATGGAGGTTCCATTGTGGCTATAATGGTCCCAGATAAAAATGGTAAGTTTGAAAATGTCATTCAAGGTCATGATAACTTGGAAGACTGCGTCAATTCTCCCGAACCATTTTTGTCAACCTTGGTTGGACGCTATGGCAATCGTATTTGCAAAGGCAAGTTCACGCTCAACGGAAAGGAATATAACCTCGCTGTCAATAACGGTCCTAACCATCTGCATGGCGGCCCTACTGGTTTCCATGCTCGCGTTTGGGATGCAGAACAGATTAATGACCGCACGCTCGTGTTGAGATATATTTCGGCATACTATGAAGAAGGATTCCCTGGCGAATTGTCGATGACGGTTATGTTTACTTTGAGCGATGATAATGAGTTGAAAATTGATTACAAGGGAACAACAAACAAGAAAACGGTGGTGAACATGACAAGCCATGGTTTCTTCTCTTTGTCTGGAATTGGCAATCCGACGCCGACATGCGAGAATGTGGTTTGCCAAATCAATGCAGATTTCTATATTCCAATTGATGAAAACAGTATCCCAACAGGCGAAATCAGAAGCGTGAAGGGAACTCCGTTTGATTTTACAGAGCCGCATGCAGTGGGCGAACGTATTGATGCTGATGACGAACAGATTAGAAATGGAGCAGGTTATGACCACTGCTTCGTGTTAAACAAGCGTGAGCCAGGTGAATTATCTTTTGCTGCAAAAATCGTTGAACCAGTGAGCGGACGTAGCATGGAGGTTTATACAACGGAACCGGGAGTGCAATTTTACTCAGACAACTGGGCTGATGGATATAAGGGACAACATGGGGCAACATTCCCACGTCGCTCGGCTTTGTGCTTCGAAGCGCAACATTTCCCCGACAGCCCCAACAAACCGTATTTCCCTCCCGTTGTTTTGAAGCCGGGACAGGTCTATACACAGAAAACAATCTACAAATTTGGGTTGAACAATAATCAATCATTTTTCACTAATAACAAAAATCATTTTAAAAACCATGAGTAATCAAAAGAAACAGTGGGGAGCTATCGTAATTATGATTGCACTCTTCGCTATGATTGCCTTTGTGACAAACTTGTGTACGCCAATGGCAACCATTATTAAGAATCAGGGTGAAATCTCCAATGTGCTTGCGCAAATTGGTAACTACGGTAACTTCGTTGCCTATCTTGTAATGGGTATTCCCGCTGGAATGCTTATCTCTAAATTTGGATACAAGAAAACAGCCTTGATTGGTCTCGTTGTGGGTATTGTTGGTATCTCTATCCAATGGTTTAGCGGTCAGCTTGACGTTGAAAAGAACCTCGGACTCGTATTCGGAGTGTACCTTATCGGCGCATTCATTGCAGGTTTCTGCATGTGCATCTTGAACTGCGTTGTTAATCCGATGCTTAATCTGCTCGGTGGCGGCGGTAACAAGGGTAACCAGCTGATTCAGATTGGTGGTGTGTTTAACTCAACTGCTGCCGTTTGCTGCTATATTTTGATGGGTGCTCTTATCTCAGATGCAACCAAAGCCAAGATTGCTGATGCTACGCCAGCATTGATGATTGCTTTGGCCATTTTCGTTGTTGCATTTGTCATTATTTTAAAGACTAAGATTGAAGAACCTGAGCAGGCTCCTGTGGAATTGGGCTTGATCAAGGGTGCCATGAGCTATCGTCATTTTGCACTTGGTGCTTTGGCCATTTTCTTGTACATGGGCATTGAAGTTGGTGTGCCTAACTTCGTTCAGCAGTATTTAAGTTCAGACAGCCAGGAAGTCTTGGATAAAAAGATTAAAATTGCTCAGGATTTCGAAAATAAATCATACGCCAACGCAGAGGCTGCTGCCTATGACTTTGTTGCTGTGACTACTGATATTGAAGCTGTTAAAGAAAAGAACGACTCTACAGAGGTCGCAAACTTGAATAAGGACCTCGTGAAGACAACTGAGAAATTTGAAAAGGGAGAAATTTCAAGCCAAAAGATTGCAAACACATTTGCAGGTCTTGGCATCCCTGCAGGTACTGTCGGTATGTTGGTAGCTGTTTACTGGTTCATGATGTTGATTGGCCGTTTTGTCGGTGCATCCATTGGTGGAAAGGTAAGCAGCCGCAAGATGATCACAACAGTATCTTTGGTTACTATTGCGCTTGTTCTTTTCGGAATCTTTGCTCCAAACTTTACAGATGCAACAGTTAGTTTCCCTGGCGTTGACTGGGGTAAGTTGGAACTTGTATGGCAGCCTGTTCCTGTCGGCATCTTTGCATTCCTTTTGATTGGCCTCTGCACCTCGGTTATGTGGGGTGGTATCTTTAATATGGCTGTTGAGGGCCTTGGTAAGTACACAGCTATTGCCAGTGGTATTTTTATGACCATGGTATTCGGTTGCGCTGTCATGATGTTCATCCAGGCTTCTGTTGCTGACGCCGTCGGTTACATCAACAGCTTCTGGGTTGTCCTCTTCTGTGCAGCTTACTTGCTCTTCTACGCTTTGGTGGGAAGCCGCGTTAAGGAATCAAACAAATAATTTTGCAAGCGTTTGACGCAATTATATTTGAACGCAAAGCAGGTGGTTGGATTTTCAATCATCAAATAGGAGTGATTCGATTTAGGAAATAATGTACAATAATTCCTTATAGATAGATTTCAATCACCTGCTTTTGTTCTTTATTCTCTACCTAATTTTACAAACAAAAAAACACTACTCCCATGAAATTGACTATTGAAGACGTTAGAAGTCGTTTCGTAGAACACTTCGATGGAACGACAGGTTCTGTATATGCATCACCAGGTCGCATTAATTTGATTGGTGAACACACCGACTATAATGGTGGTTTCGTATTTCCGGGTGCCGTAACTCAGGGTGTTATTGCTGAAATAAAACCGAATGGTACGCGCAAGGTTCGCGCTTATTCGATTGACTTGAAAGACTATGTTGAATTCAGTCTGGATGATGAAAATGGCCCTACCGCTACACACTTCCGCTTCATTTATGGCGTGTGCCGCGAAATGATGAAGTTGGGCGTTCCTGTTGAAGGTTTTAATACGGCTTTTGCTGGTGACGTGCCTCTTGGTGCTGGTATGTCTTCTTCTGCTGCATTGGAAAGTACTTATGCTTTTGCTCTTAACGACTTGTTTGCTGATAACAAAATTGATAAGTTTACGTTGGCAAAGGTGGGTCAGGCTACTGAGCACAATTATATTGGTTGCAACTGTGGCATCATGGACCAGTTTGCTTCTGTCTTCGGAAAGGCTGGTAGTTTGATGCGTCTTGACTGCCGCTCATTGCAGTTTAAGTATTTCCCATTTGATCCGAAGGGTTACAAACTCGTTTTGTTGAACTCTCAGGTGAAGCATGAGTTGGCTTCTTCAGCATACAACGACAGAAGAAAGAGCTGCGAAAATGTTGTTGCTGCAATTAAGAAACATCATCCAGAAGTTGATTCTTTGCGTGATGCAACTTATGACATGCTTGACGAAGTTCGTCCAGAAGTCAGTGAAGAGGATGCATTGCGTGCTAAATATGTGATCGGCGAAAAGTATCGTGTTCTTGAAGTATGCGTTGCTTTGGAAGAAGGCGATTACGAAGAAGTTGGTAAGAAAATGTATGAAACCCATTATGGCCTCAGCAAGGAATATGAGGTTTCATGTCCTGAACTCGACTTCTTGAATGATGTTGCCCATAGCTGCGGTGTTACTGGTTCCAGAATCATGGGGGGTGGCTTCGGCGGTTGCACCATCAATCTTGTAAGCGATGATTTGTATGACAACTTCATTGCTACTGCCAAGAAGGCATATAAAGAGAAGTTTGGCAAGGAGCCAATTGTCATAGATGTCGTTATTGGTGATGGCTCACGCAAATTGTGCTAACAAATTAGAAACGTACTGATAGAAATGAGAGATTGTTGAAAAACTTTCTCTCATTTTTTATTATTGGTAGTAGCGAAGGATTATGCTGAGTCATGTTTAAGTAAGTAGATTTCCAGCTATTACCCTAAATCGGTTCCTAAGAAATATTGACTTATAAATATATGTGGCATGAATGATTATCAGGTTCCAGTGTTATTGTTGACTGGATATTTAGGAAGTGGGAAGACCACTTTGTTGAACAGAATACTGACAAATAAACGCAATATAAAATTTGCTGTTATCGTAAATGATATAGGTGAAATCAACATCGATGCAAAACTGATAGCACAGGGAGGTGTTGTTGGCGAAGGAGACGGCAGTTTGGTGCCCTTGCAAAATGGTTGTATCTGTTGCACTTTGAAATTAGACCTTGTTCAACAATTAAACGAGATTGTAAGTCAAAGGCGGTTTGATTATATTGTTATAGAGGCAAGTGGTATTTGCGAACCTGATCCTATTGCGCAAACGATTGTTTCCTATCCGCAATTGTATCCGAACCTTGTTAAAAATGGTGTGGCACGGCTTGACTCAATTGTCACGGTCGTTGATGCTTTGAGACTACGCGATGAATTTTCATGTGGTAATGATTTATCTCATCGCGTTCCAAAAGAAGAGGATTTGGCAAGTCTTGTCATTCAGCAAATAGAGTTCTGTAATACTATCCTATTAAACAAAGCTTCAGAAATTTCAAAGTTGGAACTTGAAAATGTGGAGAGAGTCATTAGGGAAATTCAGCCTTGTGCAAGAATTGTTACCTGTGATTTTTGTGATGTAGATTTGGATATTCTTCTCAACGCCAATGCGTTTGACATGGAAAAAGTCGCAACGTCTGCACAATGGTTCAGGAAGATGGAGGAGCACATTGAAGATTCAGATTTAGAACACCCGGAGCACCACCACCACAATGAACACGGTTGCTGCTCTCATTCATCACATGAGCATTGTTCTTCAGCTGGACATAGTCATGGAATAGAAAACGATGAGGTAGGGGAAGCCTTGGAATATGGTATCAGTACTTTTGTTTATCAGCGCAGAAAGCCGTTTAATATGGTTGAATTTGACCAATTTATAGCAAGATTTTATCCTAAGAATGTCATCCGTAGCAAGGGATTGTGTTATTTTAGTACAGAACGAGATATGTGTTATTTGTTTGAGCAGGCAGGTAAACAGGTGTCTCTAACACAGGCTGGACAATGGTATGCAACCATGCCCCAAGAGGAATTTGACAATTTCAAAAAAGAGAATCCCTCCATAATGAACGATTGGGACGATACATATGGCGATCGTATGCAGAAAATTGTTTTCATCGGCCAAAATATGGATCGTGCTGCAATTGAAAAACTCCTTGATGATTGTCTGGAGTCCAAGTAAATGAGATAGTCCTTATGACAATTTCGAGCTGCTTCTCAAATCTTGTTCTGGTGAATAGATTGAGAAGCAGCTCGAATATGTTTTTGTAAGATTTTGTGGAATACAGAAACGGATATAAATATGCTCTTATAAATAATAATCCTTGGTGAGTTCTGTATACTCTGGTGTTCTGCCATTATTCTCATCATTTATTGTCAGCTGAGAGAAAACAGGCATAGTTGCATTGATTCTGTTGATATAGTGCATCATAGTCCTTTTAGGTAGTCCGCCTTTCTTGGTAATGATGTCAGTTCTTCTAACCAGAGATAATTTTTTAAGCGTGCACAAATCACCAAAACGTTTTGCGTTTTGTGTTGGAAGTATTATTTGAAATGATGCACCAGGTCTCATCAATTCTATGCTTTTGGATATCAAGTCTTCAAAATGAAGGGAAGAAGCGTGTCTGGCCAATGAGCGTTTCATGTTGGGCGACAAGGTGTCTTCAACAAAGAAAGGAGGGTTGCTGATGATGGTGTCAAACCCCGTGGTATCTTCATATTTCAGAATATCTGCTCGCTTTATGGTTATGCACTTTGAGAAAGGCGAAGCTTCGGCATTTTCGCTTGCCTGTTCAGCGGCATTTGAATCTATGTCAATACCAACAACCTCAGCATTGCTCCTTTGGGCAACCATCAAGGCTATCAATCCAGTTCCACATCCTATATCCAATATTCTTTTTGAATTTTCCACGTCTGCCCATGCCCCAAGTAAAACGCCGTCGGTTCCGACTTTCATGGCGCAACGGTCATGGTAAACCCGAAATTGTTTGAACTCAAAGTAGTCCATATCTTAAGAAAGTTTTCGAGGCTGGAAACCTGTCAGGTGGTGTGACCTGACTACAAATGGAAATATGAATTGTTTGACTTAATCCTCAATCAGTCCTTGTGCTTTCCACTCTGTAAGCAAATTATTTGCATCCGTCAAAGCCTCGTCTTCCGTTACGTCATATTCGTCCAAGAGAAGCTTTGCCATAGCATTTGCATCAAAACTCTGCATTTTGCTGATAGCCTCCCAAATGTATGCAGCACTCTCATTGAGAGAGATAAGCTTGCTGAAATTCATGTTTTCTAAGCCTTCGGCGATAATTACTTTTTCGCCACAGATATCTCTAAGCTGGAATCCTTTGTTTATCTTCATAATATATATAATTATTCTTTAAATGTACAGACCAGTGTACTGAAGAGAAGAGGATATTGCAAACGAAAGCCTTTCGTGTCCTCTCTTTGCGGTTGATATTTCTGACAGTTACTTGCTATTCTTGAAAATGGTATGTCTAAATAGGAACAAGAAACATCTTCTCAGAAAAGAATTTCGTGGCCATAGGAAACTGTAGATTCTCCATTTCAAGGAGGACGTTGAAATTTCCTTGTTGCCGATTTGAAATGCTTTTGCAATGCCAATAACGTCACAATGCTTGCATGTTTCAGTTCCATATACATTGCCGTCTCCGCGTAAAACAAATAGTTTGTCATTCTTCTTTACGACTCTGTGAAGAACGTAAACCTGTTTTGAGACTTCGGCCAAAACAACATCTCCGATTTTTATTTCGCATGGCTTGACAGGTCCAATAACAACACAATCTCTGTCGTTTTCTAAAAATGGGCGCATACTGTATCCCCTGACACGAAAGGTTGTTGTTTTCCCCTCGTCAATGCACGACTTAATCATCGGGATAAACACCTTGTTTTCAATTTCTTTTGTCGCTATTTTAAGTGTAGACATATAGTAGATGGAAAACCTTGTTTCCTATTGAAAGGTATTATCGGTGGCAGATGTCCGCGCAATCGTTTTATAACACAACTGTGCTGCTTCTTTATCAGCTCTGCAGCGTAAAAAGTAAACAGGAACTTGCTTGACTACGTTTGAAATATTGGACAAGATAGCATCGTATGATTTTTTGTCCCAAATCATAGTGGAGCACGAAGAAAGTATTGAAGCAAAAGCCTTTATCTTCGGCTCCTCCTGTATTTCATTCTGAGGATGTTGTTGTAAACGTACAAATGCCCCTACTGGGAGTGATTTGTTGCGATAACAAGGCGTTTTGCCGCTCCAAGGTGTTCCGTAAACGATTATACGGCCATCAGGGTAAGAACGAACAGCAGGGTTGTCATCATTCAACAATTCGCTGTTTGCTATATATTTCAACCACAGTGAAGAGTGTGTACTCTTGCCTGTCCCGCTCTTTCCAAGGAAAAGATAGGCGAAGCCTTTATTTTCGGTGACAGAAGCATGCATTAGCAAAATCCCATATTTTGCAGCAGAAAAAGCAAAAGCAACCATTATGGCATTTCCAAGTCCAAAGCGTTGCATGGATTCATCACCAAATAGCGTTGCTTTGCATTTTGAAAAATCAGCATTGGCTCGAAGAGCACATGCAGGCTCTCTTTGCAAGTTTGATATTAATATTTTGTACTCACCATTAGAGTCCTTGGAGATGATATAAAAACTATCTCCACAATCGAAATCGCCCACAAATTCATTTTCGCTTGAGTATGTTTCGCAATCATTCCCCACAATCATGTTCATGATTTGTTCGTCATTGCTTAACGACTTTACGAAAAAGGGAGCATAGCTCGGCAATAGATAACGTGCGTCAGGAATGTCGGTGAAATTGAGTGTGAATCCCACATCTGCAACGCAAAACGACAAGGTGCTCATTTTATTCACTGTTGTTTTGTATTTGTTGTTGGCTTGAATTGAAACTCACTCTGACCTATATGCCCAACCTTGACAGATTTGTTTTTTGACAGGTTTTTGGTGATGGCAATGAATTTCTTTTCAAGAGCATGTTTGTTGTTGGAGACGTAAACAGCACAAGTGAAATGCTTGTTATATTTGTGTTTCAGCGCCTGTTCAAATTCATGAGAATATTGGCTTTGCATTTCTGCTAATCCCGTCTTCCTGTTGATAATTACTCCCTGGATTGGTTGAATCTCTGAGAGGTAAACAACGCTGTCTCCCAAACAAGTGGCATATCCAAATATATATCCCTCTTTTTCTTCGGTGATATTTCTTGCCTGTATTGCATTTGGCGAAATAACGGCGAGAAGGAAAAAGAGAAGAGCGATTCTAAGATAACGCTTCATGTTAAAGTGTAAGGTGAAGTTTTTTTATAAGACTAAGGAACTGCAAATGGAAACGCAACATTTTAATAGATTTATTGCATATTCTTTTTGCAGCTCCTTAGCATCGTTTACAGTGAAGTGATAATATAGTAATGGTAAAAAGTAACTTGAACAATTTTTGAGAAATAAGGAGCTATATACTTATACCCTGTCAAAATTGTTCAACCTATTATTCTCCAATTACTTATACTCTCATTTGTTGCGCAGGAATTTTTATTTTTCGCTTGCGGCCTTGTTGGCTGCTTCAATCATGGCCTTGCTTGGCAGAATGTAGACTTCGACACGGCGATTCTGCTCTTTTCCTGCAGGCGTGCTGTTTGAACTGATTGGATTTTCCTCTCCCAAACCGCTCAGTTCGCGAATTTGTGAGGATGTGACACCATTGAGGAGCAGGAAATCTCTAACGGAGCTTGCACGCATCAGAGAGAGTTGCTTGTTCTTTTCTTTACTTTCTGCAGCTGTTGAGCCTCTCCAAGGATCATTGTCCGTGTATCCGTAGATGCAAAGATCCATGTCGCTGTCCAACCCCTTGGCAAATGTAGCCAAGTCGTTTTTGGCGCTTGAGTTGAGGACATATTTTCCTGTTGCAAAAAGGATTCCCGAAGGGAAGGTTGCCTTTACATACGAAATGCCATCATTTCCTTCGATGATTTCAGCTTTTGCGTTAGCAGCTTCAGCGGCTTTCTTCGCCTTATCCATTTTGTTGCCAATAATGACACCAGCACCGGCGCCCAAAGTTGTACCGATGGCAGCACCGATGGCAGCTCCTTTACCGCCACCAGCGAGTTGGCCGATAAGCGCTCCAAGTGCGCCGCCGCCACCGCCGCCAATAAGGCCGCCTTTGGCAGTGTTTGACATTGAGCAACCGCTTAAAAGCATGGCAGCACAGAGTGCGCCAATTGAAAATTTCATACCTTTCATAGATTCAATATTTTTGAAGTTATGCGTAATCAGTTATACTGTCAACAATGAATTGGAGCGCCAAACAGCCCCTGTAATTCATGTTATAACGGCAAAGGTACAAATTAATTTTATTTTTATCCGAAATATTTCCTTGAACCTGCGAATATTACATATTAAATCCCGCATTTGGAGTGTGCTGTTGAGTGGGGAATGAAAAAAATATTATTTGTTTTGTTGGGCAAAAAAATATATATATATTTGCAGCAAGCATCAAAGTATACTATAAGCCAGTAGGCAGGTCGTAGTGTACTTGCTCGTAACAGGTGTCCTATAAATTACTATTAATAAGTTGCGTATGAAACAAAAATACTATACAATTATATTTATAGCCTTGCAGGTGTTGTTCATGTCAAGCGTGAGCGCTGCGCCATGTACAACCGCTGGTTCTTTTCCCATGGATGAAGTGTCGTTGGAAAAAGAGATAAGCATCAAAGTGTCAGGCAATGAAGTGAGAATATTGAATGCGTCTGGGAAAAAATTGGAAATTTATAGTGTTACAGGCAAGCGCATTTCAATTACATCGATAGACTCCAACGACAAAACCATAACATTGCCGACGGGGATGCGCGGAATCTATATACTCAAAGTTGATACGGTTACGAAACCGATTTCATTTAAATGAAAACCTTAATGGACATTCACTTACGTTATTTCTTTAACAAGGATTGCATAAGTGAATGTTTTTGAACATGTAAAACATAAAAAATCGAACCATGAACGAACGATTATTACCATCTGAACTCATAATAAACCCAGATGGAAGTTGTTTCCATCTTCATTTGCGTCCAGAACAGATTGCTGAAAAGATTATATTGGTGGGAGATCCGGGGCGCGTTGCCGTTGTCGCTTCACACTTTAGTGAAGTTGAGTGCGAAGTCTCTAATCGAGAATTTAAAACAGTTACAGGCACCTACAAAGGAAAAAGGTTATCCGTTATTTCAACGGGAATCGGATGCGACAATATAGATATTGTCATTAACGAAATAGATGCCTTGGCTAATATTGATTTTGAGACAAGGCAAATAAAACCAGTCATTCGCTCTTTGGAAATAGTACGAATCGGTACATGTGGTGGCTTGCAGCCAGAAACTCCGGAGGGAACCTTTGTGGCCAGCGTCAAGAGTATTGGCTTCGATGGATTGTTGAATTTTTACGCCGGACGAGATGAGGTCTGCGATTTGCCTTTGGAACGGGAGTTCTTAAAAGCAATGCAGTGGACTGGCAACCAATGTATCGCACACCCTTATGTGGCCGCTGCCAGTGAGGAACTCGTAGAGAGGATTGCGAAAGATGATATGGTGAGAGGCATAACAATTGCGTGTGGCGGATTTTACGGACCTCAAGGCCGAAAATTGCGTGTGCCTTTGGCAGACCCGAAACAAAATGAAAAAATCGAGCGATTTGAGTTCGATGGCATGAAGATAACCAATTTCGAGATGGAAAGCAGTGCTGTTGCTGGACTGAGCCTTTTGATGGGACATAAAGCGCTAACATGCTGTATGGTTATAGCCAATCGTGTGGCCGGAAAAGCAAATGTCAATTACAAAGAATCAATAGATACCTTAATCACCAAAGTATTGGATAGAATCTAAGGTGTTCTGGATTTTGGAATTTCCCTTTTACAGTTAATTGTAAGTAGGTAAAAAACAATAGGACATGAAATTTGGGAATTGTGTGATAAATTCGGCGTTTTGAAACTCGAAGATATCACACAATTGGCGTACAATATAAAAAATAGGCAATCATAGAATAAGACTAATTTATTTCTGCTAAATTTGCAGTAAGTAACAAACCGAATAAATCTTATGAATTTGGATATTTTGACCGCAGTATCTCCAATCGACGGAAGATACAGAAATAAGACAGAATTATTGGCTCCGTATTTTTCAGAATACGCATTGATGAAATATCGCATCAGAGTCGAAGTGGAGTATTTCATCACATTGTGTGAATTGCCATTGCCCCAATTGGAAGGCCTTGATCATGCAAAGTTTCCCCAGTTGAGAGGAATCTATGAAAACTTCTCTGAAGAAGATGCTGCCCGTGTGAAAGCAATCGAAAGCGTAACGAACCACGACGTGAAAGCCATTGAGTATTTCATAAAAGAAAAGCTTGATGCTTTCGGCGGATATGAGTCATACAAAGAGTTTGTACACTTTGGACTTACGTCGCAGGACATTAACAACACTTCCTTCCCCATGATGCTGAAGGATGCCCTCAATGATGTCTATATCGTATGGGTAAAAAAACTCATCAAGCAGCTTAACGCTTATGCAGAAGAATGGAAGGATGTGCCCATGTTGGCCAAAACGCATGGCCAGCCTGCATCGCCGACACGTTTGGGCAAGGAAATCAAAGTTTTTGCATATAGACTTGAGCAGCAATTGTCTTCACTGGAAAATTGTGTAATCACTGCAAAATTCGGTGGTGCAACGGGAAACTACAATGCCCACCATGTTGCTTATCCAGCATACGATTGGAAGAAATTCGGCGATAAATTTGTGGAAGAGAATTTGGGACTTCAGCGGGAAGCCTACACGACGCAGATCAGTAATTATGATAATTTGTCTGCTGTGTTTGATGCCATGAAGCGAATCCAGACAATCGTCATCGATATGGACAGAGATTTTTGGCAGTATGTCTCGATGGAATATTTCAAACAGCGGATCAAGGAAGGAGAAGTCGGGTCAAGCGCCATGCCGCATAAGGTGAACCCCATTGACTTTGAAAATTCAGAAGGAAACCTGGGACTTTCCAACGCCATATTGGAACATTTGAGCCGGAAATTGCCAATCAGCCGTTTGCAGCGTGACCTGACAGATAGTACGGTGATCCGTAATATCGGCGTTCCTATGGGACATGCGGTAATTGCCTTCCAAAGTTCCTTGAAGGGTTTGGGCAAACTGTTGCTCCACCAGGAAAGTCTGGAAAAGGACCTTGACAATTGTTGGGCAGTCGTTGCGGAAGCCATACAGACAATCTTGCGCCGTGAAGCATATCCGCATCCTTATGAAGCACTGAAGGCTTTGACACGCACTAACTCCGCAATAACGGAAGAAAGCATCCGCCATTTTATAGACGGACTTGATGTCAGCGAAAATGTTAAGAATGAATTAAGGGCCATCACCCCACATAATTACACAGGAATCTGAGAATCCAAACATATATATAACAGAGCCGTGAGGTTCATAAATTAAAACGAAGCACTATGAGTGATGATTTTTTTGAAAACAGAATGGGTCAGCGTAATGAAGAAGAAAACCGAGATGGCAACTCTTTTTCAGCAGACAAAGAAAATTTTGTAGGACAACGCACCCAGCGCCGTGAACGGATAAGCTATTCCGGCGGAACGTATGACAAGTCGCGTTATAACAACGGGTACAGCAAAAGTTACGGAGAACGTCGTAATAATAACTATGGCCAACGCCGGAATGCCGACGGACGTAATGCTTATCCTTCACAGCGTGGAAACAGCAGATACGGAAACTACGAAGGCTCTGGTAGCTATCAAGGCTATAATGGCGAAGGAAGATATAATAATGAAAACGAGAATGCCTATAATGCGCGTCCTTACCGTCCGAAATACCCCAACAACAATCGGATAAATAATTCAGATGGATATGGTTCGCAGGGCCGAAACGGCAGTTACGGTGAAAACCGCTACAACAAAACGCCATATTATGGAGAATCCCATAGAAGCAACTATGGCCAAGCTCCAGATGGTGCACGTTATGGCAATAAGCCGTCATACGGCGGGAGAGAGCAGCGCAGCGGCTTTTCTCCAAACAACGGACAGTCACGAGGCGGATACGGTATGAATGGCTATTCACCAAGACGTAACTTCAATTCCGGTTATAATCCGCATGCAAAATATAGCCAAAAAAAGCGTCTGGAATACAAAGAAAAAAACATTGATCCCAATGAACCGCTCCGTCTGAACAAATACTTGGCCAACGCAGGCGTTTGCTCTCGCCGTGATGCTGACAAATTCATCGCTTCAGGTGTCGTTTCTGTAAACGGACAGGTCGTGACGGAATTGGGAACAAAAGTGCTTCGTTCCGATGTTGTTCTTTTCCACGATCAGCAGGTGAAAATGGAAAAGAAGATATATGTCCTTCTCAACAAGCCGAAAGGTTATGTAACGACAAGCGATGATCCTCAGAATCGCAAGACCGTTATGGACCTCGTGAAGAATGCTTGTCCAGAACGCATTTATCCTGTCGGCCGCTTGGACCGTAACACGACTGGCGTCCTGCTCTTCACAAACGACGGAGAATTGGCATCAAAGCTGACGCATCCCAAATTCATGAAGAAAAAAATCTATCATGTGTATACGGATAAAAATGTGACAGCCGCCGACATCCAGCAAATAGCCGATGGCATCACTTTGGAAGACGGCGACATCAAAGCCGATGCCATAGAGTATGCAAGCCCGACAGACAAAAAGCAGATCGGCATTGAAATACATTCAGGCAAGAACAGAATCGTTCGTCGCATCTTCGAACATCTTGGATACCATGTGACGAAGCTCGATAGAGTGTATTTCGCTGGGCTCACGAAAAAGAACGTGAAGCGAGGTGACTGGCGCTATCTGACAGAAAAAGAGGTAGACATGCTCCGTATGGGTGCATTCGAATAAAAAAGGCAGTGGTCAATAATCCATGTATGGCATGGCTTGCCGTGTCATACATGGATACGATATACAAAAATCAATGAAAAGGACAAAAATTATCGATGCTTTATCAAGTGAAGATTATGGAGCATCCATTATTGTAAAAGGTTGGGTTCGTACTCGTCGCGGAAGCAAGTCAGTAAACTTCATCGCCCTCAATGACGGTTCAACGATAAACAACATCCAGGTCGTTGCCGATGTTGAGAACTTTGATTCTGAAATCATCAAGCAAATCACAACAGGAGCCTGCTTGAGCGTTGAAGGAATTTTGGTCAAGAGCCAGGGAAGCGGACAGAACGTTGAAATCCAGGCAAAGCAGATTGAAATCTTGGGTGTCTGCGGTGGCGACTATCCGATGCAGAAAAAAGGCCAGAGTTTTGAATATATGCGCCAATATGCCCACCTGCGTTTGCGCACGAACACCTTTGGCGCCGTGTTCAGAATCCGACACAATATGGCAATGGCCATACATCGTTATTTCCATGAACACGGATTCTTCTACTTCAATACCCCCATTATCACGGCAAGCGACTGCGAAGGTGCAGGCCAGATGTTCCAGGTGACGACAAAGAACCTGTACGACCTGAAGAAGGACGACGAAGGAAAAATTGACTATAGCGATGATTTCTTCGGAAAGACAACCTCCTTGACCGTGAGTGGCCAGTTGGAAGGAGAATTGGGTGCAACAGCCCTTGGAGCAATCTATACGTTTGGCCCTACTTTCCGCGCGGAAAATTCAAATACGCCGAGACATTTGGCAGAATTTTGGATGATCGAACCAGAAGTCGCCTTCAATGACATAACGGACAATATGGACTTGGCCGAAGACTTCATCAAGTATTGCGTTCGTTGGGCGCTTGAAAATTGCAAGGACGATTTAGCCTTCCTAAACAAGATGATAGACAAAACACTCCTCGACCGTCTGTCCTTTGTTGTCAATCATGATTTTGTTCGTTTGACATACACAGAGGGTATAAAGATATTGGAGCAGGCCGTTGCCGACGGACACAAGTTTGAATTCCCCGTATATTGGGGAGTCGACCTCGCCAGCGAACACGAGCGCTTCTTGGTTGAAGAGCATTTCAAGAAGCCAGTGATTCTGACGGACTATCCCAAGGAAATCAAGGCCTTCTATATGAAAATGAACGATGACGGAAAAACCGTTCGCGCTATGGACGTTTTGTTCCCGCAGATTGGAGAAATCATCGGTGGTTCGGAACGTGAGGAAAGCTATGACAAACTGATGGGCAGAATCAAGGAGCTCGACATACCGATGAAAGACATGTGGTGGTATCTTGACACAAGAAAATTTGGAAGCTGTCCTCATAGCGGCTTTGGTCTCGGATTCGAACGACTGATATTGTTTGTAACGGGCATGCAGAACATCCGCGATGTCATCCCGTTCCCGAGAACGCCAAAATCTGCGGAGTTCTAATAGACACAAAGATACGCGTACGGGTCCTCCCCGATAGAAAAAAGACTTTCAGACTGTATCTCAAAAATACAATCTGTTGGTCTTTTTTCATCTTACAAAAATCCTGTGACAGAAAGAGAAAATCATAAGTAGCCCCCTCCTGCGGATAGGGTGTTTAAATTCGAGCATGAAAAAAATCTACTTTAATAAGGCAATGCGCCATGCCTTGTTCCATTTCATTTTCATCATATTCGTAATATTGGGGGGACGGTGGCTATACAAACACATCATATCCGAGCAAACAACGGCCCTTTGCATTTCAGAAAAACGGAAACAGGAAATAGAACGCTTTGGCGATAAAGTCAAGAAAGACAGCATCGTTGGTAGGCATAAAAAAAGTGCGGTCTTCTCTCCAGAGGAATATCAATTGTTTTGTTTCGACCCCAACACCGCCGACTCCTTGTCCCTGTTAAAGCTGGGGATCAAAGAATGGCAGATCAGAAATCTCATGAAATACCGGAGAAAAGGAGGACGATGGAAAACGGCCGATGATTTTTCGCGTTTGTACGGACTCAGTGAGAAAGATTTCCAACGGCTTAAACCATATATAACAATACAACCTGTTAAAGCCGATGCGGAAAAAGCGGCCCGCCAGGCCGTGCACGATAGTCTGGCGCGCAGATATATCCAGAAATTCCCCCAAGGAACCGTTGTGGACATAAACGATGCAGATACCAATATGCTGAAAAAGATTCCAGGCATAGGCAGCTATTATGCCAGTAAAATCTGTAAGTACAGAGAGCAGTTGGGCGGTTTTGTCTCTACGCGCCAGATTAGTGAGATAGAAGGATTGCCAAAAGACGTGGCCCGTTGGTTTTCTGTCACAGAAACGCCCACCATCCGCAAAACGAACGTCAACAAAGCCAGCTTTAAAGAACTGGTCCGCCATCCTTACCTCAGTTTCGAACAAGTTAAAGTGATATTCACATACAGAAGAAAATATGGGGACCTTCATAGTTGGCAAGACCTCAGGCTCGACGACAACTTTCCGCCTGCTGCAGTGGAAAAACTTGTGCCGTATTTCGTTTTTTGAATAACGGCCGTTTTTTTAAAAAAACATCGAAAACATAATGAACGTGCAAGACAACCTTTTTGAAAAGCCGCTGATTGATTATATAACAGTGGCCGTGGAATATTGCAAAACCCTGGAAAGCTGCCAAGGTCAAGACCGGAAGGATTTTGTTGAAGTTATGAGAAAACTGTTGCCCATGATGTATTTGAAATTCTCCCTTCTTCCCGAATATGAGGAATATCCCGGCTTCAACGAGCCGCACGTGACGGAAGAAGACTACGATTTCATCCGCTACAACATTGCGAAGACCATGGGAGAGCAAGATGATTTCCTCGACGTTTTCGTTGAAGACTTCAAATATTCAGACCAGCCCGTGTTATGCACGTTGAGCGAAAATCTTTCCGACATCTACCAGTGCCAACGCGATTTCATTGAAATCGTCAGAGGCGGACACGATGAAGCCCTCCGTGTCTCCTTACACGAACTCCAGGAACAATTCCGATGCAGCTGGGGGATGAAATGCCTCAATTCATTGCGGGCCCTCCACGACGTATGTTTCTCCATCCACAACGACTGATTGCAGACCATGACCGAAATAGCAACACAAAGAAAATCCTACTCGGAAAACATTCCCTTGTTCGTCAAGACAAACAAGCAATTCATTAGCGGCCTGCCCCGTTTCATGTACACTGGCCCGATACAGACCATTATCGGGGTAGACACTGCAGAACGTGCAGTGTCCGTTCTGCGCAAAAGCAGACTCTTGGGGATAGACACAGAAACTCGTCCATCCTTCCGCAAGGGCGAAAGCCATAAAGTCGCTCTGCTGCAAATATCAACCGAGGAACTCTGTTTCCTGTTCCGGTTAAACCGAATCGGCTTTCCGCAATGTCTCATAGATTTGCTTTCAGATGAAAGCATCCTGAAAGTGGGCCTTTCCCTGAAAGACGACTTCCACATGCTGCGTGCGCGTCATCCCTTCTCCCCGAAGGGGTTCATCGACTTGCAGGACTTCGTGAAGGAAATGGGCATAGAAGACATGAGCCTTCAAAAACTCTATGCTAACATCTTCCACATGCGCATATCAAAAAATGCCCGTTTGTCAAACTGGGAAGCAAGCGATTTGACAGAGCAACAGCAACGCTATGCAGCAACAGACGCTTACGCCTGTTTGAAACTCTATGACAGGTTGTGCAGTCTGAAAGAAAAAGGAAATTACATCTTGGAGGAATCGGCTTCAGAGAAGACGGATTAAAAAGGAATGCGGCAGGGTAGGAGCGGGTCTCCGAATTCCGTTTCAGTTTTTCATGACCTGCTGATGCCCTCCTAAAAATCCATACCTGTTGTCGAACTGCGGCCGAAGGTAATGCGCATCGCGGCCGAAAGTAATGCGCACTGCGGCCGAAAGTAGCGCGTATTGCGGCCGCGATGCGATAACTTGTTAAAGGTTGCAGGGATTGGGGGGCAATCAATCCCCTTGCTCAATCCCCTTCATCCAATATTGTCCTTTCCCTTTTGTAAATGCTCCCCAGCTAATGGCATGATGCGGGCAGCTATGGTAGCAGGCAAGACACATTGTGCAATTCGCTCCCCATTGGGGTGTTGCGGGAGCATTCGTGTGCTTCTGAAGGGATATGTTTGCCAATGGGCACGATTTTACGCATCGTTTGCATCCCGTGCAAACAGAGGCATCGGCATGAAATCTTTTAGGTGAGGACAAAAAGGCATTAAACAACGGCCTCAATATGTGGCTCTTGATGTTGGGAAATTTCCCAACCTTGACATCGAAAACGCCTGTTTGGCGCTTTTGTATCTGGCGGGCGATGTGTGCTGTTTTCAGGGCTGCATCGCCGATTTTCTTCTTCGCCACGGATTCTTTGTCCACGTCAAATCCGGGGATTGAAATGTAAGTGTTGGGCATCTGTATGCTCCAAAAGGCATCGACGTGCAGGCCGTACCTTTCCTTTAATGTGTTTTTGAAGGAAACGGGCGTTTTCCCTGTGTCGTCTCCACAGGTTAAGGCCAAGAAGACGTAGGGCTTTCCGTGAGAGAGCGTCTGGCTTCGGGCGGCGGTTGGTTTAGGGGGTTCGGCTACGCTGGGCAACGCGTTCTGACGCGCAGACTGGGAAGGGCTTGCGGCGGGGGCGTGTGTTTGCGTTTTGGGCATGAAGAGCCGAAAATAGTGTTTCAGAAAATCCTCGACAACGTGGGGCATTCCCCATGCGTACACGGGGAACACAAAGCCGACGACCCCAGCTGGGGCGTCGGGGGAGACGTAGGGTGGGGCTGTGTGGGAAGATGCCATCTCAACAAGCGGTTCGTTTAGGCATTTGGCGAGTTCCCTGGCAACGGCAAGACTGTTGCCTGTTCCGGAAAAATAAAAAATCATGGTTTGTCGTGAATCGGTGGGGGCGGTGTGTCGGGGATGGGCTATCCCAATTGATGCTGGAAAACCTGGCAATCTTCGAAAACCCTTTCGGCGCATTCTGGCTTCTCCTTGAATATGCCATAAAGGACACTCCCGCTCCCGCTCATGGAGGCATATAAGGCCCCCATGTCGTAGAGGGTCTGCTTGATGGCGGCAAGCTGGGGATGGAGGATGAAGAGGTGTTTCTCAAAATCGTTGGTGATCTGCCCTTTCCATGTTTCGACGGGCTGACTTATTAAATCGAGAATCCTGTGGGAAGGGAGCTGCGGCGTTATCCCGCTGTAGGCTTCGCGCGTTGGGATGGCCACGGAGGGTTTAACAAGCGTGATGTTATAGCCTTTCAATGAGAGGTCTATCGGTTGCAGCCTGTCGCCGATCCCCGTGGCATACGAACAGGCGTTTTTTATAAAAAACGCGCAGTCGGCGCCATAGGCTGCAATGCGCTTTTCCATGTCTGCGGCGGAAAGATGGAGTTCGAACATCTCGTTTAGCGTCTTCATCATGAACGCGGCATCGCTACTGCCTCCGCCCAGTCCTGCTCCCGTCGGTATTTTCTTTTGCAGATAGATGTCAACGGCGGGCAAGTCGAATTCTTTCTGTAGGTCCTTGAAGACCTTGATGACGAGGTTGTCTTCAGGCCTTTCCGTGACCTGCTGTCCTGCAATCTGGAAATCCCAGTCCTTGTCGCTGTTTTCCAACGGCTTGATTTCAAGGACGTCTTGGATACCTATGGGATAGAAAACGGTTTCCAGGTCGTGGTATCCGTCATTGCGCTTGGCGGTGATGTTTAAACCGATATTGATTTTTGCGTTTGGAAATGTGAGCATGGATGCAATGTGGTTAGCGTAATGGTGAAAGAATAACTTGACCAATTTTGTGGAGTAAGGAATTATTTTCTTATGTCCTGTCAAAATTGCTCAGCTTATTCTTTCACCATTACTATGTGGGGGGAGAGTGGTTAGGGCCTTGAACCGTCATTCAACGTAAAGCACCAGACCTTTGAGGTATTCCCCTTCTGGGTGGTATATGTTTATCGGGTGGTCTGCAGGTTGGTGGAGCTGGTGCAGGATTCTCACGTGTCGCCCACTGATTGCGGCGGCCGTGAACACGGCGAGACGGAATTGCTCCTTGTCGACAGCCTGCGAGCAACTGAACGTAAAGAGAATGCCTCCCTTTTCGATTTTCTGCAAGGCGATGGTGTTGAGGCGGGTGTATCCCTTGATGGCGTTGCGGATGGCGTCTTTGTGCTTGGCAAAAGCCGGGGGGTCCAGTACGATCAAGTCGTAGTTTTGCTCATGGCCTATGTGGCTGAGAAATCTGAAGGCGTCTTCCGTGAAGGCTTCATGGCGTTTGTCGTCGGGGAAATTCAGTTTGATGTTGGCGTTAGTCAGGTCGATTGCTTTCGCGCTGCTATCAACGGAATGTACCAACTGAGCCCCACCTCTCATGGCATATACGGAAAAGCCGCCAGTGTAGCAAAACATGTTCAACACCCTCCGGCCTTTGGCGTATTTCTCCAGCAGTTTTCTGTTTTCTCTTTGGTCGACGAAGAATCCTGTTTTCTGCCCTCGGAGCCAGTCGATGTGGAATTTCAGTCCATATTCCAAGGCGATGTTGTCATCTGTCTGTCCGATGAGGAATTGGTTTCCTCCGTCTTCTGCCGACTTAAAGTGGAGGGTGGTTTCCGACTTGTAATACACGTTGCGTACGACTCCCTCGGTGCATTTCAACAGCGATTCTCCGATGACGTTGCGGTTGAGGTGCATCCCGACGGAATGTGCTTGTACAACGGCAGTGTCTCCATAAACATCAATGATCAGTCCTGGCAACTGGTCGCCTTCGCCATGCACGAGCCGGAACATGTTGTTGCAGTTTTGGTTCACGAGGCCTAATGCAACACGGAGCTTGAATGCCTCGCGAATGCGTTCTTCCCAAAATGCCGCGTCAATCTTCCTATCGTCAAAAGACAGTACACGCACGGCAATAGAGCCGTTTTCAAAATGTCCGACTGCTAAAAATTCTTCTGATTCGTTGACGACTCTGACGGTTTCCCCCTCCTGTATCCCGCTGTCTTTCTTTGCAATTGCTCCGGAGAAAACCCAGGGGTGTAATCGTTTGAGGCTGGCAGATTTGCCTTTTCGCAATACAATGGTTTTCATTATTTTGTTTGGCGTTTTTATGTATGATATGTCTATGGCAGGTAAGTGGGTGCTCGAATTCTCTTGGCGTCGTTAATGCCGGGAATCTTCGGTTTGGCCTGATTCGAACACCTGCTTACAAACAAAAAGGGCTGCACTGGTGATGTGATGAAACTCCGAGAGAAAATAAGATTTGAGCGCCTCCAAGACTCTGTAATCCAACTCTGCAAAAGCATGTTGGCACGCCATTATCAAGGTCGGCATTCTCGGTTTTCAGGTAATTATTGATGAGTATCCCAATCGAACCAGTACAGCCTTATGTTTCGGACCATTTTGGTTGGTCCTTTTTTAATGATGAAGCAAATGTACGAACATATAATGGAACTGCAAAACAAAAAGCGCATTTTTTTCTGCGTGTGTAGTTTTTAGGGATTTGCAGCGGGGGATTTGATTTTTTTTCCTAATTTTGATGATGGGCCAAAAAAGGCCTTTTTATATAGCGACCTTTTTATGCATGGATTTTTGACCGTTTATAAAGCCTCTGCAGGCTCAGGAAAGACTTTTACCTTGGCAGCAGAATACATTGCGATGATCATCGGCAACCCTGAGGAGAATCATCGTAACGTACTCGCCGTGACCTTTACCAACAAGGCTACGGCCGAAATGAAGCAGCGCGTCTTGAAGGAACTGTGGGATATGGGCTACAAGGCCGGCTATTCTGCAAGCGATTTCTTCCAGACTGTTGCAAGAAAATGTCCGGGTGTTGACAACAGGCAGATATGCGAAAGGGCTAAAGCGGCATTGCATGCCATATTGCATGACTATGACTATTTCCATGTGAAAACCATTGATGCTTTCTTTCAGAGCCTGCTGACCTCTTTGGCCCACGAATTGGGGCTTTCTGCGGGGGCGGGGGTGGAAATCGATGATAAGCGCGTCATCGAGCAGGCTGTGGACAACTTGCTGCACACCGTCTCCACGAGGGGGAATATCGCCAGCTGGCTTCTGGGGTATGTCAATGAGAAAATCATGGAGGGCAAGGTCTGGAATGTCAGCGATGAGGTTAAAAGGCTTGCCAAGCAAGCCACTCAGGAGATATTCCTGGCAAATGAAGACGCCCTTTTGCATATGTACGACAAGGAAGACATCATTGCGGAATATCGCGACCTGCTGTTGTTGTGTCAAAAAAATGCACACCAAAACTCAGTGGATCTTGCTGGCCGTGCTCTGGAGTATGTCGAGTCGGTTGGCGGGTTTCAGCTGTTTTCAAACGGGAGAAACGCGCTCTCCCGTTTGCAGAATATCATGAGCGGCGATGCCAGCCTCCCAACGGTTGCATACGCCGAGAAACTGAGCGACCACACAAAGTGGATCAAGACGGCCGACAAGAAGAAGGGCAACCTGCAGGTCGAAGCTCAAAAGCTCAATGAGTGGCTCAATCGAGTTGAGGATGCCTATAAGGAAGACCTTTTCGTATCGAACAGTGTTAAGCTCACTTTAAAATACATCAATCCACTGAGACTGATGGGCGAAATCAGCCGGGATGTCGCCAAAATCAACTCTGAGAACAACCGCTTCCTGCTGGCAAAGACTCCGTTGCTTTTCAATAAATTGGTCGGTGCTGACGATGCCTCGTTTGTGTTTGAAAGGGTTGGCACAACCTTCAGCCACATAATGATTGATGAATTTCAAGACACCTCCTCTCTGCAATGGGTCAATTTCAAGCGTTTGCTGGTGGAGAACATGTCGGCCGGCAACACGTGTATGCTGGTAGGCGATGTCAAGCAGAGCATCTATCGCTTTCGCGGCGGCGACTGGAAAATCCTGAATGGCATTGAAAATGAAATGAAAAGATTTGGCGTTGAGTCTAAAACGCTGAACACGAACTATCGCAGCCACAGCAACGTCATACTTTTCAATAACACGGTTTTTTCCGCTGCGGCCCACTGGCTCGCCAGCGGTCACGGGGAAACCCTCGAGAGAATCTACGCTGATGTCGTTCAGCAGTGCAACAAAAGAAAAGGTGGGTATGCCGAATTTTCATGTATGGTTGCGGCCGGTAGCAAAAAAAAGAAGCAGGTTGCTACTGCTGGTGTAGCGGGCACGGGAAACGGCGGGGAAGAGCAGGAAGATGTGTTGGCCCTTCTCTACGGAAAAATCGAGGCATTGCAAGCTTGCGGCGTTCTGCCTTCTCAAATGGCCATTCTGGTCAGATACAACGGAGAAGCGAGGCAGCTTGTGGAGGAGTTTTCCGACAGGTTCCCCGACGTTCCCCTCGTCTCAGACGAGGCCTTTTGGCTCAGCAGTTCGCGTGCTGTCAACCTGATTGTCTGCGTCATGCGCTATTGCCTTGACCATGACGACGAGGTTGCTTTGACATATATCTATCGGCTCATAGAAGGCGGGGAGCATGAGGCCGTCTCGCCTTCCGCTTCAGGCCCTGTCTGCAAGGAGGAGATGTTGAAAAGAATGCCCCGTGATTTAATCGGCATTTTCGAAGAAACGCGCCATACGCCTCTGCTTGAACTTTGCGAACATGTCATAGATGTCTTCAAATTGAATAGTTGGGAAGGGGAGGCACCCTATCTGCTAGCCTTTCTGGACGGCGTCATGGAATACTTGGACGGCGGGAAGAGCGACTTGACGAGTTTCATGACCTATTGGGATGAGTCGATGAAGAAAAAGCCTATACCTTCTTGCGACAAGCTGGGGGTGCGCGTGCTGACCATCCACAAGTCGAAAGGCCTGGCCTTCCGTGCCGTGTTTCTGCCCTATCTGGACTGGGCTGTGGAGAAAGACAGGACCGACGACATAATGTGGGTTGTGCCAAAGGAAGCGCCCTATAATTGTCTGTCGGTCATTCCCTCGTCGCCGACCTCGAAAATGAAAAACAGCATCTATGCCGATGCCTATGAAGCTGAGCATTTTGACCGCAGGGTGGAGAACCTGAACTTGGCTTATGTGGCTTTCACGCGTGCTGAAGAGTTTTTGTACGTATGGGCCAAAGTGCGGGAAGACGTTTCCGTTTCACAACACGACCTGACGATTGGTGAGGCGCTCTATCAGGCGTCTAAGGATCGTTTTTCCGGAACGGACGTACGCGAAAAATACGTGTGCGGTGTTCCGCCCCGCCTTGGAAATGACGCCAGAGTCGTTTCTGCATCCCCTGTGGCGGAGGGCGTATCAACCAGTAATCCGCTTAATATATCCAATGCCACAAAATCTTTCCTGATGAACAGTTTTCCCTTGAGCGCCACTTTCAAGCAGTCTAATTCTGCCGCCGATTTTGTGTCCGATGATAGTGATGCTCTGCAGAACGGCTACATCGACAAGGGCAAAGTCATCCATTATCTGTTCTCAAAAATCCGCTATGCCGAGGATGCCTCTTCTGCCCTCCTGAACGTACAGGCACAGGGACTGATTGCTGGGGAGGGGCATTTTGAGGAACTCAAGAACTTTGTTAGGAACAGGTTGGAGAAATCCGAGGCCCGGGAATGGTTTACAAGACAGTGGCGCGTGTATAACGAATGCAGCATATTGGTGCGCGACAAGGATGGCAATCTGAAAACGCACCGGCCCGATAGGGTTATCACCGACGGGGAGACTACGCTGGTGATTGATTACAAATGCGGGAAGAAAAAGGAGGACCACAAGCGGCAGGTCAATGAATATTGCGATTTCCTCAGGTCAATGGGCCACAAGAACGTCAAAGGCTTCCTATGGTATCTCTATCATGACGAAGTTGTCCCCAGCAAGGAGGAAAATCCGCTCTCTGAAGAGTCGTGATGCACACGGCAGGGGCGCTCCCGTAGTCTAAAAATGCCCAATTCCACCTGTTAAGTAATTGTGAAAGAATAAGTTGATTGTATTTGACTGGGTATAAAAAAGATATAACTTCCTACCCTTGAAAATTGTTCAAGTTATTTTTTAACCATTACTAAATAGATGATAAGAAAACAATTCCGGTTGTCTGTCTAAAAATAATTTGTACAAAATGACCCCATTCCTTAAATACGTAGCGCAAGATCTCTTCGGCAAGCTCGGCCGCGATATGAGTCAGCTTGTCGTGGTGTTTCCCAACAAGAGAGCAAGCCTTTTTCTGAACGAATACATCGCCTCCTGCTGCGCATGCAGCGAAGCGTCGCCCATTTGGATTCCTCAGTATCAAACCATCAATGAGCTTTTCGCAAGTATGTCTCCGCTCACGGTGGCCGATAAAATCGAAACGGTCTGCCGAATCCACAAGATATACCTCGAAGAAACGGGGAGCTCTGAAACGCTCGATTTCTTCTACGGTTGGGGCGAACGCCTGTTGGCGGACTTCGACGACATCGACAAGAATATGGCCGATGCCGACAAACTTCTTCGCAACATCCGCGACATCAAGAAAATTGACGAAATTGGTTCGCTTTTGGGCGATGCCCAGGAACAGGCACTGAGCAAATTCTTTTCGGATTTTTCTGTAGACGCAAATTCAAAACTCAAAGGGAAGTATCTGGAACTGTGGAACGCACTTGGCGCCATCTATCATAAATTAAACCAGCAGATGAAGGAAAGTTGTCTGGCCTATGAAGGTGCCCAGTTCCGGAGTGTCGTTGAGATGCTGCAAGAAAAGGGGCTGCCAGAACCCCTTGCTGCGAAGCAATATGCCTTTGTGGGCTTCAATGTCCTCGACAAGGTTGAAAGTGCCTTGTTCTCTTTGCTGGGCGAGCAGGGGCGTGCCTGGTTTTATTGGGACTACGATGTGTTTTACACCGAGCAAAACCAGGGATTCGAGGCAGGAACGTTTCTCCGTTCAAATCTGAAATTGTTTCCCAACCAATTGCCCCAGGAATATTTCGATAACTTCAGACATACAAAGCAGGTTGAATTTCTCGCTGCGTCAACGGAAAACGCTCAGGTGCATGCGCTTGCCCCCTGGCTGGAGCAAAATTTGAGCGCCGATGAGAAGGAGACGGCAGTGGTGTTGTGCAACGAGGCGCTTATTGAGCCGGTTTTGCATGCCATTCCCCCATCGGTCAAAGAAGCAAACATCACAAAAGGTTACCCTGTGAGACACACTGTAGCTCATCAGGTTCTCGAGAAAAGCATGGAGGAGGTCACCGACGGTGCAAAATCCAATGTCGGCTGGCTGGAAGAAACCATGGATCTGCTGCATAAAATGGCGTCGGAGCAGCGACAAGGAGAAACGCCCCTTGAGCGCACACTCAACACAGAAGCTTTTTTCCTGGTCTACACTGCGCTCAACCGTTTCCGCCGCCTCATCAGTGAAGGTTGGCTCGACTTGGAACGTGCAACGCTCTTCAGACTGGTAAGGCAGGCCATCGCCCCCCTGTCTGTTCCTTTTCATGGGGAACCTGCTGCTGGACTCCAGATTATGGGCGTGTTGGAGACGCGTTGCCTCGACTTCAAAAATGTCATCATGCTCTCGGTCAGTGAAGGCTTTCTCCCTGGAACAATGAAAGACAATTCCTTCATCCCCTATAATCTGCGTCTTGAATTTGGCCTCACCACCACGCGTCACAAAGTCGCGGTGTATGCCTATTATTTTTACAGACTCCTCCAGCGGGCGGAAAAGATCTGCCTCGTCTACAACGCCTCTCCTTCAGCGGGCGGTGTTGGGGAGATGTCGCGGTTCATGACGCAACTGCTGGTGGAGTCACCATTGGTCGTTACCCATCATTCCATGGACTTCAATCTCCAAAGCAGGCAGATATTTCCTCAAGCTATTGCCAAGCCTGTAGCATGGGCAGAGGGCATGCGCAGGTTTTCCCCTTCTGCCATTAATGAGTATATGCGCTGCCAACTGCTGTTTTTCTACAATCGCGTTGCGAAAATAAAGGCCCCTCAAAAACAGGCGGTGATTATAGAACCTAACGTGTTGGGAAGCGTTTTTCACAAAACTGCTGAACTATTTTATCTAGATTTTGTGGAGCATGGAAATCCCGTTATCACGCCCGCCCGGCTGGCCCCCTTTCTGGAACCGGCAGCCGATGCCTCCCTTGTGTTTTACGTCCGTCGTGCCATGGCGGAAGAGCAGGTCGGCGAAAACGTCCTCGTTGAGCAAATTGTTAAGTCCTTTTTCAAGCAGTTGCTGCGAAATGACAGCAAATTGGCGACCTTTAAAATCAAGGGATTGGAAACACCGCGTGCTTTGACGTTCAACGTGTTGGTCAATGGCGCGGTGCGGCAGGTGGAGCTTTGCGGCATCATTGATAGGATGGACATCGTGTCGGACCCCACCATCAACGATGGGGCTGAGACGCTTCGCATTGTTGACTATAAGACCAATGGGAGCATGGAGCAAGCCCTTTCAATGGATGCTCTTTTTACGCCTGGCGAAAAACATCCGCACTATGTCTTGCAGACCTTCCTCTACGCCCTGATGGTTGCTCCAGATGTGAATAACATGCCCCTGATGCCAACTCTGTTTTTTGTCAATAAATATGGTGACAAGAATTTTTTGCCATACATCAAGTATGCCAACGAACCGCTTACGGATTTCGCCCCTCTTGCCCAAGATTTCAGGTTCCGCCTCGAAAAACTCCTGAGCGAGATGTTGGACGAGGCAACGCCATTCAAACCGACGAGCGTTTTGCAAAGGTGTGAGAACTGCAACTACCGGTTGCTATGTTACGGAAAATAGGAGAGGGCGTTTACTCAGAATCATAAAATTTTATATAAATTATGAGCAAAATTCCCAAGTTAAAAGACATAGTTTTGCGCGATACGCCCTTTGCGGAATTGATGAATAAGCGTATATACAACGTGTTGCTCATAGCCACCAAGTATGATGCGTTTATGTTGGAAGACGACGGACGCGTGGATGAGCAGATATTCAATGAATATACGGCCCTTTCGCTGCGTTATCCGCCGCGCTTCACCCAGGTGACCACCGAGGAGGAGGCCATGCGCGAACTGGCCGACAGAAATTTCGAACTGGTTATCGTGATGCCCAATATGGACAACCGCGACATTTTCGTCGGCGCGAAGGAAATCAAACAGAAATACCCACATACGCCCATCGTGGTGCTGACGCCGTTTTCGCGTGAGGTGAGTAAGCGTGTCGCCATGGCCGACCTTTCCAGCATTGACTATATCTTTTCGTGGCTGGGGAACGCTGAACTGCTGCTGGCCATCATAAAACTCATTGAGGACAAACTGAACGCCCCTAACGATTCAGCGTCGGTCGGCGTACAAATCATCCTTCTGGTGGAGGACTCCATTCGTTTTTATTCTTCTGCCCTCCCACATCTTTACCGCATCGTGCTGGAACAGAGTCAGGAGTTTTCGAAGGAGGCCCTCAACGACCACCTGAAGACCATGCGCATGAGAGGGCGGCCGAAAATTATGTTGGCGCGTACGTATGAAGAGGCCATGGATATCTACTCGGATTATAGCGAAAATATCCTCGGCATTGTCTCGGACATGAGTTTCTCCAGAAACGGGGAAAAAGATCCGTTGGCGGGGTATGCCTTGTGCCGCGAAATCAAAAGCAGGGAGCCGCATGTCCCGATCATTCTTGAATCGAGTGAGGCGGATAATGAGCGCTATGCGGAGGAGTTGAAGGCGTCGTTTATCGTGAAAAACTCTAAGCATTATCCGCAAGACCTCAGAGCCGAAGTAATGGAGCATTTCGGGTTTGGTCCTTTCATCATCGTTAATCCGGAAACGATGGCGCCGATTATGACAATCAAGGATTTGAAGGATCTGCAACGCAAATTGCCGGAAATCCCCGACGAGTCGCTGCGCTACCATTTAAGCCAGAACCATTTTTCGCGTTTCTTCTTCTCGCGTGCCATGTTTCCGCCTGCAGTCATACTTAAAAAGGTGGATGTCAGTGAATATACGCACATGGACGAAGCTAGGCAGTTGATCAGCGACTTGATCGTTGGCTACCGCAGAATGAAGAACCAGGGGGTCGTGGCTATTTACCAGAAGGAACGTTTTGACCAGTACAGCAATTTCGCTCGCATTGGCAACGGTTCGCTTGGGGGAAAGGGGCGTGGCCTGGCCTTTATGGGAACCATGGTAAAGCGCTATCCAAAGCTCTCAGAAGAGCATTTCTCTGTGGATATTCCCAAGACGGTTGTCATCTGCACTGATATCTTCGACGAATTTATGGAGACGAACAATCTCTATCCAACGGCTTTAAGTGACATCCCCGATGCTGAAATCCTTGATGCGTTTGAAAACGCATCGCTGCCGACACGTCTGCTTGATGACTTGCTGGCGCTGTTTGAAGTTGTTGAAGGACCGTTGGCGGTGCGCTCTTCAAGTCTGTTGGAGGATTCCCACTATCAGCCGTTCGCTGGCGTGTATAAGACCTACATGATTCCGAAAGTGCCCGATAAGAGTGTGATGCTGAGGTTGCTCCGTTCGGCCATCAAAGCTGTTTACGCTTCTGTGTTTTATAGCGACAGCAAGGCCTATCTGACGGCGACCCAGAACTTGATTGACCAAGAGAAGATGGCCATCGTTCTGCAGGAGGTTATTGGCGCAAGGTATGACACGGTGGATGCTAACGGGAATGCTTTGTCTTATTTCTATCCAACGCTCTCTGGGGTTGCTCGTTCTTTGAATTTCTATCCCATTGGCGACGAAAGGGCGGAGGACGGGATTGCCAACGTTGCTTTCGGACTCGGAAAATATATCGTTGACGGCGGACAGACGTTGCGCTTTTCTCCCAAACACCCGCACCATATCCTTCAGTTGTCGACAACGGATTTGGCTTTACGTGAGACGCAGCGTAACTTTTATGCGCTCGACCTGAAGAACATGGCGCAGGAGTTCAAGACGGACGATGCCTTCAATCTCTCGAAACTCAGGATACGCGATGCGGAGCCTCACGGGTCATTGCGTTATGTTGCCTCGACGTTTGACCCGGTTGACCAAGTGATTCGCGAGGGGTATTATCCCGGCGGCAGGAAGATTGTTTCATTCGCAAATATACTCCAGCACCACCAGTATCCGCTGGCAAAAACGATTTCGCGGCTGCTTGAAATTGGGCGTTGCGAAATGGGACGCCCAGTGGAGATTGAGTTCGCCATGAATCTTGATGCCGGAACCGCCAGCTTCTACCTCTTGCAGATACGTCCCATCGTTGACAACAAGGAGACGGTTGACGAGGATTTGTCTGTAATCCCCGATGAGTCCTGCCTCTTGAATTCGAAAATGGTGTTGGGCAACGGCATCGTGACAGACGTGTGTGATGTTGTATACGTAAAGACTAAGGGGTTCAATGCGCAAAACAATCCGCTGATTGCACGGGAGATCGAAAAGCTGAATGCCCAGTTGACGGCGGAAGACCGACAGTACGTGTTGGTCGGCCCAGGAAGATGGGGGAGCAGTGATGCCTGGCTGGGCATCCCCGTGAAATGGCCACACATCTCAGGGGCACGCGTGATTGTTGAGTGCGGACTTGAAAGCTACCGTGTCGATCCGAGCCAAGGCACCCATTTCTTCCAAAATCTGACGTCGTTTGGCGTGGGCTATTTCACGATTAACCCGTATATAAACGAGGGGGTGTTTGACGAGGCGTGGCTTGACGCGCTGCCGGCCGAGCATGAAACAGACTTCATCAGGCATGTCCACCGCGACGCGCCGTTTGTAATCAAAATGGACGGAAGGCATGCTTTGGGTGTCGTGTTGAAAAGAACAACGTGATTTTTAATAATGGAAAATTTGGTTTATTTCCTCCCTTGTGTTAACTTTGCATATCCAAAGCCCACGTGGAACAAGAGGGCTTGATACCACAAGAATAAACAATATATATAATTCACATAAATCAAACGATGAATATTTCATTTGAAAAGACAGGCAATGTTAGCGCCGTCCTCACACTCAAGATGGAGAAGTCTGACTACGAAAGCAAAGTAAAGGACACTCTTAAAACCTACAGCCGCAAAGCTCAAATGCCAGGCTTCCGTCCGGGAAAAGTGCCTTTCGGTTTGATCCAGAAAATGTATGGCGCACAAGCAAAAGCTGAGGAGGTCAACAAGTTGCTGAACGATTCACTTTTCAATTATATAAAGGAAAATAAGGTCAATATGCTCGGCGAACCGTTGTCAAGCGAACAGCAGACGATGCAGGATATCGAGAAGCAGGATGATTTCGAATTTATCTTCGACATTGCTCTGGCTCCAGAATTTACCGTTGATTTGTCGGCTGACGACCACGTCGATTTCTATGATATCGAAACCACTGACGAGCAGATCAACGAGCAGGTTAAGAATATTGCACAGCGTGCAGGCCATTCTGAAAATGTTGACAGCTACGAAAACAATGACATCCTCCGTGGCGTTTTGGCTGAATTGGATGAAAATGGCCAGCCCAAGGAAGGTGGCTTGGTCGTAGAGAAGGTTTCTCTGATGCCTACTTATTTCAAGAACGACGACCAGAAGAAAATTTTCGAAGGTGCGAAAAAGAATGATGTCTTGACGTTCAATCCTTCAATGGCATACGAGGGCAGCGAAACAGAAGTGGCTTCTCTCTTGAAGGTGAAGAAGGAAGAGGTTGGCGCATATTCTGGCGACTTCTCGTTCCAGGTTGACGAAATCAGCCGCTTTGTGGCTGCAGAAGTAAATCAGGAACTCTTTGACAACGTGTTCGGAAAAGACAATGTGAAGAGCGAAGAAGAATTCCGCGGCAAAATCAAGGAGAACATCGAGAAGCAGCATGTTGCAGACAGCGACTATAAGTTCCTCTTGGATCTTCGTGCATATATGGAGCAGAAGGTGGGTGAATTGGAATTCCCAACGGAATTGCTCAAGAAAATCATGAAGGCCAACAACAAGGATAAGGGCGAGGAATTCGTTGAGAAGAACTTCGACAAGAGTATCGAGGAATTGAAGTGGCACCTCATTAAGGAACAGCTCGTAGAAAAGAATGGCATCAAAGTAGACGACAAAGAATTGAAGGAAACGGCCGTTCAGGCTGCCCGCTTCCAGTTTGCCCAATATGGCATGACGGATATTCCTGAAGAGTATCTGGAACAGTATGCAACAGAAATGTTGAAGAAGAGAGAGCAGGTTAACGCACTGGTTGAACGTTGCATTGACACGAAGTTAGTTGAAGCCGTGAAGTCAGTTGTTACGCTTGACCACAAAAGCATTTCTGTCGAGGATTTCTCGAAAATGTTTAACTAAAAATTGCTGCGTATGAGGTGAGTTGGTGTGCTCTGTCGTTGTCTGACGCGCATCTGCTAACCCAAGGAAAACATGGCTGCCGCATGCAAATGCGGTCGGCATTCGGCCATCTTTATGTAATGGTATTGCTCAAGTTGTTTTTTTACCATTACCATAGTCAGCTTTCTTATAGAGTCTCTTTCTCGCCCTTTGATTCTTGTTTTTCTCGTGTAAAAGAACAAGCTGCAGTGGGAGAGAAGGAGATTCTTATCTTAATACACAAATGATATGAACGATTTTAAAAAGTTTGCCACGAGACACATGGGCATCAACTCTATGGTCTTTGATGATGTGGTGAAAATGCAAAATCAATACTTGAATCCCTATATATTGGAAGAGCGCCAGCTCAATGTCACACAGATGGACGTCTTTTCGAGATTGATGATGGACAGAATCATTTTCCTCGGAACGCAAATTGACGACTATACGGCAAACACATTGCAGGCCCAACTTCTGTATCTGGATTCGTGCGACCCAGGAAAGGACATTTCCATATATATTAATTCACCGGGCGGTTCGGTCTATGCCGGTTTGGGTATTTACGACACAATGCAATTCATCCAAAGCGACGTTGCAACGATTTGCACGGGCATGGCTGCATCCATGGCCGCTGTTTTGCTTGTTGCGGGAAAAGAAGGCAAGCGCTCTGGATTGGAACACAGCCGTGTTATGATTCATCAGCCAATGGGTGGCGCTCAGGGACAGGCTTCAGACATAGAAATCACGGCACGCGAGATTCAGAAACTCAAAAAAGAATTGTATACAATCATCGCCCATCATTCCCATACGGACTTTGAAAAAGTATGGGCCGACTCAGATAGAGACTATTGGATGACATCGGAAGAGGCGAAGGAATATGGCATGATTGATCAAATTTTATGTCGCAAACCAAATGAAAGATAAGAAAAAATGTTCTTTTTGCGGACGTGACGAGTCGGAAGTGGGTTTCCTGCTGACCGGGCTTAACGGCAATATCTGTGATGAATGTGCCGAACGCGCATACGAGTATGTTCAGCAGATAGAACAGCAGAATGAAGGCGCTAAAATCCAGAACATAGATTTAAAGGAAATTCCGAAGCCCAAGGAGATTAAGGACTATCTGGACCAGTATGTCATTGGGCAGGATGCAGCCAAACAGCATCTTGCAGTGTCGGTGTACAACCACTACAAAAGACTCATGCAGGCACATGACGATGATGACGTTGAGATAGAAAAATCAAATATCATTATGGTCGGCTCGACAGGTACGGGCAAGACGCTTTTGGCACGCACGATTGCCAAATTGCTGCAGGTGCCTTTCACCATTGTGGATGCAACGGTTTTCACGGAAGCTGGTTATGTCGGAGAGGATGTTGAAAGCATTCTTTCCAGGCTACTTCAGGTCGCAGACTACAATGTGCAACTTGCGGAGCGCGGCATAGTCTTTATAGACGAGATTGACAAGATTGCTCGCAAGAACGACAATCCTTCCATCACGCGAGACGTGAGTGGCGAAGGCGTGCAGCAGGGTTTGCTGAAATTGCTGGAGGGTTCAATGGTTAACGTTCCCCCTAAAGGTGGACGCAAGCATCCAGACCAAGACTATGTGCATGTCGACACGCGAAATATTCTCTTCATTTGCGGCGGTGCCTTTGACGGCATTGAGAAAAAGATTGCGCAGCGTCTGAACACCCACACTGTTGGCTACAACTCTGTGCAGAATGCTTTGAAGATTGACCCAAGCAATTTGATGGCTTACGTCGAACCGCAAGATCTCAAGTCGTTTGGATTGATTCCTGAAATCATAGGTCGTCTGCCTGTGCTGACTTATTTGAACCCGCTCGACAAGTCAGCCCTTTTGCGAATCCTAACTCAGCCCAAAAATGCCATTACAAAGCAATACAAGAAATTGTTTGAAATGGATGGTGTAGAACTTTCGTTTGAAGACGACGCTCTGGGATTAATCGTTGACAAAACCATCGAAAGGAAGTTGGGCGCAAGAGGACTGAGGTCCATCGTAGAGAGCATCATGATGGATGTTATGTTTGAAATTCCTTCGTCGAACGAAAAGAAGTTTGTAGTGACAAAGGATTTCGTTGAAAAGCAGCTCTCAAAAAACAATCTGGCAGGTGCATGATGTTTGGGAATTCTGATAGTTCTATTTTAAGTAATACTAAGTAATGGTAAAAAATAACTTGACCAATTTTGTGGAGTAAAGAGTTATTTCTTACGCCCTGTATTACAGGGCAAAATTGCTCAGCTTATTCTTTTACCATTACTAAAAGGGGTGTGCTAAAATTCTGTCTCAAGTAGAATTTTCAGGACACCCCTAAATTCTGCTTTGGAATTAAGTAATGGTAAAAAATAACTTGACCAATTTTGTGGAGTAAGGAGTTATTTCTTATGCCCTGTCTTTTTGCCGTTTTTGGTGCTTGTCATCGGTCACATAGGCTATGTGACCTTCTCAAATTTCAAAACCAACAAAAATACAGGTCAAAATGGATCAACTTATACTTCCACCATTACTAAAATGGATTCTGTCGGAAATTTCAGAACATCCGCAAAAACAAATGCTGATGTAATTTTTTTGGGTCAGACTATGCCTAAATCCAAAACTTGTTTATATCTTTGTTTAGCATTTGAGTCATGACATGTGGAATGGTCCGTTTGGAATGTTCACACATGGAATGGTTCGTCGTGCGATTACTAACCTGATATTTTATGAGCGTGAAAAAGAATCTACATGAAGCATTAAAGAAATACTTTGGTTTTGATAGCTTTAAGTCTAATCAAGAGGCTATCATAACCCATCTTTTGGCGGGCAAAGATGTTTTCGTCTTGATGCCGACGGGTGGCGGAAAGTCACTCTGCTACCAACTTCCAGCTTTGATGATGGAGGGAACGGCCGTTGTCATTTCACCACTCATCGCCTTAATGAAAAATCAGGTTGATGCCATCAGACACACCAGTGAAAACGATGGAGTGGCGCATTTCATCAATTCGTCGCTCAGCAAGTCTGCCATCGACAAGGTGAAGGAAGACATTCTCTCGGGGAAAACGAAACTGCTCTATGTGGCTCCCGAATCCCTAACCAAAGACGACAACGTTTCTTTTTTGCAACATATAACGATTTCTTTTTATGCCGTAGATGAGGCACATTGTATATCGGAATGGGGCCATGATTTCCGGCCAGAATACAGGAAAATCCGCCCAATCATAGACAAAATCGGCAATGCGCCAGTAATTGCACTGACAGCAACAGCAACCGACAAAGTGCGTATCGACATCAAGAAGAGTCTGGGCATCCTGGATGCAACGGAATTCAAAAGTTCCTTCAATAGGCCCAACCTTTATTATGAGATTCGCCCAAAGACAGAAAACATAGACAAGGACATAATAAAATTTATAAGGCAAAATCCGGATAAAAGCGGCATTATCTATTGTCTCAGCCGAAAACGCGTGGAAGAGCTGGCTGAGGTGTTACGTTCCAATAATATAAAGGCGGAAGCCTATCATGCTGGAATGGACCCAGCCACAAGGTCAGCGACGCAAGACGATTTCCTGATGGAAAAAATTGATGTCATAGTCGCGACGATAGCCTTCGGAATGGGCATCGACAAGCCCGATGTCCGGTTTGTAATTCACTATGACATGCCCAAAAGTCTCGAGGGATATTATCAAGAGACGGGGCGTGCCGGACGTGACGGTGGAGAAGGAAAATGCATTGCCTTTTATTCACGTAAAGACCTTCAGAAATTAGAGAAATTCATGGAGGGAAAATCGGTCTCTGAACAGGAAATTGGTCGACAGCTACTCAAGGAGACAGCCGCTTATGCAGAGAGTTCCCTGTGCCGTCGCAAACTCCTCCTCCATTATTTCGGTGAAAATTTTCAGAAGGAAAATTGCGGAAATTGTGACAATTGCCTAAACCCTCAAAAGAAAGTGGAAGCAAAAGAAAATTTATGCAAAGTTCTCAACACGGTTTTAGCAACTAAGGAGAATTTCAAGGAAGATTATCTAAAAGACGTATTGATCGGGCGTGCAACAGATGAGGTCTGTGCGCACAAACATAATAAGATAGAAGAATTTGGATGTGGCGACGATGTGAGCGATAAGGTATGGTACGTTGTTATCAGACAAGCAGTCGTTGCCGGATACCTCGAAAAAGACGTAGACAACTATGGCGTTTTGAAGGTCACAGACAAAGGTATGGATTTTTTGGAAAATCCATGTTCGTTCAAGATAGTCGAAGACAGGGATTATGAGAATGCCGAGCCCAACATCCCCTTGCAGGGTGGGGAGGCATGCACAGTTGATCCTCTGCTCTATCAGATGCTGAAAGACTTGAGAAAGCGCATGAGCAAAGACTTGGATGTGCCGCCTTACGTCATTTTCCAAGATGCTTCTCTGGAAGCGATGGCAACCATTTATCCCCATACGCTCGACGAACTGCAAAACATTCCAGGTGTCGGCGCAGGAAAAGCAAAAAGATATGGTGCGGAGTTCTGCCGGCTTATCAAGCAACATTGTGAAGAAAACGATATTGAGCGCCCGGAGGACCTGCGCATCAGAACCGTTGCCAATAAGTCGAAAATCAAGGTAAGTATCATTCAGAGTATAGATCGCAAGGTTGCGCTTGATGATATTGCCGTTGCCAAAGGAATCGAATTTGACGAACTCCTTGATGAGATAGAAGCCATCGTTTATTCGGGAACGAAGCTAAACATCGATTATTTCATTAACGACGTGATGGACGATGATCATATCGCGGAGATATACCAGTATTTCAGAGATTCGGAAACAGACAACCTGGAAACGGCCATTGAGGAATTGGGCGACGACTACACTGACGAGGAAATCCGTCTTGTCCGCATAAAGTTTATCTCGGAAATGGCCAATTAACAAGTGGGCCACAGCCATGTGGCCTTTTAAGGCGGCAGATAGCGGCTGCCGTTTGCTTCATGACATCTGTTTAGCCGCTAAGTTGAAAGCGATTTTCAATAGAAAAAATATAGAATATGACAGTTAATAAAGAACCAGAGAATAACGAAAGAAAGGGTCTGAATTTCATTGAGCAGATTGTTTCTTCAGATTTGAAAGAAGGAAAAAATGACGGACGGCTGCAAACGCGTTTTCCGCCAGAACCAAACGGGTATCTACACATCGGACATGCGAAAGCTATATGTATGGACTTTGGCATCGCCGAGAAATTTGGCGGTGTGTGCAACCTGCGTTTGGACGACACCAATCCGCAAAAGGAAGACACCGAATACGTTGAAGCCATCAAAGAAGACATCCAGTGGCTTGGATTCAAGTGGGGCAATATTTATCATGCCTCTGACTATTTTCAGCAATTGTGGGATTTCGCTGTACGCCTCATAAAGGAAGGAAAGGCCTACGTTGACGAGCAGACAAGCGAAGAGATTGCCGCTCAGAAGGGCACGCCGACACAAGCAGGCACCGACAGCCCCTACAGAAACAGACCAATAGAAGAAAATCTCCGTCTGTTTGAAGAAATGAATAGCGGCAAGGTGGCTGAAGGTGCGATGGTGCTCCGCGCCAAAATAGACATGGCAAACCCTAACATGCACTTTCGCGACCCAGTGATCTACCGCATCATCAACAAGGAACACCACATCACAGGCAACAAATGGAAAGCCTATCCTATGTATGATTTTGCACACGGACAGAGCGATTATTTCGAAGGTGTCACACACTCCATCTGCACCCTCGAATTTGTGCCTCACCGTCCTCTCTACGATTATTTCGTTGACGAACTAAAAGAAGGCAAGGACCTTCAAGACCATCGCCCCCGCCAGTATGAGTTCAATCGTTTGAATCTGACATACACAGTTATGAGCAAGCGCAAACTCCTGGCATTAGTCAAGGAGAACCTTGTGGCTGGATGGGACGACCCCCGCATGCCAACCATCTGCGGCTTGCGCCGTCGTGGTTATTCTCCACAAGCTGTGCGCAAATTTATTGACATGATTGGCTATACGAAGTTCGACGCACTCAACGATTACGAAATGCTGGAAGCGGCGGCACGCGAAGACCTCAACCGTCGTGCGCTCAGAGTGTCGGCCGTGATTAACCCCGTAAAACTGATAGTCACAAACTATCCAGACAACCAGGTGGAGGAACTCACTACCGTTAACAATCCCGAAAATCCGGAAGAGGGCACACACACCATCACCTTCAGCAAGCACCTTTGGATTGAGCGTGACGATTTCATGGAAGAAGCTCCCAAGAAATTTTTCCGCATGGTGCCAGGGAAGGAAGTACGACTCAAGAACGCTTACATCGTGAAATGTACGGGATGTAAGAAAAATGCCGACGGAGAAATCGAGGAAATTTATTGTGAATACGATCCCCTCAGCAAAAGCGGCTTGGAAGGTGCCAACCGAAAAGTCAAGGGAACGCTACACTGGTTGAGTGTCGACCACTGCCTCCCAGCAGAGGTGAGAATCTACGATCGACTCTTTGCCGTTGAGAATCCGTCAGCCAGCGACAAAGATTTCAGAGAATTGCTGAATCCAGATTCTCTTAAGGTGTTGAAAAACTGCTTCGTCGAGCAGTATGCCGCCGAACAGCAGGAGAATCGTTATCTGCAATTCCAGAGAATTGGTTATTTTACCTACGACAAAGATTCTTCGATGCAGCATTTGGTGTTCAACAAGACTGTCGGACTGAAAGACAACTGGAAGAAAGGAAACTAGTTTCCCGATTACTAAAAAATATATGTAAAGGAATGGGCATTCTGAATTTTGTTCAGAATGCCCATTCCTTTATTTCCCCTCTTACTTCTCTAAAAGGTCTGGTCGCAACCGTTTCGTTCGCTCAAGGCTCTGAGTGAGTTCCCACTCCTTGATTTTTGCGTCATGTCCTGAAAGCAGGATTTCTGGCACCTTCCATCCTTTGTAGTCAGCAGGGCGCGTATAGACAGGTGCTGCCAGCAAGTTGTCCTGAAAAGAATCCGACAACGCACTCTGTTCGTCGCTGAGCACGCCAGGAACGAGTCTTACGACAGCATCGGCCATCACGCCGGCAGCGAGTTCCCCTCCTGTTAGCACATAATCGCCGATGGAAACCTCCTTCGTGATGAGGTGTTCTCTTATCCTGTAGTCAATGCCTTTATAGTGTCCGCAGAGGATGATGATATTTTCCTTCATCGAGAGTTGGTTGGCCATGGGCTGGTCAAACTGCTCTCCATCGGGTGTCGTAAAAATAATCTCGTCGTAATCGCGCTGCGCCTTGAGCGCTGAGATGCAGGCATCAATGGGCTGGCACTGCATCACCATACCCGCAAACCCGCCAAACGGATAGTCGTCCACTCTCCGGTGTTTGTCGGTTGTATAGTCTCTCAGATTATGCACGTGGATTTCAACCAGCCCTTTTTTTTGTGCACGGGCCAGGATTGAGGTATTCACAAAGCCTTCAAGCATTTCGGGCAATACTGTGATGATGTCTATTCTCATAAAAAAAGCTTTACGTTATTCTGGTGCAAAAATACGATTTTAACTATGTGCCGGGAAATATTTTCATGGTTATTTTCTGTGGCAACGAATGCCAGCAGGCGGGTCTTTGCGCACTTAGGCTGGGGAAAAACTATCAGGCATCTTGCCTGACGGCCGCCTCAACTCTTTTCAGGCTTTGCTCCTCTCCAACGATCCAAAGCGTGTCGTTGCAGTTGATAACGCGAGAAGAATCTGCCGTGTCTATCGTGCCGTCATCGGATTCAAAGCCAACAGCCATACAATGGTATTTTTCTTTCAGCTGACTGTTTTTTAGCGTACCTCCAATCATAGGACTGTTTCTTGCGATGTTGAGTCGGTGTAGCATTAGTTGGTACTTGCTGGTGTTTTCAGTTAGCGGTGTGATTTCGGAACCTATACGTTCGGAAAAATGCTGCAAGCTGTCGTCGTCGCCTATCGCTTCGATGCGGTCACCGGGATAAAGTGTTGCCCCACCGTCGGGAATGTTGATTCGATATGGTCCGCGTATGATGGCAGCAATGAGGACTCCGCAGTTTTCTCCAAATTGAAGTTCACGCAGGTTTTTGCCGCACCAGTTGGAGTTGGCAGGGATTTGAAGTTGGGAGAGGTGGATATCATGGCTCAGCAGTCGGCCGGCATAGGCAGGCCGTTTTCCGTTGGCCTCGAGCTGTTTTTTTGTGTCGCGCGAACGGAGGTTTTTGACAAAATTCCGCTCCATCAATATACTCAGATATTTGATTCTTCGCGATGCTACCATCGCTCCTACGAGAAAGGCAGAAATGGAAATATGGACGGGCAGGCGCCACGGAGAGGGTAGGGGTGAGAGGAAATTGATGACGTATGTAACGACAAATGTGGCCAAGGCATATCTGATGCCGATGGTCAGCAACAGGCCGCACCGGTTGCCCCTGCCTTTCTGTCTTAAAATTTTCCATGATTCGGAATGGTTTTTGCGAATGACGATGGCACGCAAAAAGGGCGAGACGAGCGATATGGTGAGCACAGCGCAAATGGTGTTTCCTGGCCAATGTCCAAAGATTGTTCTACAGAAGGGGAGCAGAAAACCGAAAGCAATCAGAACGACAGCCACACTGAGCGCCAAATAAATGCTGACACCGCTGAGAAGTGAGCCTATCAGCGTGCGCCAAGGGCGAGGGGGCTGCGCGTCCTGTAAGGGATTTTTGTTGCTGTTCGTTTTCCCGTGTATGTGTTCTGGTATAAGACGACAGATAGCATTGTAGGAAGGAACTGCCGCCTTGATCATGTAAGGCGTTAAGAAGGTGGTGACAATGGAAACGGCAACCACAACGGGATAGAGAAATTGGCTTGTCACGTTTAGGGCTGTTCCGAGAGAGGCAATGATGAAAGCAAATTCTCCAATCTGTGTTAACGAAAAGCCGCATTGCATAGACACACGTAGCGACTGGCCAGAAAGCAGAAAACTGATGGAACCGAAAATGGTCTGCCCTACGATGATGGCCAGTGTGAGCACCAGGATGGGCCACCAGTATTGCATCAGTATCTGCGGATTGACCAACATGCCGACTGATACGAAAAAAATGGCACCGAAGAGGTTCTTCAATGGTTTTACAACACGCTCAACGTTTTCAGCCTCTGTGGTTTCCGCCAGAATACTACCCATCATGAACGCGCCGAAGGCTGAGCTATATCCAGCTTTTGAGGCCATGACTACGAGCATGAAGCAGAGGCCGATTGCCACAATCAGCAAGGTTTCATCGTTTATCCATTTACCGCTTTTCCGAAGGAAGGTAGGCACGACGTATACGCCGACGACAAACCATATTATAAGGAAAAAACTCAGTTGGAGTAAATTGCCTAAAAGCTGAGCGCCCTCGAAGGTGCGCGAAACAGCCATGGCGGAAAGCACAACCATCAGAAGAATACCCAAGATGTCTTCAAGGACTAACACGCTGAGCACTTCGCTTGAGAATTTCTGGCTACGGAGGGCCAAATCGTCAAATGCTTTGTAAATAATGGTGGTTGAAGACATTGCAAGCATGCCGCCGAGGAAAAGTCGGTCCATACTGTTCCAACCGAATAAAAAACCTGCAACATTGCCGACGCTCATCATGCAAAATACAATCATGCAGGCAGCGAAAATCGGCTTCGGGCCCATTTTCAGAATCTTTTTGAAGGAGAAGTCGAGTCCGAGGGTGAACATGAGAAAAATCACACCGATGTCGGCCCATGATTGGATACTGCTTGTGTCAGTGACGGAGGGAGTGTAGGGCATGTGTGGGCCGGCCATGAAACCGGCCACGATATAACCCAAAACAAGTGGTTGTCCGAGACGTTTGAATATCAGAGTGACAAGCCCGGCTGAAATGAGAATCAACGCGAGGTCTGAAATGATTTCCGGAAGATACGACATAAAGCCTTTTGGAAAATACGTTTTTTTAAGTAGTAGGCAGGTGAAAGCATTTTTTTCATGCCCAGAGGCGTTATGCCCCTTTAAATCATCTCACCATTCTTTCATTATCACTGTAATTGTGAAATAAGAACTTGACCAATTTGGAGGAGTAAGGCGTTTTTTTCTTATGTTATTTCTTTTGGCCGCTTGGGGTGTTTGTCATCGGTCATATAGTCCGCTATGCTCCCTCTTCCAAATTCCTAAAGAGGTAAAATACTGGTCAAAATGGTTCAACTTATTCTTTCATCATTACTAAATGAAAACGCACTCCGCCAAAGAGTGCGTTTCCAAATAATGATCAACTTGTTCTTTCGCCATTAATAAATGGCTTCAAAGTTTGCGCTTGGCAGTCAGTTCGCAAATCTTTACGACGACCTCGCTTGCCTTCTTCAGCGATGGAATTGGCAGAAATTCGTGCGGGCCGTGGAAGTTAAGTCCGCCGGCGAAAATATTGGGGCAAGGCAGCCCCATGAAAGAAAGTTGCGCACCATCGGTTCCTCCGCGTATGGCACGAACTTTTGGAGTGACTCCCGCTTCCTTCATGGCATCCATTGCAATATCAATGACGTGCATAACTGGTTCGATTTTTTCGCGCATGTTATAGTATTGGTCATTGATTTCCACTTCAACAATTTGGCTGTCGTATTTTTCATTCAACCATTCAGCCGCTTTTATCATGGTTTGTTTGCGGGCTTCAAATTTTTGCCGGTTGTGGTCGCGAATAATGTATGATAGTGTTGCGTGTTCCACGTTTCCTTCCATTCCGAGCAGGTGGTAAAAGCCCTCAAATTCAACAGTGGCTTCTGGCGTTTCTGTCATGGGAAGCAGAGAAGCAAATTCTGTTGCAACGCGGGCGGCATTGATCATTTTTCCTTTGGCATAGCCAGGATGGACGCTGACGCCGGAAACACAGATTTTTGCAGAGGCAGCGTTGAAATTCTCATATTCCAATTCTCCGATTTCACCACCGTCCATGGTATAGCCCCAGTCGCATCCAAATTTTTTGACATCGAAATGATGTGCTCCCAAACCGATTTCTTCGTCGGGATTGAAGGCCACACGAATTTTGCCGTGTTTAATCTCTGGATGTTCCAGCAGGTAAACCATGGCTTGAACTATTTCCGCAATGCCAGCCTTGTCGTCTGCTCCCAGCAGGGTGTGTCCGTTGGTGACGATGATGTCTTCTCCAACGTGGTCCAGAAGTTCTGGGAATTTCTGTGGCGACGTGACAATGTTGTTTTCTCCATCGAGAACGATGTCTCTGCCATCGTATTTTTCAACAATCCATGGTTTGACTTCATTGCCGGAGCAATCAGGACTGGTGTCCATGTGTGATATGAATCCGATGGTCGGTATTTCTTTCTCCGTATTGGCAGGCAGCGTTGCATAGAGATAACCCAGTTCGTCAAGCTCAACATCTTCAAGTCCGATGCTTTCCAGTTCGTCTTTCAAATAATGTGCCAAGTCCCATTGCTTGTTGGTGCTTGGCGTTTTCCCTGTGTCTTCAGCCGACTGTGTGTCTATGCTGACGTACTTCAAGAATCTTTCAATTATATCCATTGTTCCAAATGAGTTAATAGTTCGTTTATCGCAAAGTTATTCATTTTTCCTGGAAAGTCCAGCCTCAGACATAAAAAAAGCGAGGCAGACAGGGAGTATTGGTGTCAAAAATACCTCTATAGGCAGAACCGGCCGTAAACAATGAAAAGGCCAAAAGCAAAGGCATGCCATATGGTCTTTTGATTTTTTTGCATGCTGTCGTTGGTAAATCCGAAACTCTTGAGTAAATTTGTTCCGATATGGAAAATCCTGCCGCAATTGATCACTGATACAATGGCGGTTTCAAAACAATAAAACTATGGACAAACAAGAATTGATGGCCATGGCCATTCGCCTGGCAAATGAGAATGTGGAAAATGGCGGTGGCCCGTTTGGTGCTGTCATTGCAAAGAACGGGAAGGTTCTTGCAACAGGTGTCAACCGCGTGACCGTCAATCACGACCCGACTGCACATGCCGAAGTATCGGCCATACGCACAGCCTGCGATAAGCTTGGCACGTTTTCTTTGGAAGGCTGTGAAATTTACTCTTCGTGCGAACCCTGCCCCATGTGTTTGGGAGCTATATATTGGGCACATTTAGACCGTCTTTACTTTGCTTGTACTAAAAAAGATGCCGCAGATGCCGGCTTCGACGATGACTTCATCTACAAAGAACTCGACTTTAAGCCTGCCGACAGGCGTTTGAACACTACAGAGATGATGCGCGATGAAGCGATGGGCATTTTTGACAGTTGGCGGAAGAAAACGGACAAGGTGGAGTATTAAGTTGATTGAGATTGTGCGGAAAAAGCCTTGTCTGCGGCCCTACGCGGGGCCCAGCAACCCACAGGGTACAGATGTCCCCATTTCCTACCTGTAAGGGATACATATTGTGAGTGGGGTTCACTGATTGAAAAAAATAATTGCCATTTTGCGCTTAGGTATTCGCTTTGAATATCAGCTGCAAAATGGCAATTAGTCTTTCATCGTCACGAGTCAGTTATCGTTGTTTCCCTTTTTGTTTCTTTCGGCAAACGCGTGCGCATGAAGGAGGCTGCAAGAAACGAAAGAGGGGCAAGGAGGCTGGTGAGCAGGATGAAGGCGTTTAAATATCCAAGTGGCAGCAGGTATGCGGAAATGAGGCCTGAGAGAATCATTCCAGCAGCGGCTGTCGTTGTGTCAGCATGGCAGGTATAGTTTTGTGTATTATTGTTGGAAACCATGATTTGCCATTTCAGAAGACTGATGGACGATGCTCCCACGCCACAGCAGGCGACAAACAGGCAGATGCCAACAAGCGGAAGTGAGCTGAACTGTTGGTAGGCAAGGAGGATGCTCACGGCATTGACAAGTGAGAGCAGCAGAGACATGGGGGCCAAGGTGTTCTTTTGGCCATAACGCTGAATGACTTTTCTCCCGATGGCAGCGCCAACCAAAAGGCCGGCAACAGCAATGCAGCCTTGTAGCAGCCCTGTGTCGGATGTGGAAAAACCAAGTCCGCCAACACTTTCACGGTCTAAGAGGAAAAGAGGGAGAAGACGGAGCGAGAAGAAGAGAGGGAGAAAACAAACGATGATGCATGTCGTGTGCCATAGGTGTTTCAGTTTGTCGGCCATAGGCGCAGAAGAAGGTTCTGCGGAGAAAAATGAGTACTTGTTGCATGCCTTGGCGCTCCCGTGGCGTATGGTGCTGAAGTGACGGTACAGGGAAAGAGAAAGCAGGAAAATGGCCATGACGACGCACGATACGGCCCATGATGTTCTGGGTTGTCGAGTGTAGACCTCCAGAACGCCCGCGAACATAACAAGGCCGCCCATAAGGGCGAGTATAGCAATTTCGTAGGAGATGGCGCATTTTCGCCACGGAGCGTCAGTTGCTGCAGCTGGGGCGTTGACAGTGCAGAGGGGTCTCGTGTTGCTGATGAGACAGAAGGAAATTGCCAATGAAAAAAGCGAGAAATATTGGATATTTGAAGCGGCGTTTTTGATGCCGTGGGCCATTGTGAGCAGAAAGACAAAGGCCAGGAAGAAGCCAAGGCGAGTTGCTGTGTGGCTGATGTGCAGACGGCCGCCCAATGATACCGCAAAAGGCTTAAAAAGCAGTGGCAAGAGAGCGGCTGACGTGGTATGCAGAATCGATTCGTTGCTCATGCCTATGCGTTTGTACATGACGACCACAACAAATAGCAGAAAGACGCCAAGAATACTCTCTGGAAACAAAACGCGCAGGGAGGCCTGCGAAGAAAGCGGTTTGTTGCAGGGAGCATAACTGAGCTTTGGTGTTTGCCCAAGTGTATTTTTTCTCGTTGGTCTCATTCTCGTTGCGGTTTGAAATGTGCTCTTCGCGTGGAATGCGTTTATTCTTCTTTCGGACTTGAAGCCTTGACGATGTCTTTGAGAGCGGTGGCTGTGGCGAGAATGACGTCATAGATTTTCCTTGCGACATATCTGACTGTTTTTGCTACGAAGACTGCGAGCGTGATGGTTAGAGTCAGCAGCATGCGCAGGATGTTGCCGAAGGACATATCCACTCTTTTGTCGATGCGTCGATAAGTATATGTCACGATAATGGGGAGGCAGATGCCTGCTATAAAGGTGAAGGGCCAAAGGATGACGCCTGCGGAGGGAACTGGGAGGGAAACTCCGCCGACGGTGCTCCAGGGAAGGCCGCAGCACGCTGCCCCTATGGCTGCGACAAACTTGAAGGAGAGAGGAGTGAAGGCGATGATGCTGAGTGCATGTTTGCCGATGACAGTCAAACCTGAGGCAAGCAAGTTGGGTTTGCGACAGAGCGCATTTGAAATCGCGCGTATGAGCACGAAAGCGCAGAGCCAGGAAGGAAGGAGGATAAACAGATGCGTTGCATTAACGCCGTTTGTCATGTTCCAGGGGCAATAAATGGCTCCCAGCATTGATACAAGAAAACAGGCGGCCAGAATCGGGATATTGAGGCGTGGGCGGTGTGAAGTCAATCCGAAGGAAAAACCGATACCAACGAGAATGGCAGAGAGCATTTCGCGCCACCCGCCATCGGGAAGAATCGCGATGCTGAGTCCTGAAAGTTGCTGCCAAATTGTCAAAACGAAAGCACCTGCGGCAACAATGTAGGCGGTTTTTTCTATGGAATCTGCCGGACGGATGTGCCTGAATAGTTTGAAGCAGAAGAATTGGAACACGCTTGCAACGAGGAGGGCCCTGAAAATCCAAAATAACATTGCGAGTTCCCCGTCGAAGTCCGACATACAAAACGTGATGTTCCAAAGTCTCTGGAAGAGATCATGGCCGCTATATGCGGGAGCATTGACAATGTGCAACCATGAAAATAAATTGTGTGTCACAAGGAAAAATAGACTCCAACACCAAAACGGCCAATAGATCGTTCTCACGCTTGCACCGAGGAACGTATCTGCGTTTTCATGTTTGCTGTTGCTTAAGGAATACCCCGTACAAAGCATCAGAAGGGGCAGGGAGAATTGGGAGAGGGAATCGCGAAGAAACACGGGAGCCCCCGACAGGGACAGAACGATGAAAACGGCTGCAACCCCTTTTGTTATTGTTAATGACTGTTTGCCCATTTGTTGTTGAACTAATTTTTAAGCAGGATGTATTATATAGAATGTTCCCCCTTCTGAAGATGGTCAGTAAGTAATGGTGAAAACATAATTTGACCAATTTTTGGAGTAAGGAGCTGTTTTACCATTACTTATAAATATATACAGAAAATCAAGACAAGAAAGTCTATGCGTAGTAGGTGTCTTGATTTTTCTCTATGGAGAGACCCCAAAAGCGTCCTTGTCGGAGAAGGCGCATCTCATCTTCAAGGGGGACATCTGAAACAAGACCGAATCAATTGTTGTCTACGACTGGCGCAAGCACGCGGAATAGGTGTCCTTGCAGACGGTGCCAACGGGAAAAGGATTTCCAGCGTTGCGGCGTCAGAAGGAAACAACGTTGCACCTTATCTGTCTCGAAAATCTTCTGTAATTCCGCCGTTGTCGCCTTGTCGGCTATAAAAAGGTTACACTCATAGTCGAACGACAAACTGCGGCTGTTGAGATTGGCCGAACCGATAAAGCTGCATGCGCTGTCGGCCATCATGATTTTGCTGTGATGGAAACCGCCCTGAAAAAAATAGACCTTCGCCCCAGCTTTCATCAGTTGGCGTACGTTGTGTTCAACGATGCGTGGCGTTATGGGGATGTCGCTTTTTTCAGACACCATTATCTGCACGTCAACACCTCTTTTGCAAGCCCGCTTCAAAGCTCTTTTGATATGTCCGCAGAGGGTGAAGTAAGGGTTGATAATCTGTATCTGTTTTTTTGAATCGTTGATGATTTCCAGGAAGGTGTCGTGTATGATACGCGGTGTTTCTTTAACGTCGCGATTGACAACGCCAATGACTTTCCCTCCTGAGGAAACCGACGTGTCGGCTTTCAGATTCGCGAAAAAGCGGCGTGCATCACGTTCACCTGGATAGTATTCGGTTCCATGAATATTCTGCTTCGTCACCTTGTTCCAAAAGTCCAAAAAAACGCTCTGCAAATCAGCGACAGCGTCGCCTTCTATGCGTGCATGTATGTCACGCCATTCTCCGAATTCGGCCTTTCCGTTGATGTAATAATCAGCCACATTCATGCCGCCGGTATAGGCAACGAGACCATCTATCACAACGATTTTGCGGTGGTCGCGGTGGAGTGCATGGTTAATCCAGGGAAAGCGGACGCGGTCGAACTCATAAATTTCGATACCGTGTTCACGCAGCATTTCAAGGTGCTTCTGTTTTAAAGGACGGTTATTCGAACTGTTGCCAAATCCATCGAAAAGCGCCCGTACCTTCACGCCCCTCGATGCGCATTCAGCCAATAGCGTGAACAATTGCTGAGATATGGAATCGTTTCGAAAATTGAAGTATTCTAAATGTATGCTACTCCGTGCCTGCCTGATGGCCTCAAAGAGGTCGTCGAATTTTTCTTGGCCGCGTTTGAAAACCGTTATGCGGTTGTTTGATGAAAAATTAACGTGCCATTCTTTTGAGAGATAGAGGGCAACCATTGAGTCAACCTGTTGTTCCCTCTTACATGTGGAGTCCAGCCATTCTGGATGCGGAACGGAGACAGAAGGCAGTTCGTCTTCTGTCGGCGAGGCATGCAGCAAGGAGGGGAGGAACATAGCTGCGGATACTAATACCACGAGAAGTGTATGCCGCAAAAAGTTTTCGCTTATATTCGCAGGGCACCCAACGGGAAGAGATTTGTTGTGATGTGCTCTGTTGGGATTTTTTTTTCTGCCATTCGTCATGGGTAAATGATCTGAATTACGTTTAGGGGTGTTTCAAAGTAGAGCACGTTCGGGGACACACTGGTTGCAAATCCTGCCATCCCATTGGCACCGAAATCAGATCATTGCCCGGAACGAGTCGACAATGCCGAGCAGATGGTTGTCGGCGTCAACCACTAATACAGAATGGATTTTAAACTGCTGGAAAATGCGTTCGATTTCCGTGATTTTCGTTTCAGGTCCGACACATTTTGGGTGTACCGACATGATGTCGGCCACGGTTCGTTTGAAGAACACATCTTGCGATTTCTCCATGGCGCGACGAATGTCGCCGTCTGTCACAAGACCGCAGATTTTTTCGTTGCTCACAGCCACACATAAGCCCAGACGTCCGCGGCTCACATGAATCACGGCTTCGCCCAATTTCATGTCGGGAGATATGACAGGAAGGTCATCTGTTCGCATCACGTCTTTTGCCTTAGTCAGCAAACGGCGTCCGAGGGTTCCTCCCGGATGGAATTGTGCAAAATCAGACGCTTTGAATCCTCTGGCCACAATCAAGGCGCAAGCCAAGGCATCGCCCATTGCAAGGGCCGCAGTGGTTGAGGAGGTGGGAGCTAGACCGAGGGGACATGCCTCGTGCGTTACGGCGGTATTCAAATGTGTCGTGGAATATTTTGCCAACAAAGATTCTGGATTACCGCTCATCCCGATTACAGGGATTTGCCGTTCGAGAAGATAGGGCAGGAAGCGGAGCAGCTCGTCTGTCTGTCCTGAATTTGAAATGGCCAAAACCACATCGTCTTTCATGATGACGCCCAAGTCACCATGAAATGCGTCCAAGGGGTTGATGAAAAAACTCGGAGTGCCCGTGCTCGACAATGTAGCGGCAATTTTGGCACCGATGTGTCCGCTTTTCCCGACGCCAGTGACAATAAGTTTGCCCTTGCATTTCAGTATCAGTTCAATGGTCTTGTCAAAACTTTCATCAATGTAAGGTATCAGTTCCAACAATGCTTCGCTTTCATCGCGCAAGCATTTGATGGCTGTTTCAGTCCATTTACTCATAATTCAAAATTAAGCATGTGTGGTCATATATATGTTCGAAACGATTCTATGCGGGTCTTGCTGTTGTGGAGTGTAGCTATTCGTGCAGAAGCTGCTAGCGAAGCAACCCCACATTAGCCCCATTCGTCTTCGCGCGTGGGGGATAGAACTCTGAAGAAAACGGTTTTCTGGATGATTCATTCGGGTGCGTTCAAAAACAACATCTTTCAATTCGCCTTTCCTGCATGAACCGCCCGCGTTTCCCGCATGGTGATAAACGTCGTCGTTTCGGAGGTTATTTCAGCAAGTCGCCCACCAAGGCGGGGAGATTTTCAAGCGGCAACATGTTAGGGCCGTCGCTCAAAGCCCTGTCTGGGTCGGGATGCGTTTCCAGAAAATAGCCCTCTGCGCCAAAAGCCTTTGCAGCCATGGCCATGGCTGGCACATATTGGCGGTCGCCGCTTGTGCTTCCATTTCCGCCGCCGGGACGTTGCACGCTATGCGTGCAGTCCATGATGACGCGGTCGGCCAAAGGCTTCATTATCGGAATATTGCGGAAGTCAACAACAAGATTGTTGTAGCCATAGACGTTACCGCGTTCCGTCAGCCAAACTTCATTCGCTCCTGCCTCGCGGCATTTTTCAACGGGATATTTCATGTCTTCACCCGAGAGAAACTGCGCCTTTTTGATGTTTACAATGCGCCCCGTCTTGGCGGCTTCCACGAGAAGATCAGTCTGCCGACAGAGGAAAGCGGGGATTTGCAACACATCGACAACCTCGCCAGCTGCGGCGGCCTGATAGCTTTCATGGATATCTGTCAGCAGGGGGAGGGCGTAGCGTTCTTTGATGTCGTCCAGCATTTGCAGGCCTTTTTCAAGGCCAGGTCCGCGGAATGAATGGATGGAAGTGCGGTTGGCCTTGTCAAACGATGCCTTAAAATACACCTCAACATTGAACTTGTTTTTGATGCAGACGAGTTGTTTCGCCACTTCATCCAACAGGCTTGCTGATTCAATCACACACGGACCGGCTATAAATATTGGATTCATTTCTTGATAATTTTCTTTATAGGTTTTTGAGTATTCCGATTTCCGGTATCTGGTAGCACCGTCTGAAACAACAAAATAGAATCTTGAAATATCATGGACGAGTCTATCTTTAGACCGTGTCGGAACTGATTTCACTAAAACCACGCAAATATAAGAATTTTTATTGGATTCTCCGAATTTTAAATCTCTAAATATAGACGAGCCTTTTAATAGGCAGAGATAATAGGCAGAGATTGGGGCGGGGGAGGGTAAACAAATAACTTTCGCAGAAGTCTTTATATATGAAAAGGGACGTTCTGCTGTCGTTTCAGAACGCCCCTCCCTTCGTTTATGACATCTTATTGACTCAGGCCTTGAGGATTGGCAATCCCCTGTCAGTTTCTTTCGATATTAGGTTTTTCCAACCCGTATTTTTTGCGTTTGTCTTCAAAAATCAGAAGAAGGGAAATGATGATGGCCACCACGCCGAAGATGGCAAAAATGGTCATGGATTCCGTATAGTCAATGGTTTTCCCGTCGGTCATTGTGTTGGCCTGATTGACTTTTCCAATCCAGACGGGAACAAGGGCAAGGCCGATGTTTTGGATATAGAAAATGAGCGCATAGGCTGTGCCGAGGTATTCCATCGGGATGATCTTGGGCACGGACGGCCACATCGCAGAAGGGACCAAGCCGAAGGCGATGCCCAGCACGGTCATGGCGATGATGGCAATGATCCATGAGTTGAGCGGCAGGGCAAGTGTTACGTGGACAATGGTGAGTAGCACGCTACCGATGAGCATGAGGGTTGCGCCTTTACCGAACTTGTCGTAGATGCTTCCGAAAATCGGCGTCAGGAAGATTGTTCCAAACGGCAACATGGCAGGAATCAGGCCTGCCGTACTTTCGGGAACGCTGTATTTCATGACCATGAGTTTGGTTGCGAATTTCAAGAAGGGATATACGCCCGCATAGAACATCAGACAGAGCACAGCGATGTACCAAAATCCTCTGTTGCAAAAGAGAATTTTTAGGTCGGAGAATTTGAATCCTTCTTCATTTTCTGCTTGGATTGCTGCTGCGGAGGCATCTTCCTTCTTGTCCATAACGCAATAAACAAGATAGGCAATCATGCCGATACACAACATGGCGGCGCCCAAGGCCACTGATGCCTGAACACCAGAGGAAAGCCCTAAAAAATCCTTTAAGGACGTCAAACCATTGATGATGCCGGCATTGATGTTGGCAAAGAAGTCTCCCACGGAGTGTGTGTCCACGTATTCAATGTGTTTTCCCATGGCGAATGGCAAAGAGTAGGCCAATGTACAGGCTGTTCCGATACGTGCCAAGGCAACTTGAAGTCCCATAGCCAATGCCAGTTCGTGACCTGTGAACCACTTCACGAGAATTTTTGTCACGGTGACACCTGCGATTTCACATCCGACACCGTAAATGGCGAATCCTGTGGCCGCCAACACAACTTGGGTTTGATATTCGCCAAAGAACGGGACATTGATAGTTCCTTCAAAGTTGTGTGAGACGGCATACCATTTGAGGATTGCGCCGAGTAACATCAAGATGGTTGACATGATGCCGGTGAAGCGTATGCCGAATTTGTCGAGAATGACTCCGCCCAAGAAGAGTAGGAGAAGAAATACGTTGAAATAACCATAGGCTCCGGAGAAGAAGCCATATTCGTCGGATGTCCATCCCAAACCGAAGCCTGTTCCTCCCTGGGCTTCTGTCAGTCCGCGGGCTTCTGTCAGCAATGGTTCCAACGGAGACATGACGTCGGTGAAGAAATAGCCCAACATCATGGTGATGCTGACTAAGATAAGCGCTGTCCAGCGGGCTTTTTTTGAATTGCTCAGTTTGTTTTGAAGAGTTTGTGTCATTGTTGTTATACTATAAATTATGTAATGGGTAAAGAATGAGTTGAACAATTTTTGGGGATAAGGAGTTGTATTCTTATACCCTGTCAATATTGATCTACTTATTGTTTCACCATTACTAAGTGGACTATCGGGGTGAGGCTGTTGCGGAAAACGAGTGCGCCTTGAGTGCTTTGTGGGGAGCGCTCAGTGCCATTTGCTCTTGTTGGTAGGAACAAATGGCTGAGCGCAGAAACGCTTCAATGGCAACTGATTCCAGTCTCCCTCGCCGCCTGCTTTCTGATTGTTGTTTACTTTTTGAGATATTTATTGAGCCAGCGGAAGAAGGTGCGCTGCCAGAGGATGCCGTTTTGCGGCTTCAATACCCAATGGTTTTCATCAGGGAAAAGCAGCATTTGTGCGTCTATTCCTCTCATGCGTGCAGCCATGAAGGCGCTTTCGGCTTGTGTGTATTCGATTCTGAAATCTTTCTGGCCGTGGATGCACAAAATGGGGGTGTCCCATTTGTCTACATAAAGATGCGGAGAGGTGGCATAGGCTTTCTGCATTTCGCCAGTGGCTGTTTTTTCCCAAGGGGCTGATTTTAAATCCCAGTTGGGGAACCACAGCTCTTCTGTTTCAACATATTGCTGTTGTGTGTTGTAGATGCCGTCATGTGCGATGAATGCCTTAAAACGCTTGTTATGGTTGCCGGCCAGCCAATAGACACTAAATCCGCCGAAACTGGCGCCAACGGCTCCCAGTCGTTCTTTGTCTACGTATGTTTCCTTGCAGAGGTCGTCGATGGCCGAAAGATAGTCTTGCATACAAAGTCCCGTGTAATCACCAGAAATTTCTTCCAGCCATTCCATGCCAAAGCCGGGGAGGCCGCGGCGGTTGGGTGCAATGACGATGTAACCGTTTGCCGCCATGATTTGCATGTTCCATCTGAAGCTCCAGAACTGGCTTACGGGCGACTGTGGGCCGCCTTCGCAGAACAGCAAGGCTGGATATTTCTTTGATGCGTCGAATTTGGGAGGATAAATCACCCAGCAAAGTTCTTGCTTTCCATCGATGGTTTTCACCCAGCGTGCCTTGACATCGCCCCATTCCAGGTTGTCGTAGAAATTCTTGTTTTCAAAAGTTACCTGATGCGCAAATCCCTTGTCTTTTCTGATATTAACCAGATAGACTTCGTCAGCGCGTTGCATGCTTTGGCGCTTTGCCAACAGGAGCTTGCTCGAAATGACTTGAACCAATGAATAATCGCAGGTGTCGTTGGTCAGTTGCTTGACATGCCCCTTAAGATCCGTGCGATATAATTGGGTTTGGCCATGCCATACGCCGCTGAAGAAAATGTGGTTGTTGTCGGCGTCCCATCCGAATTCGTTGACGCCACTTTCAAATACTTCCGTTACGTATGACTTTGTTCCTGTCTTGAAGTCATAGACACAGAGGCGTGTGCGGTCGCTTTCGTATCCATCGCGTTCCATGCTTGTCCAGGCAATGTAGCGTCCGTTGGGTGAGAACTGAGGATTTTGGTCGTATCCTACATTGCAGTCTGTCTCTGTCTTGTTGACGCTTTGGTCTTGTAATGTCTTGGTGTAAATGACAGAAGGCGCTGCATAATTGCTTGGCTTACAAAGATTTTTTGTTGTTTTGTTAGATAAATAGTAAAGGAAGATGTCGCTGTCTGTGCTTGTTGCGTATTCCTTTCCAACCTTCTTTCGGCAAGTGTATGCAATGCTTTTTGAATCTGGGCTCCACGCCAGTTGTTCAACACCGCCAAATGGGAGCATTGGGCATTCAAAGGGTTCTCCCTCCAGTATGTCGGTTCCTTCAGAAATGTTAGAGTCGCCATCGAAATCGGCGATGAATGGGTGGGGGGAGGAGGTGTTGTATTGATCCCAATGCTTGTACATCAAATCGTTGATGACCATGCCTGTTGCCAATGGTAGGTCATTTTCTTTTTTTTCGATGACAGTATTGTTGTCGACGCTGTGGATTAAGATGACTTTCTTCTCATCGGGCGAGAATAAGAATCCTTCAACATCTTTTTGCGCATGGGAAATCTGGCGTGCATTTTTTCCGTCGATACCGACTGACCATACTTGTGATGATCCGTTGCGTGAAGACAAGAAGGCTATTTCTTTTCCGTTCTTGATGAATACCGGCGAATTGCCTCCATTAAAGATTGCATGGGTTTTGTCGGTTTGAAGGTCTTTTACGTAAATAACGCTGTTGCCTTTATTCGACTTGATGTCGTAGTAAGTAACGGCATACGTTATCACTTTACCGTCAGTCGTAGAAGAGACATTTCCGATACGCCCCATGCTCCATAAGGATTCAGGGGTCAGTCGTCCAGAGGAGAAGTCTGCACGGGGCTTTTCAACCACAACCGAAGCAGCATTGCTGTCTTGTGCATGGATTTGCATGGTGCCCGTCATAAGCGCGGCAGACATAAGCATGGTTTTAAAGTTCATTGTATGGTTAAGTTATCAATTGTTTTGTTGGGGAGGATGGTTCCGTGGATGGCGGGAGATGAATTCTTTTTTGTATGTGCGTATGGGATTCAACCTTAGCGCCTTCTTGAAAAAATAACTTCCGCAATTTTGAGAAGCATGTAAATGAAGCTTTACGAACTATCAAAATTGCGGAACTTACTTCTTTGGGTATTACTTAATGCTTGTTGGCGGCGTTGTTGCGCTCGGCATTCATTTGTTCCGCCAGTTTCTGCATGTTTTCAAATCTTGCAGCCAATCCCTTTGCTTTTTTGTTAGGGTTGTTTTTGTTGGCCTGATAATTAGCTTCCAGTTTTTCCAGCAGTTTGGCATCGTCGGTGCGTTTGCGCAGGTACCACATGGTCAAGGAACTGGCCAAAAGAGAAATGAAGTAATAATAGTTCAGACCAGCTGAATAACGGTTGAACATGAAGAAGAACATGACGGGCATGAGATACATCATCCATTGCATCATCTTCATCTGTTGCGCTTGTTCTCCCGACATCGACTCGCGCTGCTGGCGAATGGTCATGAAACTGTAAATGAAGTTGGTTGCACAGAAAAGGAGGCAGAACAAGCTGAGGTGGTCGCCGATGCCCCATACGTTTGTCCCGAAGTCCCATACGCTGTCGTAGGTTGACAAATCATCAGCCCAGAGGAAACCTTGCTGGCGAAGCTCAATGGCATTTGGCACAAAGTTGAACATCGCAATCCAAATAGGCATCTGAATCAATGCCGGTAAACATCCACCCATCGGACTGACGCCATACTGGGAATACAATGCCATGGTTTCCTGCTGCTTCTTCATGGCATCGTTCTTGTTGGGATATTTTTTGCTAATCTCATCAATCTTCGGACGAAGCACACGCATCTTCGCGCTGCTCAAGAAACTCTTCTTGGTCGGGACGTACACGATGACTCTGAGCAAGATGGTGATGAGGAGCAACACAATGCCCATTGGCAGGCCGAGACTGGTCAGGAAGTCAAACACATAGATGGTGAAGAAGCGGTTGATCCATTTAAAAAGAGGCCATCCGAGATAAACCAGGTCTTCAAGGTCATAGTCCTTTTCTCCCAGTTTGTTCTTGTCCATCGACTTCAGCAGGTTGAAACTGTTTGGTCCGAAATAGAATTGCAAGATCGTTGCCTGTGCATTGTCTGAAGCAATGGGCAAATTCATGGTGGCGTGATAATCCTTTAAGAATCCTGGTTCGTCTTTAAGTTCAACGCTCTCCATGTTTACATTTGTAAACTCGCTCTTTGGTGCAATCAAGACGCTACTGAAATATTGATTTTTGAATGCCACCCAATCGACAGCGCTTTCCGCCGTTTCTCTTTCCGTTCCATGTTCGCTGATCTTCTTTGTATCATCGTTATGGAGCTTGTACGTGATGGTTGAATATTGATTTTCAAAATATTCGCCCTTCTCATATTGCTGAATCTTCTGCTTCCAGTCAAGAACAATGGCGTTTGAAGCGTTTACGGCCAGATGCTTTTTGATGCCAGACGTGATGATTTCAACATTCATCATGTAGTTGTCGCCTGGCAACAGATTGTATCTGATTGCAAAAAAGCTACTGTCGCGGCCAACCATTTGCATAGTTACGCTTGTGGAATCTTTTATGTCAACAGGCGTAAATACATAATCCTTTGTGTTTAAAACGCCTTCCTGCAAAGGCAGAGCGATGTCAAGATGCGCATAATTCTTGTCGTAGAGTTGCAACGGAATATCGCGATTCTCGTGGAAATCATTGTAGCTGCGGTAATTGTTGAGTTTAACACCGTAAATCATTCCGCCGACGCGGTTAATGCTGACAGTGATGTTTTTATTCTTGAGGGTGACGTACTGCGGCTCATTGCCGATGATGCTGTCTCTTTCAACAGCATGAGCGGCAAAAATTTTTGTGGAGTCGATGGTGGTCTCCTCCTTTTGCTTCTGTGCCGCCGTAGCAGTTTGTGTGTTTTCCTTAGCAACGCTTTGCGTTGTGTTTGCCAGAGTTTCTTGGGGGCGCTGACTGTTGTTGTAGTACCCGTATCCAAACATCACGGCAACAATTAGAAGTAATCCGATAATAGTGTTTTTGTCCATTATTATTCAGTGAGTAATTTATTGGTTAATTTGTTCGTTCCTAAAGTGTTATTTTAGTCGATATATAAGTAGGTGGTCAAAATATTTTTATAAAATATATGCCAAGAGCATTATTTCTGACCACCTACTTGGTAATGTATGTTTTTTTGTTTGTGTTATCTTGAAGGAGGTGTCATGCTTTTCCCATTTCCAATGTTGAAATGGCCGTCTTGACAAAATCAACAAAAAGCGGATGCGGATTCAACACTGTGCTGGAGTATTCTGGATGGAATTGCGTTCCGATATACCATTTGAGCGCGGGTATTTCAACGATTTCAACCAGGTTACATTCGGAATTGACACCGACACATATCATGCCGTTTTTCTCATATTCCTCGCGGTATTCATTGTTGAATTCATAGCGATGGCGATGGCGTTCACGGATAATTTCTTTACCATAAATCTCGTGCACCTTGCTGCCTTTTTTGAGCTGGCATTCGTAGCCGCCCAAGCGCATGGTGCCTCCCATATTTGTGAGATTCTTTTGGTCTTCCATGATGTCTATGACGTTGTGTTGCGTCTTGGCGTCCATCTCAACGCTGTTTGCATCGGCATAGCCCAAGACATTGCGTGCAAATTCAATGACCATCATCTGCATGCCCAGACAAATGCCGAAAGTGGGTTTGTCTTTTTCACGACAATATTTTGCAGCGATTAACTTCCCCTCAGTGCCGCGTTGGCCGAATCCTGGACAAATGATAATGCCCGACATGCGGTCCAGTTGCTCTGCCACATTTTCCTCAGTCAGTTTTTCGCTATTGATGAAATGCGTCTTGACTTTATAGTCGTTATATGTACCAGCTTGCGAGAGGGATTCAAGGATACTTTTGTAGGCATCCTGCAAGTCGTATTTTCCCACAAGACCAATATTTACGGTTTTTGTTGCTTTATGTCTGCGTTCCAGAAAAGCACGCCAAGGTCCCAATTCCGGGGTGTCGCCAACAGGCATGTTCAACTTTCGCAGAATGGTGGCGTCAAGCCCCTGCTCTTGCATGCGTAGTGGCACTTCATAAATGGTTGGTTGGTCGATGCTTTGAACCACTGCCTCCGGAGAGACGTTGCAGAAATTGGCAACCTTTCTTCTCAGTCCTGCATCCAATTCGTGCTCTGTTCGTAATACCAAGATATCTGGCTGGATACCCAGGCTCTGCAGTTCCTTTACAGAATGCTGCGTCGGCTTCGTTTTCAGTTCGCCAGCCGCAGCGAGATAGGGCACGTATGTTAGATGGATGCAAACGGCGTTGTTTCCCAATTCCCATTTCATTTGTCGGATTGTCTCCAAAAAAGGCAAACCTTCAATGTCGCCGACGGTACCACCAATTTCAGTGATGACAAAGTCGTAATGATGCTTTTTCCCGAGGAAGAGCATGTCGCGCTTGATTTCGTCAGTGATGTGAGGAATCACTTGTATAGTTTTTCCCAGGTAGTCTCCTTTGCGCTCTTTCTCAATCACGCTTTGATAGATTCGACCCGTTGTGACATTGTTGTTGCGCGTCGTGTGAATACCCGTGAAGCGTTCATAGTGTCCTAAGTCCAAGTCTGTTTCCTGGCCGTCGTCTGTTACGTAGCATTCCCCATGTTCATAGGGGTTCAGGGTTCCTGGGTCTATATTGATGTAAGGGTCAAACTTTTGGATAGTGATGTTGTATCCTCTGGCTTGCAGCAATTTGCCAATTGAAGACGAGATGATTCCCTTTCCAAGCGATGACGCAACACCGCCAGTAACAAAAATGTACTTAGTTTCTGACATGACACATATATTTAATTGTTAATCGTTTGTCATTGATACACATACAGCGTTTCGGAATGGACCATTTCACAAGCACAATGCAATGCCTTAACAAAAGAAGAGCGCTTACGGTTAAGCACGTAGCGTGTAAACCTTAGCCATGTTTCTCCTTTCAAGCCGTTTGCAAAACAGCCAGAGCACCATAATAAAATCTGAGCCTTGACATCCTTAACTACTCACGTGATGAGAGCATCTATCTGCCCCACACCAACACATTGTTTGACGCGACCGCATGCACTATTCTATCAAGCCAGCCTTGACAGACCATTCTATCAGTCAGCAAAGTTACGATTTTTTTGAATGATAGTGTTGGTACAGCGTTTTTTTTAATGAGGTGTTCCTGAAAAATATGACATTGACCTATAATTTAGTGCCTTACGCAAAAAAATGTGGTAAGGATGGCCTGTCATATCAGAAAAAGACGTAACTTTGCAGCGCTGTTACGAGATAGCAGCGCTATGTTCAATATCTAAAACAACAAAAAAAACAAAATGGCAACAAGAATCAGATTGCAGCGTCATGGCCGTAAGGGCTATGCTTTTTACAGCATTGTTATTGCTGACGTTAGAGCACCACGTGATGGTAAGTACACTGAAAAGATTGGTACCTACAATCCCAATACCAATCCTGCCACAATCGATTTGAATTTTGAACGCGCTCTCCACTGGGTAGAGTGTGGTGCACAGCCAACAGACACCGTTCGCAACATCCTCTCATCAGAAGGCGTTATGCTCATGAAGCACCTCAATGGTGGTGTTCGTAAGGGCGCATTCGACGAAGCTGCTGCACAGGCAAAGTTCGAGGCATGGAAGCAGGAAAAAGACTCTAAGGCCGCTGCTGCTGTAAGCAAGAACGCAGAGTCAAAGAAGGCTGACGCCGCTGCTCGCCTCGAGGCTGAGAAAAAAGTGAACGAAAAGATCGCTGAAAAGGTGGCTGAAAAGAAAGCTGCTGCCGCACAGGCTCAAGCTGAAGCTGCTGCAAAAGAAAGCGAAGAGCAGGCTGAAGGCGAAGAAGCTCCTGCTGAAGCTTAATTTTCATTGGTTATTGAAAACTGAGAGAGGGCGTACTCGAGTGGTATGCCCTCTCGTTTTGTCTATACATTGTCCTTTGGGAGTGGTTAACGCCAGTAATCTGGGGAAAATCCGTCGGAATTTCAGTCATCTCCATCAAAGAAATGTTGGGGGATTTTGTCAATCCAAATATTTAATGTAACTTTGCACCGCAATTTTGCAATAACAACATATTAATTCATTCACTATTATGATGAATCAGTACGAAACCGTCTTCATAATGACTCCCGTTTTGTCTGACCAACAGATGAAGGAGGCGGTTGAAAAGTTCAAGGGTATTCTTACCGCACAAGGCGCTGAGATTATCAATGACGAATGCTGGGGCCTCAAAAAGATGGCTTATCCAATTCAGAAAAAATCAACTGGTTTCTACGAATTGGTAGAGTTCAAGGCTGAACCTCAAGTAATCGAGAAGTTGGAAGTAGCTTTCCGTCGTGACGAACGCGTTCTTCGCTACCTCACGGTTAAACTCGAAAAGTACGCTGCACAGTATGCAGAAAAACGTCGTAACATCAAATCAAAAAAGGAGGATTAAGCAATGGCACAAGCACAGTCTGAAATTCGTTATTTAACGCCGCCTACTGTTGACGTTAAGAAAAAGAAGTATTGCCGTTTCAAAAAGAGCGGTATCAAGTATATTGACTACAAGGATCCTGAATTCCTCAAGAAGTTCCTCAATGAGCAGGGCAAAATTTTGCCTCGTCGCATCACGGGTACTTCTTTGAAGTATCAGCGTCGCGTGGCTCAGGCCGTTAAGCGTGCTCGTCACTTGGCTCTTCTCCCCTTCGTAACCGATTTGATGAAATAAAAACTGGAGGTAATAAGATATGGAACTCATTTTGAAAGAAAATGTACACGGCTTGGGCTATAAGGACGATGTCGTGAAAGTGAAAGACGGCTACGGTCGCAACTTCCTTATTCCTACAGGCAAAGCCGTCATCGCATCTGCTTCTGCAAAGAAATGCTTGGCAGAAGAGTTGAAGCAGCGTGCTCACAAGTTGGAAAAAATTAAGAATGATGCTCTTGAATTGGCTGAAAAGTTGAAGGCTATCGAACCAATCAAAATTGCAGCCAAAGTTAGCGCCACAGGTTCTATCTATGGTTCTGTTAACGGTTTGCAGATTTCTGAAGAACTCGCTAAGCGTGGTTTCGAAATCGATCGCAAGACAATCGTTTTGAAGGACGTTAAGGAAGTTGGTGCTTATCATGCAGTAGTTAAACTTCACAAGGAAGTTTCTGTTGAAATTACGTTTGAGGTTGTCGCTGAAGAAGCATAATTGTATGGCAGTTCTTTCTGCCGTTTGAAAATACAAAAACATAAAGTCTGTTGTTTCACTCTATGAGTGGTTCAGCAGACTTTCTTTTTTGTCAGAGAGAAGACGGCTATGCCTGATGGTTGAGAACTGAAAAATGGCAAGTGCGTTATTTTCGTAAAAGTAATTCTACAGCATTTATTTGTATGCGATATTTTATCTATTTTTCTTACGACGGCACCAACTATCATGGTTGGCAGATTCAACCTAACGCTGTCAGTGTTCAGAAAAAATTGAATTGGGCACTCAGCACCATCCTTCGTTCTGAAATCGAAACCGTCGGAGCGGGAAGGACCGATACTGGTGTGCATGCTTCCACCATGGTAGCTCATTTTGATTTTCTGGAAATCGAGAACTTGCAGAACCTGTCCGCAAAGCTTTGCCGCATTCTTCCTCCCGATATCAGTGTGAAAGAAATCAGAAAGGTATCTGAAACGGCGAATGCTCGTTTTGATGCTATTTCACGAACGTATCACTATCATGTCTACACACAGAAGAATCCATTTCTTCGCCATTACGCTGTGCAGTTGCATTTCATCCCTGATTTCAAACTCATGAACGAGGCAGCGGCCATGCTGCTGACGGTTGATGATTTTACGAGTTTCAGCAAACTCGGCACAGACGTGAAAACAAATATTTGCCATGTCACTCGCGCTCACTGGGTGCAGGTTGACGACAATCTCTGGCGCTTTGAAATAACGGCAAACCGCTTTTTGCGTAATATGGTTCGTGCCGTTGTAGGTACCCTTCTGGATGTTGGCCGACATAAAATCACGCTCAGCGAATTCCAAGAAATAATCCGTCGGAAAGACCGTTGTGCAGCAGGGGAGTCTGTCCCTGGCAAAGCTCTTTCGCTTGTAAATGTGGTTTACCCAGACAGCATTTTTATTTGATGTTTGATGCATTTGCAAGAATAGGTAAGCGGATTCCTCTGCTTGTAAATGTTTCATCGACACTATATCTGCACTGTATTTTCACTATATAGGAATGCTCTCTGAATTCTTTTTCGTTTGGCAGCACGATTAATCAAATATTTTATGTAAGTTTGCATAGCAAGACATAATGATTATTTTAAATAGCAATACAGAAATAGGTTTTCAAATTAAACTATAATTCCGATCACCTACTTGTGTCTTACAAGTTTTTGCAACTTAATTATCTAATATCATAAAATCTACATTATGCTAAACGAACAAGATTTATTACAACTGCAACGTAAAGGCATTTCTGTTGAAAAATTCAATCAGCAGATGAACTGTTTCGTTACAGGATTTCCCTTCCTTGAGCTCTATTCTGCAGCAAGTACGGAAAGAGGAATCAAGGTCGTCACTCCAGAAGATAGGGAAAAATATGTTGCCGCATGGGATTGCTATGTCAACGAAGGCCATACCGTTGTGAAATTCGTTCCAGCCTCCGGTGCCGCAAGCAGAATGTTTAAAGATCTCTTCGCTTTTCTGAATGCAGCGTATGGTGAACCAACGAGCGATTTTGAAAAATTCTTCTTTGACCACCTTTACCAAATGGCTTTTTATTCGGATTTAAACGAAGTCTGCAAAAAGAATTATGGGGAAGAAATCCCAGCGTTGCTCTCTGAGAAAAAATATAAGGAAATTGTTTCCGCCCTGCTTGGCGAAAAGGGTTTGAACTACGGACACATGCCAAAGGGCGCACTGAAATTCCACACTTACGGGAATGATCAGCGCACGCCTTTTGAAGAACACCTTGTTGAGGGGGCGCTTTATGCCAAAGGCAAAGAGGGGGATGTCAATGTTCATTTCACGGTATCTCCCGAGCATCGCGCTCTTTTTGATGCGCTTGTGAAAGAAAAAAGTGCAGATATAGAGAAGCGCTATGGCGTCAAGCTGCATATCTCATTTTCTGAACAAAAACAGAGTACAGATACACCGGCAGCCAATGAAGACAATACGCCTTTCAGAAATGCAGACGGTTCTATTCTCTTCCGACCGGGTGGACATGGTGCGCTTATTGAGAATCTTAACGATATTGATGCCGATGTTGTGTTCATTAAGAACATTGACAATGTTGTGCCTGATCATTTGAAAGGTGACACGGTGGCCAATAAAAAACTTTTGGCCGGCATTCTCGTCAGTGTTCAGAACACGATAAAGAGCTATTTGAAGAAGTTGGATAGCGGCCAGTATGTGATGGAAGATTTGCGCGAGATGCTTCAGTTTATACAGAAAACGCTCTGTTGCAAAAATCCAGAAACAAAATTGCTGGAGGATACCGAGCTTGCTGTTTATATCCGCAAAAAACTCAATCGTCCCATCCGTGTTTGCGGTATGGTGAAAAACATCGGTGAAGCTGGTGGCGGTCCGTTCCTGGCCTATAATTCAGACGGGACCTATTCTCCGCAGATTCTTGAAAGCTCACAGATTGATGTGAAGAATCCTGAGAAGAAAGCCATGTTTGAGCAGGGCACACATTTCAATCCAGTTGACTTGGTGTGTGCTATAAAGAATTATAAGGGAGAGCACTTGAATCTTCTTTCCTACGTTGATCCGAAAACAGGATTCATTTCAGAGAAGAGCAAAGATGGCAAAAAACTTAAGGCGTTGGAACTTCCAGGACTTTGGAATGGCTCCATGAGCGATTGGAATACCATATTTGTGGAAGTGCCACTTTCTACCTTCAACCCAGTTAAAACAGTAAACGACCTCGTACGTCCACAACATCAGGAACATAAAGAAGGATGATTTCTCCATGGCAGGAAAATGCTGTGAGCAGAAACTTTATAACGATACATTGGCTGACTGATTTAAGCGTGTATATCATGAGTTGGTCAGTGTAGAAAGAAAAAAGAGAACTGTTGCCAATTAATCAAGTTTTGCAACACTTCTCTTTTTTCCTTTTTATTCTACAGAATCTCTGAAAATTCGTTAGACTCATTTTTTCTTATACACACAATAAAACCTGCCGCAATTACTTATGTTCCTTTCACATCTTGGTCAAAGTTGCGCGATGCGAGAATTGGGATTCCCAGCTTTTCAGCAAATGCCGTCCCAGATTCGAATGTGTCTCGCCCCAGACGCAGTCGTATCTTCTCCCAGATGCGGTCGTGTCTCCTCCCAGATGCAGTCGTATCTCGCCCCGTGTTCGACAACAAGTATGGGGGTTGAAACGAAGTTGCTATTGCTGGTTTTTGTTCACAGCTTTTAAAAACGATTTGGGTAATGGCGTTTCAAAAGAAAGCGGTTCGTTAGTAATGGGGTGATAGAAATTTAATCTAAAGGCGTGTAGGGCTAAGCGACCGATGGGATTGTCACCGTTACCATATTTTATGTCACCGCAAACAGGGCAGCCCATGTCTTGCATGTGCACTCTGATTTGGTTTTTACGTCCAGTCTCCAGTTTCAGTTCAACGATGGAATGTTTGCCGTCGCTTTTAATCTGTTTGTAATGTGTGATGGCCCATTTGGCACCTCCGGGGTCTTGGTCATAGGAAATGGTGAAATAGGCTTTGTTGTCTTTCAGCCAATTGGCAATGGTGCCTTGTTTGTTTGGTAGTTGTCCGGAAACCAAGGCAATGTATCGTCTGTCGGTGACGATGTCGCGCCAATTGTGTTCCAGAATCTGTTCCGCTTGTATGGTTTTAGCGTAAACAAGAAGTCCAGAAGTGTCTCTGTCCAATCTGTGTACTACATGGGCAGTGCATTTCTGCTTGCTTCGTCTGAAGTATTCATCCAAGACAGATTTCACGCTGAAAGCGTGGTGGTTGGCAGCCATGGAGAGTATGCCAACATTCTTTTCTATGACAATTAGGAAGGGGTCTTCATAGACAATTTTGACGAATTTGTTGTTAAGTTGCTCTGCGGGTTTGTGGCGGCAGATTTCAACAGTGGTGTTGGGGAGGAGAGGAGTGTCGTGCCGTGTGGAGATCTTTCCATTGACTTTAACTCCGCCACCTTTCAGTATGGCTTTTGCCTTGTTTCGGCTGATGCCATTGTGTTCGTCGGTCAAGAAGGATAGGAGGGTTGTTTCTGTCTTTACGACATACGTGATGGGACGTTGTATGTGATGGTTCGCCATAGGGGTTGTTGTCGAGTATTGTTTGATATAGATAATCGTGTCTTAGTGGACACTCTTAATGTGTGTGCAAAGTTAACTCCAAAAAATGAAGTGCGTGGTATTTTGTAACAACAAAAAGCGGAAATATTTATGCGAAAATATCTTGCAATGAAGCATTGCACCAGGTTTAGAATTATGGTGTGCGACTGGGCATGTGATTTCAATTTTAAGTGGTATGACTAAAATCTGAAGACCCGTATGCCAATAAAGGATTTGTGCTTGCTTAGATAATCGTGTAGGGACGTTGAATCTTCCACAACTTTTTTGTAAATCATGGAAGCGTTGAGCAGGTGTAGTTTGCTGTCTTTCCCCCAAACGGCAAAGCCGAGATGAGCATAGTCAAGCCCCTGTTTGCTCGTGACAATGGCGATAATATCCCCGTCTTGGATTTCCGGAAGCTGTTTCTTTGATAATGATGTGAAACGCTTTGGTATGTAGGCCCCGTCTCTTCCACATGAGGAGCGTTCCATAGCTGCAATGCTGTCAATTTCTTGAGGATGGGCAACGAGGTAAGGATATTTTTCCGAGTGCTTGCTCATGAAATGAATATTGATATAGAGTGGAACAGTGAATTTGTCTGCCACCTTCACCTCTGAAACAATGCCTCTTTGCGTGTTACTGCGTTTCCACCATGAGAAGTAATGAAGGCGTGAGAGATAGCCGTTGATGTGGCCATCTCTGTATCTGATATTTTCGAGATTACGGCAGAAATCTGAAAATTTGTCACCTCCCTGCCTTTTTGTCATTATCAATGCGCCAACTATTTCTACCAATGTGGCGCAGTCGAGTTGGCGAAGATCGACCACGAGTTTTTCTGGATCATTGCCTTCGAGCGTGCCTGCCACGTATGGGCGGTTGACGAAATGGCGTGCAAGCGTAAGGACGTCAGGACTCTTGAGGTCTTTTTTCAGGATTTTCACCACTTCTGCCGAGTCTCTTGGCGTATAGAGCGTTTGCTCCATAAGAGCGTTATTCGTGTCGGTCGAATCATCCTGCCAGATAACTGCAGAAGGAGCATCGTGAACGTTTTTTGTGCTGTTGTTGCAGGCCGACGAGAACATGGCGGGTAAGAGCAAAAATACGAATGATAGGATAGGGGTTTTCATTTATTTTTTGAGTTTTGAAAGGACAGGAGGCAAAGTTAAGTAATGGTAAGTAGATGTTCAAAGTTATTTTATAGTATTCATGCAGGGGAAAACCTGTCTGATATTGCCTTGCCGTATTCTTATGCCCCTACAGCTGCCTTTCATCAGTCACGTAGCCCGCTACGCTCCTTCTTCAAGACAACTGTAGGAACAAAATAGTACGACAATTCAATATAAACTAATTTTGAACACCTACATAAAAAAATAATTTGACCAAGTTAACATTGACCAGATGTTCTAAAAAATGCCGTGATGACTTACATTCTTCTGATGGAATGCAACTCACCACGGCATAATATTTACATAATATTTAGATTACTTCCTTGATTATTTATTTAATCATGTCAATGCTACGCTTGATGAACTTGTCAAGCGCAGCGCCCTTGAGTTGTCCGTTTTGGAGAAGGGCGATGTCGAGCAACTGTGAGATGGTTCTGTTTCCCTTGGCATAGGCTGAGAAAATTTCCTTTTCTTTTTGTTTTTGCTCGCTGATGCTATCGTTGCACTGCTTGAGCATTTCCCGGTCGTCAGCACTGATTTCTTCTTCCTTCTTGTCTTTGAAAGCAGACTCAAGTGCTGTGTGGCGTGCTTCAAGTCCTTTCAGTTCGGCTTCAACAGGCGCAAGCGTGTTATTGAGCTGAGCGTTAGCATCCGCCAAAATGGCTTTGACAACAGGGTGGTCGGCATTGACAATGAAATTATACATGTCAGGCATTTCACCATAGAAAGCCATGCCCGGTTGTATGCGACTCATTTCCTTCATGCGTCGCATGTATTCGCTCTGCGTGATAATCACAGGCAATGCGCTCTCTCCCATGCTCTGAACTTCCACTTGAAACTCGGTCTTTTCAGTGTGTGGCATTTCAGCCTTAAACACCATTGCAAGACGTTCGGTTTCCTGCGGTGTCAACGCGTTTTCCGCATTGTTCTCCTTGGCAATCAGACGGTCAATGACGTCGGCGTCAACACGCGTAAAGCGTGATTTTTCAAACTTTTGTTCCAGCAGTCCGACAAGCGGTGCATCAAGTTGCCCATCAAGGAGCAAAACGCTATAACCTTTTGCTTTTGCAGCTTCGATGTAGCTGAATTGTTCCTCTGTGTTGTTGGCATAGAGGTAGATGAGGTTCCCCTCTTTGTCGGTTTGGTTCTCCTTAATGAGTTCGCGGTATTCTTCGTAGGTGAAGTATTTTCCTTCAACATCCTTCAGGAGGGAGAATTTGCTGGCTTTGTCGTAGAAATCAGGTTCAGAGAGCATGCCATAGTGAATGAAGAGCTTTAGATTGTCCCATTTCTCTTCATATTCCTTTCTGTCGTTTTTGAAAATAGACAGCAGACGGTCGCACACTTTCTTTGTGATATACGTTGAAATCTTCTTCACGTTTGAATCACTCTGCAGGTAGCTACGGCTCACGTTGAGCGGAATATCGGGAGAGTCGATAACGCCGTGAAGCAATGTAAGAAATTCCGGTACGATATTTTCAACTTCGTCTGTAACAAAAACCTGGTTGCAATAAAGCTGGATTTTGTTTCGGTGAATTTCTATGTTGTTTTTGATTTTCGGGAAGTAGAGAATACCCGTGAGATGGAACGGGAAATCGACATTGAGGTGAATCCAGAACAAAGGATCGTCGCCCATTGGATACAGTTTTCGATAGAAACTCTTGTAGTCTTCATCTTTGAGCGTTGAAGGCGTCTGCATCCATAGCGGATTATTGTCATTTACAATATTGTCTTCTTCCGTTTCAACCTGCTTGCCGTCTTTCCATTCCGTTTTCTTACCGAAGGCAACGGGGACAGGAAGGAAGCGGCAATACTTCTGGAGCAGTTCGTTGATCTTGCTGTTTTCGAGAAATTCCTTGCAATCTTCAGACACGTGGAGCACGATGTCTGTTCCTCGTTCCGCCTTGTCACATTCATCAATTTCAAAAGCGGGACTTCCATCGCAAGACCATTTTACGGCCTTGGCATCTTCGCGATAACTCTTTGTGATGATTTCAACCTTATCTGCCACCATGAACGAAGAATAGAAGCCTAAGCCGAAATGGCCGATGATGGCATTAGCGTCGTTCTTGTATTTTTCAAGGAAGTCGTTGGCCCCGGAAAATGCGATTTGGTTGATGTATTTATCAATTTCCTCTGCGGTCATACCGATACCGCGGTCGCTAATGGTTATCGTTTTGGCATCTTTGTTGACAGCGATACGAATGGTCAGATCACCCATTTCTCCCTTGAAATCACCTTTTGAAGAATAGGTTTTTAGTTTCTGCGTAGCATCAACAGCATTTGACACGATTTCACGAAGAAAGATTTCGTGGTCACTATAGAGGAACTTCTTGATAACCGGGAAAATGTTTTCAGTGGTTATATCAATATTACCTTTTTGCATGATATGAATTGTTTTAAATGTTTTGATTCCTAATCAGCAAATAGCGTGCCAAAGCAATTTGAGATTTGGTGGGTATTAAGAATCTCCCCAAAGCATGCTTGGAACAACTTAAAAAATAAACGGCCATCATGTAAATTTGCATTACAATGATGGCCGTTTAAAATGATTGTCGACTACTTTTTGGGCTTAGAGCCAGCAGGTTGCTTATCTTTTAAGTGTCAACTGAAATATGAGCGGAATTTCTTAAAGATGCGGTCCTTGATGGAAGGAGCAGGTTTTACGTTCTCGCTGTCTTTCAGTTTTTCAATCAGTTCTTTTTCTTTCGTATTGAGGTTTTCTGGAATGTAGACGCTGATGTTGACAACGATGTCTCCGACGCCGTATCCGTAACCCTTCACAGCGGGCAAGCCCTTGCCTCTCAGTCGCAGAGCTGTTCCTGGTTGTGTGCCTGGAGCAATTTTTATACGTGCTCTTCCGTCGATTGTCGGGATTTCAACGGAGTCACCCAGCGTTGCTTGCGGAATGGTGAGTAGGAGGTTGTATATGAGGTCGTTTTCATCACGGATAAAGTCGGGATGCGGTTCCTCTTCAATAAGCACCTGAATGTCTCCCGGAATACCGTTGAGCTTGCCTGCATGTCCCTTTCCAGGCACATTGACCACCATGCCTTCAGCCACACCTGCTGGTATGTTGACTTCGACGATTTCATCGCCTTTGACAACACCTTCTCCATTACACTTCTTGCATTTGTGCGTAATGGTGGTGCCAATACCGCCACACGTTGGGCAGACTTCCTGCGTTTGCATCATGCCGAGGAAGCTGCGCTGGCTTCGCACGACATATCCGCTACCGTGACACGTTGGACATGTTTCTGGAGCATGACCTTCTTCGCATCCGTTACCGTGGCATGCGTCGCAAACCACGTCTTTGCGGACTTTGAATTTCTTTGTTACGCCAGTGGCAATCTCCTGCAGATTGAGTTTTACTTTCATGCGTAAATCTCCGCCATGGAACTGCGGACGTGCAGAACCGCTGCTTCGCCGACGTCCACCACTGAAACCGCCGAATCCCATGTCGCTGAAAATATCGCCAAAATGCGAGAAGATGTCGTTGATGTCCATACCGGCACCGCCAAATCCGCCAAAACCATTTGCGCCATCAACGCCAGCTGCACCAAACTGATCGTAGCGTGCACGCTTGTCGGGGTCGCGCAATACATCGTAGGCTTCCGCTGCCTGCTTGAATTTCTCTTCTGCTTCCTTGTCACCAGGGTTGCGGTCGGGGTGGTATTTGATGGCCACCTTTTTGTAGGCGCGTTTGATTTCGTCTGCAGAGGCATTTTTCTCAACGCCTAATATTTTATAATAGTCTTTTTCTTCAGCCATAATAATTCGCTTTTAGAATATTTGTGGAGGTGTTAAGTAGGTGTTCAAATTTATTTTATAGGGGGAAATTAATTCAATATAAACTAGTTTTGAAAACCTACTTATAAGGATGAACTCAATTGTTTTGGGAAAAGTTCGCCCCTTCACGCAACCATTTTAGAAAACAGACATTGCCTGCTTCTTGATTATTGTCCGACTGCAACTTTCGCATGACGGATAACCTTGCCGTTGAGCGTGTATCCAGTTTGAACACAGTCGATAATCTGGTTTTTCTTGCTTTCGTCCTCAACGGGTACAAGCGCAATGGCCTCGTGAAAATCGGTGTCAAAGGCTGACCCATCGGTTTCAATTTTCGAAAGGCCTTGTGTTGAGAGCGTCTTGGTCAGTTTGTCGATGATGAGCTCAACGCCCTCTTTCAGGGTGGCGACATCGTCAGACTTGTCCATGTTCGTTTGCGCCCTTTCCAGATCGTCGAGAACGGGGAGTAGACTTTCGAGCACTTTCTGTCCGCCGTTGAGTATCAGTTCGGATTTTTCTTTGATGGTTCTTTTTCTGTAGTTGTCAAACTCAGCCATCTGGCGCAAGAGCTGATCCTTCAAAGAAGCGATTTGCGCTTCTGCTTCAGTCAGTTTTTCAGCGTCGGTTTTTTCCTCAGGTGCATCACTTGCTTCTTCGTTGATGTTGAGATGCTCATTCTCCTCTCCATTGGAAGCAGTGTTTGTTTCGTTATTGTCAATCTGCGGATCAGTCTGATCAGCAGTATCGTTGTTCTTGATGATTTCTTCTTGGTCCTTTGTGTCAGTCATAATGTTTGTTATTTGTTTTATGACATATATGCAAGATTTATGCCAGTACAAATTTCGCATCGTACATTCGCCCGTCAAACCCAAAATCAAGGCCCATGACACAGGGTACGCCTGTATAAAACAACCTATTGGATTTGTCGGGGGAATGATTTCTTCTGCAGGTCGACTTGACGCTTGCAGGAGACTTCTTGGCGCCTTACGCCGAAACCTCTCCAATGAAAGTTGTCAAATCATTTTGCCGCAATCACTCGCCATAGAGATGGCTTCTCAGTTCCTTGACTCTGTCGTCGTGGATATAGTCTTCGTAGCTCATCAGTTTGTCAATAGTGCCATTAGGCGTCAGTTCAATGATGCGGTTGGCAACAGTGTTGATAAACTCATGGTCGTGGCTGGAGAAGAGGATGTTTCCCTTGTAGAGCTTCAAATTATTGTTGAATGCCTGGATGCTTTCCATATCCAAGTGGTTGGTCGGCGTGTCAAGAATTAGGCAATTAGCATTGCGGAGCTGCATTCTTGCAATCATACAGCGCATCTTTTCTCCTCCCGACAAGACGTTCACCTTTTTGAGAATGTCTTCATCCTTGAAAAGCATACGTCCCAAGAAAGCCTTGAAATACACCTCGTTGCCTTCGCCGTATTGGCTGAGCCAGTCGAGCATGTTATAATCGGTGTTGAAAAAATCAGTGTTGTCAAGCGGAAGATAAGCCGTTGTGATAGTTACGCCCCACTTGTAATTACCAGAGGCTGGTTTTGCGTTGCCGTTGATGATTTCAAACAAAGCCGTCATCGCACGCGGGTCGTGGCTCAAGAACACAATCTTGTCGTTCTTTTCCACCGTGAAGTTCAGTTTGTCGAAAAGTACGGTTCCATCTTCTGTGACCGCTTTGAGGTCGTGAACCTCCAAAATTTGGTTGCCAGGTTCACGATCCATCTGGAAGATGATACCTGGATATTTACGCGTTGACGGTTTGATTTCCTCAACATTGAGTTTTTCGAGCATCTTCTTGCGGCTGGTCGTCTGTTTGCTTTTTGCCACGTTGGCAGAGAATCTGCGGATGAATTCTTCCAATTCCTTTTTCTTTTCCTCAGCCTTCTGCTTTTGGTTTTGTGCCTGTCTCAAAGCCAGCTGTGAAGACTCATACCAGAAGGAATAGTTACCCGAGAAGAGTGTCACTTTTCCGAAGTCGATATCCACTGTATGTGTGCAGACCTGGTCGAGGAAGTGTCTGTCGTGTGAAACCACCAATACCGTGTGTTCGAAGTTTCCAAGATATTCCTCCAACCATTCAACGGTTTCAAGGTCAAGGTCGTTGGTAGGTTCATCGAGCAAGAGGTTGTCTGGCTCGCCAAACAAAGCCTGTGCGAGCATGACGCGCACCTTCTGCTTACCCGAAAGTTCGCCCATCTTTTTTCCGTGCAGATTTTCTTTGATACCAAGTCCGCTCAAAAGAGTAGCAGCATCATTCTCTGCCGTATAGCCGCCCAGGTTAGCAAATTTATCTTCAAGTTCGGCCACCTTGATGCCATCCTCGTCCGTGAAATCTTCCTTCGAATAGAGAGCCGTGCGCTCCTGCTTGACTTTCCACATGACGGAGTGACCCATCAAGACAGTGTCAAGTACAGTCTCCTCATCAAATTTAAAGTGGTCCTGACTCAAAACGGACAGGCGTTCTCCCGGACCCATTTCAACAGAACCTTTGTTGGGTTCAAGATCTCCGGAAATTGCACGGAGCAAGGTCGATTTTCCTGCACCATTTGCACCAATGATTCCATAGATATTTCCGTTGGTAAACTTCATGTTGACATCCTGATAAAGAATGCGCTTGCCAAATTGAATAGCGAGATTGGATACTGTAATCATATGTATTTCTATAATTTATTTTCTCTTAAGTAGATGGTCAGATTTTAGTGAGTTATCTGGTGAAATGATACCTACACAACAAAGCCACCGCCTTCGGCGAGTGGCACATAAGTAGGTATTTAAGTAATGGTAAAAAATAACTTGAAAATTTTGAAGGGTAAGGAATTATATCTTTATACCCTGTATTTTTTGCCGCTTTTGAAATTTATCATCGTCACATAGTCCGCTATGCTCCCTCTTCCAAAATCCAAAACCCACAAAAATACAGGTCAAAATTGATCAACTTATTTTCTTTCACCATAACTAAAATTATTTTATGATATCAACGTCGGAAATAATAATAGTTTAATGTTGAATACCCACTTACTTAAAAAAGCACACGCTGGTCAGGGAAAGACTGCGTGCACTCTTTATAAAGAAGGTTATAATTTATATGTCCTATATGAATTTCAAACGCTTTGCTCAAAAGGGGCGCCTCTGTTTCATTGGTCAGTAGCATGCTCGTTCATCCAATCAACAAAACTCGTTGAAACAGATTCAGGCGCAGGAACGAGTGGAAGGCGCAACACATTGCTAATGTCTCCTTTGACAGAAAGCAACGCCTTAATGCCAGCTGGATTCCCTGGGGCGCTTAGCAGTTTGAAAAGCGGGCTCAAATGGCGGTGAATGTGTAGTGCAGAGGTGAAATCACCCTGTAATTCGGCATGCACCATTTTCCCGAAATCCGCAGGGTAAGCATTCCCGATAACAGAAATCACACCCACAGCGCCGATGCTGATCAGTTCGAATGTGATGGCATCATCACCGCTCAAAACCTCAAATCCTTCGGGAGCGGCTGCCACGATGTCTTCAATTTGCGCCATTTTTCCCGAGGCCTCCTTGATGGCAACCACATTGGGGCAATCGTTTGCAATCCTAATGGTTGTTTCCGCCAAAATGTTGGTTCCCGTTCGGCTTGGAACATTGTACAACACCACCGGGAGTTTGGTTGAGGAAGCCACTTTGCAGAAATGCTGGTAAAGTCCCTCTTGGCTGGGACGGTTGTAGAATGGGGTAACAATCAGCACGCCATCAATACCTGTGAGGTCGGCAGTGTTCAGATATTCGCAAACTGTTGCCGTGCAATTTCCTCCAGCACCCAAGAGCAAGGGGATTCTGCCGTTGACCACTTTGACCGTGAAATCAATGATGTCCTGTTTCTCTTCTGCTGTCAGACAGGGCGTTTCCGCAGTTGTGCCTAACACACACAAGAAATCAACGCCTTTTGCTATCTGCTTTTCTATCAGATGTTCTAACGAAATGTAATCGACTTGCCCTTCGTTTGTGAAAGGGGTCACGAGAGCAACTCCCAAACCTTTAAATGGATTTATTCTTTTCATATAATAATGGGCGTTTTTTCCAAAAAAAAATCTTTTGAGTGGGTATCGAAATTAATAGATACTGGGGATGAGCGCATCACCTCTGTTTTACTTATGATAAACGAGCCTTGAACGAGTTGAGTTCAGCCAAGAGAGAAACGCTGACTATCCCAGTTCGGCCTCCTTAAGGCGTTCGGCATTTTCAGCCACCATCAGATGGTCAATACAATCCTGGATATCCCCGTCCATAAATGCTTGGAGATTATAAATGGTGTAGTTGATGCGGTGGTCGGTGATGCGTCCTTGTGGATAGTTGTACGTGCGAATTTTGGCAGAACGGTCGCCCGTTGAAACCAACGTTTTTCTGCGCGAGGCAATGTCGTCCACATATTTTTGGTGCTCCTTGTCATATATAAATGTGCGAAGGCGGGCCAAAGCGCGTTCCTTGTTTTTAGGCTGGTCTCGTGTTTCCGTACATTCAATCAAAATCTCTTCAACGACGCCCGTAATAGGGTTCTTCCAATTATATCGTAGACGCACGCCCGATTCAACCTTATTGACATTTTGTCCACCAGCACCGCTAGAGCGGAACGTATCCCATTTTATTTCGCCTTCGTTGATGACCACATCGAAAGCTTCCGCTTCCGGAAGCACGGCAACCGTTGCCGCTGAAGTGTGCACTCGACCTTGGGTTTCAGTTGCTGGAACGCGTTGAACGCGGTGTACACCGCTTTCGTATTTCAACGTACCATAGACATCTGCTCCCGTGACGGAACAAACTATTTCTTTAAATCCTCCAGAAGCGCCTTCGCTCGCGCTTGAAATTTCCATCTTCCAGCCTTTCTTCTCGCAGAATTTTGCATACATGCGGAAGAGGTCACCGGCGAACAAAGCTGCTTCATCGCCTCCCGTTCCTCCTCTGATTTCAAGAATGGCATTCTTTGAATCCTCGGGGTCTTTCGGTACCAGCATCAGTTTGATGCGCTCCTCAATTTGCGGAATTTTGGCCTCGCAAGCCGCCACTTCTTCCCTTGCCATCTCTTTCATTTCAGGGTCTTGCTCGTTGACAAGCAAGTCCTTGCCTTCTTCAAGATTGTCAAGCAGTGTTGCATATTCCTTTCTGGCAGACATCAAGTCCTCCAGTTCTTTATATTCTTTTGTGAGTCTCACGTATCTTGCTTGATCACTGATGACAGCCGGATCCGTAATAAGCGTTCCGACCTCTTCATAGCGTGCAACCAGACCCTCAAGTTTCTCTAATAGGGTATTCACTTATGTATTCGATTGACGTGTTAAAGTGGATTTAATAATGGTGAAAGAAGAAGTTGGTCAATTTTGACAGGGCTTAAGATATAACTCCTTGTCCCACAAAATTGGTCAGGTTATTCTTTTTTACCATTACTTAATATGACTCCCCTAAATCGTTTGGCATGACGGGGCATTTATTCTTGGAAAAATCCTCGAAAGCTGTGATGATGTATCAATAATGGAACTCGCCCATCTCGCTCTTGATGGTCAAAGAACGCTCACCTTCTTCAATGCGACCAACAATCTGAGCATCGATATTGAAGCTCTTGCTGATTTCGATGATTTTCTCTGCGTGTTCTGGCTTGACGTACACTTCAAGTCGGTGTCCCATATTAAACACCTTATACATTTCGCTCCAGTCTGTCCCGCTTTGTTCGGCAATAGCCTTGAAAAGCGGAGGAATCGGGAACATATTGTCTTTTATCACCTTGCAGTTTTCGCCAACAAAATGAAGCACCTTCGTCTGTGCGCCCCCTGTGCAGTGCACCATTCCGTGGATGTCGGCACGCATTTCGTCCAAGATGCGTTTAACAACAGGAGCGTAAGTACGTGTGGGAGACAAAACCAGTTTGCCAGCATTGACAGGGGATCCTACAACCTCATCTGTTAGTTTATATCCACCGCTGTAAACCAATTCCTGCGGAACAGTGTGGTCATAGCTTTCAGGATATTTTTCAGCAAGATATTTGGCAAAGACATCGTGGCGTGCAGATGTGAGGCCGTTAGACCCCATTCCGCCGTTATATTCCTTTTCATAAGTAGCTTGGCCGCTTGACGACACCCCGACAATAACATCTCCAGGCTGGATGTTCGCATTGTTGATGACATCGCTGCGTTTCATTCTGCATGTGACGGTTGAGTCAACAATGATGGTTCTCACCAAATCACCGACATCAGCCGTCTCGCCACCAGTTGCGTAAATTCCGACGCCCATGTCTCGCATCTGTTGAAGCAGTTCGTCTGTGCCGTTAATGATGGCAGAAATAACCTCGCCAGGAATCAGCATTTTGTTGCGGCCGATGGTTGAGCTGACAAGAATATTATCAACTGCTCCAACGCAAAGCAAATCATCCGTATTCATGATGAGCGCATCCTGTGCAATACCCTTCCATACAGACAAATCGCCAGTTTCTTTCCAATAAATATAGGCCAAGCTGGACTTCGTTCCTGCACCATCGGCGTGCATGATGTTGCAATATTCAGGGTCTCCGCCAAGAATGTCGGGAATAATCTTGCAAAAAGCCTGTGGGAAAATACCTTTGTCAATGTTCTTTATCGCGTTATGAACATCTTCTTTCATGGCCGAAACGCCACGCATCATGTAACGTTGTTTGCTATCAATCATTGGAACTATTGGTTTTAGAGGGGAATCCCTGTTTTTATTTTGTTCGGAGGAATTTTGTATACGCTTAGAAGCGTGCACTGCAACCGCTTTAATCAGGTTGAAGTGCCGTCTAAAATTTCATGCAAACTTACATAAAATTATTTGATTACATTGTGTGTCGATTTAAAAAACTGGCATTTCGCCCCTTTTGGAAAACAATATTTATAATTGTCAATGCTTATAGCTACGCAACTGCTGTGTCGTGATGACAAAGATGTCTCTTGAAGAATATGAGAATCAAGAGCGCATTCACCGGTGAGGTGAGGAGGTTGCTTAGCACCATACCGTGTAATATAGTCCATCTACATCGAACGGCGTATTTGCTGTAGTACTTGCAATTTTCCCGTGTCACTTCGCTTTCTCCCTGTAAAGATTCTGTATTATCCTTGCAGGTTGTTGTTTTGCTATGCGAAATTTTCAAAAAAATCTATTTTTGAAATGATGGCAATTTTATAATATAAAAGAAAAAATACAGTAGGTCATTGAGGTTTAGATAAATAGATATATTCTATTGGATTATCTGTATAATATATTACCTTCCTAATAATGTCTCCATCCCATTCGCATTTTATAAGAAAATGGTAATTTTGCACAAAATATAATTAAACGTCAAATCATGAATTTGAGAAAATTGAGCTACACCATCGTAGTTATTGTGCTGTCAGTCTCCCTGTTCCTGGGTTTTATTGTTGACACATTCAATGTGGATGTCGGTTACTTGAATAATGTTCTGAAAAAAGTTTCATCCCCATTTGTGTTGGCTGTTGGAATCGTGTTTGCAATGTCGATGGGCGAAGTTTATTCCAGATTCAACAAGCTGATGTCGAAGAAAATGTTGCAGTGTTCAGTTGTTGCCCTTGGTTTCGGCATGAACATTGAAAAAGCCTTGGCCTCTGGTTGGGAAGGCATGTTGCTGACAGTTGTCAGCGTGTTTGCCACATTGAGTCTTGGATGGGTCATTGGCAGGAAAATCCTTGGTGTAAACTCAGAAACGAGTTATTTGCTGAGTTCAGGCACCGCGATATGTGGCGGCTCTGCCATCGCTGCGGTCGGTTCTGCGCTAAATGCGAAATCAGAGAATCTCTCTGTTTCGCTGGCAGTGGTGTTTGTGCTTAATGCTCTGGCGTTGTTCCTGTTTCCAAGCATTGGTTCCGCTTTGGGAATGAGCATGAAGCAATTTGGAATGTGGGCCGCCATTGCAATACATGACACATCTTCTGTTGTCGGCGCCGGCGCCGCTTATGACCAATTGCATCCAGAAATGGTTTTGTCGCAAGGTGTCAGCGCGTTAGAGCTTGCCACGACCATCAAGTTGACTCGTGCCTTATGGATTGTCGTTTTGGTGTTGCTGACGCCATTTTTCATGAAAAGTCATTTTGCAAGCAATGCGAAGGGCAAAGCATTGTACAGGAATGTTCCGACCTTTATCGTATGGTTCTTACTCGCAATTCTGTTTAATACCTATGTATTGAGTAATCCTTCTCTCTTGGGGGAGGAAGTTGCAAATATCGGAGGAAATTTCAGTCGAATGGTTGCAGCGTTGGCAAAACATATGATTACGCTTTCCATGTTCTTTATAGGAGCTTCTCTTACCATCAGTACTTTAAGAAAAGTTGGCTTAAGGCCTATGATTCAAGGGATTGTATTATGGATATGTGTGAGCGCCATTAGTCTTGCTTTCATCATCAGCGTGTGTAACGTTTAAGACGGTGATGCTTGGTGAATTTTTAAATCTGCAGTGATGAAAGCAGGGCACACAGGTGTTGTGATAAAAATCGTGTAAACATAAAAATTATCTTGACCGCTTGCTAATCGAAGATTTTATGTAATTTTGTCGTTAAGATAAAAGCCCGTATTATGAAATTCCGTACAATTGTGGATTTGCCTGCGGCTCGGTGGAAGCTTGAGCCAAGCATGAAAATGATGTGTTTGGGGTCGTGTTTCGCGCAGGAAATCGGCAGCCGAATGCAAGTCTCGTTGCCAGACGGGCAGGTTATGATAAATCCCAATGGTGTGCTTTACAATCCTGCCAGCATCAGCAATGTCTTGAATGCTTTGTTGGATGATTCGTATGACGACTCCGAGATGGTTTTTCTGGGGCGTGACGGTTTTTGGCATAGCTGGATGCACACTAACAAGTTCTATGGAAACGACAAGGCAACGTTTACGACTTCACTTGAAAGTATTCGGAAACAGGCAAAATCCTTCTTGAAGCAAGCGGACGTGTTGGTGATCACCTGGGGGACGTCTCATGTTTTCAGCCTTCGTGGAAAAGTCGAAACGATTGTTGGCAATTGCCACAAGGAGCATCCTGCCTTGTTTCAGGAAAAACGCCTGACCGTCGGAGAAATTTTGGCTGATTATTGCCGTCTTTTCGACAAAATCAGAGGGATTAACAGGGGATTGGAAATCGTGCTTAGTGTGAGTCCGTACAGGTATTCCAAACTTGGTTACGCACAGTCGAACACGAGTAAGGCTATTCTCTTGCTGGCAGCAGAGCGGTTGAGCGAGATTTACGGTCATGTCTCTTATTTCCCTGCCTATGAAATTTTGAAAGACGAATTGCGAGATTATCGTTTTTATGCAGCCGACATGTTGCACCCATCGGATCAAGCGGTGGATTATGTTTGGGAGCGTTTTAGGGCATTTTGTTTTTCTGATGCCATGAATGCCTTTTCCGAGGATATGCTTAAGCTTAACAAAGCTCTGCAGCACAGGATGGAGAAGGCATCGGGCGCTGAACACGAGAGGTTTGCGAAAAGAATCTCTGAAATGAGAACGGAGATGGAACGCAAATGGGGGATGTTTCTTTGATGTTCTGCCCCTTGTGTTTCGCCTCGTTTGAAGCGGGAGTTGGCGTTTCTGCATAGAATGGGCTAACATCGGGGCGTCATACTTAAACGCTTGAGAGCAAAAGAATAGCGTCGTCTATGTTTGATCGGGATAGGGGCCTTCATGATGGAAGGGCCTGGATGAAGATAAACGATGCCTACCTAATAAAGACTAAATAATTGTGTTATGTATTATTCATTGGAAAAGGTGGTATCCTTAATAGGTGCCAGACGTTTCGGAAATTCGGAGGCAAAGATTAAATGGCTTCTGACTGACAGCCGATCTTTGGCTTTCCCAGAAACTACGCTCTTTTTTGCATTACGTACGCGGCGCGGCGATGGCCACAAATATATAAACGACCTCTATCGTCGAGGTGTTAGAAATTTTGTTGTTGGCAAATGCCCTGACGACATGGAGCAGAATTACCCGCACGCAAATTTCCTGTTGGTTGTCAGTCCGTTAAAGGCGTTGCAACGGTTGGCTGAGCGCCATCGGGATGAATATAACATCCCGGTCATTGGCGTTACGGGGTCAAACGGGAAAACAATAGTCAAAGAGTGGATTTACCAGTTGCTCTCGCCGACGATGTCTGTTACGCGTTCTCCTCGCTCCTATAATTCACAGGTGGGCGTTCCCTTGTCTGTTTGGCTGTTAAATGAAAAAAGCCAAATCGGTTTGTTTGAGGCTGGCATTTCGCAGCCCGATGAGATGGCTGCCCTCAGGGCTATCATTCAGCCCACTATCGGCATTATGACAAACATCGGTCCTGCCCACCAGGAGAACTTTGCCACGGTGGAAGAAAAATGTCTTGAAAAACTTTCTTTGTTTGCAGACTGTCAGGTTGTAATCTACAACGGAGACGACCCTATTATCTCAAAATGTATGGAAGAAACCCTTCATCATGGCGATTTGATTGCATGGTCGAAAAAGGACGCTTCTGCGCCATTGTTTATCCGTGGCGTTGAAAAGAAGGAAGGGGGGACGACGGTTAGATATACTTATCTTCGCCAAGAGGCGGATTTTGAAATCCCGTTTGTTGATGACGCCTCGATTGAAAACTGCATTCATTGTTTGGCGCTTTGTCTTTATCTGCACTTGGATGCGGAGTCAATCAGAAACCGTATGAAGATGCTGGAGCCTGTTGCGATGCGACTGGAGGTGAAGCAGGGTGTAAGGAATTGCACATTGATCAACGATGCCTATAACTCGGATGTTGCCTCGCTTGACATCGCCCTTGATTTTATGAAGCGCCGACCAATGAAGGAAAAGCGGATGTTGATTTTATCGGACATATTGCAGACTGGCGTGTCTTCAGATGAATTGTATGCCAACGTGGCCAACATGATTGCAGGACGCGGCATCGACTCGCTCATTGGTGTCGGAGAGCAGATTTCATCAGAGCATTCAAAATTTGCCTTGAAGGACAAGCATTTCTTTCCCAATACGGAGGCATTGTTGAAGAGCGGGATGCTGGATATGATTTCTGACTATTGCATTCTTATCAAAGGGTCGCGAAGTGCAGAACTCGACAGAGTCACAGAGCATTTGTCTTTGAAGGTACATGAGACGATTTTGGAGGTCAACCTTAATGCTGTTGTAGAGAATTTGAACTACTACCGTTCGTTTTTGAAACCCGAGACCAAGATCACGTGCATGATAAAAGCTTCGGCTTATGGTTCTGGCAGCATTGAAATTGCGAAGACATTGCAGGACAGGGGCGTGGACTATATGGCTGTGGCTGTGGCTGATGAAGGAGTGAGTCTACGCGAAGCTGGCATTACTGGTGACATCATCATCATGAACCCGGAGATGTCGACATTCAGCACATTGTTTGAATATAATTTGCAGCCTGAGGTTTATAGCTTCGGATTGCTTGAAGCCCTTATAAAAGCGGCAGAAAAAGAAGGTGTGACTAATTTCCCTGTTCATATCAAACTCGACACGGGTATGCACCGCCTTGGCTTTAATCCGGAAACGGACATGCAAGCGCTCATAAACCGCTTGCAACATCAAGATGCCTTGATTCCTCGTTCTGTCTTTTCTCATTTTGTGGGTAGCGACAGTGCGGATTTCGATGAGTTTTCAGCACATCAGTTCGAACTTTTCGACAAAGGCTCAAGCGAACTTCAGAATGCTTTACCTGGTCGCATAATCCGACATATCTGCAACAGTGCAGCCATCGAGCGCTTCCCTGAGCGCCATCTGGACATGGTGCGCTTGGGGCTGGGATTGTATGGAATAGACCCGATTGACAATCGGAAACTGCATAACGTAACAACATTAAAAACGACGATATTGCAAATCCGCGATGTGCCGGCTGGGGATAGCGTTGGGTATTCCAGAAAAACGATCTTGACACGTGATTCCCGCATTGCGGCCATACCAATTGGATATGCCGACGGTTTGAACCGCCATTTAGGAAATAGGGTGGGGTACTGCCTTGTCAATGGGGAAAAGGCCGAATACGTTGGCAATATCTGCATGGATGTCTGTATGATTGATGTGACCGACATTCCCTGCAAGGAGAATGACGTAGTTGAGGTATTCGGAGACAACTTGCCAGTCACGGAATTAAGCGATCGTTTGAACACCATCCCCTATGAAATATTGACCTCGGTGTCTGAACGCGTGAAACGTGTTTATTTCCAGGATTAGGATAAATGCTCTGTTTTGCGTGAGAGAAGCGCCGTGCGACATTTTTTTGTTGAATACATGACGATATACTATATAAAATACGTAAATTTGCAATAGCAAAATAACAAATGCCTTGTTTACGACCGAATTTCACCGTGTTTTATACAGGGCTAAAAACACTAAATAATGGAATTGATAGAACAACTTATCGCACGCGCGAAAAACAACAAGCAGCGCATTGTGCTTCCGGAGGGAACAGAAGAACGTACCCTTAAGGCTGCCAACCAGATATTGACAGATGGCGTTGCTGACTTAATCCTTCTTGGAAACCCCGAAGAAATCCGCAGTTTGGCTAAGGAATGGGGACTTGGAAATATCGAAAAGGCCACCATTATTGACCCTGAAAACCATCCGAAGAAGGAGGAATATGCTCAGTTGCTTTGCGAACTGAGAAAGAAAAAGGGCATGACCATAGAGGAAGCACGTAAGCTCGTGGTTGACCCTCTGTATTTGGGATGCTTAATCATTAAAGCTGGTGATGCCGACGGACAATTGGCTGGCGCACGCAACACAACAGGAAATGTTCTCCGTCCTGCTTTGCAAATTATCAAAACGGCTCCTGGCATTACCTGCGTCAGCGGTGCTATGTTGTTGCTGACACATGCGCCTGAATGCGGCGATAATGGCGTTTTGGTGATGGGCGACGTCGCTGTGACCCCTGTTCCCGATGCCAATCAGTTGGCGCAGATTGCAGTGTGCACTGCTGGAACTGCAGCGTGTGTAGCAGGATTGAATCCTCGCGTTGCCATGTTGAGTTTCTCAACCAAGGGCTCAGCTAAGCATGAAGTTGTTGACAAGGTTGTTGAAGCTCTTGCTATTGCCAAACAAATGGCTCCCAATTTGCAGATTGACGGCGAACTGCAAGCTGATGCAGCTTTGGTTCCCTCTGTGGGAGCATCTAAGGCACCTGGAAGCGAAGTGGCTGGTCGTGCAAACGTGCTTGTTGTGCCGAGTCTCGAAGTTGGAAACATCAGTTACAAGCTGGTTCAGCGCCTTGGCCATGCAACGGCTGTCGGCCCAATTCTTCAGGGCATTGCTCGTCCTGTAAACGACTTATCTCGCGGCTGCTCCGTTGACGATGTCTATAAAATGATTGCAATCACTGCCAACCAGGCAATTGCAGCCAAGGAAACAGAGAAGTAAAAAACAAAAAGCGGGTTCCGTAAGTTGTTGAAACGACTTATGGGATTCGCTTTTATTATAGGTATATTTTTCGCGATAACATCTGTAAAAAGCAGGCACAATATGTGGTTTTTGCCTCGGTTTCAAAAAAGGAAGCCGAAAAAACATAAGGTCTGAAAAATATTTCTTACTTTTGCCACAAATAATACTAATGAATAAATAATTCTACTCATGAAAAAAAGAGTTTTGGTTACAGGTGGAACTGGATTTATCGGTTCTCACACCACCGTTGAATTGCAGAATGCAGGTTATGATGTAGTCATCATCGATAATTTGTCAAATTCAAAAGCTGATGTCATTGACGGAATCGAGCAGATTTCTGGTATTCGTCCTGAGTTTGAAAAGGTTGACTGCTGTGACCTCCCTGCTTTGGAAGGTGTCTTCAAGAAATATCCTAATATCGAGGGTATTATACACTTCGCTGCATCAAAGGCTGTGGGAGAAAGCGTTGAGAAGCCATTGAAGTATTACGAGAACAACATCATGTCTCTCGTGAATCTTTTGAAATTGATGCCTGTTTATGGTGTCAAAGGTATTATCTTCTCTTCAAGCTGCACCGTTTACGGCCAGCCAGATCCAGAGAATCTCCCTGTGACAGAATCAGCTCCGATTAAGAAGGCTGAAAGCCCTTATGGCAACACCAAGCAGATTAATGAAGAGATTATTCAAGATTATGTAAAGAGCGGCGCCAATATTTCAGCTATTTTGTTGCGTTACTTCAACCCGATTGGTTCTCATCCATCAGGAATCATCGGCGAAATGCCTAATGGCGTTCCTGCAAACTTGATTCCTTATTTGACTCAGACTGCCATTGGCATCCGTCCGTGTCTGTCAGTGTTTGGCGATGATTACGACACTCCTGACGGCTCTTGCATCCGTGACTTTATTTACGTACTTGACCTTGCAAAGGCACATGTGGCAGCAATGGCTCGTATCTTAGACGGCAAGAACACAGAGCCGGTTGAAATCTACAATGTCGGAACGGGGAAAGGCGTCAGCGTGTTTGAATTGATTCATACTTTTGAGAGGTGCACCGGCGTTAAACTCAACTACAAGGTTGTGCCTCGTCGTCCTGGTGACATTGAAAAGGTATGGGGAAATGTAGACAAGGCCAATAAGGTTTTGGGCTGGAAGGCCGTTCATACGTTGGAAGAAGCTCTTAGCTCAGCGTGGAATTGGCAGAAGAAATTGCGTGAAAAAGGAATCATGTAATCCCCACGTAATTAAATTAAGTAGAGTTCTAAAAACCCTGTCTGGAATTCTGAATGCTTAGAATAGCAGGCTTATAAGAACATCCGTTATATAATTTCATTTGTCGACAGACGGCTATTCCTTTTTCTGATAGTGGATAGTCGCTGTCGACTTTTTATTTGTTATATTATCCAATGGTGACATATTCTGATTTATCCCAATTACCGACAAACCCTGCGTATGTTGTTGAGGAGTCCTTGTTGCGTCGTAACCTTCAGTTGATTCGGCGTATTTCGGAGGATGCCGATGTGGAATTTATATTGGCTTTTAAGGCATTTGCCCTTTGGCGTACATTCGACATATTTCGTGAATATATTTCACACACCACGGCTTCATCATTGTATGAGGCACGCTTGGCGTTGGAAGAATTTGGATCAAAAGCCCATACGTATTCTCCTGCTTATGAAGAAGAAACATTTGACCAGATCCTTGATTGCAGCAGCCACGTAACATTTAATTCCTTGGGACAATACCGCCATTTCTATCAAAGATTAAAAGAGCACGGCGGTGTTTCAGCTGGGTTGCGCATAAATCCAGAATACAGTGAAATTGAAACGGAACTATACAACCCATGTGCGCCAGGTTCGCGATTTGGCGTTTGCGCTGAAGATTTACCGGAAACGTTGCCAGAAGGTGTGAATGGTTTTCATTGCCATTGTCATTGTGAAAGTCCTGCTTCTTCATTGGTTCACACATTGGAGCATATTGAAAAACGATTTGGGAAATGGCTGTCGCAATTGGAATGGCTGAATTTGGGCGGCGGTCACTTGGTCACAAAAGCGGGATATGATGTTGATTTATTAATCAGCACTTTACTGAAATTACATCAGCGTTACCCTAATTTGAGAATTATCTTAGAGCCAGGATCAGCATTTGCATGGCAAACGGGATATTTGGCATCACGCGTGATTGATATTGTTGAGAACAAAGGAATTAAAACCGCCATTTTAAATGTAAGCTTCACCTGCCACATGCCAGATTGTTTGGAAATGCCTTATTGGCCGAAGGTCAGAAATGCAGAAACTCTGGAGAACTTCTTAGGCGCGAGTGATGCAGGAAACGTCTATCGTTTGGGCGGAAACAGTTGTCTTAGCGGAGACTATATGGGCAGTTGGAAGTTTGATGCACCTCTCAAGGTTGGAGATGCTGTCATCTTTGAAGACATGATACATTACACAACAGTGAAGACAACCATGTTTAATGGTATACAGCATCCAGCCTTGGTGCTTCACACGTTGGATGGCAAATATGAAGTGCTGCGCCAGTTCACCTACGAAGATTATCGAGACAGAATGGATTAATACTTCTTCAAAAGCAGAAGCCAATCCGTTACTATATTGTAATAATACATTAATTTTCAGCTAATAAAGAATATTATATGAAACCAATAGAAGAGAATAAAAACTCGTTACCTGACAACGCCTTCCGTGAACTGAAGGAGGGCGAAGAGTATGTGCCATTGATGAAACCAGAAGAGAAGCATAGAGAGGTAACAGCTTGGTCTGTTACTTGGGGTATTATAATGGCCATTGTCTTCTCAGCAGCTACAGCCTATCTTGGGCTGAAGGTGGGGCAGGTTTTTGAGGCAGCCATACCTATCACCATCATTGCTGTGGGATTATCGAGCGCAACACATCGTAAAAATCCCTTGGGTGAGAATGTCATCATACAAAGCATTGGGGCTTGTTCTGGCATGATTGTAGCAGGTGCCATATTCACTTTGCCTGCTCTTTACATTCTGCAATCCACTCCAGGGCTTGAAGGTATTACTGTTGATTTCTTACAAGTGTTTTTGGCATCTGCCCTAGGCGGTATTTTGGGTGTTTTATTTTTAATCCCGTTCAGAAAATATTTTGTCAAGGACATGCATGGCAAATTCCCGTTTCCTGAGGCAACAGCATCCACCCAGGTTCTCATGTCTGGAGAAAAGAGTGGCAGCCAAACAAAATCGTTGCTGGCGGCAGGAGCGATAGGCGGTCTCTATGACTTCATGGTTGCCACCTTTGGCGCATGGAATGAGAATTTCACAAGCCGTTTTGCAGAATGGGGACATACTTTAGCAGACAAAGCGAAAGTTGTTTTCAGCATCAATACGAGTGCGGCTTTACTTGGTATGGGATATATTGTAGGTTTGAAGTATGCAGCAATAATCTGTGCCGGTTCAGCCTTTGTTTGGTGGGTCATTGTTCCTGGAATCGCAATCATATTCCCGGATTTGGCCGTTGCAGGTTCCGCACTTTCTGGGAATGCTATTACTGCTGCAGAAGCGTCTCCCGAACAGATCTTTGGATATGCGAAGAGCATTGGCATCGGTGCCATTGCGGCAGCAGGTGTCATTGGTGTTATCAAAAGTTGGCCCGTCATCCGAAATGCCTTCTCTTTGGTGGGAAAAGTCTTTAAGGGGCAGAAGAATGTGGAAATCGAATCGCGAACACAGCGAGATTTGTCCATGAAGATAATTGCCATCGGTGCCCTCGCCACCATGACAGTGATCACCTTGTTCTTCTTCTTCGGAGTGATGCATGGTCAACTGCTCTTCACAATTGTCGGTGTTCTCATCGTTGCCATTATTGCATTCCTGTTTACAACGGTCGCAGCAAATGCAATCGCCATTGTAGGTTCCAATCCCGTTAGTGGTATGACCTTAATGACGCTCATTCTTTCGTCTATCATTATGGTGCTTGTCGGCTTGAAAGGCACAGGCGGCATGGTGGCAGCATTGATAATGGGTGGCGTTGTGTGTACCGCACTCTCTTCAGCTGGCGCGTTTGTGACAGACTTGAAAATCGGCTATTGGCTGGGTAGTACGCCGAGAAAGCAGGAAACATTCAAGTTCATCGGTATCCTTGTTTCTGCAGCAACAGTTGCGGGAGTCATCATGATTTTAAACAAGGCGTATGGTTTCACACCTGACAATTCCGATGTGATGGCTGCTCCTCAAGCACGTGCGATGGCGGCCGTTATCGAACCGCTTATGAGCGGTCAGGGGGCTAACTGGCTCTTATACGGAATTGGTGCTCTGATCGCCGTTATTTTGAATTGGTGTGGCGTTTCAGCTTTAGCGTTTGCTTTGGGTATGTTTATCCCCTTGCAATTGAATTTGCCGCTTATCGTAGGAGGACTGGTCAACTGGTATGTCAGCACACGTTCATCGAATAAGGAATTAAATAATGAGCGCAGTGAACGTGGTACCCTTTTGGCTTCCGGATTTATTGCAGGCGGAGCATTGATGGGAGTTGTCAGCGCGGGCATGCAGTTTGGTGGCTTAAACTTTGCGTCAGAAACATGGCTGGCAAGTCCCGCAAGCCAGGTGATGTCATTGGCAATGTATGTGATACTGATATTCTATTTCGTAAATGCCACCTTGGGTTTGAAAGAAAAATAAGTGGAATTTCGAAAGTGATTTTGTGAATACCCCAAAAAAAGCCTATTTTTTCTTGGGGATTCACGTGAATTACGTTAACTTCGCAACACGATAAAAATAACTACTATGATAAAAATAACTTTTCCTGACGGAAGCATTCGTGAGTACGAAAAGAATGTGACCCCGTTGCAGATAGCAGAAAGCATTTCCAGTCGTCTGGCTGCTGATGTCTTGGTGGCTAATGTGAATGACGAAATTGTTGGTTTGGATTATCCTATAGAAAATGATGCAAAATTGTCATTGCTGAAATGGGATGACGAGGAAGGCAAACACGCATTCTGGCATACTTCTGCCCACTTGATGGCTGAAGCAATGCAGGAATTGTGGCCTGGCACCCAATTCGGAATTGGACCTGCCATTGAAAGCGGTTTCTATTATGATGTCATGCCGCCCGAGGGCGTCGTTATTAGCGAAACCGATTTCCCGAAAATCGAAAAGAAAATGGCCGAATTAGCTCAGAAAAAGGAATCTGTCGTGCGCAAAGAAATTTCCAAGGCCGATGCACTTGCATTCTTTGCTGAAAGAGGACAGACCTATAAGAATGAGCTTATCGAAGAATTGGAAGATGGCCATATAACAACATATACACAGGGCAGTTACACGGATTTGTGCCGCGGCCCACACTTGTTGACAACGGCTCCAATCAAAGCCATTAAAGTGACTGCTGTTAGCTCTGCCTATTGGCGTGGCGATGCCACTCGTCCAATGATGACCCGCGTTTATGGCATAACATTTCCGAAGAAAAAACTTTTGGATGAATATATCCAATTGATGGAGGAGGCCAAGCGTCGTGACCATCGTAAAATTGGTCGTGAAATGGAATTGTTTATGTTCTCTGATTTGGTCGGTAAGGGTTTGCCTATGTGGCTTCCAAAGGGAACTGCTTTGCGTTTGCGCCTTGAAGATTTCTTGAAGGCAATCCAGAAGCGCTACGGCTACCAGCAGGTGATGACGCCGCATATTGGTTCAAAAAATCTCTATGTAACGTCTGGCCACTATGCCAAGTATGGTAAGGACTCCTTCCAGCCCATCCACACTCCGGAGGAAGGTGAAGAATATATGCTTAAGCCCATGAACTGCCCTCACCACTGCTCAATCTTTGCTTGGAAACCACGTTCTTACAAAGAACTTCCTTTGCGATTGGCAGAATTCGGCACCGTTTATCGCTATGAGCAGAGTGGTGAATTGCACGGATTGACACGTGTTCGTGGCTTTACCCAAGATGACGCCCACATCTTCTGTACCCCAGAGCAGGTAAAAGACGAATTCCTAAGAGTGATGGACATCATTATGATTATCTTCCGCGCCCTGAAGTTCGATAAGTTTGAAGCACAGATTTCACTGCGCGACAAAGTAAACCGTGACAAATATATCGGTTCTGAAGAGAATTGGGAACATGCCGAGCAAGCCATTATTGAGGCATGCAAAGAAAAAGGTCTTGAAGCCCGTGTGGAATATGGCGAAGCCGCATTCTATGGTCCTAAACTCGACTTCATGGTGAAGGACGCAATTGGAAGACGTTGGCAGTTGGGAACAATCCAGGTAGATTATAACCTTCCAGAGCGCTTCCAGCTTGAATACACAGGCGCTGATAATCAAAAACATCGCCCTGTGATGATTCACCGTGCACCATTTGGCTCAATGGAACGTTTTGTGGCTGTCCTCATTGAACATACCGCTGGTCATTTCCCATTGTGGTTGACTCCAGACCAAGTGGTTGTCCTCCCGATTTCAGACAAATATAATGACTATGCCAACGAAGTTTGCCGTCAGTTGAATGACAGCGATGTTCGAGCAACAGTTGATGACCGCTCTGAAAAAATCGGAAGAAAGATTCGCGACAATGAAATGAAGCATATTCCTTATTTGCTCATTGTGGGTGAAAATGAGGTCAATGAAGGCACTGTTTCTATAAGAAAACAGGGCGAGGGCGACCAAGGAAGCATGAAAATCGCTGATTTCGCAAAGAAAATCAATGATGAAGTCGCTGAAATGACAAAAAACTATTAACTTTGCAGCGGAAAATAGGAAGAAGAACAAAATGCGATGCCTTGCCATCGCATTTTGCTTCCTCCATTAATGGTGAAGTCGTATAAATCACTATAGCAAAAAATCAATATTATCTATATACAAGTCCTGAATGAAAAATGAGAAGATAAAAAATAACTATCGTATCAACGAGCAAATCCGTTCTCGAGAAGTACGTTTAGTTGGTGATGACGTTGAGTCAACTGTAATGCCTACCCATAAAGCTATTCAATTGGCAGAGCAAAAGGGTGTGGATTTGGTTGAGATTTCGCCAAACGCTCAGCCGCCTGTGTGTAGATTGATTGATTATTCGAAATTCCTTTACCAGCAGAAGAAACGCCAGAAGGAACTGAAAGCCAAGCAGGTTAAGATAGAAGTCAAGGAAATCAGATTCGGACCTCAGACGGATGAACATGATTACAATTTCAAGTTGAAACATGCCAAAGACTTTTTGACCGAAGGTGACAAAGTGAAGGCCTATGTTTTCTTTAGAGGCAGAAGCATTTTGTTTAAGGAGCAAGGTGAAGTCTTGCTTCTGAGATTCGCTAATGACTTGGAAGAATACGGTAAGGTTGAACAGATGCCAGTGCTTGAGGGCAAGAGAATGATTATTTTCATCGCTCCTAAAAAAGTTGCTGTACCTAAGAAAACCGAAGAGCAGGAAGATGAAAAGAATCCTGCTTCAAATAAAGCCGAAAAAGTGAAAGTGGCCCCTGCAAAGAAAACGCAGAAAGAATACACTGGTCCAAAGGTGGAAGGCGAAGACTTCTAATGTAAGATAGAAAAAGCGCGTCTGTGTTTGGTATCTCACGCAGCCGCTTGTTATAATAATAATTTAAAATACAAAGAAAATGCCAAAAGTTAAGACTAATTCCGGTGCCAAAAAAAGATTCGCTCTTACCGGAACGGGTAAAATTAAAAGACAGCATGCTTATCATAGTCATATTTTGACTAAGAAGACCAAAAAGCAGAAGCGCAATCTCGATCATGTCGCATTGGTCGATCGTACAAACGTTAAGCAAGTAAGAGAACTTCTCTGTCTCCGTTAATCGCAGTCTTTTAATTAATTAACAAAAAAGTTAACTGGATGTTTAGCATTAAGAGCGTACAAATCAGTACGACGCTAACAACCTAAAAACAAAAAATTATGCCAAGATCAGTCAATCATGTTGCTTCAAGAGCAAAGAGAAAAAGAATTCTTAAATTAACTCGCGGTTATTTTGGTGCCCGCAAGAATGTTTGGACCGTTGCCAAGAACACTTGGGAAAAAGGTTTGACATACGCATTCCGTGACCGTCGCACGAAGAAACGCAACTTCCGTGCTTTGTGGATTCAGCGTATCAATGCAGCTGCTCGTTTGGAAGGTCTTTCTTATTCTCAGTTGATGGGCAATTTGCACAAAGCTGGTATCGAAATTAATCGTAAGGTCCTCGCTGACCTCGCAGTTAACAATCCTGAAGCTTTCAAGGCAATTGTTGCTAAGGTGAAGTAAGACTCTATATAGCAAAAGATAAGTCTTTATAAATAAAGGTGTGCCGCGACCAGATAATAGGTTATGGTACACCTTTTTTCGTCAGTAAGTAGGTCTACACAATTAGTTTAGTAATGGTGAAAGAATAAGTTGGGCAATTTTGACCTGTGTTTTTGTTGGTTTTGAATTTGGAAGAGGGAGCACAGCGGGCTATGTGACCGATGACAAACACCAAGAGCGGCAAAAATACAGGGTATAAGAAATGACCCATCATACCTCAAAATTGCTCAAGTTATTTTTTCACCATTGCTTATATTGAATGGTCGTAGTATTTGGTTCATACAGACGCCTTATAGAAAAAGCGTAGCAGGCTACGTGACTGATGAAAGGCAATTTTATATTTAACATTTATGAGCGACGGCAATTATAACAGGAATTTATTACCATATCATCATTATAGAAGCGGCCTCTCTGCGGGGAGAATCCAAATGAAAAAAATAGCGCTGGAATGTTTCGAAAAATGGTATGACGAGAGATTCCCTGATGCAACGGAGACTACCAAGAAATCCGACATGAAAACATTTCAGGATCAAATAGATTCTCATTCGTTATAGCTTGAACGTTTCAAGCAGGCGTTTGGAGAGGTTTTAAAGACGCTCCATATTGCAAGTAGCAGCAGAAATCTTTCTTTCCCTCGATAGTGAAATTATAATCAGATAACCAATATGTATATAACCAAATTTCTACATGCGTTCGGCCAGTACCTGTTTTTAATGGGACGCGTTTTCTCCCGTCCCGAAAGAATGCGTATGTTCTTCAAGCAATACCTGAAGGAAATGATACAATTGGGACTCAATTCAATAGCAATTGTTCTGCTCATATCCTTCTTCATAGGCGCTGTTATCTGTATCCAAATAAAGCTAAATATCCAGAGCGCTTGGATGCCGTTATGGGTCTCTGGATATGTGACACGCGAAATCATGCTTTTGGAATTTTCATCTTCCATCATGTGTTTGATACTTTCTGGAAAAGTCGGTTCCAACATAGCCTCCGAACTCGGAACAATGCGTACAACCCAGCAGATTGACGCATTAGAGATAATGGGCATAAACTCCGCGTCATTTCTCATATTGCCAAAGATTTTAGGACTTGTAACCGTCATTCCTTTCCTCGTCGTTTTCAGCACAGTCAGTGGAGTTGTCGGTGCCTATGCAACAGCATACATCGGCCATATCATCACGGCAACAGATTTGACATCGGGAATGCAGCATGATTTCAACCAGTGGTTCTTCTGGATGGGCACCGTCAAAAGTCTGTTCTTTGCGTTCATCATTGCAAGCGTCTCTTCATACTACGGCTACACCGTTGAAGGAGGCTCTGTAAATGTAGGAAAGGCAAGCACAAATGCTGTTGTGTCAAGCAGCATGCTTATATTATTCTCAGATATGTTCCTAACACAGTTGCTTTCATGATAGAAATTAAGGATCTACATAAATCATTCAATGACAAAGTCGTTCTGAAGGGAATCTACAGTCGCTTTGAAAACGGCAAAACCAATTTGATAATCGGTCAAAGTGGTTCCGGCAAGACAGTACTTATGAAATGTATCGTTGGATTGCTTGAACCCACTGCGGGCAATATACTCTACGACAACAGAAGCCTTGTGCGAATGAATAAACGCGAAAGAGCCCTGCTTCGCAGAGAAATGGGCATGATTTTCCAGTCGGGCGCTTTGTTTGACTCAATGACCGTACTTGAAAATGTCATGTTTCCCCTGGACATGTTTTCCTCAGACTCATTCAAAGACCGCTTGAAGCGAGCACGCTATTGTTTAGACAGAGTCAATCTTTTAGATGCTGAGAAAAAACTGCCAGGCGAAATCTCCGGCGGTATGCAGAAGCGCGTGGCCATAGCCCGTGCCATTGTCCTCAATCCCAAATACCTATTTTGTGACGAACCCAATTCAGGTCTTGACCCCAAAACTTCACTCGTTATCGACAACTTGATACACGACATAACGAGCGAATACAACATGACCACCATCATCAACACCCACGACATGAATTCCGTAATGGAAATAGGGGAGCACATCCTATTTCTGTGTGAAGGCAAAGCAGAATGGGAGGGTACAAAAGACGAAATTGTCAGTTCAGACAATGAGAAACTCAATAGTTTTATCTTTGCCTCAGACTTGTTCCGCAAGGTCAAAGATGTGGAATTAGACCAGCAAGAAAAATAAAAATCCTCCACATCGTAAGCGTCATAGTTGAAGAAGCTGCTGATCCAGTATAGTAATTCCAGTGATAAGTAGGTGCTCAAAGTTCGCCTGATATTGCCTTGTCGTACAGCAAGGCAATATCAGACTGGTTTCCACCTGCATGGATACTATAAATATTATTGAACACCTACTTACCGTCAGATGGCTCTTCATCCCCCAATAATTTTGAACACCTACCTATGATAAATCTTCAAAATATAGACAGAAACGACTTGACAATTTGTGCACCTTCAACAGCTCAAGGCGGTGCAATTGGCGTTATCCGAGTCTCAGGTGCAAAGGCATTTGATATTGTTGATGGAATATTCTCACCTGTTTCAAAAAAACACCTGGCAGACATTCCTGCAGGCACATGCTCATTTGGAAGAATCACGGACAAGAGCGGCGAGTTGATAGACGAAGTCATCGTAAGCATTTTCCATGCTCCACATTCCTACACGGGAGAAAACGTTGTGGAGATTTCCTGCCACGGTTCCTCCTATATCCTCAACAAGGTTTTGGAATTACTCCTGCAGGGCGGCTGTACCATGGCACTGCCAGGGGAATTTACCAAACGGGCCTTCTTGAACGGCAAGATGGATTTGAGCCAGGCAGAAGCTGTTGCCGACCTCATTTCTTCAACAACGCAGGCCAACCATCGCATGGCCATGAAGCAGATGCGTGGAGATTACAGCAAGAAAATCGTGGAACTTCGCGACAAACTCTTGCACATCACTTCTATGCTGGAGTTGGAACTGGATTTTTCAGATCACGAAGAACTTGAATTTGCCGACCGCACAGAAATTCTTTCATGGGCAACAGAAGCCCAGCAACACATCGACTTCCTATGTCATTCCTTCAAATTGGGCAATGTCCTGAAGAAAGGCCTGCCAGTGGCCATTATCGGAGAGACGAATGCCGGAAAATCAACACTGCTCAATGCCCTTATCAATGAAAACCGCGCCCTTGTGAGCGACATTCAAGGCACAACACGAGATACCATAGAAGAATGTATCAACATGGATGGTACGCTTGTGCGCTTTATTGATACGGCAGGAATACGCGAGACAAACGACCTTGTCGAGCAGATGGGCATTGAGCGCACCTACGACAAAATAAAAGAGGCAGAAATCGTCATGTGGGTTTTTGACGCAACACGTTTTCAAGAGCAATATGACGAACTGGCCTCTACACTGATGCCGTATCTAGCCGACAAGAAACTAATTATTGTTCAAAACAAAATGGATCTTCTCGAAGAGGAGAGGGTAGAGGCGTTGGCGCAGGAAACGAAACATCATAATGCAGAATCCAGCTCGGCCATACAGATTTGTGCACATGCCGAAGCAGACATCTCCCGTTTAAAGCAATTGCTATTAAACACCGTCTCTTCTATAATATCCAAAGAATCCTCTTCAGACGTGATAGTCAGCAATGCCAGACATTATGAATCCCTTTCCTTGGCTTCAGAGTCGCTTCGCCGGGTGGTGGAGGGCATAAAAAGCAATCTTTCTGGAGACTTCATTTCACAAGACCTGCGCGAGTGTATTTATCATCTGGGTGAAATCGTTGGTAAGATAAGTTCAGACGATGTGTTACACAACATTTTCAGCAAGTTTTGCGTGGGAAAGTAAGGCTAAAAATCGTGTTGTAAACGATATACAAATCAAGTACAAAGCAAGTCAAAAATAGGTATGATAGTCAGATAATTGGGTTATTTGGCTTTTCTTGCCATTTTTGACTTGCTTTGTTATTGTTTGTCGTTTTTATGTTGTAATTTTGTTGCACGAAAAAGAACGTGCAACATTTACAACAGAAAGCGATATGAAAGACAGAAGTAGCATTACTCTAAGACAGCGCACCTTGCCAAGTGGTAGGACAACGCTGTATCTCGACATCATCTCCAGAGAAGAACTGGATGAGATTGTATCTACGCCAGAAACCAATCCAGTCTTCTTTGTCAGCAGACCGATGTCCCTTGGTTACTTGGAGATCGTATTTTATTCCCTGACTGAATGCTGCCTCTACCTCTTCATCTGTTGAGTAGTCTGTCAGATTTTCATCGCAATCAGGGTTGATTTCTACACAACCAGAGTATAGTGATCCACCATTCGACAAGAAGTTAGGACTATCACTTATGCACCAGTAACATGTTTCCTTGATTGAACCAAGCATTGGATTCTCAAGCAGCTGTCCGAGGCGAATTACTGAGTTATTTCCTAACTCATCCTCTTTCTCCGATTCAAACAGTTGAATATCTTCCCATGCTATAGTCCATGAGAACATACGCTGTGGTTTTGCTTGTTTTATTCCTTCACGTTTCTCCAGGTCGCTATAGAATCGCATGTTTGGCTCACACGCATGATATTTATAACCATCAAGGAACACTGACCACCATGGAATCTTGACCATATCACTAACTTCCTCGCCATTTATCTTTGCGTAGTTACACATGATTTGGAAATCAGGGATAGTGGTATGCTTAACACCATAGGCAACAGTCAACTCAAACTGAGGTTTCATATTGTAATGAAGTTCTGTATCAGATTCTTTATCGACTACTTTCAACTCATAGTGGTACGCATTATCATCAGGCACTTTCTCGAAAGTCCAATTTTTGCTCTTGGCCAGAGTCTGCAATGCACGAACAAATTTCAGTTCCAACTCGCTATCCTCAGCTGCACCATTTTGTGCGATAGTGCCTACAGACCCCTCGATGCGTTCCCATGACTTTGAACCGCCCACTAACTTGCCGAACAGAATTTCAGCCTGTTCGCGGCTGAAAGAATCTCTACTATACTGATTACCATAAGTCAGGATGCAATGATAGCACCCATCCTTACCTTCCAACTGGCAAGTGCAGTCCTTAATCCTGTCATAGGCAAACATCAGCATATTTGAGAACTCGTCCGTATTATAGAGTTTTGCAAGATAACCAGTACCACCAGGTATGGTATCATACATCACTAGATAGTAATCTTTCGAGCCTGTAGCTTGATTCATTTCTGTATAGGAGTCTATGCGGATATGCTCAGGTGAAGAGTGATAATACTCCTTCATTCCAAGTTCAATACCAGCCTTAAACATCTCCACAGCAGCCTTCGCATCCATGATTTGGATAGGTAGCAGAATCTTTATGGCTTCGGTTTGCATGTGACGATACAAATAGAGCTGCTCAAAAACCTCACCATTCCTGTCGTCCACAAAGCTCACATTCTTATGGTTACAGAAACGGTAGTGCTGTTCTACTGGTTTGTGTTCTTTATTCAACTTGGAGAGCAATGGCGTTGACTTGCCACAATATTTGCAGGTGACAAAACCATTTTCAGGAATGATAGCTTCATTATTTACTTCTACCTTGCTGCCAGTCTGCATCTGCATGCCATAGTTAGCCTCATAGAGATCCATATTATTACAGAACTCTATACCAAAACCAAGGTTTTTCATCGCATACGAAGAAACAACACCTTTATGATGGAACATAAAGTGTTTCTTAACAATGAATTGTTCTTTGATTCTTTCCTCATGAGAATCATCGAGCACAGCATCTGTCTTGAACATCGCACTACGAGCACTTGTAAATTTCAGATACTTATGTTGATTGACACCCCATGACGGATCGCCACATTTTGGACAAGCAGCAAGTGAGAAATCTGGAGTTCCTTTTTCTGCCACACAATCACACTTTGAGCAATATCTCATCGTTATCAGGTTGTCTTTCCAATCGAATGTAGGGATGCCACTAACTTCAAGTTGGAACTTCTGAGTGCAGAACTTATTGCCTGGAGCCAATTCCTTTATACCTTGAGAAGCAGAACGTGTCAGTTCAATCACTTTTGGTTCTGCAACATTATTCTTGCTATCTTCCTTTTCCAGGGTCGAATACACACTCGCCTGCAACTTGACACCAGTTTCAGGGAAGGCATAGTTAGGCAAAAGTCCACAGTTTGTCATGAATTCTATGAGACTTTCACTTTGGATGTTGGCATATTGGGCCTTGCAAGCCTTTATCAGATCCTTGAGCGCAGCTTTAGCTGGATCATTCGGCTGTAGTCTGTCTTCCTGTTCTTTATAGTTATTGAGTTCCTCGATAAGCCCAAATAATCGGTCTGTTAAGGCATGAAACTCTTTCAGAATATTCTGATAGAAAGACTCGTCCTCCAATGACTTAGCCAAGATGCCAATGGCAGGCATGGTCTTCTCGTCATACTGCTCTGAGAATCGGGTTTTCAAAGTATGCTTATTCTCTTTGATGAAAGCAATAATCCTATTGACAACAAACTCATCTGAAGACATCGCATCTTCTGTCAGCTTCAAGTCACGGATATTTGCCGGCATCGTATTATTCGTATCCACACTAATCCATGTATCAATACAATATGCGAAGAAGTGTCTGCGCAAGATATCCTTTGCTTCAAGGAAGCATCCTGGTGTAGAAACTTCACCCTCCATCATTTCATCAGGATAAGTAAAATAATACATGTCATGAGGTTCTCCTGCGTGAGCATAGTTCAATACAAGAGCGGAACCTTCCTTACGACCGGCACGACCTACACGCTGTAAGAAATTGCTTGGTTTAGGTGCAATATTAGCATTACCCATTACATTCAGATCACCGATGTCAATACCCATTTCCAACGTTGATGTAGCAGAAAGAACATTTACCGAGTTTGAATGAGGATGCTCCTTGAAGTCCTTCTCAAGTTGTTCTCTGTCAGTTCGTTCAAGCAAACCGGTATGCTCTCGGGCATATACACGAGGAGACAAAGCACGGTTATACACCTGCTGATAGTAGTTGAGCTCGGGGTTTATCTCCTCTGAGTAAGTGCCCTGACACTTGTAGTCAAGACAAAGGGTGTCCTCAGCAAGACTGTCACCCTTGGCTACATATAGTGTTGATTGACAGTTGCTACACTTGATATGTTTAACATTCTTACTTACCCATATATGGTCAGGGTTGATAACATAGTTGCCACCACCCTGAGGAGCTTTATTTACCAGACCAACTTCTTCCATTTTGAGGAAGAGTTCACGAATAAACTCATTATATAATGTAAGATTACGCTCGATAGGCCAGTTGAAATGGCGCCAGAAATAGTTGGTGTACCAGTTAGGTTTCTCACGTCTCAAAACTGCCATATCCAACATATCACTATTTTTGTCGAGATAGGTAACACCAATTAGTTTTGGGAAACGGACACCTCCTCCGAACATCCTATTGAGGAAATGACGACCATCAAACTTCCAGTTCAGCGCCCATAGCGTAAGGGCTTCATTTCTGTATTTGTCAAGATATGGATGATCTACAGCACCATGTCTTCTCACTCGCTGTAGGATACCATAAACGAAGTGGCAGAATGCCTTCTCGTCCTCAGCTACATACTTCAACTGATTGATTGACAAGAATTCATTCATCAAGTCATACACCTTGTGAATCTCTTCACTTTTAAAGAAGGTTGCCGATGAACCCGTCTTCTCAAGGGTACGACCAAGCTGTGATGTAAGGCCAAATTCGCTAACTATTTCCCAATCAACACGTATATCAAACTCCTTCTTAAAAGAAGCCATGTAGCCACTACCCTCGCGGTAATTATGGCGAAGATCAATATGCGAGGCCAAGTCGGCTGGCAGGAAACGATTGTAGTAGTCGTCCTCAGATAGTTTCTCCTTCCAGTATTTCTTGAAGCCCTCCTGAAGTTCTGCAACATTAACAGGCTTGTCAAGGCTATTGATATACTGCTGCATAGACTGACGGAAAAGAAATCGGAAAGTTCTTGCTTCATAGAAAGCTGCCTGATGAGCAGCATCCTGCACGCTATTCGTGAATACAAGAATCTTTCTGTCCTTCTCTTCTGCATGGTCAAAGTCGCTCGACAACACTTGGCTTATAGCCACACTTGACAACGTAGAGGTGCGTCCACCTATCTCGCAGATTGCATCAGTAATACACTCTGGACAGATCGTTGCAAACCTCTGATTACCATTTTTTGTTGATGTCGTTCTACTACAAACACGTACTCTCAACGTGTCGCTATCGCTTTCGCTCATCTCACGCAAATTCTTTATGCTGAAGTAATGAGTTTCATTGATAGCATTCTCGTTGACATATTCATCTACGGCCTCGTGCTTTTTAGACTCGATATTCAAAAGGACTACCTCTTTTTCTCTATTCATGAAATCCTTGTTGATAGTAGAAATATCAGAACAATATCTATCGTCACCATTTGTAGCCAGACGACGTGAAAGCCAACCACTTGCACCACATTCACGACAGAAATACATAGGCAAAGCTATACGATCCTCATCTTTTTTCAAGCTATGTCTCCAAACAAACTCAGGGTCTTTCTGGAAATAACGAAGAATACCACTAAGTTCACGTTGCCAAAGCTGCACCTGCAAATAAAGCATCGGAATGAGCTTTTCAGAATTGTTGAGAGGACGTTTTGAATAAGCAATCAGAGCCAACAGATTTTCAAGAACGATAGAGCATACCTTATCACCACCATCCAAATAGAGACGTCGGAAGGTTGCATCCTGATCTATCAGCTTCTTTTGTACATCATCCAATGAGAGAATGCCCTGGCTCAGAATATCCAGAACCGACTTGACAATGCTCATACCGCGCAAATATGTTCCAGCTTCAACTGGCGAGATATTCGAGTTCTTAAGCCACACCTTGCAAAGGCGCCTCATATATGAATGAACCGTGTCATCAGCTCCAAATTCGCAACTCTTGATGAGCTTTATATCAGGAAGTGTTGTAATCGACTCAGTCACATATTCAGACACAGGTATTCTGTGCTCCTCAATGACATTCTCTTCATGGAACACCTCTCCGAATACATCCGAGGCATATTCGCACAGACGTTTTTTGCTGTCTGGTCCATTCCCAATGGTTGCCGAAGTACCAATAGGACACAATAATCCCTTAGGCAGATTCAGTTTCAACTTCAAACGTCGAATCAAATTTGCCACATCCGTGCCCTGTGCGCCATCATAGGTATGCAACTCGTCGAGCACTATAAACTTCAAAGCCTTGAAATCTGTATCAATATTGCCTTTCCAAAGGCAGCTGAAACGCTGACGCATCAGTCCATAGTCCAGCATCTTGAAGTTAGTCAACAAAATGTCGGGCACAGTATCAAGAATAGCATCACGATTTTCAATGATATGATCAGGCCCCATATCTCGTGGATAGTCTTTAGGATCGGTACCCTCTCCTACGAACAATCCTGCCGTTACCTTTCCCTTCAGTCGAGGGTCATTCCAGATGGTTTCTGCCAAACGCTTTGCTTGGTCACTTGCCAAGGCATTCATGGGGTACATGATAATAACCTTCACTCCAACCTGACGACTGAACTTGTTGCAGTTGTAGCAATAGTCAAGGATTGGGTAAAGAAAACACTCTGTCTTACCAGAGCCAGTACCTGTAGTAAGGAGCGTTGGTTTAGGGGCATTACCATTCTGCATAGACAGCTGACGGAAAGCCTGCAACTGATGCAAGTATGGAGGGAAGTTGGGAGCAATCTCCAAAGGAATGTTTTTGCTCTCTTCTTCCGATGCAGACACAAAGGGAGTCTTCAACGATATATAGGGTCCTTTAAAGAGTCCATCTTCTTTACTCTCGATGAAGCGATAGAATGCATCACTGACATCCTTCTCTTTGAACTTGAAGGTTGCCTTGATATACTCTATTATTGAATCACGTACTTCACGTGCTTGTTGAAGAGGTAGCATATTATTGTTGTTTTATCATTGACAAATTAAATGAAGTAGAATCTACTACTCGGTATCTAGCCGCCTTAAACTTTACGACCGAATCATCATCAACAGGGTCAATAGCAATTTTGGGTTCTCTTAATAGTAATCCAGCTGTAGCTATGACCATTTCATTATGATCTAACAAGTCAACATCACCATCCATACTGAATGGAATATCATTGTCGAGGAGTAAATCCACTATGCTTTCGAGACCTGGGTATAACGACTTTACATCTTCCCTATTAATATCATCATTTTGGCTAAAGTTCACCTCTGCGCAATTCGACAAAAATTGCTTTACCAAGTTTGACTTTACTGGTATAATGTCAATAGGCATATCTGTAATAAGCAAAGTCGTACTTTTTGAACGACTTGTAGCTACATTAAACAGATTGTCAGAAAATGCAAAATCATGGTTGCGCAGAGGAATGTAGTAGATTGTATAATCTACAGTTTCACCCTGTATTCTGTTAATGGTGTCAACAAGTATATCTACCTTTTGGTCATCATTACAGAACTCAGCCTGAAGGGCTTTTGTTGTTAATACGAATGGTGACAAAATAGCGAGTCTTCTTTTAGGATAATAGCCGTTAAAAACATTCACAATCTTGCGAATGACATCTAACGCGTCCTTAGAGCAGTCTGCGCCACTAGATCCTTTCGTAGTATATATAATAGTTCCACCTTCATCTGGGAAGAATGGTTTCATTTCAGATGGCACATTGAACAATGTTTTCTTCTTCTGTACGCTTGTAAAGTTTCCACCATAAAAGTATTTAGACTGATTTGTACTGGCCGACGTAAGACGAAATGACGTTGTCATTCTAAAACTAGGCATATTCGTTGAACACACATAAGTCATCATGCCATTCGCTTGAGTGTCTACATCTGTTCCTTGATAATCCGCTGCATTATTAATTTCGACAATAGGAGGTAGCTGCATAGGATCACCTACGATTAGGCATTTCTTGCCTAATCTCATAAACGCAGCAATGGCTGTCAAGAATGCCTGCGATGCCTCCTCGATAACTATCAAGTCGTAAATAGGGTTGTCTACTTTATTTATTATTCTTGATAGTGAATAGTAAGTAGAACAAAGCAAACAGCCTTTTGCTATCAACAAGTCCTTATCGGCAGCCACCAAGAAAGGATGTTTCTTCTTTTCTTCAGCTGATAACATGGTCTTACAGATGGTACCATTCTGAATGACCTGAGCCATGGTTCCTTGGGAAATCAACGAAATCAGACTTGCATTACTTTGAGTAGTAACGCAAACGCTTTTCTTCTCTGTTGTTATCTTGCTGATGATACTTCCAAGTGTATAACTTTTACCTGTTCCTGGAGGGCCTTGCAAAACACAGACGTCTGAAGTTCCTAAAGCCTTTATTATTCTTTCTGGTACATTGTCTGTACTTTTAAGTTCAACAGGAGACCAATTGTTATAGGTGATCTTGGGGGTTAACAGGAGATTCTTATCTGACTGATGTTGATTGATGTAATCAGACAAGTTCATCAACAACTCTGTTGGTGGCAATGTCTCTAGCATGACAAACCTGAGTTCTTTATGTTGTGCCAATCCACTACGAACCGCATTAAGCATTTCTAAACTCACTTTGCTGCACCCCACAGTTTTCCTATCGCTAAGGAAGTACAATGGAACAATATCAGAAAAACTTGTGTGTACATAGAAATTTTCTCTAAACTTCAAGCTGGTACAGTTCCATGATTGGATAGTAAAGCCATACTTGTCATAAGACGATTTCCTTAAGATACATAGCACCATAGGTACCTTAAGGCGAGGTGTTGTCCTCGTCTCAAAATGTATAACCATCTGTCCGTGCTCAGTTGTACCGACGATTGATCCATAAAATGCCCTTCCAATTTCAAAAAGACTATTCAAAGATGTATTTGCATATAGCTCATACTTTTTCTCTTGATCTCTTCGTTGCAATTTGAAGAACTTTTCGTATTGTTCTAATCTGTCCATAATCTTTTAGTCTAATTCCATATTACCCTCTGAATTAAAATATTCGTCAAAGATGCTATTCAAATCAGAATTTGGAGTTTGATGGACTTTTAGCATTAAGTGAACATTTCTGTCAGTATAGATTGTGTCTAATCTGATATTATCACCTATCAAGATGCTATCCGGATTCAAAATACTTTCAATAGTAGACATTATATCCATACTATTAGATGGCGACATCTTCATTAGTATATTATTACAACTTTCTGCTATTGTCTTGATGTCATTCCTATTCTTAATCATCATAAAATCATTTTCGCCTAATCCTGTACACAGACAAGCATAGTGTCCATGATTTACAATGTCATCCCATATGGAAGGTGATAGATACCAAATACCATAGATAGCACTTTGGACATGTACTTTCTTACCATCTGCAAGCAGAATCGAAGAATATTTCTCAGAACGTATATATTCTTTCTCATCAAAATTTGGTGAAATTAAAAGATACATAGCATGTTCCTTAATATACTTAAGACCACGATATCTAGCTATAACATGTTTAGCCTTTATCTTGTCTTCTGGCATAGCGAAACCGCCACCCATGAATTCAGATACATTCTCGGAGTATTCACGAATGAAATCCTGAAATTGGTTTACCTTATTATCTTTCTGTAATTGCTCATATTTCTCCAAACGAGATTTTAACTCCAAAATTTGTTCATCCTTTTCTCTTTGTTCTTCAATCGAATTTGAACATAGAGAAATGAAATCCTCAAAATTGAAAGGCACTGTATTATCTGTATAAACCTGAGCAAGTGCAGTTGCAACTTCTGCATCATCCGCAGCTTTGATGTACAAACACTTTTTGTCTCTGAAATAGAAGAAGTCTCCATCAAATCCAGTACAAAGCAGCTCCTTACAATTGTAGGTAATACGATAAGGCATCTTTGTTTGGAGCAAGAAGATTCTAATCTTGTCGGATGATCTCCACTTTATATATTTTTCAGTAGACAGTTCAACTGCATCAGCGTAATCATCTATTACAAATTGCTTTTTTGTATAGATATTATTAAACTTTTGGCTGAGCATGTCAAGTATCGTCACTTGTTTGTCTTGTAAAACTGGGGCTATAGAATAAACCCAATGAACAAATGAATTTGGATATAATTTAAGTTCACTGCCCCATTCTGTCATCGTATTATTCTTGAAAGAAATACGACGTTTTATTTCTGCACAGTCATCAAAACGAAAGCCAATCTCTTTGAGAGCATTACATTTATTTATATCAGACCCACACCAATCTTCAACCGCCTTGTCTCCACGTTCTGTTTCCAACGTATAATCTGTTGAGAACAAGTATTTGCCCTCAACAAAGTTTCTCCATGGATAACATGATTTATATTGTGCTAACAAAGGAATCAAATCTTTATCGTAAAAATAGGAAATGATTTCCACCACCTGTTCTTTTTCAAGCCTTACGTATTTCTCCCAGAAACCAAGACTTGAATAATCTGCTTGTGCTCGCATAAGCAAGATATAGGCGTATTGAGCTGGCGATACCACTGTGCCGTCTTGTTTCAAAATATCCATGAGTCTGCTTGAAACATTGCCAGCATTAGTTCTATCAGCTGAAAAAATTGTTGTATAGTTAGCTATCGAAGAAAATTTGGATACAATTTTCCCATAGATTGCACATTGTGTATCGTCTGGCAAAATGTCACTAAGTTTCAAATTATATATCTTTTCCTTATTATCTTGTGTAACCTTAAATAATAGAGTATCACTAGATGCAAAATCAGACAATTTAATGCCATCAACTGTAATTTTTGATTTGAGTGAAGCCGCATCCATCTTTGACGCTAACTGAATGCAACGATAAGCATAGGAAGTACTCTCATAGGACTCTTTTGTCGACAAAGGAAGTGCATCTATTCTACGGATAAATGCATCAATAGAATCTTTGTCAGAGGTCTTTTCGATTAAAGACAAAACTTCATCTGTTGCTCCAAACTTTCTGATAAGACGAATTGTGAGTGAAGATGGCCATGGTTGACCTTGCTTTTGATAGGATGTATATATAGTATCAATGGACTTTGGGGTGTCGAAAATATTATCATATTCATCACCAACAATATCTTGATACAAACTTTCATTCAAAACCAAAAACTTCTGGATTTCAGCAAAATTCTCCTCTTTTGCAATTATATAAGGAAGTTGCCAATCTGCAGCATTAGTTATATAAGCCGTCAAATTGCTCAAAGAAGAATACCCTCCTTGACAATTTTTAAATATCTGCAGTTGCTTTATTGCGTTATCTGCAATATTCTCAAAAGAAGATAAAGATGTAACAAGCTCCAATTTCTCAGATGCAGTTAAATGAGCAGCGTCAGACTCGATATATTCTTTTATGTTCGAATATAAATTTATTTCTCTTTGAGCTGATAACAAAGAAGAAAGAGGATGTGATTCGTGTGTCGTATCACTGCATTTCATTCCCACTTTCTGCAATATGCTCTTGATTGGTGCCGTTTTAGATGTCATAATAACATAGCTTTTATCGGCATCAATTTCTTTACGAGACTTCCTCTCATTCCCAAACTTATAAAGCTTAATATTCGGGAGAAGCGCTTTTGCTTCATTGGATGTTGTAGTGACCCTTATTTCATTTATAAATGCATCAAATATTGCTTCTTCACAAGAATTAAGCCATTTGTTTAATAATTCATTATTAGCTTTTACTATGATAGAGTTAATATTCCATTCTTCGATGCCTAACTTGTCTGCATTTATTGCTTCAGTTAAGAGTTCCTTATTGTATTCACCTGTCCATACAAACCATTGTTTGTCAGCATGGCCTATTTGATCTAAAGGTATATCAATATTAACCTTCTTAATTTTTACTTTTGTAGCATCGTTAGAGAACCCAGTTAAGGTTGGTACACATGTTTTGATAGCTGCATACAACTTGTCGAAGAATATTTCATTCATCCATGTCTTCTCTTGGACACCAGGTTTGTTTGTAAGCAAAATAGATGCAAAAAGTTGCATAAACTTCTGTCTATCAGAAGTTCTGAACTCGTCAAGTTTCTTGACAATGAATGATGCAATTTCTAGAAGTAATTCTCTATTGGTATGATGATTAATCAGTTTACGACGGTTTGCTTCCACCTGAAAGCTATCACTATGAATGAAAAGAGCCATATTATCGACCTCATCACCCATAGGAAAATATTTATAGAAATTTGGCGATTTCCGAAGTTGATCTACAGCCTTATAATAGCCATTATCCGTAAAGTTTAAAGGCAAAAAACCAAATGAATAGAGAATATCATAGTCACTATATTGAGGGTCTATCTTCTTAAAAATGTCCGTATCTTTAGCAATGGAAGATTCACAAAGGCGTAGTTCCTTTTTATGAATAACCTCACCATTGAAACAGATATGGTCTAACTGCCTCAATGTATTCATCGAATATTCTATACCATTCTTTAGTGTAGCCAAATCATTGTCGAGTAGTTGGCGTTTGTTCTCACCAAGTTTGATAAAGAATAACGTGCCCTGACTAAAATCAGCCATGTTTTGCTCAAACATAGGCGCAAGACATTCAGTAGTATACTTACGGAATTCTTCTAATTCTGTCTCTGGAAACGCTACAACATCGTTATAATTTATGTCTTTCACAACCTCCCCTGCATTAACGGGAAAATTGGTGATAGCAATTTTCAGCAGAAAAGCATTTTCATCAATACCACCATAGGAAATATCTTCCGACGACATGAGCGAACGCAAGTGAGAAGCATCGTCCCAACTAAACATCACAGGACCTTTATTGCTATGCACCAATTCGCTAACGCCATTACCTTTTCCTACCAAACGATGGGCAAGTTTAAAGCCAATGCCCAATCTACCAATACTTGACGAATCAGACTTAGTAGACTGCGCAATATTCAAAATTGAAGTAAGTCCTTCTACTGAAAACTTAGCACCATTGTTTACCGCCAAAAAATAGTCATCATTATAAAAGGCATAAAAGTGGGTAGCTTTACAGTCTACCGCATTTTGCAAAAACTCATAAACGGCTTGGTTATCTTCAGCAATATCCAAGATAGAAGGAAGATATTTTTCTATATTATCCTTTATTCCATGAAACAGATTAAAAAATCCATACTTATGGTTCTCTTTCGATCCATGAGAATAGCCCATAAAATCTTCATCAACATCAGGACGATACTTATCATTCTTTATCTGATTTCTATATTCTTTTGCTGAGTTTACTATCATAGTTTTCTTTTTTTATTTCCTTAATATAATCCATCGGCCTGATTTCTGTGAACCTTCGCGGGCAATGAGGTTTTCTTCTTGCAATTTCTTTAGGTGTTTCTGTATGGCGCTTCTGTTGATATTTAGCTTGTTTGCCATGTCTCTTGAAGTGATGTTAGCATTGTCGGCTATCAGTCGGATAATAGCGTCTCTTGTTTCTGAGCCACTCTTCTGGACCACCTCTTTGTTTTCTGGACCACCTTTCTGGACCACCTCGTTTACTTTAATAACTATGTCTTCTGCCATTGATTTCTTGAATACCTCAATCTCATTGCGCAGGTTCCTGCTATGCTCTTGCAGCATAAACTGCTGAAAAGGAGCAGTTGTCTCTTCTTCGCGTGATTGATTGAGTGCCTCGATATATGCAGCCTTGTCTTCCTTCAGGACCTTTGTAGGGATGAGTCCAAACTCAAATTGCAGATAGTTCATGATAAGTCGCGACATTCTTCCGTTGCCATCCACCCAAGGATGAATGGTAACGAGAAGGTTATGGGCATCAAAGCTCAGGAGATAAGCTTCTATGTCATCGGCTTTCTTGATGAGGGCTTCGCGTCGCTGGTTGATGTGATCACATAGCTCTTTCAGCTTCATCGGCACCTTGCGATAGTCCATATATGAACGTCCACCAGGCCCTGCGGTTACTCCACACAATCGCAAGTCACCCTTAGAAGAGTCGAACTCACCTCCCAAAGTGCTATAGTGGCTACCTGTGTTTCTCATCACTATAGCCGAGAGCTGTTGTAGCATTTCTATAGTAAAAGGCTTATGCTCCTTAGCCCAACTGATAGACTGTTCGTAAGCTCGTTTCAAGTCGAGGTTCATAAGTTGCTCCACCATTGGCTTACCTTTGGCGGATATGCCTTCATCGAAGAGTAGCATGTTCTCTATCTCGGTCACCGTAGAGCCTTCGATGGCTGTAGAGTGAGTAATGATAGAATACAGATAGAACTTCTGATAGTCTATCTGATTGGCTATTCCCAACTGGTGATATTCTTTCAGAACTGCCAAGAGTTCGTTGATATATTGCTTCATAGTGATACGAGTTTTGTTCTACACTTGCAATACGCAGATACTACTTATTAAACATTTCCTCAAAGTGAACCCAGGCGCGGCGGTAATCTTCTATGCGGTTGCACTTGGTGTAAGGAGCATAATAGGTCACTTGCTGTCCGCCATAGAGTTCGCTCTTAGCAGGGTCGATGGTATGGGTGTGAGTAGGCGACGTTCCTGCATAGGTGTTTTCGTCTATCTGCTCTCCACGGATGTCTTCCCATCCCAACATACCAGTCTTAGTGTTGCGCTTGCGGTCGAGACCTACGCCTGTCAATCCCTTCGAGCAGGTGAAGACGATGTTGCCCTTTTGGTCGTACCACGTATCTGCCTCGTTCTGCTGAAGAACGGGGAACTGAATGGTGTAGATCATTTCCAAGTCTTCCAAGGTCAAGCCCAATGCCATGGCTGCTATCACGTCTATCTCCACCAATGCCTGTCGGCGCTCAAAGTAGTTGCGCAAGGGGATGTCCCATGCCCAGTCTTCATGCAGTTGGTCGAAGGGCTTCAAGCGTGGGTCGTCTATACTCCAGGTTTCTTTGCTATAATCGTTACGCCAACAGCTCTCCCATAGATCTGCGTAGTGAACCGTAAGGCAATTGAGGATAAGGGTGCGAGAGTACATGGCGGACTGGTACTTTTCAGCTACTCCTAATGGGAAAGATTGCATACGGCTACCTTGTAAATTAGAAGCTCCAACAGTTTTAACATAAAAATCCATAACAATAGAAGCACAAAGTGCAGACATATCAACGAGCGTTCGCCCGCAATACTCAACATTTTACGGAAACCTAACTTGTGATAATCAAGCCAGTTGTCATATTTAGGCTTACCTTCCTCGTCTTGGCCATTTTGAAATCCCTTAAATAGATTACAATATTTAGGAAGAGACATTTCCCTCTTATAATTGGAACGTTGACTGTAAGTTTCTTTTATCTGAGAGAGGGAAATGTTATCATAGTCTGAATTTAATATACATTTTGACCTTGGCGTTTTGTATACAGGGTTTGCTACATAGAAATGCGGACCACTATAAACCATATCATAGTCATCTGTAGGTGTATTTACATTTCTGGAAATAGTACCATCATCTACAGCTCCTGTTTCATGCAAGCATTCCAATATCATATTGTTTTTTGATGAAACATGAGTCGGATATTTTTGTATTTTATTTAAAACTTCAATAATCTCCTTAGTATGTAAACTTACCAACTTGGCACAATCCCCCGTAGTACCATCTTCAAACGTATCAGACAGCACTTGCAATTCTTTATCAGTAATAGTAACAATACGGTCTCTATGAGGTTTGGTATTCCAATTGCCATTTTCATCTTTAATGCCTCCACACAATCCATGTCCATCATGCGCAAAACAAGCGTCCACTGTACTTGGGTGGAACAAATTGCTGAGCGAAGCGAAGCGCGGTGATGAACTTCGGACTGGGCCGAGAAGTTGATCACCATACACCGTATGGTGATGAACTTCGGCAAAAAGCCGAAGTTCATTTTGATACTGGAAATGATAGCGCAAACGCTTATAGAGTTCGCGTCTAAGTGGCTGGCCCTTAGGGTCGTCATAGATGCTTTCAGGTGTAAGCAAACCAATATAGCCGTTATCATCAGAAGACATATCCATTGCATTCTCCAACACACACTTGTAGAGGTTAGTCTGCTGACCAACGAGCAAAGGATAATTACAGTATGCACTCATAAATTTAGAACTGCATGCTGTATCAATTTCTTCAGAACGATAAAGTTCTTCGGTAGATGGAATCTGCTCAAACATCTGTTCGCGCATCTTACGGGCATCGGGAGCCGACACCTTACGAATAGCCACCTCAGGATATTTCTCCGAGAGAATGCCCTGTTCGTCAAACTCCAACTTGAGCCATGGCGGATTACCACAAATAATATCAAAACCATCCCTCAGCCAGAACACCTCAATAAACTCCAACATAGGGTGGAAGAAATGGTAACGCTTTGCAAGACGATCGGCAATTTTCAGGCGCAGAGGCTCTTCCTCGGCAAACAATGACACACGAGCATGAGAGTCTGTAAGAATCTCTTCTTGGGTCTTTGTCACAATCTGCGATTCTTCTTCACTCATTCTACCATACTCGGGCATTTCCTCAGATATAACATTCGAGCCAACACGTTCCAATGCTTGACGCGTTCTGGTGTCGAGCTGAGAGTTGTCTACATTGAGCAAAGCCTCAATGTCTCTCCAGAACTCCTGGCGAGTAGGTAAATTTATAGCATCGTCATACTCCCAAAACCACAGGGCACACCAATAGTCCATTGCCAATTTGAGTTTGCGATAGGCATTGTCGTGACGATAACGTGTGTCGAAGAGTTGCTGCTTCCGGGCATAGGTCTCAGTTTGCTCCTCTGCCTTGAAAAGCGAGTCGCTGGCATTGTGATCTATGCCGTCCCATATCTCCTTACGGTTGTTGGTGTATTTATCGATAGAAATTTGATCAGTGAAATATTCTTTGAGCAGCACATCAATCTTTGCTGAGATGCGCTGCAAGATCTTGAAATCATCCGCCAAAATTGGTGCAGTCCAGTCCTTCAGCATAGCAGCCATGTGCTTATCCTCATTGGCATGCGCCTTCTTCTGCTCCTTGATGCTACGCACACCGAGCATGTTGGCGTCAGGCAAAAGGAAATGATACACCTCATTGACAGAGCGGTTTACTCTGTTGCTGAAGAACTTAACCTTGTGTGGAGCCTTCTCCCACCATTTGTTTACCTTTGCCGTAGAGCCACGACGGTCGAAGATGCCATAAACGTCCTGCTTACTGTACACCTTAAGCCAAGCACCAATAACGGCATTACCCAAAGTCAAACGGTTGGCAAAGAACGGAGTCTCCATGTCCTTATGGATAACATTAAGCCATAGGGAGAGCTTACCCAACTCAATGGCAGTTGGGTTCAAGTCGACACCATAAACATTATGTGTGGCTATATAAGCCTTCACCTTCTGCAACTCATCGCGATAACGGTCGGGCTGTATACGCCAGTTGCGCAGACCCTTTTCTCTCTGCTGACGCTGCTGTTCGGCAAGGTAAGCCTCAGCCAACTGATTGATGACCTCATTCTGGAAGGCGGCAGCACCCATGGCAGGCTCCAAAATCTTGAGTTCAAGAAGTTCGGTTGCCTGACGCTTGTTGGCACGCACATCGTCAAGGATAGATTTGAGCGTGTACTTCACGGTGCTACGTGTCAAAACCTCAGGCGTATAGTAGCTGGCAGACTTCTGACGGTCGCGTCCATTCAGCCGATATACAAAAGTACCCTCAGGCAAGATGACGGGATTGCCAGTCTGTTGGTCGCAAAGCACCTCTGATATATCGAAATCGCCCATACGGCTGTATGGCACAAGGAAGGTGCCATCCTGAGGAGCGTTTGCCTTATGCACCTCGATGTAATCCTCCTCGGCATAGAAACCACGGAAGGCAAGCAACGACTCATAGACGCTACCCAACTGGTTCACACCTAAGTTGGCATAGCTGATACGCCCACAATAGTTTTTCTTCTTTGAGAGCGATAGCGCTTTGATAATCTCCTGCCACTTGATGTTGCGGATGCGCACATCGGCAAGATGGTGTAAATTCTTGTCATTAAAGAGAGGAGAGTCAATAGGACGCACACGAAAACTCTTGCTGTTTCCGTCGGCTACCTTGGCGTTATGACCATCAGACAGAAGTGAGAAAAGATGATGTATGCTATCGTCAAAGAAGTAGCCATTGCGACTGGCATCGGAGTTCAAGCGTACCATTTCCAAGTCACGCAGAGACTCCAAAGAATATCCAAACTTATACACCTCGTCATCTATAGGAAGAATTTCAAGTTCGTCGCGGCTCTCGGCGTAAAAGAGAAAGAGCAGACGGTAGATAATGGTAAGGCAGTCGTCCTTGACCTCCGACTCGAAAGTGTCGTCAGTATAGTCGGTCACGGGAATGTTGTTGTTCTGCTTCCACCAATAGAGAGCTTCGTTGGCAAGGGTCTCTACGGCAAGAATCACACCTTCCTTAAGATCCTTCGTCACCTCGTAAGCATTCTTATAACTTTCCTCAATAATGGTGTCCATCAGCACCATTTCGCCCTCCGCAGCCAAAGTTTGTTTAGACACAAGCATGTGGAAGAGCGCATAGTAGGTGCGATGCTTGGCATCGATGCTTGCCTGCGCAAAGAGGTCGTCGAGCGAGAACTGCAGATAGCTGCCCTTAGCCCACTTGTCCTTGTCGAAAAGGAACACGGTGTTGCCAGCTAACATCAGAATGAAATGCGGGCGACGCTCCTCGGGCAAGAGAAAGATATGCGTGATGGCTTTGTTGATAATGGCAGGAGAAATCTTATACTTCTCGGTATCCAAATTGAAGACAAAACGCCATTGGCGGGCAGCATATTTCTGCTGTCCGCTACGTTCTTCGCTTTCGTATTGCTGCTCAAAGAGACCTTCCGGCTCTTTCTCCTCGATGGGTATGAGGTTCTGCATCTCCATTACGAGCATCTTGACCTGCTCGCCCTGACGAATGACATGGCGCACGGGAATCATCTCTACTGGAGTAGACTCGTCGTTGACAACACAATGTTCCTGGTATGCATGGTCGGTCTGATAACCAAGAACAGACAACAGACGTGTGTGGAAGTCGTGCGTCTTCTTGATGGCATCTTCCACACGGGGACGATCGTTGATGATGAAGTTCTTGTAGTCGTTGTATTCCTGCTTCAGGCGAACGTAAGGACTGCAGATGTCCTTAACCTCATCGTTTGAAATGCCAGCGCACTTCTGTACCTTCTCGAAGAAGTCATCGCTGAAATATCCCGATGGGAAATAGTCTCCCACGTTCTGTATAAAACGGTATTTTATATTGTCAGCCATAATGAGCTTGCGATTTTCATTTTGATTTAGAAATTATAGAAAACAGCCAAGAGGCGCATATAAGGTTCAGCCTTGTCGAGCGAGAACATGTCCTTATAGAACTGGCTCGACTGGTCGCTGATTTTCTTTATATCCTCTATTTCCTTGTCGTGATTGCGGCGTGTAATCTTGATGTCATCAGAGTCTATCTGGAAGAGAGACTCTTCGGCATTGGTGGCCCAGAGATTGAGTTTTTTTTTGTAGGCTTCCAAATCCCTTTCCATCTTCACAGCTATATCAAACTGTTTTTCCTTCATATAGAGTTCAGAGCCGAAGTCAATGGCACTCTTCAGATTCTTCTGGAGCAGTTCGATATCCTTTTCTTGAACACCCTGCAGGAATCCATCTGTAAGATGATATTGCTTAAGAAACTCAAACAGAGACACAGGTTTGTCTCTCAATGCACCTTCCTTGTCGAGTGGCACGAGAAAGAACTTGCTGATAAGGTTCTGTCCCAGTCCGTTGGCATGACTACCATAGAACAAGTAATAACTCATACCTGTGGGTATCTGTTCGCCTTTGACAACAAAAGCTTGATTCTTTGGTACCGATGCTGTGAACTTTGTAAGCAGATATTGGATTATAGGATGCAAGTCATACAACGGCAAGAACTTACTCCAGTCGCCATTTTTGCTCTTGCGCGAATCAGCTATAGACTTGTTCAGCGTAGGCTTGTCGGCACACAGACGGAAGATGTTGTCCGAGGGGATAGCCTCACGAGGAATATCAAACAACACATCAGTAAGTTCAGCATTATTCTTCACCTCTACATAAGGCACATCACCATCTTGCCATCGCACATCTCCATGATGGATGGAATCAATAGCCTCCAATTCATTGAAGAGATCTTTATAGAAATCCTCATCCGACTTGTAAAGCGACAATTTAGGCTCGAATATCTTTTCGGAGAGATGCTCTTTGGCAGGAGTAGTTGTAACCACGTCTGGACGTTTGAATCCACCACGCCGACGGCGACGTGCAGGTTGCAAGAATTCCTCATCGCCCTTACGCAAGGCTTCTGCCACCTCGTCTTCCTCTTGTTTGCTGTTATACAACTCCATGACGCTCATGGCATCGCCAAGAACATCATGCACCTCTTGCTCTTTCTCAAGAAGCTTGTCGAGAATGCGAAAATCTGTACGCAAATCTTCTTCCTGACCATTTGCCACAAGGTAGTAGATGACAGGAGTTTGCTTCTGACCATAGCGGTCGATACGGCCATTACGTTGTTCGAGGGTGATAAGACTCCAAGGTATGTCATAGTTGAACATCGTGTGACAGAAGTAGTGCAGATTGACACCTTGCGAACCTGAGTCGCTGGAGATGAACACGCGAATCTTACTGTCCTCCTTGGCGAAGTCGTTAACCATTTCTTCCTGCTCTGTATCAGAGAGAGAACCGTCGAAACGCTTCACTTGATTATCACTCAGACGAAATTCTTTCTTAATGTTCTCTTCAAGGTATTTCATTGTGGCTATACGTTCCGTAAAGATTACGATACGCTCTTTAGGATTCTTCTTCCATATTTCCTTCAGTTTATCCCTGAAAGCCACATAGCGAGTGTCAATACCCGACGAGATATTGGCGTTAAACAGATCAAGAAGTTCCTTTATCTCAACGCTGTCATCCTTCCTGCTACGCTCATCCAACGAGGCTTTTGCAGCATAAGGAGATGACAGATAGCTCTTGAAGAGCGACAAAGCATAGAGAGGATCACTACTGTCTGCCTTGTTTACAGATTGGAAACGAGTATGTTGCACCTTAAGGAACTTCTCTTCCTCAGGATGCAGATTAACCGGTATGCTTATAACTTTTCGGTTCTGGAATTGACCACGGATTCTTTCGTCCTCAATATCCTTCTTAAAACGGCGTACATAATAGGGTCTGACATCCTCCTGTGTGTACTCGCCATTACGAGGAATGGAGATAGGGTCGAGCATTCGCATAAGGTTGGCAAACGACTCGGCATTACCGTTATGAGGGGTGGCAGATGTGAGAATCAGCGAATCGCACTTCTGCGCAAGGAACTGTGCAAGGTCGCCACGCAGACTGGTGTCGTTGGCAACCTTGTGACACTCATCAATCACAATGATATCCCAATGCGTCTTCTCCAGCCATGCACGGAAACGACCGTTGTTTTTCAGCGTGTCAATGGAGATGATGGTCTTGTCGTAATAGTCGAACGGATTTTTGTTGAGAGGTATCTCGTTCTGAATCTTGGCTACACCTACGCTGTCAAGACGAACAAGGGGAATGGCAAAGCGGTTCCAGATTTCTTCCTGAAACTGTGCAAGGATGCTTTTAAGGGCGCAGACAAGAATGCGCTTTCCTCTGCCGCGACGAATCATCTCACAGAGAAAAATACCGACTTCAATAGTCTTGCCAAGACCTACTCCATCTGCTATCAGCAGACGAGGGCGTGGCAATTCCAGAGCCTTAAGAGTAGGCTCCATCTGATACTCTGCAATATCATATGCGCCACCCTGCGCTACGGTAATCTTCTGTGAGAAGAATGCATTGTTACGGATAGCTGTCTCGACAAGAAGTCTTGTCTTACGCCAACGTGGATCCTTATCTGCCACCAACTGGGTGTTGATAGGGCTGACAATCTCCACATCTTTATCGATATCTGTATCGAATATGAAGTGATGATTCTGCACAAGTTCACTGATACCCGTGCAATGCAACAGATAGTTGCCATTCACATCGGGCTCAATGTTTGTGATGAGAAAGTCCTCACCTCTGACCGTTATTCTTTGACCAGCAGCATAATTTGCCATAACTGTATTTTTATTTTCGTTTGCAACACATCGTTCCGTAGTGCCGACAGGAATCTTATCTATATCACCCGACTCAAAGAGGCGGCGTGCATTGTCCGACGGCTTTTCGTCAATTTCCTTTGTTGTCATAATTGCTTTAGATTATTGTTTAGGCGATATATTGAGAAGTTTCTCCGCTTCTATCTCAATGCGGCTTTTCTTTGTCTGCACGATGAGCGAGCGTACATCAACATCGAGTGCCTCTGCCACTTGTACAAGTGTTTCAAGGCTTGGTTGCGAACTGTTGGTACACCACTTGCTCACGGTGGCTGGGTCTTTACCCAATTCGTCTGCCAGCCACTTGGCTGTCCTTTTGTTTTCAACCAATACTATCTTGATGCGATTGATGTCTTTCTTTGCCATATCCTTTCATGTGTTTCTTGGTTTACAAAGGTAAAAATTATCTTGGATAATTAAGAAAGATAATGGAAATAATTATCCAAGTTATTGCGTTTTACACCAATTTCTCTATAAAGAAGGACTAAATAAAGTTTCCGCCATCACAATTCTGCTATTTTCTGCTCGTTTCTCACTGATTATAGCTACCTTTGCTTCATCAGAGCTACCGCAAAATAGCACAAAGAAGAAGCCTGGTACGAAGAGATATGCGCAACGGCTGAATATCAAGAAGTTGAATTTTCTGAAGATGTTCGGTTAAATGCTGATATTCCGTCCGTACCGATTAGAGTGCAATGCGCTTGACTGTCAGGGATGTGAAGATAGTGCGTGGAGATTTGAATGTTACCGCAATAAGGCTGTGGCAGTTGAAGCTCCAGTAACACACCCTGAACTTACCGAAAGTACCATAAATTCAGAACCTATCATTTCTGAGCCTGAACCCGAAATTGAAATCGAAACTACATCTAACACAACAGAAGAAGTTTCTACGCCATCGTGCCCTGAACCCAACGAAGACGTGGCAGAACTACCAAAGAAAGAAGCCACCCCTTCTACCATCAACAATATATCTATCGAAGAATCCAATCAACCAACAGAATATGAGGTATTCCGTGCAAACGCTATGGCTGAGAAGGAACGAGTATCACAAGAAAAGTTAGATAAGGTTCTCACATATACGAAACAAAACTTGGTCCTCTATCTTAGCGAAACAGACCTTAATCGTCTATGCGGATATATCACAGAATATTACTTGTCGGATACTATGCCCAAAGTTGAACTGACAAAGGTTGATGCTCAATTAAAAACCATTGACATCATGCACTTTGGCTGGAACATCGGCAAGGCTTTCGGTAAATCACGCCTACAGACTGCTACATTCATAAAAAGAGTATTTGCTCATACCCTCCGTGATTCGGAAATATCCACCATTGAGCGCAAAATGTCGCACGCTGAGTCAGAGTGCAAGATTAAACTGGATAGAAAAATTGCATAACAAAGAAGCTACCTTCTATTTTGACTAGAGTAATGAGCCTCTAAGCTATGTAGTTGCTGAACAAACAATTTCGTTTGTTTTGTATTCTCAACCTTATGGTATAAACATATCATTATATATTCTTCCAATAATTTTTTATTGTGAATATAATGATGGGCACAATCAATTACTGGTATATTAGGGTCTAGCTTTACATTTTCCACAACATCTATACGAATAGGAAAATATCCATATACATTGAATTTATCCGATGTCCTAGTCCAACACCACTTATATAAACAAGACCCACCAAATGAATCAGATGTATAGTTCCTTATATAGTATAAGATTCCTAAACGTTTCCATAGGTATGGCAATAGTATAACGAGACCTATTGCCAAAACAATTATCCACAATGGTATAGGGTATGTAATATATGATGATGGAATACTAAATAGAATTTCCAATAATCCTATCAATGATAAAATACCACCAACTATTGGCTTTGAGAAGAATAACAACAATTTCTTCATTGTGTAGAATTTATCTTTAAGACTGTACTTATATAAGTACAAAGGTAATTAAATTCCTTGTAATCACGACCAATCACCATCAAAATGTATCACATCGCTGTCAACAACATCAAAGCTGTAACTTTCATCGCCTGTATCCTTTGTGGTATCGCGATATATCTTGCAGGACACCTGCCAGAAGTCAAGGAAAGTCTCGTCTGAGTATTTTGCAACTATAATGTAAACATTCTTAAGCGACAAAAGTGCCGAGGCATACTGCCCTAAAACAAAGCGCAGCATCTTAGCCTCATTTTCGCCAAGCAAGACCAACCAAGTTAAAGCACTTAACCTGCAATTCGCTGAGGAACGATGCTATGCAGGCAAAACTATTGTTCACAAATCTAATCCTATGACTTTTAGCGCACGTGGGAGCAAATGCGGACGAACATGGGACGGAGTTCATTCGTGTCTGCTCTCAGAGACGAACGAATCTGGGGCCAGCTACGAACGAATCTGGGAGCAGACACGCTCGTAGCTGGCCCCAGACACGAGCGTCTCTGCTACCGCGGGCACTAATAATTACTATGACGGATTTCCCTCTCCAGCTTTTTATTTCCACAAGTAACTTGACAAGCTTCAAGGCGGTTCTCCTTCTGTGTCTGTTACTTGGTGCGGAAAGGTCTTTGCAATGCCTCTCTGATTCCTTCTATGCTGTTGTTGAAATGGATGCCATGCGCTTCGATGGAGACACAGTTCATCGTTAGGTTCCTTTCTTGGTCGCTGAATCTGTCGGCATCAGGCAATATCCATTCCGATGGTTTTCGGAGCTTCATCAGGGCGGCGGCAGCGAGAAAGAGTTCGTAGCTGTTGACATTGTTGCCGCTGCCAAAATTATAGATGCCTCCTGGCAAGGAAAGGGCTTTGTCGATATTTCTGACCACCTCCCATACGTTGGTCACGCCGCGAAATTCATGGATGGCAGCCTGAAGCATTTTTCCCTCACGGGATGCTTTCTGCAAGTTTGCAAGGAGGTTGCTGTTCTGCTTCAGACAGGAATCTGGCAAATCATACATCCAGGTCAACCGTAGCCCGACAGAGTCGGGGAGATTACGTAACGTACGCTGTTCCGCCTCCAGTTTGTGCCGGCCATAGACATTGACAGGTTGGCAAACGTCTTCCTCTTTGAGCGGCCCTGAGGTCGGTGTGCCATTATACACCTGGTCGCTCGACATAAAGACGAGTTTGGCACCTGTTAGTTTGCAGGCCTTCGCCAATCTCACCGTGCCTTGCACGTTCACTTTGTGTGAGTCTTCGGGATGTTGTTCGCAATACCAGGTGTTGCTGAGCGCTGCACAATGAATAACTGCCTCCGGACGGTGTTCTTCCATGTATGTCTTGACGGCCTCTTCATGAGAGATGTTGAGTTCGCTGTGGGAAGGAAGTAACAGGTCGTATTTTTCTTTATAGTAGTGGGCCAGCCGGCTTCCCAGGAATCCGCTGCTGCCAGTGACGAGTAATTTTGTTTTCATCAAGGATATTCAAAAAAAATATTTGGGAATTTCAAATGTCCCTGTCGGACTATTTGAAATTCCCAAACATGATATTAAATAAGTGGTCAAAACAGTGTCTTACTTAAGACCCAATTTCTTTGCTATCTTAGCAGGGATGGCATGCTTGTTGATAAGGATATTCATGGTCTTGTAAGCAACGTATGGCTTAGACACATACCACAAGCCCTTGTATGGGCCGTATACACCCCATGAGTTCTTCATCATGAAATATTCCTTGCCATTCTGGTCTTTTGCCAAACCATAGATGATCATACCATGGTCGTCAGTGGTTTCCCAATTGTCGTAGCCCAACTGGCGCATTTCCTGAGTGATGACCTTTTCGCCCTTGGCGTCTGCAGGAGTAACACCCTTGCCGTTTGTTCCAGTCCAGCGAGCAGCGTCAGAGCCTGTCTTGTCGGCAGCAGCCTTCGTATCGGGAACGGTTGCGATGCCTTGGCGGCTGAATCCCTTTTCGCTGACGTCAGCACCCCATGCAAATGAGTAACCATTGCGAACGGCCTGATCCATCACTTCCATGAATTCGTCGAGCGGGAGGTTGTAGCTTTCAGCCCAACGCCAGTTGTCTTGAACTTCGATGATGAATTTGCTGTAGAACGGATAGTGGGTGAAGCTCGTGAGAGAAACGTAGTCGTCTGGATTCAATCCGAGGCTCTTGGCATAGCTCTGCGGCGTATATTCCTTGCCTTTGTAGGTGAACTTCTCAGGAAGTTTGCCAAAGTAGTTTTCATACATGCAGTTCAAATCCTTCTTCCACACAGGATTGATTTTCTTTGCATTGCTCTTGGCAATTGCTTCAACGTAGGCAGTTGTTACTTTGCTGAGCTGGTTGAAGTTGAACAAAGAGTCTCCATAAGGCGTGCCAGGTGCGGGCATGGCATCCTGCGGAACGATACCGTAGTTTTTCAAGCAATAGATGGCATCATAGAAAGATCCACCCTGTGAGAAACTTACGTCGCCGTGCGTACGGATTGCCTTGTCAGCACGATCCATGTAGGTGTGGTAAACGAGGAATGATTCGCAGAGGTCGTGTTCTCCCTTGCCCATGCGGAGAAGTTCAGATTCAAGGAAGCCGAGTGAAGAATATGCCCAGCAAGTTCCGCTCTGATTCTGGTCCTTTACGGGAGTGATGGGGTTTTCCTTGACAACGGTAAACACTGTGGAGTCTTTCTTTTCAGCTTGTGCAAAAGAAACTCCTGGCAATAGGCATAATGCCGCTGCAATAATGAGTTTTTTGTTCATTGGTTTTATTGATTGTAAAATGTAATTGTTTTATTAGTAGATTGTAACGCAGGAGCATCCCGAAATGCAGAAATCAGTTGCGGTGCATCGCCAGAAACTCCTCAACGTCCTGCGTTTTGTATGGGATTCTCTTTTCGCCGAGGAAGCGGCATCCGTCGGACGTAATGAGCACGTCGTCTTCAATTCTGATGCCTCCAAAATCCTTGAATTTTTCGATTTCATCAAAATTGAGAAATTCCGCGTTTGTTCCTTCTTTGCGCCAGAGGTCGATGAGGTCTGGGATGAAATAGATGCCAGGTTCGTCGGTCACGACAAAACCCTCTTCAAGGCGACGGGCAAAACGCAACGAGGCGGTGCCAAACTGGCTGGAAGGACGGATTTCATCGTCATAGCCAACGTAAGTCTGTCCGAGCCCTTCCATATCATGCACGTCCATTCCCATCATGTGTCCGAGTCCGTGAGGGAGGAAGAGGGCATGGGCTCCTGCCTTGACAGCCTCTTCGGTGTCGCCCTTCATCAGGCCCAGTTCTTTCAGGCGGTTGGTGATGAGCCGGCAAACATCCATATGGACATCCCACCAGCGCACTCCTGGGCGGGCATGAGTCAGTGCTAAGTCGTGAGCATCAACAACAATGTCATAGATATCCTTTTGGCGCTGCGTATAATGGCCGCTTACAGGTGTGGTTCTCGTGTGGTCAGAGCAATAGTGCTCAAGAGTTTCCGCTCCCGCATCACAAAGCATTAGACGCCCGTTCTCCAAAGCCGCTGTCGAGGGATAGCCGTGCAGGATTTCTCCATGCTGCGAAACGATGCTCTGGAAAGAGACGATGCTGCCATATTGTGCTGCAATGCCATCGAGGGCGCCGCCGATGTAATGCTCTGTGATACCAGCGCGGCAGAGTTTCATGGCCGTGGTATGCATCTCATAGCCGATGGTGGCAGCACGTTCCAGTTCGGCAATCTCCTCCTGGCTCTTCTTTGATCGCAGGGCAACTACGGCCTTGATGAGTGCCAGTGATGCAGCTTCGCGCTGCTTGGATGGGTGGATACCGAGAAGATCCATGATTTGAATCTGATTGTCGTGGCGATAAGGTGGCAGGAAATGTACCTGTCGTCCTTGGCCAACGGCCTTGCCAATCATGTCGGCAAGGCCGCTCATTGGCAAAACATGGGCCACGCCACATTCTTCGGCCATGCCTTTGACGGTTGTTACGGAGCCATACCAAACGATGTCGTCAATATCAATTTCGTCACCGACCAGGTATTCTTCACCAGAATCGGCATCAATGATACCGGCCAATCCGTTGCGGTGTTGTCCGTAGAAATACAAAAAAGAACTGTCCTGGCGGAATTTATATGTGTTTGAGGGGTAGTTCATCGGACTATCGTTGTTGCCGAAAAGCACGATGACTCCATGCTGCACCATCTGCCGAAGCTGAGCTCGGCGTTCTACGTATGTTTCTTTGGAAAATAGCATGTTTACACAATCGAATTTATAGTTAGTAGATGAAACTTGCTCTGACCGTTCTCTAAATAATGGCGGAGCAGGTTCTTTTTCATACGCAAAAATACGCTTTTTCTTTGGGAATGTTCTAACTTTGCAATGCTTTTTTACGTAAAACCCCGATTTAAATGTGTTCTCAGCTTAGACATGAGGGGGAGAAGGGCGAAAAGCAGTGGAAAATACAGCTTCTTGAACATTTATAAAAATGGCGGTTTGAGGCTATAAACAGGAAGTCAGAATAAATAAAAAAAGATAGACAGATGACACTTGATTCTCGTATAGGACTGGTTTTGGAAGGCGGCGGAATGAGAGGCGTTTTCACGAGTGGCGTGCTTGATTTCATGCTCGACCATGACATCAATTTTTCGTATTGTGTCGGCGTTTCGGCAGGCGCTTGCAACGGGCTATCTTACCTAAGTAGGCAGCGCGGCCGTGCGAAACAAACAAACATCGACTTGCTGGACAAATATCAGTATATCGGCCTCAAGCATTTATGGACGCAGCACAGCATTTTGGACCAGGATGTCATTTACAACAAGATTCCCAATGAATATCTGCCCTTTGACTATGCAACTTGTTTTGCCAGCCCAACAGAATTTGAGATGGTGACAACGAGCTGCCGCACGGGCATGCCTTGCTATCTGTCGGAACACAGCGACAAAGACAGGCTCACGCTTATTGCAAAAGCCTCCAGCAGTCTTCCCTTTGTATGCCCCATTGTTGATGTCGACGGAGAGCCCATGCTGGATGGCGGCATCGTTGACTCGATTCCTGTGGAACGAGCCATGGAAACGGGACACACCTTCAATGTAGTGGTGCTGACACGTCAGCGGGGATTCCGTTCAACAGACCGCGACATCAAAATGCCACGATTCATCTACAGAAATTACCCGAGACTCCGAATGGTGCTCAGCCACCGCCACGCTTATTACAACCGCCAGTTGGAACTCGTTGAAAAACTGGAAGACGAAGGGAAAATCCTGGCCATTCGTCCCGAGATTAATCTTGACATCAGCCGACTTGAGAACAACACGAAAAGACTTACAGCCCTATATGAAGAAGGCTATTCTCAGGCCGAAACCGCCATGTCGAAATTCTTGGCAGAGAGAAAAGAGGATAGGGGAGGAGGCGTCGCCGTCTGAACCACTGACAGTTACCACCATTACCAACCCCGATTTTCTTCTACCGCCATGTCCGTAGTCCACATTTTCAATCCATCCCACGACGAAGCCCTTGCGGCAAACACACCCTATTACACGCCCGCAAAAGCGGCCGCTGTCTTAGAGTATGATTTGGCGGCCCTGCCTGCATGGTGGGCTTGCCAAGACGACATCGTGCTAGTCCCCAAGGGCCATGCGCTTGACGGCCAGCGTATAAACGGTTGTGTGCTGGCATCTGCCCCTGATTGGGGAAAAATCAACCATGTGTGTCCTTGGGGATGGGATGCGGCAATTGTTCGGCGCCTCGTCCGTCTGGGCGCACCGCAGGATTTGCTGCCAACAGATTTGCAGTTGGATGAAATACGGAAATTATCAAGCCGGGAAACGTCGGTTGCCATATTGGAAAACATGGTTGCAGAAACAGAGCGATGTATCGGAAAGAGCTGGTGGGTCACTTCCAGCGATGAAGTCCGGAAACTCTCGGCGCATTTCCAGACGCTGGTGCTCAAGGCCCCGTGGTCAAGCAGCGGGAGGGGCGTATTCAAAGTGTCGGCAGACAATATAGACGTGATGCAACCACGCGTTGAGCGCATCATCAAGCGTCAGGGAGGCATCGCAGTGGAGCCGTTCTACAACCGCGTGATGGACTTTGCCCTTGAGTTTCATGTTGGCAAACACGGTGTGACGTACAACGGCATTTCCGTGTTTGCAACATCAAGTACGGGCGCATATACGGGAAACTACGTGAGCGATGAACCCTGCTTGAAGAGAAGAATCCCTGAAGCGCTGCAAGGCCATTTGTCTGATGTCTGCAAAAATTTGCAGCGACATTTGCAAAATGTTTATTCGCAGCGTTACAGCGGTCCGCTCGGCGTGGACATGATGGTGGTCGAACATAAGGGGGAGAAATACATACACCCCTGCGTGGAAGTGAATCTGCGCCAAACGATGGGAAATGTCTGTGTTTCCTTGCGTTCTCAGCTAAGGCGAGGAGCTGCCATATATCGATTGCGCCCCGTTGGGGAGACAACGGAGGCAACGCTTGTCTTGACCCCTTGTGCAAAACGCATAGAGGCGGTGTTGCAGACGGAGGAGGCAGAATGAATGCAGACTTTTGCTCTCTCAAAAACACGAGGGAGTTGGAATTTAAGTAATGGTTAAACCGACCAATTTATTTTCACCATTACTTATTCTTGTTATATTCTACATGAATTTTCAATTCAGACCATCCAATTCATTTTTTTTGTGTAGCTTTGCAATTAGTAAGTAGGTACTGGAGGAATGAGGATGCGGCAAAGCAAAATCAGACTTGGAAATCTCCTCCATTAAATAAACGCCATTACTTAAAGCAAACAAGGGGGTGTCACCCATTTGGGATGGCTGAGAGCATACTCTTTGTACCTGATGCGGATCATGCCGACGAAGGGATGTGTTTGATGTTTTTAATGATCTTCAATATGGAAGATAAATGATGTCAGAAAAGTTGTGCCATCGTTTCGTGCGTGTGATGTGTTGTGTCTGCCATAAATAGATTCCCTGATACCATTATAAATAGGTGGTCAAAAATATTATATAAAACCGCCTACGTAGAAAACAATTTGCAAACAACAATCATGATACCTGTTCAGTTTATTACGCATCAAACCAAGACCATTTCGTATGAAGAGTCTGCCCTGTTGGCATTAAAGGGCGGCTGCAAATGGATCCAGTTGCGCATGAAAGACGCATCGGATGAGGAAGTGGAAACACTGGCCCGTCGCCTGAAAGACAAATGCAGAGAATTTGACGCCGTTTTTGTGATTGACGATCGTGTCGAACTGGTAAAAAAGATAGAGGCAGACGGCGTTCATTTAGGGAAAAACGATATGCCAGTGGATGAAGCCCGCCGCTTCCTCGGCGAAGGATTTTTGATTGGCGGAACGGCAAACACCATTGAAGACGTCAGGAGGATTCACCGTGCTTCAGCCGATTACATCGGTTGCGGCCCTTTCCGTTACACAGAGACCAAGAAAAACCTTTCGCCGATCTTGGGATTGGCTGGCTACGAGGAAATCATGAAAACCATGCGTGACGAAGCAATCACAATTCCCTTGTGTGCCATTGGCGGAATCACGTTGGCCGATGTTGCCAACATCATGTCTGTCGGTGTTGATGGTATAGCCGTCAGCGGCGCCGTTCTGAATGCAGCAGATCCTGTTGAGGAAATGAAAAAGTTCATCCATGCCGACAAATCCTCTAATTAGGCGCCACTGTTGATATTCACGCCGAGGCGTTGACACTGAAAGGAAACTGAAACCATTGATAACCAACAAATAGTATTTATATATATATTCTATCAATATGGACAATTTAATGAAAATCAAATATCCCTCAAGCGAAAAGGTATATATGGAAGGGACGCTGTTCCCAGAAATCCGCGTTGCCATGCGTAAAGTCAATCTAACGCCAACCGTAACGAAAGACAAAAACGGAGAAAAGCATTTTTCCGAGAATGACCCAGTATATGTCTATGACACAAGCGGCGCATACAGTGACCCGAAAGTGGAAATCAACCTGAAACGCGGTTTGCCGCGATTACGCGAACCGTGGATATTGAAACGTGGCGGCGTTGAAAAGCTCTCGCAGCAGTCGTCTGAATATTGCCGCGAACGCCTAGCCAATAAATCGCTCGACGAATTGCGCTTCCAGCACATCGCGCTTCCCTATCGCGCTTTGCCAGGCAAGTCCGTCACGCAGATGGCCTATGCCAAGCAGGGCATCATAACGCCAGAAATGGAATATGTGGCGATAAGAGAAAACATGAACTGTGAGGAGTTGGGCATCAAAACCCATATCACACCGGAGTTTGTGCGTGAAGAAGTTGCTGCTGGGCGTGCCGTCATTCCCGCCAACATCAACCACCCCGAGGCAGAGCCGATGATCATCGGGCGCAACTTCCTCGTGAAGATCAACACGAACATCGGCAATTCGGCCACAACGTCCAACATCAATGAGGAAGTTGAAAAGGCCGTATGGAGCTGCAAGTGGGGCGGCGACACAATTATGGACCTTTCAACGGGTGCCAACATCCACGAAACGCGTGAATGGATCATCAGAAACAGTCCGGTTCCCGTCGGAACCGTGCCCATGTACCAAGCCATGGAGAAAGTGCACGGTGTTGCCAAAAATCTGACGTGGGAACTCTATCGCGACACGCTGATAGAGCAATGCGAACAAGGCGTTGACTATTTCACAATCCACTGTGGCATCCGGCGCAAAAATATCCACCTTGCTAACGGACGCCTAACGGGAATGGTCAGCCGTGGCGGTTCGATAATTTCTGAATGGTGCCTGCAAAACGACCGTGAAAGTTTCCTCTATGAGCATTTCGACGACATTTGCGACATCTGCGCCCAATATGACGTGGCCATTTCTCTTGGCGACGGTCTGCGCCCCGGTTCTATATACGATGCCAACGACGCAGCACAATTTGCCGAACTCGACACGATGGGCGAACTTGTTGAACGCGCATGGGCCAAGAATGTCCAGGCATTCATCGAAGGACCAGGCCACGTGCCCATGAACAAAATCAAGGAAAACATGGAGCGGCAAATTGAGAAATGCCACAATGCTCCCTTCTATACGCTCGGTCCGCTTGTCACCGACATCGCCCCTGGATACGACCATATCACGTCGGCCATCGGTGCCGCACAGATCGGATGGCTGGGCACCGCCATGCTTTGCTACGTCACGCCAAAAGAACATTTGGCACTGCCAAACCGCGATGACGTCAGAACAGGTGTTGTCACCTACAAATTGGCAGCGCACGCAGCCGACTTGGCGAAGGGACACCCATCGGCCCAAATCCGCGATAACGCGCTATCGAAAGCTAGATATGAGTTCAGATGGAAAGACCAATTCAACCTTGGCCTTGACCCCGAACTGGCACAAAAATATTACAAGGAAGCACACTATGAGAATGGAGAGTTCTGCACGATGTGTGGCCCCAACTTCTGTGCCATGCGCATTTCCCATCGCCTGAAAGATTGCGATGAGCATCAAGCGTAATGGAGAATATCCCCCAAAAAACAATACCAAGCATTGCTGCGTCAATCAATGTGGCGCAGCAATGCATTTCGATAGATCGAGTGTACTCCAACCCGATAAACCCTCTGTAAAAACTATTCCGTCCCCCGACATAACCAACCAATATTCCCCATGCAGGATTTCGTTCACCTTCACGTTCATAGTCAATATTCCGTTCTCGACGGACAAGCTTCAATCCCCAAGCTCGTTGACAAAGCCATTGCCGACGGGATGCGCGGCATGGCGTTGACCGATCATGGCAACATGATGGGATGCAAAGAGTTTTTCAACTACGTTTCCAAAGTGCGGGGCAAGGGTAAAGACGCCGTCCGCAAATTGGAGGAGAAATTGCAGAAACTGAATGCTGGCGATTACGAACCCGATGCAACGGAAGCAGGGATGCCCGTGGAGGAAATTACTCGTAAGGCGGAAGCCGAACTGCAGAAGCAAACGCGTATTGCCAATTTCATGCCCATCCTCGGTTGCGAGATGTATGTGGCCAGACGTGGCGACAAATCCTTGCGCAGCGGAAAAATAGACCATTCAGGATGGCACCTCATCGTGTTGGCCAAAAACGAGAAAGGTTATCACAATTTGATCAAACTCGTATCTCGCTCATGGGTCGACGGTTTCTATATGCGTCCGCGCACCGACCCCGCCGACCTCAAAAAATACCACGAAGGGCTCATTGTCAGTTCGGCATGCCTTGGCGGCGAAGTCGCGCAGAAAATCATGAAATCCACTCCCGAGGAAGTCGACAAAACCATCCTCTGGTATAAAGAAGTCTTTGGCGACGACTATTACCTGGAGCTTATGCGCCATGAAGTCAAAAACCCCGCCATCCGTGCCAACAGAGACACCTATCCCTTGCAGAAAGAGGTCAACAAAAAACTCGAAGAACTCTCTGAGAAACACCATGTCAAACTGATTTGCACCAACGATAGCCACTTCGTTGACGAAGAAAACGGCGAGGCCCACGACCGCCTCATTTGTTTGGCAACCAACAAAGATCTGGACGACAAGACCCGCATGCTCTATACAAAGCAGGAATGGTTTAAAACGAGAAGCGAGATGAACGAAGTCTTTGCCGACCATCCTGAGGCCCTGGCAAACACCTGCGAAATTCTCTCGAAGGTTGAGTTCTATTCAATCGACCACGGCCCCATTATGCCCAATTTCGACATCCCCGAGGATTTCGGCACAGAAGAAGGCTACCGCCAGCAACTAACGGAGCAAGACCTCTTTGACGAGTTTACGCGCGACGAAAACGGCAATGTCGTTCTCTCAAAAGAAGACGCGGAAAACAAAATCAAGAAACTCGGAGGCTACGACAAACTCTATCGCATCAAACTCGAAGCCGACTATCTGGCAAAACTCGCCTATGAAGGGGCAAAGAAGCGCTATGGCGACCCTCTTGACGCAGAAACCAAGGAGCGTATAAACTTCGAGCTCCACATCATGAAAACGATGGGTTTCCCCGGATACTTCCTGATTGTGCAAGACTATATCAAGGCCGCCCGCGAGCAACTCAACGTCTCCGTAGGCCCCGGTCGTGGTTCCGCAGCCGGCAGTGCGGTGGCCTATTGCTTGGGAATCACCCAAATCGACCCCATCAAATACGACCTTCTGTTTGAACGTTTCCTCAACCCCGACCGCATCTCCCTCCCCGATATCGACGTCGACTTCGACGATGACGGCAGAGGAAGAGTCTTAAACTGGGTGACGCAGAAATACCATGCAGAGAATTGTGCACACATCATCACCTACGGCACGATGGCCACGAAATCCGCCATCAAAGATGTGGCCCGCGTGCAGAAACTGCCCTTAGACACCAGCAACCGCCTCTGCAAAGCCATCCCCGACAAACTGCCAGAAGGCCCAGATGGGAAGGTGCCCAAGATGAATCTGACGAACGCCATTGCCTGCATTCCCGAACTGAAAGAGGCCGAAGCCTCCAACGACCCCCTTTTGCACGACACCATCCGCTATGCGAAGATGCTCGAAGGCAATATCAGAAACACGGGCGTTCATGCCTGCGGCTTCATCATCTGCCGAGACGAGATTTCCGACTGGGTACCCGTTTCAACGGCTGAGGACAAGGAGACTGGCGAGAAAGTGGCCTGCACCCAATATGAAGGCCGTGTCATTGAAGAGACGGGGCTCATCAAGATGGACTTCCTCGGACTGAAAACGCTTTCCATCATCAAAGAAACGGTTGAAAACATCCGAGAAAGCCTTGGCATCGAGCTCAACATCGACAACATCAGCATCGAAGACGCCGCCACCTATCAGCTATATTGCGACGGAAACACCATCGGCACCTTCCAGTTTGAATCTGCTGGCATGCAGAAATACCTCATAGAGCTGCAGCCAACCACCTTCGAAGACCTCATCGCCATGAACGCGCTTTACCGCCCGGGGCCGATGTCCTATATCCCCCAGTTCATCAAGCGCAAGCACGGAGAAGAACCAATCACCTATGACCTTCCGTGCATGGAAAAATACCTCAAAGACACCTATGGCATTACGGTCTATCAAGAGCAAGTCATGCTCCTCTCGCGTGTCATCGCCAACTTCACGCGCGGCGAAAGCGACGCCTTGAGAAAAGCAATGGGAAAGAAGCTCATCGAGAAGCTAAACCACATGTATCCCAAGTTCATCAAAGGTGGCACGGCAAACGGCTACGACCCCAAGGTGCTTGAAAAAATCTGGGAAGACTGGCGTGCCTTCGCCTCCTATGCCTTCAACAAGAGCCATGCAACGTGTTATTCCTGGGTGGCCTACCAAACGGCCTATCTGAAAGCCAACTATCCAGCCCAGTATATGGCCGGCGTCATGAGTCGCAGCCTTGCCGACATCAAAACCATCACCAAACTGATGGACGAGAGCAAGTCGATGGGCATCAGCACCCTCGGCCCCGACATCAATGAGAGCCGCGTCAAATTCAGCGTCAATGCCCTCGGCGAAATCCGCTTCGGTCTTGGCGCCGTCAAAGGAGTCGGAGAAGCAGCCGTTGATGCCATCCTCTCCGAACGAAAGAAAAACGGCCCCTACCAGTCGGTCTACGACTTCATCGAGAGAATCAATTTCCTTGCCTGCAATAAGAAATGCGTTGAATGTTTGGCCCTCGCCGGTGCCTTCGACGGGTTCGGTACCATCAGTCGCGAACAATTCTTCTCCACCTGCGAAAACGGTAATCTCTTCCTCGACGAACTCGTTGCCTACGGCCAAAACTATCAGGCCGACAAAGCCAACGCCACCGCCTCCCTGTTTGACGACATCGCTGAAATCGAAATCACGAAACCGCAGCCGCCGAAGATCTATGCAAAATGGAGCGCCATGGAGCGGCTCAACAAAGAGCGCGACCTCATAGGCATCTACATCTCCGGCCATCCGCTCGACGACTATGCCGTCATCCTCAACCGCGTCTGCAACCTCCGCGCCGCCGAACTCGACCGTCTGGACGCGCACGCCAACGAAGAAGTCACGCTCGGCGGCATCGTCAACCTCTCGCGCGAAGGTCAAACGCGCACAGGAAAGCCCTACGGCATCTTCCGCGTGGAAGACTATTCTGGCACAGGAGAAATTGCCCTTTTTGGCGACGATTGGGCAAAATGGCGCGGATACATCGTCAACAATTCAACGCTTTTCATAACAGCCCGCGTCGAGCCCAAACGCTGGGACCCCACCAGCTTCGAACTGCGCATCGGCAACATAGAATTTCTCTCCGATGTCAAAGACCGCAAAATTGAGAGCCTAACCGTCGGCATCCGTCTGGAAGCGCTCGACGACAAAACGACAAACGACCTCTCCCAGATGCTCAAAGAAAGCAATGGCCCAGTCGCACTCTTCTTCAAAATCCTTGACGGAAACACCCAGTCCAACGTGTTGCTGCAAGCCACGGGGCGGAAAATCTCCATAAAAAAAGACCTCCTGGATTACATTGACGCGAGCAATGCGCTTTCGTATGAAATTAATTGATAACTTTGTAACTGGTTAAGGAAAAAAAGGAGATAGAAGGGGTGCACACGCATCCTCCTTTTTTCCCACACCCGTAAAAACAATCAACCCATAAAATAAAAAAACAATGGCTTTAACAATCAACGATCAAAACTTCGAAACAATCTCTTCAGAGGGCCTGCCCTTGATCATCGACTTCTCAGCCACTTGGTGCGGCCCGTGCAAAAAAATCGCCCCCATCATCGACGAACTCGCAGAAGAATATGCCGGTAAGGCAACCATCTGCAAGTGTGACGTTGACGAGAGCGAAGAGCTCACTTCGCGTTTCGGCGTACGCAACGTGCCAACCGTCTTATTCATCAAAAACGGCGAAGTCGTCAACAAGCACGTAGGCGCAGCAAAGAAATCAGACTTCGTTGAGCTCATTGAGCAATTCCTCGGATAAAAAAACGAGAGAGAGAACCATGGCAATTCTTGACGAAGAACTCATCCGCGACGCCAATGAAGACGCAGAGGCCATACGCCACATCAGAGCACAGATGCCCTCGTCCATGAGCGCCCTCTGCACCGATGCAGACCTCCAGCAAATCATTGATGCAACAGTCGACACGCTTGCAACGAGCGACATCCTCGAGAGCCAGGCCGACGCTGACGGCTTCATCGACATCAACCTTGATATCTTGGCCCAGCAAGTTGCGAAAGAAGTGGGACAAACAGGCATCAACGGCTTGTCGACAGACGACATCCAGTTCATCGTTGAAACCTGGATGGATTTTGACGAGAGCCAAAATGAAGACTGAGACTCCGAAGAAAATAAACAATAGCGGTACATTCAAAAGAAGGACAACATTTCCTGCCTTTGAGTGTACCTCTAATTGTATAAATGGAGACTCGAAATAATTTATAATATCTATGTGTGGGGGATTCGGAGGGGGATATTATAATCTAATGTTTGAATTTTGTTTTCTCCCCCAACTCCAAGTGAGGCAAAGTTCACCCTAAAATGAACCTTGTCTCACTTTGTTTTTGCCTTGCTAAATGTGGCCTGCATAACAGGTTTACATTCTTCCAGGCCTTCTATTCGCCGACATGATGTCGGCCTCCAACGAGTTTGCCTGTCAAGGCAAAATGCCTCGTGGCCTTGCGTTTGATCATTTCTTTATGAAGACCTTGCCTTTCTGGATATAGATGCCGCTCTGCGTGGTGGCGTTCACGCGGCGTCCCGCTAAATCATAGATGAGTGTGTCTTCATTTTTTTCTGAATCGACTTGCTCAATGCCTGTCTCGATGTCTCCAAAGTTTAAGCCTAATGCTGGAGTTGCAATGCCGTCTATATGCAGATAGCTCTTATTGGCACCGAGAGAGTCGTCCAAGCCAGCTTTATAAAATTGCGTGATATTGTTGGTATTGGCCAATACATAGTTTTCTGATGTCATGGCAACGGAAGCGTTTAGCGTGGCGAACGACAGGGACTCGGCAAACAGCGGTTTGACTTCCGTGGCAGCAGGCGTTAGCAGCGTTTGGGTGCAATCCTTTTCGCTTACCAAGATGACACCTTGTTTTGCAGGTATGTAGTCCTTGATTTCTTCCATCTTCACGCACTGTTTGTCTGCTAAATAGCCAGCGACATGGAAGGCCCGTATGTTTGCGGGAAGGATGGTTGCGAAGGGGGCGCTGAAGGTGGCAATTTGGCAGCCTTCTTCCAAACCAGAAATGGCTTGGCCCTCGATGGTGTTGAAAAAGACCGTGTTGTTGTAGGGCACGGCTGATTCTTCAACCATTACGGCAGAACTGCCTTCTTCTTTCTTGAAAACAGGGACTGTGGCGCCATTTCCTTTTCCGTCGTCATAGACGGAGAAATAGACTTTTTGATATTGCTCGTAGCGGTAACGGATTCCAATCAGCGAAAGGCAGCCAATGCGAGCATCGTTGTCGGCAGGCGTGTTGTTGACTAAATGGCTATTCAGGTTGCCAAACTGCAGGGTGCTGAAATTTTGGTCGAAGCCTTCAGAATATCCCTTGTTGTCGAAAGGAGGATTGTTGAGCTCTTTGCCGAAGAAGGAGAGATAGTGGCCCTCTTCATCCGAAAAGACATAGCAGATGTTGCCTTTCTCATCGAGGAAGCGGTGGCAGATGAAATTTGCTGTGCGAGGGAGAGGGTCGTTTGTGCGTAATTTGTAGCCCATCTTCTGCGTGTCGCTATCATAACAGATGTAATACTGATGCTCTCCATCCTGCGCCTTGAAGGTGAATGTATAGGTCTTGCCATTTTCGGGTAAGGCGTGGGATTGAAGATATGCTTCCAGAGACGCAGCCAATTTTTCGGCGGCTGCATTTTTTTGTGAAACTGTTGCCTGCTTGTCGTTTTCAAGATTTTGGGCTGTTTCCAAATCCTGCTTCAATGTGTTGGCAGTTTCCAGTGTTGGGAATCCTGGTTGCCCTTCTTTTCCATTTACCTTGCCGATGTAGGTCTGTGCTTTACTGATGACCTGCGATAATTCGGATTTCTCGGGTGAATCGGCATGGTCGGTGAGCCAGTCGAGAGAGAAGCGTACGAAGACCAAGTCGTGGTCGGAGGCGCCATCTTCTAAGTAGCAACCGATGGTTCCGTCTGGCAATACCGTCAAAGAGGAATAGGCCGAAGCATCGGGGCAGAGGGTGCGATGGACGGGGAATGTTTTTCCTTCATCGTAGCTCATGTAGCAGCTGACGTTTTTGCGGCTGCCTGCATCGGGGAATGTGTGGAGCAAGCGATTGCGAGAGGCGCCGTCTTTGGTGGAACTATAGACAATCATGGAACCGTTGCAAGGATTGGTCTTGAGGTCGGGATGTGTATAGTGTGTTCCCCAGGTCTTTCCCTTGTCGTGCGAAACGTTGAACTCTCGTCCGCCAGAACGTCGCATGCTGATCAGGATGTCGCCATTGTTGAGCTCCACGAGTTTTGCTTCATCGCCAGCATCCCATGCTGGCTGAGAAGATTCGATTTTCCAGGTTTCTCCGTCGTCGTAGGACACGCAGGCATAATCAGAAAAACCGTTCTTTCCAGGAACCTTTGCGGCAACAGCAACCATGAGGACGCCATCGCGCGTGCAAATGCCACGTCCGGATGTGAGCAGCATGGAAGTCCATTTACGGGCTATTGGATCACTGCATTTTGCGCCATAGAGACTATGGGTGATTTCTACTGGTTTTGTCCATGTCTTGCCATTGTCGTCACTGTGTACCTTGTATTTTCTGAAAGGCTCTTCAGACGTGCTGTTAAAAAGTCCGGCTTTTCCGCCGTTGTAGAGAACGATGAGACGGCCGTTTTTGTTTTTAAGGATTGCGGCATCGCCATATCCGATTGTGCCAGGTTCGTCGCCAGCAATGCAGATTGGTTTGCTCCATGTCTTTCCGTTGTCTGTGCTACGATTGACATAGAGGTCTATGTGTTGTGGCAAGTCTACGTTGTTGTTGATGCGTCGGTCGGTCACCGTGACCAAGGCGCCATCGTCGGCAGTGATGATGGCTGGAATGCGATAGTTCTTTGAGCCGTAGTCTCCACCAGCAAGAACCACGCTTTCCGTTAGGAAGATGGTCGTTGGGTATGATGGTTTTCCGTTGGATGGCTTGAAACTTTTGTTTTGTGCGCTGGTCATGTCAACAAGTTGGGCCTGGATGAGATTGCCCTCTTTTGCCTGTTCATCCACGTCGCAGGTTATATAGAAGATATTGTCGCCAGAAAGCATTTTCAATTGGCTGTTGAGTTTCAATTCCATTTCGGGCGCAATGGGTCCTTCCGTTTGGGAAAGCAAGGTTGATTGCTGAGGACGCAGGCGGCGACTGTCGTTGGAAGCATAGAGGCAGATGCGTTTGATGTCGTTGAGATTGGTAGTTCCCTTTAGGCTTATTTTCACTTTCGAAAGAACCATTTCTCCCTGGAATCCACTGACATTCGCCACAATGCGCAACACAGGGACATTTTGGTTGCCTTTGCCAGTCGTTGTTTTGGCGTTGGAAACCACTATTTCATTGATTTCTACGGGCGCTTTCAGTTGCTCTTCCGAGATGGGTTCGAAATACCATGCAGAGCCGGTGCCTTCGCCTGCCTTCCAGTTGCAAATGCGCTGGATGTCCCAAGAGGGGCAGTGGTAATAGCAGTTGTTGCCAATGATGTTAAATTGTTGGTTGTCAAGGTAGGAAAAACTGATTTGGACGTCTTTCTTGCCCATGCTGAAGGGTTCATTGGTTGTTGTCACTGGCTGGATTTGTTCCTTTGTATTGTAATTCACGAGCACCCTCTTGCCATCGGTACGCTTTTCGAGCATCCATACCATGTTTGCGTTGACACTCTTGGTGTTGAGCGTGCAGCAAGGACGTCCTTCTGAGTTGAGTGTGAGCAACGCTCCTTTTAGATCACTACTGGTGGAGCCAGAACGTAAAAAATAATGCTGGTTGTCTTGAGGATAGGCAATCGTTTTTTTCATGTCGCTGATGAGAGCCACTAACTGACGGAGTGTGGACTGGCTCATGTCGGTTGAGCTTTCAATGGATGCCAATCTCTGCTTGAAATCAGCTCTTTCTGTCTCGCTCCAAAGCAGTTCTCCCGGTTGGGTGCCTATGTTCTTCTGTTTCATCAACAGGCGTGCCTCGTTTAAGCGCATATAGAGCATGGCTTTAACATCGGCCGCCGGAATAAAGAACCATGCCGTTGTTTTGCCCTTATTCTTGGCTCCGCCACGATCGTAATTATATCGGTCGGCAATGATGGCTCCGCCTGGTGTTGTACATTTAATCCATAGCGGGCTACAGCTGCCAGTTTTGATTATATATTGTTTCTGGGTGCCACTGATGAGTTGGAGAAGCAGTTTCTCGCCTTTTTCATTCGAGCCCCAAGATCCCGTCATGTAACCACCAGTTCCTACATTGAGCAATCTGGATTCGCCGTTGATTTTGACAATCTTGAATTGCTCATTATTGGTGAACTGGGCAGTGTGGATGGTGTATCGAGACTCGTTGGTGGAACTGTTATATACCACGAAATTTTTCTCGTACATGGGGAAAAAGTCTGCTGTTAGACCATTGGAAGGGTCGCCAGGAACACGTTGGTCTGCTGCTGACAACAAATAATAACTCTTTCCTTCGGTTGGGGTCGCAGCGACATGGTCTGCCGTTAGAGCTCCAACCGTGGTTGTTTGCGCCTGGGCAACTCCAAAGAGGGCGAAGAGGCAAAGAATAATTGGTAATAAAGTCTTTCTCATAAAAAAGTATTACTATTGCGGTTTTGTTTATCTTATTTGTCTGATAAAATTAAGAATAGTCATAAAAACTTTTTGGATGTTGATAGGTAAAAGAAGTTAAATATGTTATTAAGCATATTTTCTATGTATGGTTTCGCTATAATTTGAACGCTTTTACTTGAATTGTTCAAAAGCTCGAAAACAATACGCATGTAATATGTCTCTCTATATTGGTTAACTGGTTTCTTCCCGGGGATAAGTTGTCGTGCAGGCTCAATGAAGGGATTGGAGAATGGGGGCAACACTGGCAAACGAATAGGAATATGGATTATCGCGTTGAGCAGGGGTGGAGGCGCATGCTTCCCATTTGAGCGTAGCTTATGTTTCGGCTCTGCCTTTATTCTATGAAATCTTTGTAAATTTGCACGTTATTAGTTACAAATTACAATTTACGAAGATGCAAAATTTACGTGTTTCTATATTATTAAAGTCCATGCGTTTTTACGCTTACCACGGTGTGCTTCCACAGGAGCGCTGCGTGGGCGGCGACTATGAGGTTAATGTCAGACTGGAGGTTGAGAAGGCCGCTGCCGCGGTGTGGGCCGATTCTTTGGCACACACCGTTAACTACGCTGACGTGTTTCGCCTGACGGAAGAAGAGATGATGCGCCCGGCGGGGTTGCTGGAGCATGTGGCGGGGAGAATTTTAAACCGGATTTTCCAATGCTGGCATCAAGTGGCGGCGGCAGAGGTCTGCGTCAGGAAATGCGTGCCTCCCGTGGAGGGAGCGATGATGAGCGCTGAGGTGTGTCTGCGGGCGGAAAATCCGTGGGGCACGGAGACGCGACTGCTGGTGCTGGATTTTGACGGCACGCTGGCCGATACGGCACAGGGTATTGTGGAGACGATGCAGGCGACTTTCAAGACGCACGGCTGCAAAATGGTGCCAGGGGAGAGGACGGTCAAAGAAACGATCGGACTGCCGCTACATGAGGCGATGAAACAACTGCTGCCTAAAGGGACGGCTGAGGAGACCGTGGCGCTCTACGTGGAGACCTACAGGGAGCGCTTTGAGGAAATCGGCGCGGCGGCAACGAAGGCCTATCCCAACGTGGCGAAGACGCTGGAGCGGATTAAGAGGGAAAGGGGCAAGAATGTGGGCATCGCGATTGCCACGAGCCGCAGCCATCGGTCGGTTGTGGACTTATGCGGCAAAATGGGACTTGCTCCCTATATTGACTGTTATGTGGCGGCAGACGACGTGACGCGGAACAAGCCAGATGCAGAGCCAGTTTTGAAACTGATGGAAATTTTCGGCGTGGAGGCGCAGGAGGTGCTCGTCGTGGGCGACACGACGTTTGACATGGAAATGGGGAAGGCCGCAGGATGCAGGACTTGCGGGGTTACTTATGGGAATCACGACGCAACGCGGTTGGCGGAAGCGGGTGCGACAGCACTGGCGGATGATTTCACGGTTGTGGCGGGCTTGATTCTATGAGAAACGGGGAGGTTCTAGCTGCTTCGGCTTTGGCTATTCGGATGTAGTGGGGGGCTCGACTAACGGCGTGTAATGACCTACACTTTTTAGATGGGGTGTTCAAAATCCAGAAAAATTTCTGCGCGGTTTTGAATCAAATAGCAAGCGACAAAGCATGCGCACATGATGTGGGAAGGGGGGAGTTAATAGACCACGCTGTCCATGAGAATGTCGTGTGGCTCGGTCGGAATGTGGCTGAATATCTGAAAGGGGAAGCAAATGCCCGATTTGTGGGCTGACATGACGCCAGGGAGGGCGAGAAAACGGTCGTAGAAACCTTTGCCGCGCCCGAGGCGTGCTCCTTGTGGTGTGAAAGCCATGCCGGGGACAATGATGAATTGAGGCGGAAGGAAATTCCCCCAAGGCTGCGAGGGGGAATGAGAGAGCGCGGAGGGTTCCATGATGCCAAACGCCCCAGCATGGAGGTTGTTTTCGCCGAGGTAACGTCCGAGGATGATGTGGTCGGCTTGAACGATAGGAAGGTATATTTCCTTGACATCTGCATATTTTTGCAGGAAGGGCAGCGAAAAGGGTTCGTCTGGCAGTGGATGATAGGCCATGATGCGGCTGGCGCGTTGGAACTCTGGCATTTGCTCTATTCTGGCATAGAGGGCAGCAGAGCGATGCAAGCGTTCTTCGACGGAGAGTTGGCGGAACTGTTGGCGCACTTGACGGCGTATGGCTCGTTTTTCTTCTTGTGTGGTCATGGGCTGGGATTTGTTTCGCTTTTTTCTTAGGGGAGAAGCTGGGTGGATTTTAGTGATGGTAAGTGGGGTAAGTAGGTGTTCATAATTATTTTATTGTGTTCATGCAGGTAGGGATAACCCAGTTTAATACTAATTTTGAACACCCACTTAAGAAAATGACTTGTACGACATATCTTTTCGCCGCCCCCCGAAAAAAAGAACATGCCCAAAGCGGTGTGCTTCAGGCATTGTGCTTTACGTATGAGTGTGTGGGAAGGGGGGTGTTACATTGTTTTGTATATCAGCGCAACGGCTTGAGCGGAGATGCCTTCTTTGCGTCCTTCAAATCCGAGACATTCGGTGGTGGTGGCTTTGATGTTGATGTCGTCGGGGCTTACGTTCATGATGGGTGCCAGTTTTTCTCTCATGGCCTGGATGTGTGGTGAGAGTTTTGGCGCTTGGGCAACAATGATGGCATCAACATTGCCAACGGCATATCCTTTTTCGTTTAAAAGGGCGACAACGCGGTGCAAGAGTATGCAACTATCGATGCCGAGGAACTCAGAGGAGGTGTCGGGGAAATGGCGGCCGATGTCGCCCAAGGCGGCTGCACCGAGCAGGGCATCGCAAATGGCATGTATGAGGACATCGGCATCACTGTGGCCGAGAAGCCCGTGGGTGTGGGGAATGGTGATGCCGCCGAGCGTGAGGGGGCGGTTGGGAACAAGGCAGTGGACATCATAGCCAAGGCCTGTTCTGATGTTTGGCTTTTCCATGATTGTGATTGAGATTGATGGTGGGGTAGAGGGGCGTCAGCGACGACGGAAGAAATCGGTGATGCCATCGAAATCGAAGGAGAGCGAAACGCGGAGCGTCTGGTCGAGAGGATTGGAGGGGGCTGTTGAAATGACATAGCCTGCGTCGATGGTCATGACGTTCATGCGGAAGCCTGCTCCGACGGTGAAGTATTTTCTGTTGCCCTGCATCTCGCTTTCATGATGGTATCCAGCGCGTAGGGAGAATTTGTCGTTGTAGGTGTATTCCGCACCAAGGCTCCACTGGATTTCTTCGAGTTCTCCCTTGAAACCTCTTTCCGAATCTCCAAAGCTCTTGAAGATGCCCGAGATGGAGGATGTTTCGTAATACTGGTCGCGCACGCGCTGTTCGTAGGTTTCGTTGTCTTCGTCTTCGCGCTTCAGCGGTTTTGAGGGCACAAGGAGCTTGTTGGCATCAGCCGAGATGGAGAAGCGGTTGAACTCGTTGATGGGAACCATGAAACTGAATCCAAGGCGGAGGTTAGTCGGGATGAAATAAGAATAGTCGTCGCCATAATTGATTTTACTGCCGATGTTGCTGATGTTCATACCAAGGGACAACTGGCATTCGCGACTTCCCATCATGACGTAGTTGTTATAGAAACAGGCGATGTCGGCAGCGAAGGCTGAACCGGGGGTGGTGTTGTCGTCGTAGTGTCCAGAGAGGTCGGAATACATGTAGCGGAGCGCCACGGCTGCTGAAAATTTCTCAGAGAGCATTCGCGAATAGGCCACGTCAACGCCAAGTTCGTAGGGCTTGACTTGCATGGTGCCTGCCGTGACGTCGCCCAAAGAGAAATAGCGCAAAGAACCGCTAATGGCCTGATAATCGCCAATGCGCATATATCCCGTTGCATTGAGGAGGGCGATGTCGTTGACGAGTTGGCGCAGCCAGGGCGTATAGTTCAAGGCGAGACCCGCACGGGAAATGGTGAAGGGATATTTTGCTGGGTTCCAGCTTTGAGAGTTGACATCGGGATCGGTGGCGGCACCGAGGTCGCCCATTGCGGCGGCGCGTGCGTCGGCAGCGATGGACTGCGAGGTGACGGCCGTGAGGATGGGATTGAATTTGTCTTTTATGTCGTCGTCACCAGCATAGGCGGAAACGGTTGACAATTGGCTGGCAGCGAGCGCTGCGATGAGATATTTGTTTGCTTTTGACATGATCTGTTAGTGGGTTTTATGAAAAGTGTCGGGGGAACACAAGTGGGGCTTATGTAAATGGTGAGAAAAGAATTTGAGCATTTTTGACGGGTAAGGAGATAGTCGCTCTTTTCTTATACCCTATCAAAATTGATCACTTTACTCTTTCACCATTACTATGTTTCTGCCACCTGCCTATCTGATGATGAGTTTTTTGGTTGCTGTTTTCAATTTGCCTCCCTCTCCCGACATGGTGGCCCGAAAGAGATAGATGCCTGCGGGGAGCGGAGTTCCCGATGTGTCGCTGACGTTCCATTGTTTGGTGAGATACGACTTAGATGCTTGGGATTCGTGGCTCCAGACACGGCGTCCGTAAGCATCAAATATTTCGATGGTGGCTTGCGATGCCGCCTGATTGCTTCCCTCGGGGATGCGCAGAATGAAGGTCGTGGCGGTCTTGACGGGGTTTTCCGTGATGTTGACGTCGAAGGAATCCTCTGAAAGCTGGCCAACATAGAACGTGAGCGCTGCTGTCGTTGAATTGTTGTTGACATCCCATGCCTTGAAAGAGAGGGTGTGTTTGCCTGGTTGCATTTCTGGCATTTGCCAACTAACGCTACCGGCATTGTAGGTGCCGAAGTCATACTTGAAATAGGGCGTCAGAGTATAGACCTGGGAGGGGTCGTTGTCAATACAGAGAGACATGTCGTGTCCGAGACTGACACCCGACGTATTAACCGCTACATCGTCTTTGACGCGTGCGAGGAAGAGAGGTGTGCTTGACACAATGCCTCCATCGGGGAAATCGTAGTTGTCGAGACTGACGAACACTTGGGGCGCGAGGGTATCGGCTGACGCTTCCTCGCTGGTGCCGTTCAGGTAGAATTGTTCGTTATGGCCTATCGCTGAGTGGTTGTTGCTGAGGTCGGAGGCAAAAAATGTGATACGTGCAGAGGAAGAAGAATAGCTGATGTCGCGCGGAACGGACATACTGATGACGAAGCGTCCGTTTCTCACCGAATCGTTGATTTCCATGAGCGTCTTTGTGCGGTCTTGGTAAACCTGTGCTTTTGTGGCGCCGGTGTTGTTGACACACGTGATGGTATCCATCTTGTCGGACAAGACGGCGTTGACAACGCCGCTGAAGGTGTTGGCGAAGACGGCATCTGGCGTTTCGATGTGTCCGCTAAAACGCGCCACAGAAGAAGCTTTCAGTGCCTGCATGGAAGTGGGTGTCAGGGGTTGGCCGTTGATGCTGTCGAGCACCACTGCGTGGCGCGGCAATGCAACAGGGAGAGCAGGGTCGCCCAAGAGGGCATATTTGAGTTTATTGATGGTGGCATCGGTATTGCTCGTAATAAGCGCCGTTTTTGCCTTGAGCAGGGCTTGTCCGAAGGTGGCAGGCTGACTGCCCTTTTTCAGCAGGAAGCGGCAGAATCTGGTGTTCAGTTCAACATTTCTTTCGGCAAAAACAGAGCGCGAAGCACACAACACGGCTACTGCCCCGCCATTGGGGTTGAAGAGAGCGGTGCGGCCGATGTCGGATTGCGGCATGTCGTAAGGTGAGATTTTGCAGGAGGCTAAAATCCAAAGCGGCAAGGAGGACGTCTGGTTGTCAGAAAAGTCGTCCTTTACAAGCACCCTTGCGTGTGAAACCTGGTCGGGGCTCCCGTGACCGACATAGTCGAAGAGTAGCGCCCCCTCACGCATGGCACGCTGCAGATCACGTGTGGCCTGCGGATAGGAATATCCAGTTGCGGTGTAGGTGCGCTTGTAAGCATCCCAATATGACTTATGAAGCAGGAGGTTGCCGCCAGTTGTCGACGTAATGCTGTTGGCAACGTCTTCAGCGCCTCTCATGTGCAGATTGTTGTCTTTATCGTCGCCCAACACATAGGCCCTGCTTTGCCATATTCCTTGGCTGGCCCCCGTCAGATAGGCGATGGACTTGTTGACCATCACGGCGGCTTCCGCTGTGGTTGGGCAGGGGAAACGTCCGATGGAAATGTCGGGCTTGTTTGCACCATAATTAACGCCCTCACCATCATCGAGCCATGAGAAGAAATCGTCTGTCGTGTAGGAATAGAGGTCGCCGATTGAGAGCGAAGAACTCAGGCTATTTGTAGCATTGTGGCTGACTTCAAAGATGAGGAGATAGTTGTCTGAATCTTTTCCTTGGAAGGAGGTCGTCAGCAAACGGTTGTCCCACACACTTGGCCCCATGAAGAGCAAATATTGCGGGGCATCAGCTGTTGTGGCGGCTCTGTCGTAGAGCATTTTGAGGTAACGGCGATAGGCAGAGGCATCGGGCGTTCCAGAAGAAAACTCGTTGTAGAGCTGCATGGCCGTGACGACTTTTACGTTGAGATTCTGGTGTTTGCGATGGGCCTCTGCCAAACGGTTGGCTTCGCTAAGGAATTTCCCGTCGGAGGGGATGATGATGACCATCTGCACCAGGCTGTCGGCATGGAGGTTCTGATTGCCAACCACGCCCAAAAAAGCGGGAGAGGGGTATGTCTGGTTGTCGTTGAAGACAACAAAGCGCTGTGTGCCATCGGCAACATTCGCCTCCAATGTGTCTGTCTTACTAAGCGTGGCCTGCATGCGCACCGTGTGGTTTTTCCCGTTGGCAATCTGCCACAATTGGCTGTGGCTGGTGGCGTCGGCAATTTTCAGTTTCAAACTGCCAGACATCTCGGGCGAGAAGGCGTAGGGAGCGTCAGTGGCTTTCAGTTGCCGCGGATAATGAATGCGGATGTAGTTGAGACGAGAGGTGGCAACTGGGCTAACGGTGAATTTGAAGGCGTTAGTTTCTGCAAAGCGCGACGTTGGTATGTCGTACGATTTTCTTGATTCACGTGCAGACTCGTCGCTTCCGTAAGCGCTGACACTTATGCTCGGGAGCTTATAAGCGTTGTTGAGAATGATGCCAACAGACGTGGTTGTCTTGCTGCTGGCAGCAAAGGCAATGTCGACGTTTGCTGTGCCGCTTGGCATGATACTTGGCGTGGCAAGTTTGAAGGTGTGGGAATTGCCTTCCGCAAAATTATGGCCGTCATAAAGTTCGCGCCCGCCTTCATAAAATCCCGCTTCGTCACTATCCAAGACGACATGGTGCGTGATGACAGCGCAGGAAACTGAAGACAAGGATGTTTGCTGAGAGGTCGCGATGCGGAGCGGCTGGTCGCCTTCAGTTACGAAATAACAGGAGGCGATGCTGTAGGGATTGTTTTCGTGTCGTGTTGACGTCCAGCGCGTGGTGCCCTCTGCGAAGAAAAACAGCTTGTCGTCGGATATATAGGTTGACACCTCACAGAGGTCGTCGGGCGTTTGGTTGTCAGATGTGAAGTCCCACGTCTCTGGAATCATGCGTCCTCCATAGCCATAAATTTTGACGCGATTGATGTCGGCAAATCCGTTTTGCTTGAGCTGCTTTGCTGTCAGCTGATAAATGCCTTCTTCTTTCACACTGATTCTCACCCATTTCCCACTGGCCAATACTGACTTATTTTTCCAGCGTTTTGACATATCGGCCTGAGAGGAGCCTGTTGGCAAAAAGAGGGTAGTGGCATTTTCCTCTTTCCCGTTTGCCATGCTTTTAATTCTCTGCTCGCCACGGTTTGCTTCGAACGGCGTCAGAGAGATTTTGCAAGAGGTGAGGCGCATGAGCACACCGTTTTTCCTAAAAATCGGGCATAGGCTGATTTCCAGGATTCTTTTTTTGCGACTGATGCCGCAGACAACATGCGGTTTGATATTATCTGGAATGTGAAGTCCGCTTTTCTTCAAAAGCGCTGTTTCTTCCGATGTCAGTGGCTGGCATTCTGGATAGAGCACGCTGACCTTGACAGCGCTGCCAAGGAAGGCGTTTTCGCGGCTATCGACAAACGATTTGTTTTCCATACCAGACATATCTGCTCGCTCGCTGGCCGCATCGATGTTTCTCTGCATTGTGAACACAGGAAGCTGGTTGGAGGTGACGGGATAATCTTTCGCAGTCAATTGAATAAAGCCAGAAAGGGTGTCTTGGCTTTCCCTTTGCCCCGCGAAGATGTTTCCCTGAACAAATATCAGAGACGCAAGGAGAAAGAGGTATTTGCGTATATGTCGGAACATGCGGTTGTTTTTAACAGGGTGATACCTATACATTGGGAGATTATACAGGGAAATTAAAGTGGCGGCAGACGGCTATTTGATTGAGAATTTGAGCACGCATTTGCCGTTTAAATACCCCTCTATACTATGGTCTGTCTCGGCTTTTGTGGGAGGACAGGGGAAACCGTAGTAAATGAGGTCGCCTTGGCGCAGCATGAAAAACTGCGATACGTGGCTGACGATTTCAGCCAAACTGAAATTGGCATTCTCATTCGAGGATTGCTGGACCACCTGGCCATTGTCTTTCAGCATGAAGGAGGCGCAGGGGAGATTGAGGTCGGCAACAGGCTGAAACTGTCCCACGGCGGCGGCACCATCAAAGCCCTTGCTGATCTCCCAGGGCAGATGGTTTGACAGGCAATGTTCAAACAAATTGTCGGCCGTGAAGGCAATGCCCACTGTGGCTGTGTCGAAATATCTGTATGCATATTGGGGGGCTATGTAGCGTCCGAGCCGACTTATTCTGATGACAAGAGAACCCTGGTAACTGCATGGCTGGGCATAGTCTGGAATGAAAAACGGACGATGTTTCAGCAAGAGGGCCGTGTCCGGAAGTTCGTAAACGACCGGCGTGTTTGATATAAACGTCGGGGAAAGCGATTTATTGCACGCTGAAGGAGTGAAATTATTGTGTATTGCAAAAATATTCATTGTTGGCAGTTTTAAATTCTATGCCGTTGAGGTTGGTTTTTATAGGCTTATATCGAGACCGAACGATAGCATTTCCTTAAACTGGATATGTGATTTGCCCTCTTTGCGTCTGACGCTGTCGTCAAATCGTGGGAAAATGAAGAGTTCTGTAGTCAAGTATTTGTTGAACTTCATCTTGAAAGTACTTTCCCATTCCAACTGGGCTTTGCTGTAGTCCGTGTAATAATATATTCGGCCGTTCCAACTGATGTTCTTGATGATGTTCCAGTTGTATTTGATCGTGATATTGGAACCATAGCCCAATTTCGAATGTTTGCCTTTGTCGACACCAAATGATGTGGCGAGATTTTTTCTGTCGACGTATTTAAAATTGGCAGCGATGGGGGAAATCGCTGCACTCATGTCGAAATTCTTGCAGTTGAATTTATAGTCCATACCGATTGAAAACAGGTTTTCAAAGGGCGACATGAAGTCGGAATAAACCTTGGTGTCGTTGCTGCGGTATCCGCGATAGAACTGGGTCCAGCTTTGCAGCATAAAGGTGTAATACCAATGCTTTGTTGCTCTCAAGCCGAGTTTGTTTGTCATACGGATCATGTCGGCGTTGGTGCGGAACTTATGCTTTTCGTCGTTCTGAGTGGAAAGGAAGCCCAACTTGCTTTCAAGGGTGTTTGTGAAAACGACTTTCTGCTTGTTATTATACGTCGCTTCGAGATTCAGTTGTACAAGCCATGAATAATTGCTCTCTCCGCCTTTATACCAGTTGTCTGATATATGATTTTGCATCAGTTGCAATTTGGGATTGGCTTTAAATTTCCAGAAATTTGGTTTTCTGATCGTGACCTTCCAATCATTGGCAAAGGTATCATCTTCTGGCCTGTCGTCGTTCGATGTTTTGCCAGAGAGACTGACTTGAGGGCGCACTTCCTGCACCAGACTATGGGATGAGCCCACGGCCGTTTTCTCGTCGTCTTCTAAAAATCGGATGCACCAAGGCACACTGACATACGCATGTACCAGCACACTGTCTATGGCCGTTTGAACAGAGTCTTCACGAAGATGTTTGTCGCTTCCAGTTTGCAGAACGCCGACAAGACGGTGTATGGGCGCCTGGAAATAGGTGGATGAAGAGAAAAGCGGGAAATAATACGGCGCGGGAGCCGTCACTTCATACTGGCTCCTGTTTTCCCGGTACGACACTATCATGTTTTCAAGGGAATCAGCCTGTTCGGTGTACACTTTGGAGAGATGTTCCAAGATTTTCTGATTAATCTGATTCTTGGGCATTTCGTGAAGGTGCCTACTTTTTGTTTGAGCCTGAGCGCTCGTTGCCAAAACCATACCTGACGAAAGCGCTGCAGTGCATATAATTTTATGAAGCGTAGTGATGTTCATGTTGTTGCCAGTTGATAAAGAGCCATGATAATGATGTAGCCGTCTTTCATTATCATGGCGCAATGCTGTGATGATATATTGTTCCTGACGGGCCAAAAGAATGGTCGAAGTGAGAACAGAGAGATAATCTAAAGGGTAGGGGAGTGGACTGCTTTGGAAGCGGCGCCTGTGGGGCTACTTGCGGCGCTTGATGTCAATCAAATAAGTAAATTTGATGACAATTGTTCCATGGTTTGACCTTGAGAATACGTCCTTTTTGCTATTGGAAAATATATCAGACAATCCGTAATAATATCTTCCGTCAACCATGAAATGTCCGATTTTTGTGTTGGCCTCTACGCCGAGACCACCCGTGATGCCATAATCGAATTTATGGTCGATGTTCATGTCATATTGCGCAAACATGTTGTTCAGACGGTCGGGATTTCCTTCGGAATTGAGCGTCCACGTGTCACCATATTTGGAGCGGCTGTTTACGCAGAAGCCAACTTGCGGACCCGCCAAAAAGTAGGCCATAAGCCCTCTCTGCTCATGCCCCCAGCCCAAACGTGCAAGCATGGGAATCTGCACGTAGTTCATCTGCCGGGAATAGGTATCGGCCAAGGGGACATCGCCGCTGCTGTGGATGTTCTCTTCCCAACCAAGTTGCGCATAGTTGACTTCCATTTGCAGGGCACACAGCGTCTTGAAATATTTTTCGCTTGTCAAGCGCAACGTCATACCGAAGGTGGCGCCCTTGTGCATGTTTTGTTTTATGGTCGGATCAAAGGAGATGGAGTTTAATGCGGCACCAGCATTGAAGCCGATGGCAACGGCATCGCGGGCTTCGCCGATTTGTGCAGAAACATGCGTGTGTACGCTAAACATAAGACCAAGGGCCAAAGCGAGGTTGCGCAGATGATGTATCATATATCTAATTTATTTCACTGAGTAAAAGTTGGATGATTCTATATGCCCAGACCACCTGGGCGCTTGGAAAGACTATTCGATGGAACATCCTATGAAAAATTTCACTTGTAATTCGCGTCAGAAATCAGGTCAATGACGCCTGTTGTTCGATAATGAATAAAGTACATGGAATTATTGACATATCCTGAATTTGGAGCGACCTGTATGAACGAAATATTGTGTTGCAAAGCTGTTGTCTTTATGATTTGCTGGGCATAATCCTTTCCGTAGTTCATCAGTCCAGTCATCAGTCGGATTCCTGCATCGTAGCCCAACAGGAACATGCGCGGAGAAGTTTCCAGCGGCCTAGTCTTAAACCACGTGCTGTATTCGTCCACCTTCTTTTGGGTGTCAACAGAGTAGGGGTTGTAGAAGTGGTTGTTGAACACATAGGTGTCAATGTCAAACAAATCGCGCCGCGAGATGCTTGGGAGGTCAAGCCAATCGGGATACGCCATCAGGGCGAAACGGCCCTTTGGATATTCCTGTCGGAGCGATTTAATCTTGTCTATCATGTTTTTAACTCCATTTTCTTCGCTTGTTTCTGGAATGAAAACCACCATTTTTTTGCCGTTGGCAAGCGCCTTGAGTTGGTCTGCGGAATACCCGGCAGGCAAATCAACGATGTCAAAACCACCCTGCGACAAAGCATTTCTCATTGCCGCCGAGAATATGATTTCGTTGCCATTTCCTTCATGCAGGAAAACGGCTTTCGCTCCTTTGAAAGTCTTTGCAAACAAGGATGCGACAATCTGCGCCTTTTGCTCAATGGGAGCGTTTAGGAGGAATACATTGGAGGTTGTCTTCAAGTCCTCATATTTTGAAGAAAACGGGATGACCCACTTCACATCTGGCAACTGCTTTGAGAGCTGCGTCATATCGCCAAAATGCTGCGGATATAATGGGCCGATAATCATTTGCGGATTCGTGGCTTTGATTTTGGCGGCTACGTCGGCAAACGACTGTGCACTCTGTGGCTCGTCGAAAGCATTCACCTGAATGTCAATGTTCTTTTTCTTGATTTCATCAACGGCCATCAGGAAACCGCGATAAAATTCAACGCTACGTTCCCCCTCCAGCTTTTTATTGAGCAACGGGAGCACCAGTGTTACATTGAGTTTTTCGTACCCCTTCGCTTTCTCCTGCTGCACGGCAACAAGTTCCGAAGAAGCATAGGGAATGCACAAGAACATCCCCTTCTTGATTTCCTTATTTTCAATATCGGGGTTTGCCTTGAGCAATTCCTCAACGGTCAGGCCATACTGCTTGGCAATGCCCCATAGCGTCTCTTTCTTTTTCACCTTGTGCATCAGTCGGCAGTTCGTACCCTTGATGCCGTCCTTATGTTCAACGACAGGAATCAACACAACCGTGTTCGACTGTAACCCCTTTTCCTTTAATACAGGATTGGCCGACTGGATAGATTCAACGCTGACGCCATATTTGACCGACAACTGATAGAGCGTTTCTCCTGCTTGCACATGGTGTCTGTACATTTGCGTCTGTGCCGAAGCAGACAGTCCGCCGCTTATAAAAAAAATGGCTGCCAGGCCGACAGCAATCAATTTCTTAATTGTTTTATGCTTCATAAGAGTAGGTATTCAAAAATGATTTGTACTACCAAAGCAGGGGGAAAAAGTTTGATATTGCCTTGCCACACTCCATAAACTAATTTTGAACCCCTACCTAGAAAGTTTTTGTTTACCGCAAAAATACATAAATCTTGCCATCTATGCCACGCCATTGAAAAGAAATCCGTATTTTTGAACCAAAAAAAGAACGTAGACACAAACAATATATGAGCAAAAAGAGAAATTTCGAGCTGTTTTGCGCCATTGCCCTACTGCTTTGCGGAGGGTATCCGTCTGGCGTTTCCGCACAGAAAAAAGGGCGCAAGGTGAAGAAAGAAATAAAGAAAAGCACATCCAATGTGGCCAAACCGGCTTCGACATTGGTCAGCGAATACCGCTTTGACGAAGCCATTCAAGCATATACCAAGGAATTGAATGCAGCAAAACGCAATCGGGAGCTGACAGAGCCCATTGAAGAAGGAATGCAAAAAGCCCGGCTCGGCGCCGATATGCTGCGCGGAACGGAGCGGGTCATCATTGTCGACAGCATGGTCGTATCGCGTGACAGGTTCATAGAGGCATACCGTCTGTCGAAAGGCAGCGGACACTTAGGCAAACTGGCCGAGTTCATTCCGGCATTTTCCTCATACAGGGCTGGCGAGACTGCCTTTATAAATGACTTCAAGGATTACGTTGTTTTTGCGATGCCAGACAAAAATGGATTGAAGAAATTGGTTTCAAGCACGCGCTTGGGAAACAAATGGAGCAATCCGCAGCCGTTGAATGGGATGGGGCAGAGCGATGACGTCCAAGACTATCCCTATCTGATGGCAGACGGACTGACTTTGTATTTTGCAGCCCAGGGAAGTGAAAGTTTAGGGGGATATGACATTTTCGTGACGCGCCGTGGCAGTTCCACCTCCGATTTCGTGAAGGCAGAAAACGTTGGCATGCCGTTTAATTCCCCAGCCAACGACTATTTGATGGTCATTGACGAGAACGCCAACATCGGCTGGTTCGTGTCCGACAGAAACCAACCCGCCGACAAAGTGTGCATTTATCGTTTCATTCCTAACGACACGCGTGAGATATACGAGCTGAAGGGCGACAACGAAGATGAAATCCGCAATCTGGCCCAACTGACTTCCATCTCAGACACTCATTTTGACAAGAAGGCTGTTGCAGAGGCCCAAAAACGCATAGCCGAACTGATGTCGTCCGACGGCAACACGCGAAAGCGACATGCGTTTAGATTTGTGCTTGACGACCAGCATGTGATCACGCACCTGTCGCAATTCAGAAACGCCGAAGCCCGCACGCTTGCCCAAAAATGCTTTGAAATGGGGCAGCAGATTTCAGAAGCAATCGATCATCTGGATGCTTTGCACGAACAATACGCCAAACGGAAAACCGTCACGCTCTCGAAACAAATTCTGGAAAGCGAGAAAGCCCTTGAAGAAGCCTGCGGCAAATTATCCTCAATGGAAAAGCGCGTCAGACAATTGGAATTGGGGAAATAATTCTGACAACCTACTTAAAAAATGACATACAAGCAAGAAACCATAAAGCCTTACAACGAGAAGGAAGAAAAGGGAGCACAGGTTGAACGCATGTTTGACGGCATTGCTCATTCATACGATTTACTCAACCACACGCTCTCCTTCGGAATCGACCGCCGCTGGCGGAAAGTAGCTGTGAAATGGCTCAAGCAGTTTTCGCCCGACAGCATTCTGGATGTTGCCACGGGAACTGGGGATTTCGCCATCTTAGGTGCCAAGGAAATCAAGCCGAAGCAGATGCTCGGCATTGACCTATCAGAAGGGATGCTATCTGTGGCCCGTGAGAAAATCAAGAAAGAAAAATTGGAAGACATTGTAAGCGTAAAGAAGGAGGATTGTATGAACCTGTCCTTCGAGGACAACGTCTTTGACGCCGTTATGGCAGCCTATGGCATCCGAAATTTTGCGGACTTAGACAGAGGCTTGTGCGAGATGTGCAGAGTGATGAAACCAGGCGGACACCTGGCCGTTATCGAACTGACTTCTCCTTCCCATTTTCCGATGAACATGCTCTTTAAAACATATTCCCATTGGGTGATGCCAACAATCGGACGCTTCATTTCAAAAGACAAAAAAGCATATCGCTATTTGCCCCAGACCATGGAGGCGTTCCCAAAGGAAAACAGGATGAAAGAAATACTTGAAAAAGCGGGATTTAAAGACATAAAAATCAAGAGGTTCACATTTGGAATCAGCATGCTTTATATGGCCTCAAAATAAGCGAATATAGACACCACACTAACAGATAAAACAACATTACGCATGGAAAGGTACGGACTCATCGGCCGTCCGTTAGGACACTCGTTTTCTGCAAGTTTCTTCGCCGAAAAATTTGCAAGCGAAGGGATAGATGCCGTTTATGAAAACCATGAATTGCCGGAACTTGCAGGCCATTTCATGGAATTGGTGGATTCAACGCCGAATCTGAGGGGGCTGAATGTGACCATTCCATACAAGCAAGACGTCATCCCCCTGCTGAATGAGCTCAGCGACGACGCAAGGGCGATAGGGGCGGTCAATGTCATCAGCATCTCCCGCCTCGACGACGGCAGGCCCCACCTCAAAGGCTACAACTCCGATGTAATCGGCTTTACGGAATCCATCAAACCGCTTTTGCGCGAATGCCATAAAAAAGCACTCGTATTGGGAACGGGCGGCGCCTCGAAGGCTGTGGTCTACGGCTTGGAAAAACTGGGATTGGCAACGACCTATGTGAGCCGCACCCCCCGTTCTGGCATGCTGACGTATGAAGATTTGACGGCCGATATCATGAAACAACACCTCGTTGTGGTCAACTGCACGCCTGTCGGCATGTTCCCACACACAGACGAATACCCCGCCATCCCCTATCAGTTGCTCTCGCCCGATCATCTTCTTTACGACTTGGTGTACAATCCGCTTGAAACCATGTTCCTAAAAAAAGGAAAGGAACGCGGTTGCATCATAAAGAACGGTTTGGAAATGCTGCACCTTCAGGCCATCGCCAGTTGGGGATTTTGGCATGAACACCCGAACAAGTAGGGGGCAATACCCAACGTCAGTCCTGACACTTGGCAAACCAGCCCAAGACGCTTGGCAAAGACGAAAGCCAGTTTTCATTGCCAAATGCTTTCCGCCGCATGATTTCCTGTATGTGCAACTTCAACAAAAGCTAAAGAAACAGATGTATAGATATTTCATTATCACCCTGTTGTTCATCCTGTCAGCTGCATCATCAAGCGCCAGGAAGTGGACACCAGAAACGCTTCCGATGGTGCATCTGAAGGATGCCACGAAATATGTCTGCAATCCAGATGGCATTCTGAAACCAGCAACCGTAGACTCTGCCGATGCACTTCTCTCTGCTTTGGAGCGCGACAAAGGCGTACAAACGGTTGTTGTCGTTGTCAAGCAACTGGAGGGCGACGACCCGTACAGCTTCGGCATGGCCCTGGGAAAACGCTACGGAATTGGCGACGGCAAGCAGCGCACCGGCCTGATTCTCATTTTGGCCACAGAAGACAGAAGCTATCAGTTGCTGACAGGCAACGGTCTTGAAGGCACCATCCCAGATGCCATCTCCAGAAGAATTCAAAACCGCGTTATGGTGCCGGAACTGAAAAAGGGAGATTGGGACAAAGCCATTTCCAACACGCTGAAAAGCATCGACGGATATGTCAGAGGAGACGAAACACTTCGTGGCAACGACGACGAAGAAGACAATCCATTTGGCAGCATTCTGGTGCTTGCCTTCACGTTCACCTTCATTGCGTTCATCTATATCCTCAGCCTCCAGTCAAACCGACGCACCTGTCCCAAATGCGGCAAACACAAACTGACTTTGAAAAAGAAAACGGAAAAAATCTCTGGCAAGAGAATAATGATAGAAGAACACTGGCGCTGCAAATCATGTGGCTATGAAGAGACCC